>Ga0315274_10003468_pt1 | contig 23453 bp, 29 predicted proteins | sample YL17G02_20_MG_FD_203700 | JGI IMG/M metagenome (GOLD analysis project Ga0315274, IMG submission 203700) | Sediment microbial communities from Yellowstone Lake, YNP, Wyoming, USA - YL17G02_20 | ecosystem: Environmental > Aquatic > Freshwater > Lake > Sediment | place: USA: Wyoming | collected...
TTGATATAGACAGCTACCCCGTACATAGAGATCGTCTTTTTTGCGGAGTTAAGAATCCAAGAAGAGAGAGCAAACGAGGAAACAAAATTACGTTCAATACTGCTCTTTTCGGACTTTATGCCGACCTTAAAACGCTGAGAATAGGCGATATTGTATTCTTCTACCAAATGAGGAAGGAAGAGGAGAAACTGGATCGCGGGTTCAGGGGGATATTCAGGGTCGTGAGCGAACCGTTCTTCGACACGAATGATATAGAGGGTGTCGATGAATCGCACGGAGAGCTGGGGTCTTCCGGAAAGAAGGTCATGGGAAAATGCCCGAACTGCAATTCGGCTCTTTCTGATAAAAAGGATGACGAGGGCAACAAAATATGCCAAAGCTGTGGCAGGATGTTGCAGTTCCATATCCTGCCTAACAGAGTACTAATCGAACCAATAAAACTATTCAAAAACGAAGACGGATCGGAAGCAGTAATCGATGATAACACTGCCTACATAGATAGAAATTATATTAAGAAGAATCTGCCGGTTCTGTGGACCATGCTTTTCAGAAAAACGTACGGCGCAGGTAGGGAACGTAGCATAACACATATCTTGCCGGAAGAATCGGACAAGCTCGAATTCATTTTTAACGACATATTCGAAGGGGCCCGCCCGACCTCCCTGAAGCCGTATAAAAGACCTTCAACCGCAAAGCAGATTGAGATCCCGTTAGATACTGACGATGGAGAGTTGAAGATAGAGGCTCTGCTCGAAGCATGGATGATGGAGAACATCGATAAAAACAAGCCTATATTGAAGGAAATTATTGGAGATCCAAACGATTTGGAATATTTCGGGAATAATGTTTTATACGGAATGGGTGGCGAGAAAGTTGATATACTATGCTTGCATAAGAAAAATGACGAGCGGTATAGAGCAACAGTTATCGAATTAAAGAAAGGAGTCGTAAAGAAAGATGATGTCGATCAGATCAAAGACTATACAAAATGGATGTCCCAATTGGCGTTCGGGGACGACACCAAAGAGTCTAAATCTAAAATCCAACCCGTACTGATCGGATTCAAGATACCCGAAAAAGTAAAACAATCCGCGAAAGCAATTATAGTAGACACGCAAAGGCCAGTACTACTAGAGTATAGAATTGAAGACAACACGATAAAATTCGATAGAGTTCTCTGATTTAAACCAAAGTATTCTCTTTTATGTTGTTTTTACCTATTTTTTCAATTAAGCGTTTTCTGAATCTAACATCTCGGTTCTTATTAGTGCTTTCACCATTTTCTGATGGTTTATGGAAAACAAGTATATACGAATGTACATTCATTGCCTGGAATGGTCTCTTCCCGAATGGCCTAAACAGTCCGCTTCTATAATAACGCCAAACATAAAGATCAAAAAGTGTGAAACCAATTTCACGCATTATATTAATAACATCGGCGTGAAGTGGATAAATTTTTCTTGCCGCACCGACCCTATAATCTGCTACAAAAATTGTACAGTACTTATCTTTCTTTAATACTCTCCAAATTTCATTAAATGATTTTTGAATTTCATCTAAAAATAAGTTGTAGTCTTCTATAGTACTCATGTCCTCTGCTAAATTTGAATATTTGATCATACTTGCATACGGTATATCCGTGATTACACAATCAATCGATTCATTTTGAAGTCCAAGATTTCTTGCATCTTTTACTTCAGCTATGAAAGAAGATTCTCGCATTTTTATCGGTTCTTTTAATTGGGTTTGGCATGCAGGGCAGTTATTGCTCTCATCAGATAATCTAGCCTGGCCCTTCATCTCTGAAATCCTTTTTTTGAGTAAGTTGACTGCATTCGGATTTATGTCATAGTTTATCGAGTTACGATTAAGGGCAGTTGCTTCTAAGCCAAATGTCCCAGATCCGCAAAATGGATCGAGCACAATATCCCCCTCACCTGAAAATCTTAGAACTACTTCGTGAGCAGCATGAGGTAAGATTTTAGATGGGTACTCTCCCTCGGCATGAATTCCGGAAACTTTGGCGTCGCGACCAAAATCCCATACAGATTTGTAACTCATAAGTCCACTGTATTTAGTATATCTGTACCTATATAAAAACGTGCATAAGTAGATTTCGGGTGATCCGACCCCCTATTCCACTATTTAGATTGTGTCTTATCCCTCTTGACGATTCTAACTATTTTCGTTGTAATTCGGTTAATGTCACCTAATTCAGTTTTCCCAATGGGAATGTGGTGTGCGATTTGATTTCTGATTGGAACTCCATCCGTCATCCATGCCTCTAACTGATTTAAATTCTTAAATCGCACTTTGAAATCTTTCCAATTATGTTTAATTATTCCAAAAAGTTCAGGCAACCCCACATAATATAACGGATGATTGCCTCGTTCATTCACCCAAGGATAGTTTGCTTCTCTCTCTTTGATTTTTTCTGCATAACGTCGAGTATCATCTTTAACAATATGAGGATCCATCCACCATTTAGTGTCATTTCCATAAACTTCAAGTATTGTGTCTCTTAGTGTATTCTCAAGTATATACGAAAACACATAGCCGTTGCTATTTTGAATAGCTTTTTTATGGTGGGGCGATTCAAACTCTACTGGTTGAACGTTAGGTCTTAATGGCAACTTTTTACGAGTATATACCGGACTCATCTCTGCACTGGGCGTTATTCGCATGTGCTGTAGAGCGGCTCTATCTTCTTGTTTCAATTGTTTCATAAGGCTAAATCCATATTTTTGTGCAAAAACATGTGCCGAAGCATTCATCGTAAGTGCGGGATTCTCACTCCGAATTTTAGAAATAGCGTTTCTGACAGACTGTTTCCCAATTTTTATTTTAGGGTTGGTTATCAGTTTATTCCAGATCTTTGGATCTATTCTTATCATGTGTAATCCTCTGTTTTCTTTTACCATATAGGTAACTTGCTACTGAAGTAGCAGAATTCTTACCGAATATCCTTGCTATCTCAATTGGGGCTAATCCGGCTGAATTGAGTACCCTCACTGCCTCTGCTTTGCTTATTTCATCTCGTTTTGACTCTATCAACAATCGTATTATCGCATCAAGCCTTATGCTCACTGCGTCTCTAGGCTCTTTGCCTTGTTTCTTCGCCATTTCATATCACCTTTCTTCCGCATTACAGACAAGAACACACGAACCGTGTTAGGTGTTGTACCTGTAAGCTCGGCAATCTCCTTCGGCTGAAAGCCAAGACTGGATAAACGCCTTATTGATTCCGTGATAGTTTTATCACCCATTGCTTGGACAGCAAGAAGCTTCATCATACGATCCAGTTTCTCAGAGAGCTCTGTGAACTGTTCAGCTTCCATCGGTGTCACCTGCCCCTTTCTTCTTTCTCTTTTTCTTATTCGCTCCGATAATGATGTTACTTATCTGAGTATTACCAACGCCAAGCGCTTTGCCAACATCCCCTTGCTTTGCATTTGGTTTCACTATGCCAAGAATTAGCAAGGCCTTAAGGTCTGCCAGTTCTTCCATCAATCTATTAAATTGGTTTTGATCCACAGTTTCACCTCTAAATACGTATCCCGGCCCACACAACAAGCGAGAATCGCCAATATCATAACCATTAATACATATAAAATACTATCGTCGGTCCACCAACCAATATTTATTAATGATCCTCTCTTATCGTCGTTTTTCTTCTTCCTATAGTTCGCCCTCACCTCCCATAACCCTCTCAACCCGCCCTCCTCGCCCCCTCTCGCCTTTCACCCGAACCCCACCATCGCAACTCTCTTAAACGATAATACCAAATCTCGTCCATGCCCTACCGCCTCTCCCCCAGCTCCCTCTCGCTCTTCCAGGACTGCCCTCGCTGCTTCTGGCTCGCCCAGCACGGCAAATGGAAACGGCCGGCAGGCATATTCCCTTCGCTCCCTTCGGGCATGGACCGCATACTCAAGGCCCATTTTGACCGATTCCGGGCCAAAGGCATGATGCCGCCCGAGCTCAAGCACGGCGAATGCTCTGAATGCAGGCTGTTCGGCGATCTGAGACTGCTGACAGAATGGAGGAACAACTTCAAGGGCGTCAGGTGGGCGGACAAGGAAGGCAACGTGCTGCACGGGGCGGTGGACGAGCTGCTCGTCAAGGGCAAGAAGCTGACTGTGGTGGACTTCAAGACGCGGGGATACCCCTGCAAGGAGGACACGGCCGCCATGTACCAGCACCAGATGGACATCTACAACTTCCTGCTCAGGAAGAACGGGCACGAGACCGAGGATCACGCCTACCTGCTGTTCTACGTGCCGAAGGAGGTCATGGAGACGGGAGAAGTGGTGTTCGACACCGAACTGATCAGGATGAAGGTGGATGTGGAGAGCGCGGAGAGGCTGTTCAGGAAGGCGCTGAAGACTCTGGAAGGCGAGTGCCCGAAGGAAACGTGCGAGTGGTGCGAGAAAGCCTGATCACTCCTTCTCTCTCGTGACCGTGAAACCGTCCTTGTTCAGTTCCACGTGCGTGCGGTAGGTCGGCTGATCGCGGTCGACATGATGGTCCGGGTCGTTGGGATCGCCGTACACGCCCTTGCTGTGCAGGAATTTGATCAGCCTGTAGCCTAAGTAATACGGCACGGCGATGATGCCGAGAAACACTGCGCCCTGGACGAGATGCCCCGCGTTCTGCATGAACTGGACCGTCTCTTCCTGGTGGTACTTAGCGAGATGGACGGCCGCTATTATCGGCGTGGATACCGCAGCGCACATCACAGCCCCTTCCCATGCGGAGAAGGATCGAGGCGTGTCCTCTGCCTTCAGTATCGGTTCTGGCCTCTCCTTCATCCTGAAGAACGAGCGCACCCGTCTTCCTGCCGCTCGCGAAGCGTCCTCTATCTTACGGGACATCCTGTCCTCGAACATCTCCCGTGGCATGGCTGATTCACGTTTTCATGCTATAAAAGCTTGACTCGGAACATGAGAAGCGCGAGCGGTGCGAGCACCGCCGGGAATGAGGACGTGACTTAGGAGAGCGTGAGAACGAGCGGATCAGACGCGGATCACTTCATCCACTTCAGCAGTTCGGAGAACGGAGGCGTGCTGCCGAGCTTCTGCCTGATGAACGCCTTGATCTCCTTGGAGAACTCGATGTTCAGCATGACCTGCCTGCCGTAATGGGCCGGCTTCTCCAAGAGCCATCGCCCTGTGATCAGCTCGTCCATGATCTCGTCGACTTCTCCCTTCTCGTGCGGCTTGAACCCATGCGTCAGGACATCCAGGGATATGTGCTTGCCGCCATAGCGCCCGGACCGCGCCAGCTTGAACAGCACCTTGGCCTTCAGGAAATCATGCCTTGATAGGTCCATGTAGATATACCTTGAAAGTATATATTTATAAACATAGGAGAATAATGGTTGTCATGGCATCGGACTCGAACTTCGTGAAGTTCTTCGGCAGGAGCCCCTTCATACTGGTGGTGGACGCGTTCATCGACAACATCGGCAGCGACTACTCCAAGAAGGAGATCCAGGAGCTCGCCGGCATCAGCAAGGGGAGCCTCTTCAAGAACTGGAGGCAGATCGAGGAGCTCGGGCTCGTGAGGGTGACGAGGAGATACGGAAAGACGAAGCTGTACGCCCTGAACACCGACAGCCTGATCGTGAAGGACATCATGAAATGGGAGATGGACATGATCGATCTCAAGATGCCGGAGAAGCAGAAGGGAAGGACGGCAATTGCCGCGTCGAACTGAATCTTCCATTTTTTTTGCCTGAAGGACAGTCATTACCTCAAACAAGTGACATGGCGCCATAGTCGTATATCACCGATGTTTTCGCTTGAATTTCTTCTGTTCCTTGATCGTCTTCTTCAGCGCTTCGTCTATCGCCTTCTCGAGATCGTCGTCCTCGAGATGCCAGTAAAGCCGTTCGTCTGAGAAGAAATAGTTGATCAGCATCTGGCAGAACCTGTAATCGGGATATGTCTTCCACAGCTTCCCTAACTTCTCAGTTATCCTGTCTATTCTCTTCGGGTCTCTCAAACGCTCACCTCATGTTCCGAAGTCATGATCGACGGTATTTAAGCATCATTGAGGTGGATTTCGGGTGATTTTAATGGGAACTACATTTCCGCGTTCTGTAGTCCTCCTTAGGGGGCACAATATCCAAAATGTGGCAACAACAGCTGTAGGGATGGACGGTAGCGTCCGAAGGAGACCGGCGAGGTGGTGTTCGACACCGAGCTGAAGAGGGTGAAGGTGAACGTTGATAATGCAGAGCATCTCTTCAAGCGGGCGTTGAAGTTACTGGATGGCGAGTGTCCGACAGAGAAATGTGAATGGTGCGGGAAGGTTTAGACCATATGGCTCAAACCGGTCCTTGAACCCTGTTATCCTGAAGGAGGAGCGTGGGTGGCAGCGCTAATGACGACCGTTCTTATGCCGCCCGCATATTCTATGCTTACAGTCGTGTGAGTAGAGTTGGACGCCTCTTTGATCTGGACACTCTGGCCATCCACAGAAGCCGTGAAGTTCCCTCCAAGCGCTATTGGAACCGTTATGGCCGCGGATCCAGCCGTCCCGATGGAGTCGGCGACCGTGAAGGTGAGCGCTCTTGCGCTTTGATTGAAAGCCAGGGCCGAGACCGACGAATTGGAGATTATGGAGATGGAATAGCAATTGCGATCCGATGTAACCGAATAATTGTAGGGAAGTTTCCGTTCCTTCAATAAAAGCGCTCTGGCATTGCCGTTGAATATATTGCGAGCGGCGTTGTATTCCAGGTTAGCGAAGAGATGCCTCCAGTGCCCGACAGCGTCAGGCGGGGCGCCATCACTTGTCTTGTTCACATAATTGAGCCATCTCTCCAGGCCGTTCGAGCCCCCTCCTGCATCTGAACCGAATAATATGCGGGAGTTCCATGTTTCGAAGAACTGCTTCCAGTCCTCGTTCAATCGGCCGTCATTGGATTGGTTCGATAACCGCGCCCAATTGGAGTTGATTTGCGGCAGAGGGTTTTGCATGTTCTGAATCCCAGCAGTGTCGAAATACAGATTTGGATATCGCAGGAGGTAGTCGTTGAGCGTGGTGCTGTTGAGTGACAGTTGGTTGAATCCGAGATGACACCAGATGGGAATCGCGTCCTTGTTGTGGCTCAACATTCTTTCGAAGGCTGCGTTCGCGGCAGTGTCGTCAGGTACGAAGTGAAATGAGATAGGGACGTGATATCGGGCAGACAAGTCCACTAGCTGAAGCCAGAGTGGAGTGTCCGCCGGAACATAGACAATCGGAGTGGTCGGGCCACTGGAATACCTCAGGTTAGCTTCGCCTATGCCATAATATTTTCCTGTCTTCAGCTGCGTCTCGGCGGATGCGACGAACGCTTGGCCTTGCGTGAGCCAGGTAGAGGGCTGCGGCGAGTCGGGAGTATCTACGAACGTTATGAATCGATCTGGGTATTCGGATATGGCTTTGAGCGCACTTGAGGAATCCGAATACAGGTTCGACACGCTCACGCCCGCCTTATCCATCTCAGAAATCATCAAAGATGTACTGACTGTGGAAGGTATATGGACATGGGAATCGAAAATATCCATATGCCCGGTGTCAACGGGTTGGTTGACGCATGAATTGTCGGGCGTGATTATTGTCGTGACAGTCGCATTTGATGCTCCGGCCGAAACATTCGTTGTGTTGGTTATATTTGTCGTCCCAGCTGAAACGTTCGTAGTGGTAGTCGCATTCGATGTTTCCACTGAAATATTCTCCGTAATCGTCACATTCAGCATTTCCGCTGAAACGTTCGTAGTGACGGTCGTATTCGATTCATTCGCTGAGATATTCTCGCCGCTTGCGGGCTGTTCTAGCTGCGTGCAACCGAAAAGCATCATTCCGATCAATAGTACAGGCAATATGAATGTGGCGCGCTTCATGCATTCCCATTTTGAGCGCCCGATATAAACCTATGGATTAGTTGCTTGAAGCTGCTGGAAGGGGAGTGCCTGAAGGAGAAGTGCGAGCGGTGCGAGAAGACCTGAACAACAGGGGTCTCAAAACCCGGTATTATCTGGGCCTTGAAATCCGTGGGCTGGACATTAAGAAAGGTTTTTATATAAGAAATCATAGATACTCCCATGCAATCATTCGGATTCTACAGGAAGAGGAAGGGGGCGGATCCGGCCAGGAGCAATTTCGCGAAGGATGTCGAGCCCGACGCCTGGGGCGCTTTCGAAGCTGCGAAGAAGAGCAATAATCCTGATACTATTGCTAAGTTCATTGGCGACGAGAGCCCGTCCGTGAGGTTCGCGGCGGTCGACGCCCTGTACGGGATCGGGGCCCTGAGCCCGGGATCGGTCGAAGCGCTCATACGCGCGGTCTCAGACCCTGTGGACGCCGTCCAGAACCTCGCCGTGAAGACGCTGTGCAACGCCGGCCCTGCCGCCAGGAAGGCGATCCCGTCGTTGATCCAGAGATTCAGGGAGCCGAGCTGCCCATATTACTACAAGCCGGTCATCGTGCTCGCGATAGGCAGCGTGGGCGAAGGCATGGGCGAGGATCCCTATGTCGTGGTCCCTACGCTGCTCAAGGCGACCAGGAGCGAGGACGAGGGGATGAGGATCGCGGCCGCAAAGGCCCTCGGAATGATCGGGGACAGTGTAGCGGCCGAGACGCTGGAGACCCTCGCGATAGCGGACCAGAGCGAAGCGGTCAAGGACGCGGCGCTGAAGGCCCTGCTGCAGATGAGGAAGTGAGCGCAATCGAGTTACTGGATGGCGATTGTCCTAAGGAAAAGTGTGAGTGGTGCGAGAGGGTGTAAGAACGAGCGTCAAACACGAGAGGCAGAAGCAGGTTTTTAACCTAATACTATAATTATAGCAGCAAATTGTATTATAACAACGAGGGATGATATGGGAATGAAAGGACAAACATCGCTGGACTTCCTCATGACCTACGGCTGGGCACTTCTGCTCATCGTCATAGTCGTGGGGGCACTGTTCGCGCTGGGAGTATTCAATGTCGGCGCCTTCATAGGATCGAGGACCACAGGGTTCGCCCAGGTAGGAGTGATCGCGTGGAACGTCGACCACACGGCAGGACTCACGGTCAAGCTGCAGAACCATGCGGGTGTTGACGTCAATGTAACGAACTTCAGCATGACGTACGGGACGAACGCGGTCGACATCACGTACAACGCGTCCTTGTACAACAGCGGATTCCTCCCGAACGGCGGGACGTCTGCCACGATCACTGTCGGCACCATCGACGGCCTCTCTTCGGGAATGACCTTAACGATCCCGCTCGCCATCACATACATTGACTCGAACGGATTCGCCTACACGGAGACCGGAACCCTGTCGGGAACAACCAGTTAATCTCTTTTTTCAGCCCTTTCTTTTTGTTTTAACTGCCCTTAGCGCGAGCCTCGTCCCTTCGGCCGTTAGCGGATATTGACCGGGTGATAGTGGCCGTGGACAGCGCCGAGAGGCTGTTCAGGAAGGCGCTGAAATTATTAGATGGCGAGTGTCCTAAAGAGACATGTGAACGGTGTACGAACGTATGAGAAACGAGAGGATCAGACGCGAGAGGCCTCAGTGGAAGAACCTGTCGTACGCGTAGCCGGTCGCGTCGCCTTCGCTGGCGGGATAGGTTCCCGCCCCCATCGGTATCGTGGCGACTATGGAATCGTTGGACTTGTCTATCTTGTAGACTGAGTTACTGTTCTGGCTAACGGCCCAGACGTAGTCTTCATCGAGGGATATGCCCGATGGGCACACTCCTACTCCTGTTATCGTGTCTACGATGGAATCGTTGGACTTGCTGATCTTGACGACGGAGTTGGCCCCGCAGGTGGCGACCCAGACATAATCCCGGTCTACGGCGACGCCGTATGGGCTCGACCCGACATCGATCGTCGCTACGACAGAATCGTTCGCCTTAGCTATCTTTGAGACGTTTGTCCAGCCCGCAATGGTTACCCACACGTAGGCCGAGTCGGTCGCAACAAGGGCCGGATACGTATACGGATCTGAGACCGTGATCGTGGCCACGACTGAATCGTTTGACTTGTCTATCTTCGAGACTGTCCCGTCGGCGCCGTTCGCTATCCAGACATAATTGCTGTCAACCGCTACGCCGTAAGGGGAAAGGCCGACCGTGATGTTCGCGTCTACGGAACCAGTCACCTTGTTCACTTTAGATACGGCAGATGTACCACCGGAACCATAAGAGACCCAGACGTAATTATGATCGACCGCGATACCGCCCGGGTTGGGGCTGACAGTGATGTTAGCCTCCACCACGCCGGTCGTCTTGTTTACCTTCGATACTGTAGTGCCCCCGTTGTTTGCAGTCCAGACATAGTCCAGATCCACCGCGATACCGTATGGGCCGTTACCGACGTCTATCGCCGGACCGGACACTGTGTCGGTCGTCTTGTCGATCTTGGAGACTGTGTTGTCACCAGAGTTCGTGACCCAGACATAATTGTCGACCGCCGTCCGTGACGGCGCCGGGGCGACCGCGCCTCCGCCCACTGTGCCGGACAATGTGCCAGACTCTGTGTAGTTGAAGCCGTTGAGGTCAGTGTATGTGATCTTGAGTGGGAGGATGTAGTACAGGCCAGAAGCCACGCTGCCGATTGTGCCTACATTGAAGACGCCGGACACCTTGCCGTTGGGGATGCTGACATTGCTGATGCTGTAGGAGAAGTTGCTATTGCCGTACGAACCGGTTACGCCCGTCACCCGGATGTCCATGCCCGCCAGGTTCTGGAGCTTGAGGGAGAGGCTGCCTGAGTTATTGACATTCCAGTCAATCATGCCTATTTGTGCGAATCCCGTGGCCTTGGGGCCGGTGAATGAGCCTACGTTGAAGACACCGAGTGCGAAGAGCGCCCCTATGACGACCACTATCAGGAGCAGCGCCCAGCCGTAGGTCATGAGGAAATCAAGAGAAGTCTGTCCTCTCGTAACCCGCCCGTTCATAGTCGTATGATTATACTAGGGGGGTTAAAAACCTGCTTTCGAGGAGGAGTTAGACTACTGCAAGGCGAGTGTCCGGAAGGGAAATGCGATTGGTGTAAGAACGTAGCATAGGAAAGAGACGGGCCCAATAGGAGCATTTAATAGGCGTGCGAAAAAGGAGTGATATGGCACCCTCTGGGATCGACTGCTTGCTGGCCACATACGCCCATGTCCCAGTGATAGGTGGATCTGTAGTTCCAGTATTCATCTGGATCATATACAAGAGCAAGAAAGACGGTGCGGAAGTCGCGTTCCAGGCGAAACAGGCTGCTATCTTTCAGTGCATCGCTCTCGCGATACTTATCCTTTGGGTGGCGCTCATCAACGTGGCATTCCATCCACCGATCGACGGCCAGTCCCTTACCGGTTGGCTCCTGATGTTCGCATGGATAGGTTTCGTGCTGTTCGCGGCCGCATGCGTGCTGTGCGCAGTCCTTGCCGCATGGAAGACCCTGAATGGGGAAGAGTTCATCTATCCCGTCATAGGCAAGAGGCTAAAAACCTAAATGATTCTCGCACAGCATGTCCGGAAGAGAAGCGCGAGTGGTGCGAGAATTGGGGCTAGATCATCACACGCTCAGGTTTTCTCGGCCTTCGGCTTCGGCCTGCACTTCTGGCAGACGAAATCCTTGAACGCGTCGTTCGTGTCGTGCTTGTAATACTCCTTGCAGTACTTGCATGTCCTTATCCTATTCATCCTTCCACCAGCCTGATCTCCACTCGCTGCTTAATGAATGCTCTGCTGATGGAAGAGCGAGTGTCCTGAAGAGAAGCGCGGGACGGTTGGAAAAACAAGAGCAACTTATTTCTTGGCCTGCTTGGCCAGCTCTTTCGCGATCCTGACGGCCTCCATGGGGGTCTTCGCCTTGGAGATCTTCCCGATGGCGTTCGTGACCGCAGTCTCGCTTCTCTTGTTGATGGCGATCACCCCGAGCTGGTCCGCCATCGTTTCCGCCGCTTCGGGAGTCTTACCGTATCTAGAGATGCATTCCGCGGCGTCGTAGACTGCTTTCTCGCTCTCGGTATCCTCGGCGATATACCTGAGCCGGAACGCGATCGCGCTCGCCACCCCAGGCGTCCTGCTGTATCCTCGCAGGCACTTCGCCATAGTACCGATATTTTCCTGCGATGCCTTGATCCTCGTCTTCGCGAATATGTTCTGAGCGCTCGTGACGTAGTTTTCCGGGAGTTTATCCTTCTTTGCCTTGGAGATTGCCATGATGATGATACTACGACGTACTTTATAGCTTGGTCGGTACGCGATTTATGCCGTCCGCTCGTTTTTCACATCAAACAGGGGAATGCCTTGGAGAGAAGCGCGAGCGATGCGAGTGAATGTAAAAGTAAAAAAAGATCGAATGGGCCTCTTCAGCCCATCCGGACTATGGGCCTATCGGGGCCATATGCGGTGCCGGGCGATCAGGATCACTCCGACCAGCATCAGGGCGAATGTCCCGAACAGCGATACGTACGGGATCAGCCCCACATTCCTCAAGAAGAGCATGACGCCGAGCAGCATTACCAGCCAGCCCGCTATGGTTATCCTCTTCTCATTCTGTTCCTTGTTTCCGGTCTTTTTGACTTTCCTTGGCATATCATCCCTCCTTAGGATCTTGATCCGTCTCATCCTTGTCCCGTGAGCTTCGCGGCGCCCATGGTGTCCTGGCTATGCTCATTCCCCCAGTTCCTTCTTCAGCTTCTTCAGCTGGAGGTCCAGCAATTCATCGCGCTTGTCGCTCGTCAGGCACCAGTACCCGAATATCGCCATGATGATGGATGCCGGAAGGCAGCAGAGGGCGGTAGCCCCTCCGGCGAGCCCCGAGAGCACCGATGGGAGCTGGGCCGTCTGGAACGGCATCGCCGGGTTGGACGGATTGAAAAGCGATTGGTTGAGAAGCAACGGAGTGGAAAGAGGTTGGTTGGACAGCGCCCTGAAACCGGCGATGAGCCCCATGATGAATACGAACGCGGCCGCCACGAGGAATGCCCAGCCGATCAATTGCTTTATTCGCATATCCTCACTTCTGATGGCCGGATTTAAAACCTATCGCGCATCGGCCGCTGGAAAGGCCCCGCCCGGAAGAGGAGCGCGAGCGGTGCGGGAAAGTCTGAGGAAAACAAGCAGGATGGGCGGGCCGACAGATAGGTTTATAAGAAGCGCGGTTATTCCAATAATAGGACAGTTAAGGACAATTCGGTTGCCCTGGAAAGGGTGTGAATCCGATCTGCCTCTGTCAGGTGTAAGGCTATAAATGCGGTGACTGGACTATAACTCACCGTATGAAATCCGCGTCTGTTAAGCATGGTTGGACACGAAGGAGATAACCTTTAGAACGAACCTATGGGTTAAGAACAGTATGGGAGCGTTCGAGGAACTCCCTCACCGAGTCCAGCTTATCTGTCCAATGTGATCGAATGGCCAAAGCAAGAGCGAAGAAAGGCAAGAATGGAAGGGGCCCTAGCGGCAAGCCCAAGCACTCCAAGGTGAGGAAGCTCATCCTATTCTTGAAGAGAGGAAAGAAGGCGAAGAAAGGGAAGAAGCGCTGAGTACTCACGTGACCCTCTTTGTCACCCGATCCTCACACTTTGTTTTTTCTAGTGGAAGAGATTCAAAATGGGCTCATTCTAGGTACGATAAGGACCAAAACGAGAGGCGGCGTCTCCATATAATCAACGATTTCCTACCGTGTTTATCGGACCGAATGGAGGACGACAGGCTCGCCGGCGGCGCGATGCAGCTCACAGCCTGAAATGCGACACTATCTTCCTTGCTGCCGTCTTGGGCGACAAATCAGTGTTGTCTATCCTCAGGTTGTTCTTGAACGGGACTGCGGAGAACAGGTCGTGCTTCCCGAGGACGCGCTTCATGACCTTCTTGGTCCTGATCTTCGTGAAATTCCTCCTGGACGGGTGCTTCACCCTGCCCATCAGCTCGGACGGTTCGCAGTATAGCTGGACGAAGCAGACCTTTCCGCCGTGCTTCTCCACCCTCCTTATCGTCTCCTTGATGAACGGGTTATCGTCCGGCGCGCCGTACACAAACGTGAATATCAGGCCGTCGATGCCCTCCTTTGATGCGGCCTCGAACATCTCCAGCCTGTAAAGGTCGACGAGCTTCCAGAAGCTCTCGGATTTCCGGTCCAGTATCGATGATACCAAATCCACCGTCATGTGGTTGTGGAACAGCTTGTAGCCGGTCAATCTGGCGACTTCTTTCGCTACGGTTAGCTTGCCTGCGGCAGGAGGCCCGTAGATGAACACCAGCTTCATGCGTCTCCCTTGCACCGGCTGATTTAAAGCCATTCTCCGCATGTGAGGCGGGCTCGCCTTGATCTCAACGGACTGCCTGATAGATGTTTTCGTCATATCGATCAACCCGCTTGGAACGTTCAATAATTAACTTGAAGTTTTCCAGAACCTCAGCAGCAGTCTCTTCCTGCCGCCGAAATCGCCTTCCGAAACCTTGAATCTCTTTATTCCTGATATTTTCATCAGCTTTCTCAGCGTATTCTTGTCATGTTCATATGAATGCATCAGCAGACCATCGATATCTACTCTTCCTTTCCGGACCGAATTTCTCTATTATGGGCAGATCCATGAAAGCTGACCCACCAATTGAAAGGGCCTTCAGCATCTCCTTTACCGCTTTACGCTGTTCTCGGATATTCCGCATCTCGAAGAAAGCCGACCATATGCATATTATCGCATCAAAACTGCTATTCTTGTATGGAAGGTGCCGCATATCTCCTAACCGGAATTTCACATCCAACTTCTCTCTCTTCGCTGTCGCTCGCGCCTTCCGGATCAGAACCGGAGTGATGTCGATCCCTTCGACGTTGTACCCTTGCTTGGCGAGGGGGATGGTTATCCTTCCGTATCCGCATGCGAGATCCAGTATCCTATCCCCTTTCCTTAGCATCCTCTTGAGGAAAGCAAGCTCACGTATGGTGTGTCTGGGCTTTTTCCTCGATGCGAGGTTCTCCGGTTTCAGCCGCGTGTAGAATTGTTTTGATGTCAACGCCATCTAATCAAACTCGATTAGCATTTCCAACACGATTTCGTCTTCAGCTGCTTCTTTATCTCCTTGGCGTATTTAGAACGGACTTCCTCGCTCTCGTTCTTCCTCAACGGGCCCCAATCGATCACAGCGAAGTCCTTCTTGAACCTCGGTATGATGTGGAACTTGTAATGGGCGACCAGGTTGTAGCCGACTTTCGAAGTATCGTCTTCTGAGACGTGTGTCATCGCATCCGCCCTGCAGGCTTTCCGGACCGCCTTCGATATTCTCTTGGCGACAAGAAACACGTGCGAGGCGAGCTTGTCAGGCAGATCCACGAAACTCTCATAGTGCTTTTTCGGGATCACCAGGACATGGTACTTGTTGATGGGGTTCCTGCTTATGATGGCGTAGCACAGGCTGTCGTCATAGACCAGCACGTCCTTGTCCTTGAAATCGCAGAATATACATTTGTCCATTGATACCAACTCTCTCCTAAACCAGCCTTTCCCCTTCCCAGAGGTCGTACACTTCCTTCACCTTCATGAGAACGGCCGCATGAGGATCGAACTGCTCGTTGATCGGCAACGCCTTGACGAACTTGAACCACTTTCCTTTGTTATGATACGCAACGGTGCCCTTGAGCTGGTACCATTTCTCCCCTTTCCCGACGACGAGCGCTATCTGCTTGTTGCTCTTGATGTTCCTCCTCGTCTTGCTCATCATGTTATCCGTCGCGCACACCGTGTCCTTCGCGACGAGCTTGCAGCCCATGACGCAGATCAGGTTCGGCTTGCACTTCGTGTCGGAAGTGGCGACATACACGATGTCTTTCTCTATGAGATCCTTGTATTTCGATAGATTGACCATAGAATCACTCTCTATATGCTTTCACCGTCAGTTTTTAGAGGCATGCCTCTTCATCTCTCGCTCCATCAGCGACTCGATTACCTTCTTCCAATCGATGAAAAGGATGGCCAGGGCGATCACCAGGCCTATCGCCCCGAATATGAGCCCGTCTCCCATGGACAATGTCGTCTTCAATATCGCCAGATAGGCGATGTTGGAGAGCAGTTCGCCCAGGAAGAATCCGCAGAATATGACTGGGAGCCTGAACTTCCCTGCTCCTGCGACGATGAACAACGCGTTAGTGGGCAGGGGGCTGAACGCGTAGAAGAACGACACGGTGAACGGCCACGCTATCCCCGTGTTCCTCCTGAGGAAATCGTCCAGGAATTTGATGTTCTGGACCTGTCTTTTCGGTATGTACCTATGGAATAAGGGGCCGGAATAGCATGCCAGCATGTACCTTGCGACCGCAGAGATCCCCACTGCCGCCAGGATGATCGGAAGTATGGCCACGACATCCGGGTTCCCGATGAACAGGGATATCAGTATCCACGTGGGCAGGGTGAAGAACGGGTTCACGTTGAATATGAAGATTGTGCCCAGAAGCGCGAGCACGCCCGTCAGCACGATATCCATATCAACAAATCTCCGTATCAGCGAATTCTCTCATCTCCCCGGCCTCTTCCTCACTTTTTCGCCCTCAATAGCAGATTGACAGTCCCCGCGACCACGATTATGCCTACGAAGATCACGACGAAAGTGTCCGCGCTCGTTTGCTGCCGGGCCAGCTTGGCCTCTTCCGCTGCGGTTTCGGCCTGCGACGGGTAATGCGAGACGCTGACGCTCAGGCCGTTGTCCCAGCATTCGCCTTCGCCCGATACCGTCAGGTCCAACGGCTTGCTTTCGGTGCCCGTCCCCGAGCCCCATCCCGGAGCGCTTATCGAAAGAGGGATCGTCGCGCTTCTCGCCATGGATACGGTGCCCACCTCCTGGTCATTCACGTAGACCGTTCCAGGCGTCAACAGCATCGGATTCTGGACGGTCAGCATGACCTGCCCGACCTCGCCATTCGCTATCGAGATCGCTGCCGGCGAGATGCTCGATTGGACCGTCCCGGAACTGATCTGGCACGCGGCGGAGCTTAAAGGGATCAAACCGCAGACGACGATCATGAAAATGTATATTTCATTTCTCATATTATCCACCATCCCGCATTGATGAGCTCTCATCTCCCCAGCATCTTCCCCGCTTCCTTCGCCAGGTCCGTCGCGATCAGCGTCTTCGAGAGGAAGCGGACGCCCGGATACTTCACCGCCAGCTCCCGCTCCATCTCCATCGGCAGCCCGACCGCGCTCACCACGATGACGGGCGTCTTTATGCCCCTCTTCCTTATCTCCGCGAGCACCTCGCGCCCCGACATGATCGGCATCATGATGTCGAGAAGCACGAGGTCGAACTTCGGCATCATCCCCAGCGCCTTGCGCGGGTCGAGCGTGTATTCGGCGTAATAGCCTTCCCTCTCCAGCAGCATCTTCATCGTCTCTGCCACGTCCGGCTCGTCCTCTATTATCAGTATCCTCTTCCCGTTCCCTTTCATTTCGCTCCCCTCGGTATCATGATCTCGAATGTGCTGCCCTTGCCCGGCTCGGTGATCACACTTATCGTGCCCTTGTGCTTCTCCACTATCTCCTTCGTCAGCGCCAGCCCTATGCCGGTGCCCGGCGCGTTCGGGTTCGCCTTGAAGAAGCGCTCGAACAGCCTCTTCCGGTTCTGCTGGGATATGCCTATGCCCGTATCGGACACCCTTACCAGGACACGGCCGTCCAGCGATTTCAGCGTCAGCTCGGCGCTCCCGCGCTCCGTGAACTTGATCGCGTTGCTGAGCAGGTTGTTGATGGCCAGCCTCAGCATCTCGCCGTCGCCCATCACTATGACCGGCTCGGCGTCGAGCTTCAGCACGATCCCCTTCATGTTCGCGAGCGGCAGGTGCTCGCGGTAGGCATCCTTTACCAGGTCGTGCAGGTAGACCCGTTCCTTCTTCAGCTCTATGGCGCCTATCCTGCTCAGCTGGAGCATCTGCTCGATATCGTTCCGCAGGCGCGTCGCGTTCCTGTCGAGCATGTCGAGGAGACGCACCCATTCCTTTTCCTTTCCTATCGGGGCGTAGTCCCTCAGGATTATCAGGTTCCCCAGGATGACGCTGAGCGGAGTCTTCAGCTCGTGCGTCACGTTGCGCGTGAATTCGTCCTTCATGGCGGACAGCGCCTCCACCTTCCTTTTCTCCTCCACCAGCTGCGCTGTCCTGGCATTGACATCGGACTCGAGCTTGATGGCGTAATCCTTCGCCATCTGCTCGAGCCTCTTCCTCTCGGTCGTGTCCCTGAACACCCCGAGCAGGAACGGCCGTCCGCTCATCATTATCGGGAACGAGTTGACTTCGGCATAGAACACGCTTCCGTCCTTCCTCTGCACGGGAATATCCCCTGACGAGGTTATCTCCCTCTTCGTCAGCCGCTGGAACTGTTTCATCACATAAGGCAGGTCCTTCTTCGGATGGATGTCCGCGACGCCCATCCCCCTGATCTCGTCGTCGCTGTAGCCGATCATCCTGCGGATCGCCTTGTTGGCCATGATGAACTTTTTGTCCGTCACGTCCGCTATGAGTATTCCGTCCGGGACGTTCTCGAATATCGTCTTGAACCCCTTCCCGCTCTCGGCCGATGCCCCTTCCGCCTTCTTGCGTCTGCCTTCGGTTTCGATGCTGTGCAGCGCGTAGGCAAGGTCGCCGGCGAGCTCCCTGAACAGGGACAGCTCATCCTCATCGCTCGCTATCTCGAGCGGCAGGTTCACAAGCAGCACGCCATACTTACGGCCGTCGGCTTTTAATGAAACCGCGATGGCAGACTTGTTCCTGCACATCTTCGCCAGGGGGCATGAGCTGCATGCCGCTGTGACGCCTTTCACCAGGACGATATCCTTTTTCAACGCCCTCCTCACGCATCGCGGTCCTTTTCCGTCGAGCAGCGATCCCAGTGCCTTGGCCATCTCCCTGCTGCCGCCCTTGCCGTACGTCTTGGTGAATCTGCCGTGCTTGTCAGTGAGTCCGATCCATGCAAAGCCATACTCCTCTATCGATGTAAGACGTTTGCAGGTCTCTTCCAGAAGGGCGTCGGCATCCTTTATCCTTGTGATCAGCTGGTTCACGCCCCTGATCGTCCAGAGCATCCTGTTGAGGTTCATGAGACGTTGTTCCGCCTTCTTGCGCTCGGTAATGTCCCTGAAGATGCCTCTGGTAGACAAGAATGTTCCATCCTGGAACCAGGAATTTACGTTACCGTTTACATCGATCACGCTTCCATCCTTGGCAACGAACCTCGTCTCGATGTTGGCGAATGATTTTCCTTTCAGCAGCTGCTCGAAGACGCCCATACAGTGCTGCAACTCAGCGGGATGGATGACATCCGCCATCGTCAGCTGTTTAATTTCTGAATCAGAGTATCCGAGCCTGCTCTTCCATTCCTTGTTCACGTAGATGTATCTGCCATCGGCGGAGACGCTCTGAATCAAGTCCTTCGAGCTTTCCAGGAAATCGAACAGCCGCGCTTCGGACTCTTTCAGCGCTTCCTCCGCCTTCTTGCGCTCGGTAATGTCCCTGTAGACCCCGCGCGTGTAAACGAATCTGTCCTTCTCCATGTGCGGGCTGATGTTCCCCTCCACTGCTATCTCTCTCCCGTCCTTTGTGACGAAGAACGTCTCGATCCCACTTATAGTCTCTCCTCTAGTGATCCTTCTGAATATCCTCCTGCAGTAGGGAAGGTGGTCTTTCCTTATGATGTCCCAGATCGTCAGCTCCTTTATGTCCTCGTCGGTGTAGCCAAGCGTCTCCTTCCATTTCCTGTTGACGCGGATGAATCTTCCGTCTATATCGACGCTGTGCAGGAGGTCGTTCGCGTTCTCGAAGATGTCGCTGTATCTCTTCTCTGAGACAGCGAGTTCCGTTGCCATCCTCTTCCGCTCCACCCCGGCCCGCAGCGCTGCAACCCCATATGATACATCGTTGGCCAACTCCCCCAGCAGCCTCAGCTCCTCCCCGTCGAACGCGTCGGGTTCTGTGGCGTAGATGTTGAGGGTGCCGATCGTTCTCCTCTTCACGACGAGGGGCAGCGCGATGGACGACGCGTAGCCTCTTTTCAGTGCGGCTTTCCTCCAGGGAGCGAATCGTTTGTTTGTCAGGATGTCTCTCGCGATGAACACCTTTCCTGTCCTGATCGCTGTTCCGGTCGGTCCCCTTCCCCCCGGTGCGTTCGACCATGTGATCCACGCTTTCTTCAGGTAGCCGCCCTCGAATCCGGCCTGCGCCGCCGGTTTGACTGTCCTCTCTTTGTCGTTCTGCGCAAGACCGATCCAGGCCAGCCGATAATTTCCCTTCTCCACTAGAACGTCGCACATGTCACGGAAGAGATCGCGCTCATCGGCAGCGCGGATCACTGCCTCGTTGCAGCCGCCCAGCACCCTGAGGGCGCGATCTATCTTCTTGCGCTCCGTGACATCCTGGGAGAGGATGAATATGCCCTGCGGGTGGGGCTGGATGCTGAGCTCGAACCATCCCTTTGTCCCGTCCGGGAACGCGAACTCGTTCTCCATCAGGATCGGCGTGCGCCCCCTCATGCATCTCCGGAGATGGGCGAACATCGCTGTCTTCTCGATCCCAGGGTACGCTTCCATCATGGTGCGCCCGAGCAGCTCCTTTTTTGTCTTGCGGCTATGCCTGACGGTAGCGTCATTCACATACAGGTAGCGCCAGTCACGGCCGATGATCTGGCAGCCCTCCAGCATGCTGTCGAGGGCCTGCTTGAGCCGGTCATTATCTTCGCTGAGTTTGTCTTTTCCCATATCATTCAGCTCGGGTCGCTCGCATTCGATTCAAGCCATCCGGCGCAGGAACGCCGAACGCTGTTATTTGACGATTATTTATATCTTTCTTGATAATCTTGCAATTCCTGGCGCTTTTCTGCATATATCCTGCCTTTAGTTATAAATGATTCTGACATATTTAAATAGGCAGCGGGCAAATTGCAATCCGTGGCCGGAATAGTTATATTTGACACCACCCTCCGCGACGGAGGACAGATGCCTGGCGTCAACTTCACTGCCAGGCAGAAGATCGGCCTGGCCGGGCGCTTCTCCCGGTTCGGCATCCCTTTTCTCGAGCTCTTCCCGGCCGTCTCGAAGGAGGAGGCCTCGGTCACCCGGCGGCTGGCTAAGGAGCTGAGGGGGAGGACGGAGATCGTCGCGGTCACCATGCTCAGGAAGGACCAGGTCAGGCTCGCGATGGACTGCGGCGTCAGGTACGTCTCCCTGTTCACCTCGTTGTCGGACATCCATCTCAGGCACAAGCTCCGCATCACAAGGAAGGGGAATCTCGACAGGGCGCTTGAGACGATCAGGCTCTGCAGGGGCAGGGGCCTGAAGGTGTTCTTTGCAGGGGAGGATTCCACTCGCGCGGATCCGAGGTACCTGCTCGAGTTCGCGCGCAGCATAGGGCCGCACATAGAGTATTTCATGCCGTGCGACACGCTCGGCTGCGCCACTCCCGAATCCACCCGCAGCCTGTTCGCCGCGCTGAGGAAAAGGGCAGGATGCAGGCTCGGCTTCCACGGCCACAACGATTTCGGGATGGCTACTGCCAACGCCCTCGCGGCGATAGGCGCCGGCGCCGGAATGCTCTCATCCACGTTCACCGGCATCGGGGAGAGGGCAGGCAACGTCGCCACGGAAGAGGTGCTGGCGGCGCTGCGGTTCCTGCGCGGATCCGAGATGGGATACGACCTGGGCGAACTGACTGGAATCTGCGAGACCGTCTCTTCCTATTCCGGCATAGCGATGCACCCCAACAAGCCGATGGTCGGAAGGAACGCGTTCGCCCATGAGAGCGGCTTGCACGTTGACGGGGTGCTGAAGGAGCCGGGCACGTACGAGAACTTCGATCCTGCGCTTGTCGGCCAGGAGAGGCGCATATTCTTCGGCAGGAAGAGCGGCAGGAACGCGATACGGACGATACTGGAGCGGAGAGGCCTGAGCGTGGATCCGGACCGTGCCATCTGCCTGCTGAAGACGTCGAAGAGGCTGGCGGGCCGGTCGTTCACAGAGGACGAGCTCGTCGAGGTGTTACGATGAATGAAAAGCCGAAGTTAAGCGCGCCCCAGCTGCTGAAGCTGGTGTTCAAGAGGCTGAGGCCGGCGATAGGATGCGCCGGGTACGTGCTGATAGCGGCGTCCGTCGCAGGGACGTACAGCCTTCCGCTCCTGCTGTTCACGCTCAGCTTCGCGCTCGCTTACGTCGCAGGCGACGTCTACAATGACTACACCGACTACGACGAGGACGTCAGGAACGAGAGGACCGACAAGCTGACGGTCAGCGGAGTGGTCAGTCCCGAAGGGATGAAGAACATATCGTTCATCGTGCTCGCTGTCGCGCTGTTCCTGGTCATATCGAACCCTCTCGCATTCGCGTTCAACCTGCTGGCGGCGATGGTGTTCTTCGCCTACTCCGACCAGCGGATAAGACTGAAGAAGTACACCATATGGGGATACCTGGCATTCGCGTCGATATTCCCGTTCCTGCCTTTCGTCGTCCCCGCCGCCTTAGGCGGCTCGCTGCAGTTCAGCGCTGCGGCCGCTGTCGCGATATTCCTCTTCGGCCAGATCGCCTACATCCTGTGCCAGAAGGACTCGACCGACCGGAAGGACAACACCAACCTGTTCATGAGGCACGGCCATGCCGTGGGGACGGCGCTGTGCGCCCTGTTCGCGCTGATGTCTGCGCTGCCGCTGATCTGGCTCTCGCTCGGCTCGTTCCCGCTCCTGCTGGTGTCGGGAAGCAATCTCGCCCTCAAGGCGCTCAACGTGTCGCAGATCCATACCGGCGCGGTCAGGTCGATGAGGAGCAGGATCATGCTCTTCGAGCACCTTACCCCTCTAGTGTTCACAGGTGTATTCCTTTGGATTTGATCTATCTGTTCAAGGAGCTCCTGGCGTTCATACGCTTCAGGATCGTGGCGGGGATAGCGCTGCTCGCCGCGTACGGCTCCCTTCTCAATGGCGGAGGGAAACTGCTCGAGGTGACGCTGACTGCGTTCTTCATCTTTGCGACGATATACTCCGCCAACAACCTCACCGACGTGGACGAGGACAGGATAAACAGGAAGAGGCTCAATTTCTTCTCCACACGGGCGGCGGGCCGGGCAGTCGTGATAATGACTGCATTGCTCGGGCTCGCGATCGCGCTGACGCTGCCGGCGGTCTCTCTCGCCGCGTATGTGCTCATAGCCGTCGCATCTGTCGCGTACTCTTTCCTGCGCGTGAAGAAGGTGCTTCTCGTGAAGAATGTCTATACGGCGTTCTTCATCACGCTTGCGTTCGCAGCCGGTTCCCTGTCGACCGGTCTCCCTGGAAAGGTCCTGGTCGATTCCGCGGTCATGTTCTCGTATATCATCATGGGAACAGTAATAGCGGACATACGTGACGTGGAAGGGGATAGGAATGCGGGAATCAACACCGTGCCGGTCACGTTCGGCAAAAGAGCCACCGGGGCGATGATGGCCGTCGTTTCAGCGGGCATAG
>Ga0315274_10003469_pt1 | contig 23451 bp, 20 predicted proteins | sample YL17G02_20_MG_FD_203700 | JGI IMG/M metagenome (GOLD analysis project Ga0315274, IMG submission 203700) | Sediment microbial communities from Yellowstone Lake, YNP, Wyoming, USA - YL17G02_20 | ecosystem: Environmental > Aquatic > Freshwater > Lake > Sediment | place: USA: Wyoming | collected...
GTTGGCAGAGGTGCTGGAATGGGTGTATGACCAGTGCGATTCGCTGCTGCTCGAACTGCTCGGCCTCGACTCTGTACGCCGACTGTGCCGCCATGCCAGCGATCTGAGCGCCATTCTGCGCAGCCTAGATCATGAGCGTCAGCAAGAGTTGGTGGGTCAACTCGGCTGGACCTTTGTCGCCAACCTGGTATGCGACGGCCGGGACCTGGCCTACCTTCTACGTGCCCTGCCGCCAGCAAGCAGTGAGCGATTGCTCCGGCAGTATACCCGCCAGCAACTGACGGAGCTGATCGGAAACGCCCGCGACTGGACATACCTGTGCCAGCGCCTTGAGCCGGCCGAGGCCGATTTCCTGTATAGCTTGCTCGGTGTCAGCTAGTCCGGAGTGACTCATGCCAAACGAACAGATCCCCACCTGGACGCGCAATCCCCGTGTGCGGGGGTCACTCACCCCCCTCAAGGGCAGCAAGTACTCCATGATAGACGCCCACCTGCATGTCGTCGATTTCACCCAAGAGACACCGGGTGGTGAAGCATTGGTGTACTATATGCACCAGGCCAACGTCGGCCGGGCCGTGATCTTTGGGCTGCCGGTAACAAAGTCGTGGGTGTCTTGGGAGCGCGAAGCGCCCGACTATTACCTGGCCAATGACGCCCCCTGCTACTATTACGGCTACACAGACGTGATCGTGGCTGAAATGGTGCGCACCCTATCCGCTGAACAGCAGGATCGCCTGTATCCCCTGATCTGCGGTTTCAACCCCACCGATCGCTACGCCGTGCGACATGTGGAACGCCTGTATGCCCAGTATCCGGAGGTATGGAGCGGCATCGGCGAAGTGCTCTTGCGCCACGATGACCTGACCGCCTTAACCTTTGGCGAAACGGCGCGGGCCAACCATCGTGCCCTGTGGCCGGTCTACCAGTTCGCGGCAGATCATGATCTTCCTGTGCTGCTCCACCAAAACATCACTGCGGTAACCAAAAGCGACCATCCCGTCTATCTGTGGGAACTGGAGGAGGCGGTGGCCGAGTTCCCGCGCACGCGTTTCATATTTGCCCATTGCGGGATGTCGCGTCGCGTGAACGTGCCCTTTTACTACCAGATGGTCGATCGCCTCCTGGCAGAGTATTCGAATCTGTACATAGACTATTCGTGGATTATCTTTGATGTGGTCATCTGCCCCGATGGTCAGCCCAGTCCAGATTGGGTATCCCTGACCGAGAAATACAGCCATCGGATCTGCCTCGGTTCGGATCTGGTGACCCGGTTCGAGCGCCTGGGCCCCGAGCTGCAACGCTACGACATATTCCTTGACCAGCTCAACGAAGACGCCCGCGCCAATCTGTGCTGGCACACAGCAGAAAAGCTGTATGGCGGCAACAAAGGCAGGGTGAAGGAGCGGACCATTACGGTCCCAGAGTGGCACCCTGGAGGGTCACATTCAGAGTAGCAGAGAGGTGTCTGTCCTGACTGTGTTCATCTGCCTGGCGTTGGTCGCCAGCCTCGTTTCGCCTGGCCCGAGGGCATGGGCTGATCCTGTGATCCCGCCAACGTGGGATATCGTCACCGAAAGCTTTGAAAGTGGCAGCCTGGCGGCCTGGAACACCGAGAACGCAAGTAGCCTGAGCGTGATACCTGGCGGGGGAACCAACGGTTCGACCGGGCTGTCTGTCGCTGTCGGCCCAGGCTCGGCCTACATCTACCAGACGCGAGTCGCCAAGGCCACGGAAGGCTATCTCACTTTTTGGTTCAACCCGAACGGCGTGCATCTCCCCGACCCGCTCACCGACTGGCTGCCAGAGAACGCGCTATGCCTGGCCAGCGTGGTCAGCTCAGTCAGCGACTGGTGGCCACCCATGGTCTCACTGTATGTGCGCCAGCCTGGCGGTCAGGGCTACAAGGGGTTCCTGGCCTGGCCCAAAGCGACCGGGTATTTCTACGACTACCAGGAGGCCGGCCAGTTCGACCTGGCAAGCGGCTGGCAGAAAATCACGCTCGGCTATCGCATGGATGCGTGGGTAGCGGTGTGGGTCAACGACAGCCTGGTGCGCTACTATACCGACGTCCAGCACGACGATCCCTATAGCGACGTGATCGAGCTGGGCAAGGTGGGCGCGAACTCGAAGACGACGCCTACCGGAGCGATCCGCCTGGATGACGTGGCGTTCCAGGTGCCGCGCGTGGACGACCTGTGGGTAGACGCCGTCCATGGCAACGACGCCAACGACGGGCGCTCCGCCGCCACCGCCTTCCGCACCATTCAGCAGGCCGCCGACCTGGCCGGTCCCGGCACAGCCGTGCACATCCTGCCTGGCGTCTACCGCGAGACGGCCTGGCCCGCATTGAGCGGCAGCGCGGCCGAGCTGGCGGTCTACCGGGCTGAGAACGGCCCCGGAACGGCCATTCTTCGTGGCTCAGAGGCTTCGTCGTCGCTCACCTGGACTCAACTGGCGGCGAACACCATTGGCCTGCCGGCGGGGGTGGACCCGACCCAGATCTACTATGCCGACCTTTCTGCCTGGAACCTGAGCGGCCCGCCGCGCTTTGTGGTTCAGTTGGACGCCGGCGGTCAGGTCGGTGCCCGGCTGCCGCTGGCACATGAGCCGGATTGGCAGGTCACCACCGAGTGGAAGGCCCACGAGTTCTGGTGGGCGGCCGACGGGGGATCGAGCCCTGCCGCGTGCGATCCTGCGACCAACGCCAATCATGACTGCGACCTGCCGCAACGCTCGATGACGCTACTGACCGACCGCACGAACGACGCCGAGCCTGTTGGTATCGAGGCCGGCAACCTGACCACGCTGGGTAACCTGACCGGGGCGACGCTGGTGGCGATTGACACCGTCCAGGGGCACTATACCTACCGCCGCACCATTACCGCCCACGACGTGGCAAACGGGCGCGTCACGGTGGATCGGATCTGCGAGCACGATAGCGGCACGGGCAACCCAGGCCTGGGTTGGGGTACCAAGTACTATGTGGAAGGCAAGCCTCGCCTGCTCGATAGCCCCGGCGAGTGGTGGTACGACGCAGCGACAGGTCGGCTCTACCTGTGGCCGCCCACGCCGGGGAACCCGGCCACGCTGAATATCGAGATCTCCCGGCGCGATAACGGCTTTGACCTCCACAATCGTTCCTATGTCACGCTGGATGGGCTGACCATCGAGTTCGTCAACGGGAGTGCCGTGTACCAGGGGAACTGGACCAACCAGAAATCCTATCACAACACCGTGCGCAACACAACGCTGCGCTACGCCAACTGGGGGGTGTATGTCGAGCAAGATGTGAGCGCCAGCGCCCCGCCCGGCAACGTCACTGATGGGTTCACGCTGGAAGATTCCGAGATCGCCTACATGGACACGCTTGCCATGCGGCTGACGGACTGGTGGGAAAACGGCGCGGCGCCCGCTTCCTTTACCCGCTCCGGCGTACTGAACACCGTCATCCGCCGCAACGAGATGCACCACCTAGGGTTTCGCACCGACGGCGACAATGCCGTCGGGCTCTCCTTTCAGTTCGCGAACAAGCTGCGCTTCGAGGGCAACCACGTACATCACGTGGCCCACAACGGTGTGCAGTTCAGCAAGTCGGTTATCCAGTCGGCCAAAAGCTACGGGTTTACGCCGGATGAGATCAAAACCGGCGGAATCCTGATCAAAGACAATGTCTTTGAAAAAGCCTGCCAGCAAAACACCGACTGTGGTGCCGTGAAATTCTGGGGTGATGCGCCCCAGAGCCACGTCTTCCGCGACGTCTTGATCACCGGCAACATCTTTCGCGATACCTTTGGCTGGTCCTATGTTTCGGCCAAGCGCGGGCGCTACACCGGTGGCACGGCCAGCCAGGTTCGCGGCATGGGCGGCTATGGCCTTTTCGTGGATCACGCCAGCGGGCTCCACGCCTATCGCAACATCTCTTACAACAACGCCTACGCCGACTATCTGCTCTATGGCATGTGGCGCGACGGCGACATCCTCTACTATAACAACCTGGCCGCCAACTCGCTCTATGGGTTCAGTGTGGGCGGACCGCAGTTCGACACGCATGGGAGCCTCAACACCCAGATCGCGAACAATATCGTCGTCAACAACGAAGGCTATGGCCTCATCGTTTCTGGCGCTAACCGGACCTTTAGCAACGTAACGCTCAACCACAACCTCTACTCTAACAATGGCTGGCGTTCCTATGCCAACGGCGGCATGTGGAAGGCGGGCGACATGGTAGTCTCGACCCTTTCCCCCAATGCCTGGACCCCCTATCAGACTCTGGCCGAAATCCGGGCCAACACGGCCTGGGAGGCGCAAGGCGTAGAAGGAGATCCGGCCTTTTGGTCCTACGACCCCACCGACCACGACATGCACGATGGTTCCTGGCCCGATGTACACCTCACCCCCGCCAGCGCCAACGCCATTGACCGGGGCACCGCGGCGCTGCCAGCCTCGCTGACGACACTCCTGGCAGCCTTTGCCGTGGACGATCCGCACTGGGGTGCGGCGTTCGACATTGGGCGCTATGAGGGTGGCTGGACGCTCCTCGCCGACCCTTCGGCACAGGCCATCGACCCTGGCGGTACAGCGCACTATCGCCTGCGCCTGTATCCGCCCGACCTGCCATACGCGGTCACGCTGGCGGTCACCAGCCCTGCGGCCAGCCTGGCCGTCGCGCTCAGCCCGACCAGCCTCACATCGGGCATGACGGCCACGCTCACGGTCACCGACACGCACACGGGCGGGATGCAGCCAGGGCTGTGGTACACAGTGCCCATCGCCGGCAGCGGCGGCGGGTTCGCGGGGGCGGGCAACGTCGGGTTGCTGGTGGGAGGTATGCGCGTATACCTGCCAACGGCGCTGAGAAGCAGCCCATAGCGATCTCTGCGGGCGCGCTTTTCCCTGGGGCAGGTTTGGCAGGTTGCCACCCATGCAGACATCGCCGTGCCGGATATTGTACCCGCCAGCGATTTGTGGTATCATTGCTGATGGTATCAGCGCTGATGGCATCAGCGCTGATGCCATCACAGCACTCGAAAGGAGATCACCATGGCTCAAGTATACTCGATGGGCGCGGACGGTCGCAGCCATTCCTCGGAAACCGGGCTAGTGCAGCAGATGGTGACGGTCTTTGAGGCTGCGGGTTTTGCCGAGATCATCAGGCCCGGCGACACCGTGGCCATCAAGCTTCACTGCGGAGAGTGGAACAACACCGCTTACCTGAGGCCGCTGTATGCCAGGACCCTGGCAGATCGCATCAAGGCATTGGGCGGGCGGCCATTCGTCTGCGATACCACCACGCAGACCTACTCCATGGCCTCGAGCCGGGCCACCGCTCTTGACCTGCTGATCACGGCCGAGCGCAACGGCTATACTTCGGCCACTTTGGGCTGCCCATTTATCGTGGCCGATGGGTTCAACGGGACCGACGATGTGCGCATTGATCTGCCCGAGGGGTACATCCTGAAGGAAGCTTTCATCGCCAAGGCCATTGCCCTGGCAGATGCAATGATTGTCCTGACCCATTTCAAGGGCCACCCGCTGGGGGTCATCGGTGGATCGGTCAAGAATCTGGGCATTGGCGCGCAGTCCAAGCGCGGCAAGTACAACGTGCACATGGGTGGTCATCCCAGGTATGGCTTTGGCGCGACGACCGATTTCCATCCCGAGCGCTGCAAGGGGCGCAGCGGCTGCGATCGCTGGCAAGACTGTGAAGGCTGTTGCCCCTACGGCCTGTTCCACGTGACGGAGCACTCGATCGAGTGGGACAGGGAACGTTGCACCGATTGCCTGGCCCATCTGGGGGCGAACACGTGGTGTGGGGTCTGCAACAACCCCGAACTCACCGCCAAAGCGGCCTGTGCGGCCATGGCAGACGGCTGTCTGGGTGCCGTGAAAGCTGTGGGGCGCGACAAGGTGGGCTTTATCAACATGGCCATCGATGTCTCGCCGGCCTGCGACTGCGTCGGCTTTGCCGACATGCCCATCGTGCCGCACCTGGGCGTCTTTGCCAGCCGCGACCCGGTGGCTCTGGACAAGGCGACGGTGGACAAGGCGGCGCAGTCTCCAGGCATGCCGGGTTCGGCGGCTGAAGAGTATGGCGCGGGCGCCTCGGGCGCGAAAAAGTTCACTGCCGCCGCAGCGCCCGCCTTCGGGGGTCTGAGCGAGGAGATCCAGCTCGTGACCGGCTCGATCAACGGCCTGGGAAGCATGGACTATGAGATCGTCACCGTCGAGCCCGTCGCAGACCACACGCTGTGGCAATTCCCGGACCCCCGCACGATGAGGAGAAAGTTCGCGCCGATCTATGCGATCGACGACCCCTTCCCCAGCGAGCGCTATGAAGGACTCGGCTACCTTCGCGAGGACCAGGTGGACCTGGACCGGGTAGCGGGCAGTGGTGGCTAGCCAAACCTGCGGGAGGGTGAGCAGCTACAAGGAGGACAGGCTACCATGCCACAAGGGCTAGACCTTGTTGAGGCAGCACTGAAGCTGATCCAGAGTGTTGTGGACGCGATCGGCGAGCTGGGTGGCGTTGAGGAGAGTTGGAGAGCCGAGGCTGTGGCCCGGCTGACCTTCACCGCCGCTCTGCTCCGCGCAACGATGGACAGGTTCTTTCTCAAGAGCAAGCTCTGCCTGCCCTTTGCCGGGAAATGCGAGCAAGAGGCCATCAAGCTGGATGCCCTGACGGCTGAGCTGCGCGCCCAGCCGGCCTCGGATGGACAGGACCGGCTAGACGCTGCCCTGGGGGCCTTGGAAAAGGCGGCGAAAACGCTGGATGAGCGCTCTCGGATGCAGGGCATGGCCATCACATGAGCATCGCCGGGGTGGTCCGATGAAGAGGATCCTCGTCACGGGAGGTGCCGGGAGTGTGGGCCGCGAGGTGGCGGCCTGCCTGGCGTCGCGCGGTCATCGGGTGCGGGTGTTTGACCTGCCCGGTTGTGATTTCGGGCTGCTCGAGCATCTGGCGCAGGCAGAGGTGGTCAAGGGGGACATCAGAGACCTCGACGCGCTGCGGCAGGCCATCGTGGACGTGGATGCCGTGATCCACCTGGCAGCCGTCTTGCCTCCGATCAGCGAGCGGAGCCGCCAGGCCACGATGGCCGTCAACGTGGGGGGAACAGCATCTATCATCGCTGCGCTGGCGCAAGAGAGCCCTGGCGCGCACCTGATCCTCAGCTCGTCGGTGTGCGTCTATGGCGACACGAGCGCCATGGAGCCCCCGGTCTGCGTGTCCTGGCCAACCCAAGCCCTGGATTGCTACGGCGAGAGCAAGATCGAGGCGGAACGGCTGGTCATGGCCGGACCGATTCCCTACACCATCTTGCGGATCTCGGGCATTTCCGTCCCGGCTTTCCTCGAACCGCCGTCGGTCTGGCCGTTCACCGCCGATCAGCGCCTCGAGTTCATCTGTCGTACCGACGTGGTAGTCGCTCTCGCGGCATGCGCTGAGGCCGGGGAGGGCTCTGGAAAGCCCTATCGGTCTGGAGCGCCGCTGAACATCGCGGGGGGCTCGACGTGGCGGATGCTGGGCCGGGAGTATGTCGCCCACCTGAACGAGGTGATGGGCCTTCCACCAGAGGAGGCCCGGTACAGCGAACGTCCAGGGTACTATGACTGGTATGATACCGACGAGTCGCAAGCGGTGTTGGGCTATCAGCAGACCCCTTTCGAGCGGTTCCTGGTGCTGCTGCAGGCAGCCATCGAGGACGCGCTGAAAGGACAGGGCTAGGAAGCCCTGCGCAACACACAGTTTGTCACGAGGTACGCGGGACTGGGTCAGAAGGAGAGCCGGATGACGCAACCTACATTGACCGCCATTGACACGCAAGCCATGCCCTGGGAAGGGCGGTTCAACGAGACGTTGGGCAAGATGATCTATCGCAAGGAGCTGGTCCAGGATGCCGACACCGGCATGGAGATCCGCCTGGTGCGCTATGACGCCGGGGTGATGAACACCTGGCATACGCACCCCTGCGCCCATGGCCTGTACGTCCTGGAGGGAACACTGGTCACCCACGACGGGAGCTATGGCCCTGGCACGTTTGTCTGGTTCCCGGAGGGGATGGCAATGGAGCATGGGGCCACCGCCGAGAAAGCCGTGACGGTGCTTTTCATCACCAACAAGCCATTCGAGATCCACTACCAGCGCTAGTGCGCGCTCCTGCCGGTAGAGGAGGTCGGACCATGAACGTCGTCTCGATCATGGCTCACCAGGATGACGAGATGCAGTGCCTGGGCACGCTGCTCAAGTGTCACGCCCGCGGCGACCGGCTCTTTTTTGTCACCGTTACCGATGGGGCCAAGGGCTTTGTCCAGCAGCCCGAGATCGAACCGGCGCAGGCTGCTGCCATCCGATACGAAGAGATGAGCGCGCTGGCCCACCGCCTGGACGCACAGTACATCAACCTGCGCGAGCCGGACGAGTTCCTGTACGACACGGCCGAGGTCCGGATGAAGCTGATCGAGGCCATCCGCCGCACCAGGGCCGATCTCGTCTTTACCCACTTTCATGAGGACTATAACCTCGACCACACCACCGTCTGCTCGCTCGTGCGCCACTGTGCCATGCAGGCTTGCCTGCCGGTGCTGCCCACCGAATCGGCACCGCTGAAGGAACACCCTGCGGTCTTTATGGTCGCGCCCCATGGCCCTTTCATCTTTCCGGCGAGCCACTTTGTCGATGTGACAGCATTTGAGGAGATCAAGATAGCGCTACTGGGCCTGCACCGCTCCCAGGAAGAAGCGATGCAGCAGGCGGTGGGCGCGGGATTCGAGAGGCTGTGCCGCCGCCTGGATGGCTACTGGGGGCAGCAGGTGGGTTGCGAGTACGCCGAGGGCTTTGTGCCAATGCGGGGCCGCGGAGCCATCAAGCCATACAGCGTACTGCCGTAAGGGACCAACTGCCGCTGGTCCGTGGCTGCCGGTCGCGAGGGGACAGGGCCGGTGGTCGCCAGGCGGCTGAGGAGGGCTGCGATCAAAATCGCCGACGTGCAAGCCATGGTGTTGGACACAGGCAAGGACTATCCCGACCCGGCACAGGCCGCCGAGGCCCACGGCGTGCGCTTTGTGTCGCTGATCCAGATCAGCACCGACGAGGGCATCTGCGGCTGGTCCGACGTCGAGACACAGCCCCACGTGGGCAAAGCGATCGTCGACGCGCCCTCCGGCGGGCAGATCGGATTCGAGTCGCTCCGCGCAGCATTGGTGGGGGAGAACCCGCTGGAACGGGAACGCCTGTGGCAAAAGATGGTCCGCTACCTGGCTTACTATGGCCGGCAGGGGGCGGGCATGCAGATGATCTCGGGCGCCGACATTGCGCTGTGGGATATCGCCGGCAAGGCCTGTGGACAGCCCGTCTGGGCGCTGCTAGGAGCCCGGTATCGAGACCGGGTCAAGGCCTATGCCTCGACCCTCTTTCGGCCCACGCCAGACGATATGAAGCGTGCGGTGGAGGGATACCTGGAGCAGGGATTCCGCGCCATCAAGTTCGGGTGGGGTGTCTTTGGGCGCGACCTGGCGCTCGACGTGGCGTTGGTCCAGGCTGCACGCGAGGCTGCCGGACCGGAGATCGATCTGATGGTGGACGGCGGGTGGTATGGCTCCTCGTATCAGCAGCCGTTCAGACCGCGAGCCATCGTGGACTGGATCCGCCTGGCTCGTGAGCTCGAAGCGCTCGACGTGTTCTGGCTCGAGGACTTTTTGCTTCCGGAGAACGTGGCAGGCTATGCGCAGGTGGCAGAACACACGACGACGCTGCGCATTGCCGCCGGCGAGCAGGCGGCGGGCTTTGTCGAGTTTGAGCGGTTGGCAGTGGAGGGACGCGTAGACGTGCTGCAGCCGGATCTGAGTCGCTGTGGCGGACTGACCGTGGGCCGGCAGATCGCAGATATGGCGACGCGCATGCAGATTGACTGCGCGCCGCATGCCTGGCTCACTGACCTGCTCAAGGCGTCGTCGCTGCATCTCAATGCCTACCTGATGAACGCGCTCTACCTCGAGTACAATGTCTCCACGGCCTCGATCCTGACCCGTCTGTGCCAGCAGCCGATCCAGATGCAGGATGGCTACATCCCGGTGCCCGACGGCCCCGGCCTGGGGGTGGAAGTCGACGAAGAGATGGTGAAACGGTTCCGGGTGCTGTGAAACCGTTCCTAAGGTAGCCCGTCGATCCTTTGGGGCAGCCGGCCCAACTGCTCCCTCACCGGCCCAAGGGCGGCGCGCAGTTTGCCCACCACCGGGTCCAATCCCGCCTCCCCGAGCTTGATCTGCACCGGCACGTTCATCTGGATAGGGACGCTCTGGTTGACCGGCACCTGCATGCGCACCGGGACAGTCTGGCTGACGGGCACCACCATGCTCAAGTGGATCGGCAAAGCCATGCCCGCCGGAAGGGACAGAGCGACGGCGCCATTGATCGCACCGCCACTGCCCGGAAACCTGAATGTGGCCGGCACGTTGAGCGGGACAGCCTGCCGTAGCACCACGGTGGTATCCTGTTCGATGGGCAAGTCAAAGTTGATGGGCAGAGGTTTGTCCAGCGGCAGGTCGAACTGGATCGGGATGGACTTGTCTATGCGCACGGTGGTGTCAATGGTCGCCTCGCCCAGGCTGACAAAGGCCGAATCCAGGTCATTCACCAGCGGCTCGACCAGGCCATTTTTCAGGGCAAAGGCAGCCCGCAGGCCCGGCACGCTCAAGACGAGCAACACGACGACCAGCACGAAATTGACGACGAACGAAAAGATGATGGCCACGTTCTTGAACGCATCCCAAAAGTGCGTTAGCCCTCTCTTGTCGGATTTCATCACCAGGCCTCCCGTCAGTAGTTCGGCAGATGCGGCAGTACTCCCACCATCCATCTTAACATCTTTGGGCAGCAAGCGCAACTATGGCTATATCAGGAGGGACAGATGACAGGTGAGCTTTGCCCTCCGGGCGAATCTGTACTATACTAATCCCCAGTGAGTCCAAACCAACAGCATCATAGCCCTCATCACAGTCGTCGTTGATCGAGGAGGATGTCGTAGGATGTTCGCAGCCGACCGCATTCCGTGGCAAGGATATGGGGTCGGCTGTTTGTGTCTCCCAGGAGGTGGGTGCATGTGGGTGGCCAAGCCAAACATCAGCAGGATGGAGAGCAAGCGGGATGTTGACGGGCTTGTTAGGGCCCTGGCATACCGAGACGCTGACATTCGACAGTCCGCTGCTTCGGCCCTTGACAAACTCGCTTGGGCCCCTAGAGACGACATGGAATGGGTGCGCTACCTGATCGCCAAACAAGCGTGGCAGGAGCTGGTGCAAGCGGGTAGCCCGGCTGTCGAACCCCTGATCGACGTGCTAAAGGACGAAGACCAGGACATCGTCAAGGGTGCGCGGATGGCTCTCGAAGAGCTGGCACACGATTCCCCGGATGTGGTGATCGGGCCCATGGTCCGCGCTCTTGAGGACAGCAGTTGGGTTCTGGCAGCCGAGATCCTGGGTGCAACGGGCGATCCGCGAGCCATAGAGCCCCTGATTGGGGCTTTGCGGCATGAGCAGTTCCTCACAATCCAGCGGCCGGATGGCACGATCGAACCCTTCGGTGTGGTCAAGCATCTCGTTTCGTTTGGCCAGCTAGCGGTGGGCCCGCTGATCCGGGCTCTACAGATCAGCGATCCCGGAATCCAGGGCGCGGTGGCCCTTGCGCTTGGCTTGATCGGAGATCCGACCTCTGTGGGGCCACTGGCTGAGGCCCTGGGTAAGAGCGACCCCTGGGCCAGCCGGCCACATGTGGCCAAGGCCCTGCAGTTGATCGGTGAGCCGGCCGTAGCTCCTCTGATCCAGGTCCTGGGCCACCAGGATCCTTCGGTGAGGGCAGAGGCTGCCCGGATCCTCGGCGAGATAGGGGACCCAAGGGCGACAGAGGCGTTGGCGTATGCCCTCGGCGATGGAGCAGCCGCGGGGGCGTGGACAGTCGCGAGGACAGCGGCCAAGGCCCTGGTCGAGATGGGAGACCCAAGGGGAGTTACGTACTTTGTGTTGCACCGGACTAATGTGGCAGACGACAACAGGGATCGGGCGATCGAGGCTGCGTCCAAGGTCGGCAAGCCAGCAGTGGAGGCGCTTGTAGGGGCCCTCGGATCCGAAAACGATCTTGTCCGCATATGTGCCGCCGACGCGCTGGCAGCGATCGGACCGGACGCGTACGAGGCCGTCCCGGCACTCATCCAAGGCCTCAGAGACAAAGCGGGAGGCATGCGCATGGAGGCGGCTCAAGCGCTGGGCAAGGTAGGGCCCAAGGCCATGGTCGCCGTTCCTCACCTCATCCAGACCATGGGGCAGGGGCCGGTGGCAGGTTTTCTGGAACGCGGGCCCGCCTGGAACGCCCTAAAGGCCATCACAGGGCAGGACCTGCCCAGGGACATAGCAGCCTGGCAAAAGTGGTGGGCAGGATGGATTCAACAGTCGGGGTGTCCACAATGTGGGTGCGCAGTCAAGGCCGGCGCCCGCTTCTGTACCAACTGCGGGACAAGGCTGGTGTGATTTTTGGTGATACTACAAACTCCGCCTGAACCCAGGGTAGCAGCTTGTGGCAGGCGCAGCATGTGACTGCTCGTGCGCACAAGGAAGACGCGGTTCTTGCCGGCCACACGAGTTGGGTTTTCAGTCTGGCGTTCAGCCCTGACGGAAGGAGGCTGGCCTCAGGTGGCGATGATCGGACCGTACGCCTGTGGGATGTGGCCTCAGGGCAGTTGATCGAATGGTAGGACGGCGCGGGGATAGCGGGCAGCGGAAAAGAAGGCGTTATGACAAGAAATGAGGCAACGATGTTACCGAGTGTTGATTTCTGCGGGCTCAAGGTGACACGGCTGGTCCTGGGTGCGAATCCCTTCGGAGGCTATAGTCACCAGAGCAAGCAGCGCGATCAGGAAATGCTGGCGTACTATACGGTCGACCGCATCAAGGAAACCTGGATGCGTGCAGAAGCGGCTGGCATCAACACGATGATCACCAACAACGAAACCGCCCACGTCTTGCAAGCAGTGCGGGAGTATCTGGCTGCGGATGGGATGCTGCAGTGGATCGCACAGGTCAACGGACGGGACAAGGCCGACATGGTCAGGGCCATCGACGAAGTGGTGGACATCGGATGCAAGGCCCTCTACTTCCATGGTGCGCTGGTAGACGATGCCTACCGCAGGAGAGATGAGGAGACCCTACGGTCCTGGAGTGACCACGCCCGGCGGCGTGGCGTACCCGTGGGAGTGGCCGCCCACGCTCCGGAAGCACACTTGTGGGTGGACAGCCTGGGCATCGTTGATTTCCACGCTGTGTGCTGGTTCAACTGCGGCAGCCTGCACGCCGGCAAGGGACACAAATTCCGGTTGGCCGACATGGGTCCAGCGGTCGAATGCGTCCGTCGAATCCAAAAGCCGTGCATCGCTTACAAGATCATGGGGGCGGGCCGGATCGACCCACTCATGGCGTTCGAGTATACGTTCGAGGGCATCAAGGCCACGGATGTAGTGAATGTAGGCATGTACCGCGGCGACAAGGACAACATGCTCGAAGAAAACGTGGCTGTGGTGCGCGATATCCTTCGTGGATAGGGCGCTACGCAAGAAAGCGCTTGTTCGGGTTAGGGTTGAGGAATCAGCAATGCAGGAAGCATTCACAGGCAGGGGCAGCGACACACTCCCGGAGGGTCTGCCCGAAGTAGAGATGGACCCGCGGTGTATGCCCCTTGTCAGAGCACGGCTGATCGTTTATAATGAGATCAGAGGGCACCTCATCCGCATGGAACCTTGTGCCTGCGGAAACGGGTCTCCGCGTCAAAGGAGGTGAAAACAGATGTTGTTCCTGCCGCATGAGCAAGGCCAGGGCCTGCTCGAGTATGCGCTCGTCCTGGTGTTTGTCGCCATCGTCGTGGTCGCTATCCTGCTCTTGTTGGGTCCCGTCATCGGCAACCTCTTTTCCAACGTCGTCCGCGCCATCTAGGCGGCCACTCGACCCCATCCGCGATCCGTCTCATAAAGATAGTGTCCCATTCACCCGAGAAGCCCCACCCAGGGGCTTCCCTGGTTGGGTCTTCAACATGCTGGGCAAAGAACCCTCCACCACCCCCGGCTGCGTTCGGTCAGCACGGATGCCGCATGGGCGCACATCGCCATCGAACGTGCCGGCCAGCTCGGCAAGGCGCCTGGCTACGGGCCAGATGTCTGGCGCCAGCAGCCTGCCAGGCCATCTGGATGGGGACAGCCCCATCGACAGGATGACCTCGACTGCTATCCCTCCATCCAGGCCGCCGTGAATGCCGCCCACGACGGCGACACCATCCGCGTTGTTCAGGGCACCTACCTCGAGGCGGTGACCATCGCCAAGAGCGTGACGCTGGAGGGGGGGTGGAGCCCGGATACGCTACACCGCGACTGGAACGTCTACAAGACGATGATCAACGCTCACAAGGCGGGATCGGCCATCCGGACGAGCGGCCGGATCTCGCCCACCGTTGAGGGGTTCGACCTCACCGGCGGCGACGCCAGCGACTACCTGGGCTGGGGCGGCGGCATCCTGATCGACGGCATCTGGACAGGGTCGGGCCTGGCGGTCATCCGCCACAACGTGATCACGGACAATGTGGCCTGTACCACCAGCTCGTGCCAGGGCTATGGCGGCGGTATCATGGTCTATAGCAGCGGATCCATCATCGAGTACAACACCGTGATCAGCAACGCAGCGCGCACGGGCGGGAATGGCAGCGGCACGGGAGGCGGCATTGCCATCTGGGGATACCCCAGCGATTCGATGGTGGCCCACAATGACATCATCAGCAACACGGCCGTCTTTTCCCCGGCGGGCGCGTTTGCCAATGGCGAAGGCGGCGGTTTCTGGGCTGAGCACGATGCCACGTTGATCGACAACGAGCTCCGGGGGAACGTGGCCGCTGTGAAAGGCAAAGGGCTCGGCGGCAGAGCGTACGCCGGCGGCGAGCTGTACGATAACCGCATCCTCAGCAATACCGCCAGCGTCAATGGCACCGGCTTGGGCGGAGGGGTGTATGCCTATTACGTGGGCGATTTCGACAGCAACCGGGTGCAGGGCAACGTCGCCAGTTCGTATGGCGATGGAACTGGCGGCGCCCTGTACGCCGTTTACCTGCGGCGCGCACAGCACAACCAAGTCGGAGGAAACACCGCGACCCGCGGCGGAGGAGTGTATTTCAACACCTACACCGGCAGCCAGGCATTCACCGACAACCAGGTGACGCGCAACCACGCCACCGGCACGAATCTCGGCACGCTGGACGGCGGAGGTGGGATCGCCAGCCGGGCCGATTGGGTTATGACGGTTTCCATGACAACCTCAGTCGCTACAGCCCCGGACCGACCGGCGGCCCACACGACGTTACGGGCGATCCAGGCTTTGCCAACCGCCCGGCGCGCGACTATCACATCGGCCTGGGATCGCCGATGGCTGGAGCGGGCACGGATGTGGGCGTGATGGCGGACCTGGACGGCGACGCGCGGCCCGCGCCTGCGGGTACCCGGCCCGACATCGGCGCAGACGAGGTCAAGCAGCGGCGCATCTACCTGCCGCTGACCCTGAAGTAGGGACACCGCACTGCCGCCATCGACGCTGTCCAGGAGCGCGGCCGGGCGCGGGATGTGTGGGTGGGGCACGGCGGCGGAGTTGGCGGCAGAGCTGCAGGAATAGCCGTACCCAGATGCTGGAGGATTGACCATGTCCAAGCCGAACCAGGAGGCCGATCTCGAGCGCATCTCCGATGGGCTGACCCGCATGCACATCCATGCCGATATCCTGGGCTTTGATGTCTTGCAGAGCGGGCTCTCGGGCTCGTACACCTGCCGGGTTCGGCTCGACAGCAGCACAGCCATCCTCAAGGTGACGCTGGCCAGTGGCGAACCCTATGTCCTCGAACGGGCTCGCCGCGAGTTCGAGTTCTATCACACGCTGGCCAGCCAGATCCCCTTGCGCACGCCGCCCATGCTGGCAAGCTATCGGGACCCGGCCACGGGCACCTACCTGCTGCTGGCCGCCCTCGAGCCGGTCAAGCCGTCACGGGCCTGGCAGGGTGCGGATCTCATCCCAGTGGCCGAGCAATTGGCTGCTCTGCACACACGGTTCTGGCGGAACACCGCCGAGCTCGCCCGGTACCCCTGGCTGCGCCAGCCGGCGGCGGACACGAGCCCGGATGAGATCGACGCCAGCCAGGCTGCCTGGCACAGCTTGGGCGACCAGCGCAAGTTCGGGGATGTCGTGACTGCGCCGGTCTGCCGGTCGTTCGGCCATTGGGTGGCCCACATCGCGGGCCCTCGACGCCATCCTGGCGGCCTTTCCGGTTACCCTGTGTCACGGCGACTGCCACATCGGCAACCTGCTGCGCGATGAGCGGGGAAACCTGATCTGGGCCGACTGGCAGGAGGTCGGCCCGGGGCGTGGCCCCGAGGACCTGTCCTTTCTGCTGCAGCGGGCCTTCCACGATGAGGGTGACATCCCCTGGGAGCGGACCGTCGCCGTCTACCAGCGGCATCTGCAGGCTCATATCGGCGAACCGGTGCCGCTCGCGGACATTCAGCGGACGATGGATGCCTCCGAGCTGCGCACGGAGCTTGTCCAGTGGCCGTTCTACCTGCAGTGGGCGTCCGTCGAACAGGTGTCACGCATGGTCAACCGCATCCAGTCGCTCGCCGGGCGGTTCGGACTGGAACCTCTCGCCTGAGCTCACGGCTGCGGATCGGCACCAACTCGATCTCGAACAGCGAGGGCCACCACTTGCCGGTTACGAACAGCCGCCCAGCCTGGACGTCGTAGGCAATGCCGTTGAGCACATCCTCCGCTCCGGTGCGATCCTCCGGCTTGAGCAGGCCAGCGAGGTCGATCCAGCCGACAACGGCTCCCGTCTGGGGATCGATGCGCACAATGCGGTCGGTCTGCCACACGTTGGCCCACACCTCGCCGTCGACGTACTCGAGCTCGTTTAGCCGGGCGACGGGCGTGCCGCGGTCGCGCACCTCGACCTGGCCGGTTTCAGCGCAAGTCTGCGGGTCGAGGAAATGCAGTGTCGCCGTGCCATCGCTCATGATCAGGCGAACGCCGTCGTACGCCAGCCCCCACCCCTCGGTGGGGTAGGAGAAGGATTGTAGCAGCTCAAAGGTTTCCTTGCGGTAGACAAACCCCTCGTGGTTCTGCCACGTCAACTGGATCAGCCAGTCGCCAACCACTGCGATCCCCTCGCCAAAGTACTGCTGCGGCAGGTTATACCGCTGCAACACCTGGCCTGTCTCCAACGCCACCCGGCGCAGCGTCGACGCGCCGTACAGGCCGGTGCCCTCGTACAAGACGCCGTCCTCAAAGACCAGCCCTTGCGTAAACGCTCCGGGGTCATGCGGGTACGTATGGATGACATGGTAGGTATAGTAGGTGGGCACGCCGGGCGACTTGGACGCCATCGGCACATGCACGGTGACGGTCGTGGTCAGGGCCGGTGTGACTTGCGCCACCGGGAGGCTCGTGGTCGGCGAAACCACGACACTGGTGGGGGTGCGGGCGGGCGCCGAGGTCGACGTGGCCGTGCTGACCAGCGGCGCCTCTAGCGAGACGGTGCCGGCGGCGCTGAGGGTAGGGGCCGACGCGCGGCAAGCCGGGAGAAAAAGCACGGCAGACAAGAGGATGAGAAGCTGTACTGTCCTCCAGCAGATCGCCACACCACCCGCGTAGCCCATGCAGCGCTTCTCATCGTCCATGCGGAATACCCTCCAGTGACACACGGTGCAACCCATTCCTGTCTGTGGTCCATGGTAGCGCCTCTCGCACCCCCTGTCAATTCACCGTCATGGGTGCACCAGAAGCACCGATTCCAGCCAGGCAGAGGCGCCGAAGCGAGTACATAGGTTCGTAGTAAGCGCCTATGAACTTTGACAGCTTGATCGGGTCATAGAGCCACAGGGCTATCACCCGGTTAAGAAATCAAGGTTCATTAGCGCTTCTTCGGTGGCGTCTTGCACTTGGCGGGGGATTGCGTACAATAGGGGTGGGTATCCTCTCGACGCCCGATGGCCTGTCCCCACCGGCGGGATAGGCTCGCATCGACATACACGTTCCGTCCCCTTGATCAGGAGGACCAAGATGGAGATCATGCCTTCGCTCAGGTGGCGCAGGGGGTTGGTCATGGGGCTGCTGCTCGTCTTGAGCGCCTGCCGACCCACGCCCTCTCCTTCTCCGGGACCGACCGCCACGCCCACTGTGCAGCCCGCTGCCACGCCCACGCAGACCGTTCAGCCCACGCCGACCGCACAGCCCACTGTTCCCCCGACCGCGACCGCTGCGGCCACATCGACCCAGCCAGCGGCGACGTCCACGGCGACGGCGACACGGACCCCTGAGCCTACTGCCACGGCAACGCCGACACACACGCCATCCCCGCAACCGACGGCGACGCTCGCTCCGACCCAAAAGCCTACCGCCACGCCCATGGCGGTGCCAACGCGCGTGGTGCAGCCCACAGCGACGCCCGCGCAGGTCGCCACGGGCTGGCTGGGTGAGTATTACGGCAATGCCGATCTGAGAGGACAGCCGACGATGGCGCGGACCGATGCTGCCATCGGCTTTGACTGGGGAAATGATGCTCCCGCTTCTGGACTGCCGGTGGACGGCTTTTCGGTCCGTTGGTCGCGCGTCGCCGCGTTTGAGGGAGGCACCTACGAGTTCCACGCGGCGATGGATGATGGCATGCGGGTATATGTGGACGACGAGCTGATCGTCAACGAGTGGCGAGACGAGGCAGAGCGGGACGTAACGGTCAGTCGTCCCATGTCGGCCGGAACCCATGCCCTGCGCGTCGAGTACTATGACCGGCGGGACAGGGCGCTGGCCAACCTGTGGTGGGAAAAGGTACGCTCGTATGCCGATTGGAAGGGAATGTACTGGCCCAATCAGAACCTCCTCGGTCAGCCAGTGCTGCTGCGCAACGATCCTCAGATCGCCTTTGATTGGCAGATGGGCAGCCCGGGCGCGTCCGTTCCAAGCGACCACTTTTCCGCCCGTTGGACGCGCACGATCGGCTTGGAAGAGGGGAATTATCGCTTCCAGGTCCTGGCCGACGATGGCGTGCGCCTGTGGGTCGATGATAGCCTGATCATCGATGCCTGGAAGGACCACCAGTCGCGCACCTTGTCCGCTGATTACGTGATCGCCGGGGCGGGAGCGCACAGCCTCAAGGTAGAGTACTATGACAACATGTTCCAGGCCAGAATCAGCGTGAGCTGGACCAGGCTCGGCACCCCCTCCTACCTCTACTGGAAGGGAGAGTACTTTGCCAACCCCTACTTGAGCGGAGACCCGGTGCTGGTGCGCAGCGAGCGCTCGCTCGAGTTTGACTGGGAAAAGAAGTCGCCCGCGCCGAGCTTGCCAGCGGATGGTTTCTCGGTGCGCTGGACGCGTGAGCGCGAGTTCGAGCCCGGCCTGTACCGCTTCCACATCCTGGCCGACGACGGGGTCAGGTTCTACGTGGACGACAAGCGGGTCCTGGACGAGTGGCACAACGCACGGGGGCAAGAGTATCAGGTCGACGTGCAGTTGCCCTGGAAACCCAAGCTCAGGATCGAGTTCTACGAAGACACCGGGGATGCGCGGATTCACCTCTCTTGGGAGCGGATCAAATAGGCATCCCTTGACCGGCGCCAGGTGGCGCTAGCGAAGCAAGGAGCGTTGAACCGATGAATGGCACACGCACACAGCCCATCACCCTCCATCCGCAGAACCCGCACTATTTCCTGTTCCGAGAAAGGCCGACGGTGCTCATCACCTCGGCCGAGCACTATGGTGCGGTGATCAACCTCGATTTCGACTATGTGCGCTATCTCGACTGCCTGGCCACGCACCAGCTCAACTATACGCGCATCTATCCCGGGGCATTGTTCGAACGCGAGGGCGACTTTATCGCCGAGAACATATTGGCCCCCCGCAGTGGAAGGCTGATCCTCCCGTGGGCGCGCAGCTCTACGCCTGGCTGTGCGCTTGGGGAAAACAAGTTCGACCTCGACAGGTGGGATCCAGCCTATTTTGCCCGGCTGCGCGATTTCACCGCTCAGGCCGCCCAACGTGGGATCGTGGTCGAGATCTGCTTCTTTAACTGCCAGTACCCCAAGAACTGGCCCATCCAGGCCTTGTACCATGCCAACAACGTCCAGGGCCAAGGGACGGCCGACCACATCGGGTTTCAGACCATGCGAGATCCAGATCTCGTGGCCCGACAAGCGGCCTATGTTAAGGAGATCGTGCGGCAGGTGAACGAGTACGACAATGTGATCCTGGAGATCTGCGACGAACCGGGGCTTTTCGGCACTCCCGCCGGAGAATACCACGAGTGGGTCAGCCATCTGATCGACGTCGTCATTGAGACGGAGGCCGGCCTGCCCAACCAGCACCTGATCGCGCAGCAGGTGGAGGGCGATCTGGGTGGCCCCGGAGATTTCTCGGGCGACGAGCGCGTGTCCGTGATCACTGGCCAGTACATCTGGCTCGAGTCAGCCAAGCAGATCGGAGGCATGCAGCTTCTGGAGACGGACTATGATCATGGCAAACCGATCGAGCTGAACGAGTCGGCGTACTATCCGGTCTGGTATACCGAAGACCGGGAAGCGGCCTCGCGCGTGGAAGCGTGGGAGTTTGTGGTCGGGGGAGGCGCCGCGTACAACCATCTGAATGGCATGTTCACCATCACCAATCCTGCGGGCCATGATCCCAACAACGAAAAGGTCCTGAATGCGCTGAAACACCTGCGGGGCTTTATCGAGAGTTTCGATTTTCTGCGGATGAGCCGGGACGTGACCACGGTGGTGGGCGGCGTGCCGGCGGATGCGTTCGCCCGGTGCATCAGCGAACCGGGGCGGCAGTACGCGTTCTATATCCACCATTCGGTGCTCCGAACACCCAAGTATGTCGTCCGTCCGGGCTCACACCAGGACAGCATCCTCTTCGAGCTGCCTGCCGGCCGATACGCCGTGGAATGGCTCGATCCAGAGTCTGGGCTGGTCGTTTCCCAGGAGCAGTTCAAGCACCATGGGGGCAAGGTGACGCTGGTGACACCGGTCTATCGCGTTGACATTGCGCTCAGGATGACGGGAACGCCTCTGGAAAGAGCCTGAACGATTGTAGAGGTGGAGGTTGTGTAGGAGAGTACTCTCGGCAATCTCTGCCGCCCCCGGTGTCTCACACAAAGTCACAAAGACACAGAGGTTGGGCAAAGGAGTGCTCTTTGCAGTCTCGCCCGCCCCCCAAGCCATGTCCTGCCCGGAAAGACAGATGCGCACGTCTGGCACAGAACCTGTTCTAACCAGCCAGAAGCGTGGTATGATAGGGTAGATCACATCGCACTCTCTTCGCTCTGAGCAATGGAAGGCTGGAAGACTGGAGAGTTGGAAGGCTGGGCAGCTCTTCCTGCACCCTTCCAACCTTCCATTCTTCCGCGCTTCCACAGGAGGCCGGTATGGCACGCCTGTCCTTGTCCCTATTGGGCCCCCCGCTGGTCGAGCTGGACGGCAAGCCGGTCCAACTGGGCCGGCACAAGGCCACAGCTCTGCTGGCCTACCTGGCGCTGACCCGCCAAAGCCACGGCCGTGACACGCTGGCCACCTTGCTGTGGCCCGACCTCGACCAGAGCCACGCCCGCGCCGAGCTGCGCCGCACCCTGTCCCTGCTCCACCGCACGCTGGGCAGCGGCCAGTTGACCGCCGACCGGGAGACCGTCGAGTGGTCACCCGAAGCACAGGTATCTCTGGACGTGGACGAGTTCCACCGCTGCCTGGCCGCCTGCGCCGCGCACGGCCATCCGCCAGAAGAAGCCTGTGCAGACTGCCTGCCGCCGCTGACGCGAGCCCTCGAACTGTACCGGGGCGGTTTCCTGGCCGGGTTCACCCTGCCGGACGCTCCGGCCTTTGACGAGTGGCAGTTCTTTGAGACGGATGGGCTGCGCGATGCAGTGGCGGGGGCATTGCAGCGGCTGGCGCGCTGGCACGGCACGAGGGGAGAGCACGGGGCAGCGATCGGCTATGCCCGGCGCTGGCTGGCGCTGGACCCGGTGCACGAGCCGGCGCACCGGGCACTGATGGAGCTGTATGCCCAGTCGGGGCAGCGCAGCGCTGCCCTGCGCCAGTACGCCGAGTGCCAGCGAGTGCTGGCGGAGGAGCTAGGGGCGGAGCCGGAGCAGGAAACGCAGGCTCTGCACGAGCGAATTCGAGGCGGTTGGGTACAGCCGGGCGGTGGGGTACAGCCGGGCGGGGCGGAGCCGCAGGCGCCGCCTGCTGTTCCCCCGGATAACCTGCCGACGTGGTTGGCCCCGTTCATCGGGCGCCGGGAGGAGCTGCAGGAGATTGCCGCGCGGCTGCGCGATCCGGCATGCCGGCTGTTGACGCTGGTGGGGCCGGGTGGGATCGGCAAGACGCGGCTGGCGGTGGAGGCGGCACGACAGCGGATGGACGAGTTCTCCGACGGGACCTACTTTGTGCCGCTGGCGGAGGTGGGGACAATCGAGGGCATGGCCCCGGCCATTGCCGCGGCAGTTGCCCAGGCGATTGCCGCGGCCATCGGCTTTTCGTTCTACGGCCCGGCGGAGCCGGCACAGCAGTTGGCGAGCTACCTGCGGCGGCGGCAGATGCTGCTGGTGCTGGACAACTGCGAACACCTGTTCGTCGAACACCTGGCAGAGAGCGCAGGGGTGGTCGCAGGCATCCTGAGCAGTGCGCCGGGGGTCAAGGCGCTGGTCACCTCGCGGGCACAGTTGAACGTGCAGGGGGAGCACCTGTTTCCGGTGGGAGGGATGGAGTATCCGGCCCTCACCCCTTCGCTGCCGCTCAGGGCAGGCCCCAGCCCCTCTCCCGATCTCGGGAGAGGGGAGGTCGCCGGCGCTGCGCAGTATAGCTCGGTGGCCTTGTTCCTGGACAGCGCGCGGCGGGTGCGGCCGGGGCATGAGTGGAGCGACGTAGAACTGGTGCAGATCGGGGAGATCTGCCGCCTGGTGGAGGGCATGCCGCTGGCCATCCTGCTGGCCGCGTCCTGGATCGAGATGATGACCCTAGGTGAGATCGCCGCTCAGGTGCAGCGGGGGCTGGACATCCTGGAAGCGGACATGCCCGACCTGCCGGAACGGCAGCGCAGCATGCGGGCGGCGTTCGATGTCTCGTGGCGGCTGCTGAGCGAGCGAGAGCAGGCGGTCTTTGCCGCTCTCGCGGTGTTCCGGGGTGGGTTCACGGCAGAGGCCGCGCAGGCAGTGGCGGGAGCGGATCTGCGGACGCTGCGCGCACTGGTGCACAAGTCATTCTTGGCAATGGAGGCGGGAGGGCGCTACGGCGTGCACGAGCTGCTGCGGCAGTACGGGGCGGCACGGCTGGCAGAGGTGCCGGGCGCAGCGGAGCAGGCCGGTGACCGGCACTGTGCCTACTATGCCGGGTTCCTGCAGCG
>Ga0315274_10003470_pt1 | contig 23443 bp, 22 predicted proteins | sample YL17G02_20_MG_FD_203700 | JGI IMG/M metagenome (GOLD analysis project Ga0315274, IMG submission 203700) | Sediment microbial communities from Yellowstone Lake, YNP, Wyoming, USA - YL17G02_20 | ecosystem: Environmental > Aquatic > Freshwater > Lake > Sediment | place: USA: Wyoming | collected...
TGATCCTCCTGAAGTGAGAGAGGAGCAATGAACTCGCTCACGCTGCTCATCGCCGCCGCCTGCTGCTTCGCTCTCGGCTACCGCTACTACTCGGCCTTCCTTGCCGCCCGGGTGGCGATGGTCGACCCGAATCGACCGACACCCGCGCACCAGTTCGACGATGGCAAGGACTATGTGCCAACCAACCGCTATGTCCTCTTCGGCCATCATTTCGCGGCGATCTCCGGCGCGGGGCCGCTGCTTGGTCCTGTACTGGCCGCCCAGTGGGGTGTGCTCCCCGGCGCGATCTGGATCGTGGTCGGCGCGGTGCTGGCCGGTGCGGTGCACGACTTCATCATCCTGGTGTCATCGGTCCGCTGCCGGGGTATGTCGCTCTCGGAAATCGCGGGTGTGCACATCGGGCCGACCGCCCGCATCCTGACCAGCATCGCCATCCTCTTCATCATCACGACCGCGCTTGCCGGTTTGGCGATCTCGGTGGTGAACGCGCTCGCTGACAGCATCTGGGGCACATTCTGCATCGCCGCGACCATCCCCATCGCCCTCCTCGTCGGCCTCTATCTGCACGTCTTCCGCCCGGGCAGAGTCGTCGAAGCGAGCGTCATCGGCGTCAGCCTCGTCGTCGCCGCGGTCATCTATGGCAGTCAGGTCCAGCAGACCACCTGGGGGCACCACTTCCTTTTCACGCAGACGGAGCTCAAGCTGCTTCTGCCGACCTACGGGTTCGTTGCCTCGGTACTGCCCGTGTGGGTGCTGCTCTGCCCGCGCGATTACCTGAGCTCGTACATGAAGATCGGCACCATCGCGCTACTCGCAGTCGGCATCGTCGTCGTGCATCCGCAGTTGCGAATGCCGCTCACGACCCAGTTCATCGGCGGCGGGGGAGTGGTCGTGCCGGGCGCCGTCTGGCCCTTCGTCTGCATCACCATCATGTGCGGCGCGATCTCGGGCTTCCACGCGCTGATCAGCTCCGGCACCACCCCCAAGATGATCAACTCCGAGTCCGACCTGCGGTTCATCGGCTATGGCGCAATGCTCATGGAAGGATTCGTCGCCATCACCGCGCTCATCGCCGCTTCGTCACTGCTGCCCCGCGACTACTTCGCGATCAACGCCAAGTCGCTCGCGATGATCCCGGCTTGGGCGGGATCGCAGAGCAATCTGGATGCGCTCACCCACATGGTGCGTGAGCCGCGGCTCGCCGGGCGGACCGGCGGCGCGGTCTCACTGGCGGTGGGGATGAGTCAGATCTTCTCCGCCGTCCCGGGTTTGCGAAGCCTGATGGCCTACTGGTACCACTTCGCCATCATGTTCGAGGCGCTGTTCATCCTCACCGCGGTGGACACCGGCACGCGGGTCGCGCGTTTCATCGTGCAGGAGTTTGTTGGACTGCGCGGGCGTGGGCGAGTGGCGGGGCAGGAGCAAGCTCCTGCCCAACAGGCAGGCTACGGCGGGATCGTGCTGACCGGCGGGATCGCGAGCTTCTGCTGGGGGTATCTGCTCTACCAGAACGACATCATGACCATCTGGCCGATGTTCGGCATCGCCAACCAACTGCTTGCCGGCATCGCGCTCGCCATCGGCACCACCGTCATCCTCCGCACCACTGCGCCGAAGTACGCGCTCACCACAGCCTTGCCGATGCTCTTCGTGCTAACGACGACGCTCTACGCCGGCGAGTACAACGTCACCCAGCAGTACCTGCCCAAGCAGGCCTACCTCAACGCCGGCCTGACGATCACGATGATGGTGATGGCCGTGCTCATCACCCTGGACTCGGCGCGGGTCTGGGCGCGGGTGTTGAGTGGGCGCGAACCCGCCGTGCACTTCGAACCCGCCACTGAACTGGCAGCAGGCGGGGACTGAACGAGCCTCACCGCAAAGCCGCGAAGAACGCACAGAGACGAGTCGGGGGCGTCCGCCGCGGCGGACGCCCCTACTTTCTGCGTTCCCTCTGCACCCTTTGCGTCTTTGCGGTGAATGACTCTTACAGCACCCTCAGATACCGATCATGCTCGTAGCCCGTCACTTGGGCGCGGTACTCGTGCCACTCGATCTTCTTGTTCGCGATGAACTTCTCGAAGACGTGATCGCCCAGGGTCTTCTTCAGCAGCTCGCTCTTCTCGGCCAGAGCAACTGCCTCGGCGAGGTCGCCAGGAAGGCTCTGGATCCCACGCTCGATACGCTCCTCTTCCGACATCTCGTAGACATTCTGCACGACGGGCGGTGGGCACTCGTACTTCTTCTCGATGCCTTCCAGACCAGCCGCCAGCATCACCGCGAATGCTAGATAGGGGTTGCAGGCCGGGTCGGGGGCGCGGTACTCGATGCGGGTTGCGTTCTCCTTGCCAGGCTTGTAGACCGGAACGCGAATGAGGTCGGAGCGGTTGCGCCGCGCCCATGAGAGGTAGATCGGCGCCTCATAGCCGGGGATGAGCCGCTTGTAGCTGTTGACCCACTGGTTCGTGACGGCCGTGATCTCGCGGGCGTGATGCAGCAGCCCGGCGATGAAGTGGCGAGCGGTCTCGGAGAGATGATCCTCGGCGGTTGGCGAGAAGAAGGCGTTCTTGTCGCCGCGGAAGAGCGACTGGTGGGTGTGCATGCCGCTGCCGTTGACGCCGAACATCGGCTTGGGCATGAAGGTCGCGTACCACTGGTGCTTCATGGCGATCTCCTTCACCACCAGGCGGTACGTCATGGCGCTGTCGGCCATCGTCTGCGCGTCGGTGTAGCGGAGATCGATCTCGTGCTGGCTGGGCGCGACCTCGTGGTGGCTGTACTCGACACCGATGCCCATCTGCTCGAGCGCCAGCACGGTCTCGCGGCGGAGATCGCTGGCGATGTCGAGCGGTGTCAGGTCGAAGTAGCCGCCGTAGTCGAGCACCTGCGGCGGCGCGTTCCAGTCCTTGAAGTAGAAGTACTCCAGCTCCGGGCCGACGTAGTAGGTGAACCCCATGTCGGCCGCCCGCTTCAGCGCCCTCCTCAGCACGTAGCGCGGATCGCCGGCGTGGGGCGTTCCGTCGGGCTCGAGAACATCGCAGAACATCTTCGCTACTGCGCCGCCCTCGCGCGGCCGCCAGGGAAGAAGCGTGAATGTACTCGGATCGGGCATCGCCACCATGTCGCTCTCGTCGATGCGGGCGAACCCCTCGATGGACGAGCCATCGAACCCCTGCCCCTCGACCATCGAGAGCTCCAGCTCCTCGACGGTGATGGCGAAGCTCTTCAGGAACCCGAGGACATCGGTGAACCAGAGGCGGATGAACTTGACGTCATTCTCCTTCGCTTTGCTCATGATGTATTGGACTTGCTCGGGTGTGTTGGCCACTGCGAATCCTCCTGTTCGGTCGGATGGGACAGGGAAATGGTACCGCGGCAATGTTTCCGGCGTGTTTCGGGGAGGGAAAAAGTCAGGGGGAGTTGGGCGGGGGCAGTACGAGCCTGTAGCCAACGCCTCTGACAGTATCGAAGAGGTCGCCGGCCACCTCTGTCTTCTCCCTCAGCCGCCGGATATGGACGTCGACGGTGCGGGTGCCGCCGAAATAGTCCTGGCCCCAGACATGATCGAGCAGCTCCTCCCGCGTGAAAACCCGGCCGGGGTTACGCATGAGGAAGAGGAGGAGTTGGTATTCCTTGAGGGTGAGTTCGACCGGCGCGCGATCGACGAACACCTCGTAGGTGGCCGGGTTCAGCGTCAGCCGCCCGGCCCTGAGCACGTCGGGGCTGGCCTTCGATTCGGTGCGCCATCGGGCGAGGCGCAGGCGCGCCGCCAGCTCGCTCAGCCGGTACGGCGAGAGGATCAGGTCGTCGAATCCGAGGGAGAGGTCGAGGCGCGGCCCCTCCTGTTCGTGCACCAGCGCGATGACCGGCGCCTTGCGCAGGACTCGATCCTGCTGCACCGCTCGGCAGGCGTGCTCGGCGTGAACGCCGAGCACGCGAAGATCGATGACGGTCGCGATGGGAGAGCGGCCGTGCAGCCTGCTCTCGGCCGCGGGCCAGACGATAACCTCCGCCTGGTAGCCGAGGCGGCGCACATCATCGGCGAAGCCCGCAGTCGGCTCCCGTTCGACGCCTATGATAAGAACCGGTAGGCCGCGCTCAGATGTGGTCATACACGCACCGAGTTACGCTGCCGTCAAAGTCTCGGACCCTTCGCAAGCCAGCCTCACCCCGCGCTCCGTCAGGATCGCTCCCGTTCCCGTGAATGCCCCCCTCTCCGCGCGCGGAGAGGGGGGATGGGGGGTGACGTCACATCGCCAGTGTGTGCGCCAATTCGTAGAGCCGCTGGTTCAGCGGCTTCTTCTTCGTCCAGGTGTCGACGAAGGGAGTGAGCACGATCTCGCCGCCCACTCGCCCGGCCATCTTCGCGCTCTCGCCTTTCAGCAGCGCGTCGACCGCGGCCGCGCCCAGCTCGCTCGCCAGTATCCGATCGCGTGCGGTGGGGCGCCCGCCGCGCTGGGTGTGCCCGAGGACGATGGCGCGGCACTCCACACCACCCAGCTCCTGCACCCTCCGAGCGGTCTCCAGCGCGCCGCCTTCCTCATCGCCTTCGGCCACGACGATGATGCTGCTCGTCTTCCCTTGCTTGATGCCGGCGAGGATCGTGTCGTGGATCTCCCGCACTCCGATATCGTCGTCGCGCACCAGGATCATCTCGGCGCCGCCGGCGACTCCGACGTCGAGCGCGATGAAGCCGGTCCGCCGCCCCATCACCTCGACGAAGAACAGCCGTTCATGGCTGGTGGCAGTGTCGCGCAGGCGGTCGATGGCGTCGAGAGCCGTATTGACCGCGGTGTCGAACCCGATCGTCTCATCCGTGCCGTACAAGTCGTTATCGATTGTACCGGGCGCGCCGATGATGGGGATCTGATGCTCCTCCCACAACGCCTGGGCTCCGTGGAAGGTGCCGTCGCCGCCGATCGCAACAAGCCCGTCGATGCCCGCGTCCTTGACCAGATGCGCTGCCTTGGCGCGCTCCTCCGCGAGGAAGAACTCCTCGCTCCTGGCAGTCTTCAGTATGGTACCGCCGAGGTAGATGATGTTGGACACTGAGCTATGGTCCATCTCCTCGAACTCGCCTCGCAGCATCCCAGCATACCCTCGGCGAATGCCGACAACGCATAGGCCGCGCTGGAGGCCGGTCCGAACGACCGCGCGCAGGCACGCATTCATCCCAGGCGCATCGCCACCACTCGTGAACACCCCGATGGTCTTCATGTCACTGAACCTCAGTATGTGCGGCGGGCGTAGCTACGCCCGCCGCCGATCCTCACGCTTTCAGCTTCCAGAGCGGTGCCTCATGACGCCGCCAGCAGGTAGATCGCCAGTCCGAACGGCCCCAGGAACAGGACGAAGGAAGCCCAAAGGAGCGCTGCCAACCTGCGGTTTTCCGCGTCGTGATAGCACCATCCCGCCGTCAGGAAGCTCACCGCGAACCACAGGTAGCCGCCTATCTGCCCTCTCAGCACAGCAACAAGGGCGAGGAAGAGCGCGCACGCGCCAAAGGCGGCCAGGGTGATGTACATCCGGCGCGACCGGGGCCAGTCACGACCCGGCGTCGTGAATATGCTGAGTGGCGTGTCGAGCCCGGTGAGCGGCCCGATGATGTCGCGCACGACCTGCTCCTCGATCCGGGCCCTGTCCTCGCGTGCCCGTGCGACCGCGCCGTGCGGGGACGCGCCCTGGGCTGCAACCTCGCTCACGCGCTGAGCTGCGGCAACCGAGCCCACCAGATCGCCCTTCGCCCTGAGGATGGTTACGAGCATGCTCAGCGCGGGGACTGCGTTCGGGTCTCGCCTCAGGGCGGAGCGGATCAGTCGCTCTGCTTCGTCGAGCTGGCCGCGCTGCTGGGCGAGATGCGCCCGCCGCAGGGCGAGTGCGGTCTCCGGGTCGAGCTCCGCGGGGCGCGGCTGAGGCGGCGCCTGCCTGACGACGGAGGGACTCGCCGGGCGAAGCCGCGAGCCACACGACCAGCAGAAGGCGTCGCCGCTCCGCGTGAAAGAGCCGCAGGAGGGACACCGGCTGGCCGAGGTCATGGCGAGCGCGCAGCTCCGACGCGCACACCGGCCCGCAGAGGGAAGCTCCCGACGCAGGAATGCTCAGAATGCATATCGCCCGCCCTGACTAGAGCGCATTTCATGACCGAGGGTGGGTGGCTGATCGCTCCATGCGTCGCATGAAATGCGCCTGCACAAGCCTACCGCCCTCCATCGCTGTTTCATGACCCGCCCAGGCGGGTTGTGAAACAGCTTCTACCAGGTTTGCCCTCACACGCCATCTCTCCTGCCTGAGAGCGGCTATCACCGCAAAGGACGGGTGGACGCGAGCGCCGAAGAAATGGCAGTTGTGCCCGCCATGTCAACGCACCGACCACTGACCCATCGAGGGCGCACACGCGCGCTGGCCCGGCTCTGCGCCGCCGCGGTCACGGCATGGCTTGTCGCGTGCGCGCCGGGGCCCGCAGAGGCCGCCATTCTCGACCCGCGAGGCATCCAGTCCGAGGCATTCAGTAATGGGCTGCGGCTCATCGTGTCGAGTGAGCCCGACGCTTCGGTCATTGCCGTTGAGGTCATCGTGAAGGTGGGCTCTGCCGATGAGCCCCAAGGCCAACGCGGCATCGCTCACCTGCTGGAGCACGTGCTCTGGGCCGGCGCGGGAGCAGGCGACCAGGATCCGCGTCGCCGCATCGAGCGAGTCGGAGGCGTCATCAACGGCGGCACGCTGCGCGACTTCACGCGGTTCTATGCCACCGTTCCCGCCGGCTCGCTGGAGGCCGCAGTCGACGCGCTGGGCGATGTGGTCGCGCGGAGCAAGATCGACCCCGTCGTGTTTGCGCGAGAACGCCAGGTGATCGTTCAGGAGACGACCGCCCGGCAGGAGGACCCCCGAACCGTTCTCAACGACGCCGCGTTCGCTGTCGTCTACGGGGCTTCGAGCGCCTACGGAAGCCCGATCGGTGGGGATGCCGGGGACCTCGGCACGGTGGATGTCTCGGCGCTCGCCCTCTTCCGCGAGAAGTGGTACGTGCCGAACAACATGGCAGTCGTCGTCGCCGGGAACGTCTCGTTCGATGCGGCGCGAGCCGCTGTCCAGCGTGTCTTTGGCCCCGCGGCTCCATCGCCGCTCCCTGATCGCGCGAGGGACGCCGACCGCTTGCCTGCCAGCGCCGGCGAGCACAGGATCGAGCTTCCCATCACCAAGGCCTATGTGATGGCCGCGTTCGCCGGCCCGGAAGCATCCGAGCACCCGCAGGTGTGCGCGACAGATCTCATGTCCACCCTCCTGGCGCACGACCCGGTCGGGCGCCTCGTGGTGGAGCTGAAGGAGCAGCAGGCGGTCGCCGACGAGGTCGGCATCGACTTCCTCACCCAGAGGCAGCGGTCGCTCTTCGGGGTGTGGGCTCTCTGTGACCCAGGCGAGCTGGAGCAGGCGAAGTCGGCTATCAGAGCGGAGCTGGCCCGCGTCGCCCGCGAGCCGGTCCCGATTGGTGAGCTAGCAACCGCTAAGCGCCTGCTGGCGGCCGGGTACGCCTTCGCGAATGAGACCCCCGCCGACCGCGCCAGCACCCTCGCCTTCTACGAGGCCATCGACACCTACCGAGCCGCCTCCTACTACCTCTCGTGGGTGATCGACGTCAGCCCGCACACGCTCATGGCGACCGCGGCGCAATACTCGGGCGAGCCGGCCTGGATCATCCTCGTCCCTGGGGGTGCTCGGCAATGAGGTGGATGCTGTGCGGCAGGGGCGAGCACGTTGGGCAGGAGCGGAAGCTCCTGCCATTTGCCATCCTTCTCCTCATCCTCGTCAATGGACTCGCATCTGCCGATAGCGCGAAGCGGCTGCGATTGCCCAACGGCCTCCGCGTCGTGCTGAAGCCGAGTATGTCGACAGATGTGGTCGCCATCGAGCTGCTGCTCGACATCTCGGCCGCGGATGAGCCGCCCGATCAGCAGGGCCTCCGCAATCTCGTTCAGCGGCTGCTGCTTCGCGGGACCAGGGCGGAGTCGGGCGACTCCATCGCCCGTCGCCTCGCCGATGTCGGCGGCGTCGCAGAAGCGACGATCGGGCTGGATTACGTTGAGGTCTACGCGCTTGCGCCGGCCGAGGGGTTCGAGGTGGCGCTCGACGTGCTCGCCGAGGCCGTCCAGAGCCCGGCCTTCGACCCGGACGAAGTCGAGAAACAGAAGGCCGGCGCAGCCGAGGGGGCTCTGACCGCCCGCGACGACCCTTTCCTGGAAACCTATCTCGCCTTCCGGGAGTCGCTGTATCAGGACCACCCATATGGCGCGCTCACACTCGGCGCCCCGAGCTCGCTTGCCCGGATCGCGCGCGAGGACGTGATTGCGTTCCATCAGGCGAACTACCTCCCCAACCGGGCCGCGATCGCCATCTGCGGCGGAGTGGGCGAGGCGCGGGCGATGGCTGCTGTCCGGCGGGCGTTCGGCGATTGGGCGCCCGGCCCGCCTACGCCGCAACGGTATCTGCCACCGGTGAGGCTGGCGGCGTCGGATATGGCTGCCCGCGAGCGCCCGGTTCGGCGAGCGCATCTCATGATCGGGTTCCCCGCTCCGGCCGCGGGCGAAGACGGCTACTACGCCCTGCAGGTTATCGACTCGATTCTCGGGGGAGGGACGACAGGGATGCTGGCGGGGAAGCTGCGTGACGAGCTGGGCCTCGTCTACGAGGTTTCCTCGTTCTACCCCACACTGGCAGCCGAGAGCCACTTCGCCATCTACGCGGTCACGGATCCCAGTCAGCTCGAAACCGTCAAGGCGGCCATCCTCGAGCTTGTCGGCGCTCTGAGGGATTCGCCGGTGTCGGAGGCGGAGCTGTCGCGGGCGAAGTCGTATCTCCTGGGGAGCTACGCGCTGAGCCACCAGCGGATGAAGGATAAGGCCTACGCGCTCGCCTGGTACGAAACCCTCGGGCTGGGGGTGGATTTCGACGAGCGGTATGCCGAGGCGATCCAGGCGGTTACGCCACACCAGGTCCAGCAGGCGGCCCAGACGGTCTTCCAGCATTTCGTGTTGGCGTTGGTCGTCCCGGAGGGGTGATTGTTCCATTGCTCGGACAACGCGTTTGACGCTCGCTGAAAGGGGTTCCTGGGCGGCGCGGCGAAACTACACAATACCGAAGATTCTCCACTCGTTGGGGCTGCGGCGGGAGCGTGCCTGACGTGCGAGCGTGGCAGGTCCCGCCTGAACTGCCCTGCCAGGGGCGGTGGGTAGGGGATAGAACCCCTGCCTCCGGAAAGGAGCAGCTTCTTGAACCCGTCGGATGTCAACCGGATTGTCCTCGATGCGTCGTTCAACCCGATCAAGCGCTTCAGTTCCGCGAAGCTCACACGCAAGGAGCAGGTTCTGAAGAAGGAGATCGAGAGCTATCGCGTCAACGACGTCGACGACACTGCAGTCATCTATGTGGGCAATAGCCAGATGCCCATCTCCCGGACCCTCGAGTTGCCCGACGCCCAGACCGACGGGCTGGTCTACAAACAGCGGGTGGTGACGACCAACAAGGGCGACTGCCTGCTCCTGGCGAGGTGGAAGCCCGACCGTTACATGAGGCGCACCGCGCCGGCCTGGTCGCAGAAGTGGTTCGTGGAGAAGAAGCTGTTCCCCGGCGACGCCGACCGGTTCTTCCAGAAGCTGGAGAAGACGCTGGAGACAACAACCGAAGCCGAGGTCGAGTAGCTGTAGGGCAGGAGTGTTGTCTCCCGCCCCCTGCCCCATATCACCCGCACGCGGCAGGACATTGGTCCTGCCGTTTGTGTTCTGTAGAGCGGCCATGCGCATCCGCCTTGCGGACGAGCATCGCCGCCGGCCGTCGGCCTGCGGGATGAGGCGAGAGGCAGGACGCTAAGGTCCTGCCCTACGAGTTCCGCGGAGCATCGGACCGTTGCACGCCCTCCGACCTGCCGCCTCGCCTCCCGAGGTCGAAGGCCACACTGAGCCCCCAGATGAATGCCTGGACAACCCCCGGATAGCCGGCAGCAATGCCGACCTCGGCGATCTGTGGGTGCGCCCTGCTGAACTCCCTGAAGGCTTCTTTCGCCACGTTCAGCGTGATGGCCAATACGAGATACTTCTCCCAGATCGCGACCGCGGGGGCGGTCTGCTCAGCGAGCTGGGAGAAGTCAAGAAGGTACCGCCTGAAGGCCTGCCACCGGCAAAGCGCCTGCGCCGCCTCCGGGTTCCGGCGGCGAATGGCGACGCTGGCCGGCACCAGCAGCAACCCGGCCGCGGCCGGCAGGAAAGCGTAGTGCGAAGTGGTGAACTGCGCCACCTCGAAGGCTGATGTGACCATGAGAAGCCCGAGCGCCATGCCAACGCCCATCGCGACGCTGCTCTTCGGGTCGATGAGCCTGATATGCCGGCACTCCTTCGTAGCCAGCTCCTGCCAGCGGAAGAACCGGGCGCTCGCCTTCGGCGGATCGAGCGCCTGCGCGGCATGGATATCCGTTATCGGCTTCGACGATCCGACGGAGGCGTCTGGGAAGAGGATGTGGCTGATCAGGTAGCGTTCAGACTCCGTGAGTCCGCCGTCGTCACGAATCCACTGCAGATACTGCGCTTCCCCGGCTGTGTGGGTCCGCATGCCATCCGCGGCCGCGCCGTCTTGCGTGAGCCGGAGCACCCCGCGGCGGACCAGGTCCACCGTGACCGCCGTCAGGTCTACCACTGTCAGTCGCCCCCAGCGCCACACATAGCCGACCTCAATCGGCGTCCAGTCATCTGGTTCGCGCACATAGCGCCGTGCATCAGACTCGCGGTATTCCCGCCCGAAGATGGCGTAGAGTCCACCCCAGATGGCCAGACCTACTGCCGTCACAAGCAGTGGCAGCCAGTGCTCGGCCCAGACTGGCCCCAAACTGTTCACCCTCGGCCATCCTCCGCTGCCCGTTACGGGCCTGCCTCGCCCATTCTACCCCCGCCGCCCGCAGGATGGGAAGCGCGCCATGCCGGGGCGGCCGGCGGGAGCACCAGCTTGTGCGACTGACGGTGACCGGACATCAGAAAGCAGATAACCGCTGACTCGTTATGTTTCCGTCTGCCTCTTGACAGATCTGTCGCAGGAGAATCGGGGCGTGGATGGCTCTGATCGCGGATTTGAGCTTGTACGTGGTCAAGATCGGCCCAATGTTCCACGTGGAACATATGCGACACGCAGTGTCGCAGCCTCGCCAGAATGGTGCGGTCGTATGCACCATTCGAGAGAGTGACACCGCGGTCAGGCTGAGAGATCGTGCCGTCGTAGCCCGAGCTACCGCAGCCTCCTCAGAAGCTCGTCCCTCGCGACTCCGACGCGGGTGGCAACCTGTGACAGAATGTCGCTCAGGGTTCCCTTGGCAACGGTGCGATGCATCGGGACGGTTACGCGGTGTTCCTCTCCCGGGTCCGGGCGAGCGAGCGTGGCATGACTACCCCGCTGGCGGACCAATCGATAGCCCAGGGCCTCGAGCAGCCGTACGACGGCCTGGCCACTAACCTGCGGCAGCTTTGGCACGATCGGCCTTCAGCTCTGAGAGCACCAGGATGTCGGGGGTTTCCTCGCCCTCGAAGTGCAGCGCCACTGCCTCTTTGATGTTGGCGAGCAGCTCATCGAACGTGTCGCCTTGCGTGAACACGTCCACCCCAAGCCCTCTGGCACACCACATCTCTCCGTCATGGTAGGCCTCGATCTTGATCACACAAGCCTCCTTGCCAGACGCATTGTACCACGCAGTGGGCGATCTTCCCACGGTCGCAGGGCCAGGACGGGCAGAGAGACTCCCCTACGGGCCGGTGCCGGTATTCTGCGGCTGGAGCCACCCGTGAACTTCCCGGAAGAACGGCCGGGAGCGGGAGATGTAGAACCAGGCGAAGACCAGGTATGCGCCCAGCCAGGCGCACGCCGCTCCCAGTGATCCCAGGCTCGGGATGAGCAGCACGCCCAGCGGGACGACGAGTGAGAACCAGATGACGTTGGCTTTCCCTATGTTGGCAGTGCGGGCCGAGACGACGTTGGTGGTCGATGAGACCCAGCCCGAGATCATCACCGGCATGACCAGGCCTATGACGCGGGCGGCGGGCACCGCGCCTGCCTGCTCGCGGCCGAAGACGGCCGGCACGACCCAGTGGCCGCCGGCCACCAGCACTGCGCCGTACACAAGCGCGAGACCGATGAGCGCGCCGCGGGCGTGTGATATGGACAGCAGGAGTTCGGCCGCCTCACGGCGGGCATACAGTCGAGCCCAGGCGGGCAGCAGCACGATCATGCACGCCTGGTAGAACATGCCCATGTGGGCGAGGAGAGTGAGCGCGATCTCGAACTGGCCGACGGGAATGGGGCCGCACTTCACCGCGAGGTAGGACTTCGCTATCGTGTGCGCTCCGAACCCGAGGAATGGGACGACTCCGATCGGCAGCAGGAAGAGCAGCATCTGCCGCAGGTGATGCCGCGCCCCCCTCGGCCAGAGGAACCCGAGCGCTCCTCGGGCCAGCAGCGCGCAGGCAATGGCGGCGCAGGCCCAGCCAGCGGCAATGAGCAGGAACAGCCCGTGGTGCCCCCAGCCCCTGAACCCGACTGCCCCGATCACCCCGAGCGGGAAGACGAAGGATGCGCTCACCAGCGTGCCAGTAGCCCAGCGCCGCGGACGTTCCATGCCTTGGATGCAGGAGAGGAAGAAAAGGGCGAGAGGAGTCAGCAGGCAGACGGATAGAGCGGCAATCCCGATCTCGCGCCTCAATGCCGGGATGTGATACTCGCGGCTGAGCCACCCGCCGAGGAGCCAGGCCGCAGTCAGGGCGATGGTGCTCGCGGCGAGCCGGATGGCAATCCCGGTCGAGTAGAACGCTCGCACGCGTTGCGGATCGCCATCTCTCGCCTCGGCGATGAACCTGGGAACGCCCGTCTCGACCGGGAAGGCGGCGATGAGCTGGAAGATGTTGGCGATGGTCACGACCACGACGTACCTGCCGAAGGACTCCGCCCCGAGAAACCTGCTGAGCGCGGCCGCCATGCCAAAACCGAGGGCCGTCTGGGAGACGATGGAGGCGCCTACCGGATACTTGACCTGGGTGATGATCGAGCGATAGGCGCCCGGGTCCGTGACCTCACGGAACAGCCGCGCCGCACCCTCAGGAATCGCGCTCAACTTGCTCTGGCCGTGCGTGGAATCGCAATGGGGTTACCCGCGGTGGCCCCGATTCGAGAAGATGGCCGCCGACCCCTTGCGGGGCGAGGCCCGGATACTGGGGGGGTCCTCACCCCTCGTTCCCTTCTCCGACGTCGGAGAGGGGAGGTCCACAGGACTCGCCCGCCTCAGGCGGACAGGGGTGAGAGCTGGGTGTACCCCAGGGCGCAGTTGCTTGACAAGCTACGGCGGCTGTGTATGATTGAGGAGTGGTGCGGCCTGCCTCACCCCCTTGCCCCCTCCTCAAGCTTGAAGAGGGGGTGCCGGAGGCGTGGGTGAGGGTGAGTGTGCTGCGGGAAGCGCCGTGAGGATTGATCTAGCCAACATCGCCGGGACGCCGGGCGCGCATGGCCGCTACACGATCTCGGAAGAAGCAACGGCTAGGGCGCCGAAGCCGGCCGCCGTGGCGGCCGAAGGCATGGCCGCCCCAACCGAGGATTACGAGACGGTAGGCCCCGTTGTGGGTTGGCTCAAGGTCGAGAACACCGGATCGTTGCTGCTCATGACCGGTGAGCTGCGGGCGACCGTGCGGGTGAAGTGCGTGCGCTGCCTGGTTGCGTGCGAGTGCCCGCTGGTCATGAAGGTCGAGGAGGAGTTTGCGACGGAGGAAACCCCCCCCGACGTCCTGACCATCGACCGGGAGGAGCCGGAGACCTCGGCGATCGAGAACTTCGTGCTCGACGTGTTGGAGTTGATCCGGCAGCAGCTCGCGGTTAACCTGCCGATGGCTCAGTTGTGCCGGGAGGACTGCCAGGGAATCTGCCCCGAGTGCGGGCACAACCTGAACCTCGGGCCCTGTAGCTGCGCGCGGGAGCGCGTGGACGGCAGGTGGAGCACGCTGGCGGATCTCCTGGGAGAGCGCAGGGAGAGTGGAGAGTAGACAGTAGACCGTCCGCCCTGGGCGGACTCTGCGCCGCGAAGCGGCGCGATTGGAGGCGCTGAAGGTGGCACTGCCGAAGAGACGACATTCTCATAGCCGGAAAAACAAGCGAAAGGCGACCTGGCGCCTGAGGCCTCCGCAGATGATAGTCTGCCCTGACTGCCGGGGTCTGCGGCTGGCACACCGCACCTGCCCGTCTTGTGGTAACTACGCGGGCGGAAACGTGGTAACAGTGAAGCAGCACATCCACCGTGGCAGGAATGCCTAGGCCTGGGCAGGTGGCGCACAGTGAGGTCACGGTTGATTTGAAGCCGGTTGCGCTCGATGCCATGGGGGGAGACAACGCGCCCGAGGCGACAGTCGCGGGCGCGGTTCGCGCAGCGGCCCAGTACCGTCTGCCGGTCCTGCTGGTCGGCGATCGTGAGGCGCTGGAGCGCGAGCTGAAGAAGCACGCGCCCGTCCCCGGTGGGGTGGAGGTCGTCCACGCGCGCACCACCATCGGCATGGACGAGTCGCCCGGGCCGGCCCTTCTTCGCAAGCGGGACTCCTCGATTGTCGTCGCAACCGACCTCGTGCGCGATGGCAAGGCCGCCGGGGTGGTTTCAGCGGGGAATTCGGGCGCGGTGATGGGAGCGGCTGCCCTCCGGCTCGGGCTGCTACCCGGGCTAGAGCGGCCAGCCATTGCGATGGTGATGCCGAACCAGCGCGACGGCGTGATCCTGCTCGACGTCGGGGCGACCGTGGACACGAAGCCCGAGCACCTGTGTGATTTCGCCCGGATCGGATCGGTATACGCGCACTGCCTGCTGCATATCGAGCACCCGCGGGTGGGGCTTCTCAACATCGGGACGGAGGAGTCCAAGGGTAACGCGGTGGTCAAGCAGGCCTCTCCACTGATCCAGGAGGCCGGGCTCAACTTCGTCGGCTACGTCGAGGGTCAGGACCTCGCGCTCGGGGAAGTGGAGGTAGTGGTGTGCGACGGGTTTGTCGGCAATGCCATCCTGAAGGCAGTCGAGGGATATGGCGAGCTGTTCTGGTCGATGGCGAGGAGCGCCCTGTCCGGGTCGCTTCGGGGCCGGATCGGGGGCTGGCTGCTGCGCCCCGCCCTTCGTCGAGTCGCATCGAAGTTCGATTACGCCACCTACGGGGGAGCGCTGCTCGTTGGGGTGAACGGCATCTGCGTCATCGGCCACGGCCGCTCGTCGCCCGAGGCCGTGGCGAACGCGGTGCGAATGGCGGGCGAGCTGGCCGAGCAGCAGGTGCTCGAACAGCTCACCTCTGCGCTTCGGCGCCGGTCCGAGGCCGCGGCCGCGTCAGCCTCTGTCGAGAAACAGCTATCGGGGTAGTAGGCGCTAACACCATGCGGGGAAGGCCGTGATCGCCAACGCGAGCATAGCATATACGGCGTTCGCGTCCCGCGGTTGCCCCGGATTTCGCGTGTCCCCGATCTGCCTCGCGGGGCGATAGCAATCACAGAAGTAGAAAGACCTCACATTGGGAACTGGACTTCGACCCGCCGGGATCATCGCCACCGGTTCATATACGCCGCCCCGCGTGCTCACCAACTTCGATCTCGAGAAGATGGTCGAGACGTCGGACGAGTGGATCCGCACTCGCACCGGCATAGTCGAGCGGCGCATTGCCGACCCCGATGTGGCAACCTCGGACTTGGCCATCCGGGCCGCGCAGGCGGCGCTGGAGAGCGCCGGCATGGGAGCGGCCGAGCTCGACCTCATCATCGTGGCGACAGTGACGCCGGACATGTTCTTTCCGTGCACCGCGGCGATTGTCCAGCGCCATCTCGGCCCGACGATGGCGGCCTTCGACATCCTCGTGGGCTGTACCGGATTCGTGTATGGCCTGGCTGTGGCCAGGGAGATGGTCGCGTCGGGCGTTTACAACCGCGTCCTCGTCTGCGGCGCGGAGACGCTGTCGAGGATCACGGACTGGGAGGACAGACGCACCTGCGTGCTCTTCGGCGACGCAGCCGGCGCAGCGATCGTGGGCCCGGTGGAGGAGGGGCGAGGGATCCTGGGCTACTCGCTGGGCAATGATGGCACGAACGCCGACTCCCTGAAGATACCGGCCGGCGGCTCGCGCATGCCCGCCACCCAGGAGACAGTGGCGAACCGTATGCACTATCTCATGATGAACGGCCCAGAGGTCTTCAAGTTCGCGGTACGGGTGATGGTGGAGTCCTCGGAAGAGGTCGTGCAGCGGGCCGGTCTGCAGATGAGCGATATCAACCTCGTGATCCCGCATCAGGCGAACCTGCGGATCGTCGACGCGGCCGCGAAGCGGTTCCATCTTCCATACGAGCGATTCGCCCGGAACGGCGACCGATACGGCAACACCTCGGCGGCAACGATCCCCCTGGCCCTGGACGAAGCGGTGCGCGCGGGCAGCGTGAAATCGGGTGACCTGGTCCTGCTCTCGAGCTTCGGCGCGGGGCTAAGCTGGGGCAGTCTGGTGATGAGGTGGTGAGCGCGGGGCGCGGGGGGATCGCATTCGTCTTTCCGGGGCAGGCCTCGCAGCGCGAGGGGATGGCCGCCGAGCTTCTCGCGCAGGTGGCCGAGGCGCGCGATCTCTTTCACCGCGCGGGGGAGGTGCTCGGGCTCGACCTCGCCGGGGTGTGCACGACAGGCAATGAGGCGATCCTCACGCGGACGGATATCGCGCAGCCGGCGCTGTTGACGACGTGCGTGGCATGGCTCGCGGCGGTGCGGGCGCGAGCTGTCGAGCCGACGGTAGTGGCAGGCCACAGCCTGGGCGAATTCAGCGCGTGGGTGGCGGCCGGCGCGCTGGAGTTCGACGCCGCCCTCCGGCTCGTGCGCCGCAGGGGTGAGTTGATGGAGGAGGCGGCCGAGCGGAACCCGGGCGGGATGCTCGCCATCGTCGGCCTCTCGGACGAGCAGGTGATTGACATCTGTGAGAAGGCGAGCAAACTGGGTGTCGCCAAGCCAGCGAACTTCAACTGCCCGGGGCAGCTCGTCGTCTCGGGCCAACCTGACGCCCTCGACAAGGTGGGCGAGCTGGCAAAGGCCCAACGAGGTCGGGCGATCCCGCTGAAGGTATCGGGCGCGTTCCACTCGCCGCTCATGGACGACGCGGCCTACGAGTTCTCGCGGCTTGTCGCCGCGCTGACGATCGGCGATCCGAGGGTCCCGGTGGTCGCCAATGCCACCGCGGAGCCGATCACGACCGCGGACGGCGTGCGGCACGTGATGTCGCGCCAGATGACGAGCCCGGTGCTGTGGACGTCATCGGTTCGGAGGATGGTCGCAGACGGGGTCCGTCTGTTCCTTGAGATCGGGCCGGGGCAGATCCTCACCAAGCTCATCCAGCGGATCAGCGCGGATGTGGACGCTATGTCGGCGGAGTGGCGCAGATGATAGATGCATGTCTCTGGGACATCGGCCGAGATGAGAGTCCGTGATGTGATCAGGCTGATAGAAGACGACGGGTGGTCTATCGTGGCGACGAAAGGCAGTCACAGGCAATAAAAACATCCTCAGAAGCCAGGGCGTCTTACGGTCCCTGGCAATCTCAATCATGATATCGCCCCAGGAACCTTACATAGTATTCTGAAGCAAGCCAAACTCAGGACGGAGAGGTAGACTGGAATGCACCGTTTCCTCGTCGTTATCGAGAAGGCAGATGGCAACTACTCAGCCTATTCCCCCGATCTGCCGGGATGTGTTGCTACGGGTGTGACCAGAGAAGATGCTGAGGTCAATATGTACGAAGCGATCGAGATGCATCTGCACGGGCTGAAGGAAGATGGGCTACCCGTGCCTGAGTCTCAGTCGTTTGCCGAGTACATGGCGGTGAGGTAGCACGCAGCACGCGTGGAGACGCGATAGGATGGGACTCGTGACGACATCCGGACAAGAGACTCAGGAATTGGTGTCGCTCATCACAGGCGCGCGGCGAGGGATTGGGCGCGTCCTCGCGCTGCGGCTGTCGGCGTTCGGGCCGGTGGCCCTCAACGATATCGCCCAGGGCGTGGACGAGCTGGAGCAGGTTGCGTCGGAGGTGCGGTCGGCCGGCGGCCGGGCCTTCGTTGCGCCGGGCGATGTCACCAACGGCGAGCAAGTCGAGGAGGTCGTCAGGAAGGTCGTCGCCGAACTGGGCCGGCTCGACGTGTTGGTGAACAACGCCGGTATCACTCGCGACGGGCTCCTTATCCGGATGACCGATGACCAGTGGCGCAGTGTAATCGAGGTCAACCTGACCGGCGCCTTTCTGTGCAGTCGCGCGGCGGCGAAGGTGATGCTGAAGCAGCGCTTCGGGCGGATCATCAACATGGCGTCGGTGGTGGGGGTGATGGGGAACGCGGGCCAGGCGAACTACTCGGCGTCGAAGGCCGGCCTGATCGGCCTGACGAAGTCGATGGCGCGGGAGCTGGCATCCCGCAATATCACCGTGAACGCGGTCGCGCCGGGGTTCATCGTCTCGCCTATGACCGATGCGCTGAGCGAAGAGGCGAAGCAGAAGCTGTTCTCGCTCATCCCGCTGGGCCGGCTCGGCACTGCCGAGGACGTCGCCGAGGTCGTCGCCTTTTTCGCATCGCCTGCCGCGAGCTACATCACCGGCCAGGTGTTGACGGTTGACGGCGGGATGCATATGTAAACGGAGCGGTGCGGTGGGGCATCGCGCCAGGTGGTGCGAGTCCGCTCTCGATCTGCGGGTTGACGGCGCTCCACATATGTGGTATGCGTGTTTGCCAAGTGAGCGGACCGGGGACACCCTGAGGGCAGCCCGCGGTCCAGGACAGCAGGTCAAGCCCGCCGGAGGCGGGCAAGTCATACATCAGGGAGGTCGTTAGGCATGGACGAAGCCATCTTCGAGGAAGTGCGGACGCTTGTTGCGGAGCAGCTCGGTGTCGACAAGTCTGTTGTCACCGCAAGCGCGTCCTTCGAGGATGACCTAAGGGCGGACTCGCTCACCCTCGTGGAGCTGCTCATGGCCCTCGAAGAGCGATTCGAGCTGCCCGACATCCCGGAAGACGAAGCCGACAAGATCAAGACCGTTGCTGATGTTGTGAGCTACGTCGAGGCCAAGAAGGCCTGACGGGGGGCCGAGGAGTCGAGAAGTCGAAGAGTCGAGGAGTCGGATGGGGGCTTTCGATTCTTCGCCTATCGGCTCATCGCCTCTTCGGGGAGTAGGACTGCCCATGGAGCGACGCGTTGTCGTCACCGGCATGGGCGCGGTAACGCCCCTCGGGATCGGAGTCGAGCCCACCTGGGAGGCGATGCGCGCCGGCCGGTCCGGCATCACGAGGATCACCCTGTTCGACGTCACTGAGTTCACCTCGCAGATTGCCGGCGAGGTGAAAGGTTACGACCCGGCCGCCTACATGGAGGTGCGGGAGGCGCGCCATTCGGACCGCTTCGTCCAGTTCGCAATGGGCGCGGCAGTGATGGCGGCCGGGGATTCGGGTGTTGATTTCGGCGGCTCGGCCGGCGAGCGCATCGGAGTGCTCATTGGCTCGGGCATCGGCGGGACGTGGACGTGGGAGGAGCAGCACCGCGCGCTCCTCGAGAAGGGGCCGCGCCGGATCAGCCCGTTCTTCATCCCGATGCTGATCATGGACATGGCATCTGGGCGAGTCGCCATGCGGTTCCAGGCGAAGGGGCCGAATCTCTCGATCGTCACCGCCTGCGCCACCAGTGCCCACGCGCTTGGCGAGGCGGCGGAGATCATCAAGCGGGGTGACGCCGACGTCATGATCGCGGGCGGCGCCGAGGCGGCGGTGTCACCGCTTTCCCTCGGCGGATTCTGCGCGATGCGCGCGCTCTCGCGCCGCAATGACGCGCCCGAGCGCGCCAGCAGGCCGTTCGATCGCGACCGCGATGGATTTGTCATGGCGGAGGGCGCGGGTGTCGTGATCCTCGAGGAGCACGAACGCGCGGTGCGCCGGGGAGCACGCATCTACGGCGAACTGCTCGGCTACGGCGCCACCGCCGACGCCTACCATATCACCGACCCGCGCCCGGATGGCGACGGGATGGCGCGGGCGATGGATGCGGCGTTGGCCGATGCGCGCCTATCGCCCGATGAGGTCGATTACGTGAACGCGCACGGCACCGCGACCACCGTCGGAGATCCGGCCGAGACGCGCGCGCTGAAGCGAGTCTTCGGCGAGCGGGCGAGCCGGGTGCCGGTGACATCGACGAAGTCGGTAACCGGCCATCTGCTCGGCGCGGCCGGCGCGGTCGAGGCAATCGCGTGTCTGTGCGCGATGCGTGACGGCGTCGCGCCGCCGACGGCGAACCTGGAGAATCCCGATCCCGAGTGCGACCTCGACTACGTGCCGCTGGTGGCGCGCGAGCTCCCGATCCGCACCGCGATGAGCAACTCGTTCGGCTTCGGCGGCCATAACGCCACACTCGTGTTCCGCGCGATCGAGTGAGGCGCGCCGCGCTGCCAAAGCCCCTGACCCCATAAGCGAGAGCCTGAGAGAATGCCGATAGACGCGGCCGTCCTGGATGTGGACGGAACGGTCGCCACGTGCCCATATGACTTTGTCGCCATGCGCGCGGCGGTTGCCACCATCGCCGCGCGCTGGCGCGTCAACGTCGGGGAGCTGAGCGTGCGCGGCATCATCGAGCAGATGGACCGGGTGGCAGAGCTGCTCGGCGAGAAGGGGCCGGCGTTCAGGCAGGAGGCGCAGGCAGCCGTCGCCGCTATCGAAGTCGTTGCGGCTCGGAACGCCAGCATCCTGGCTGGGGCGGCTGAAGCCCTGGCCGAGCTGGGTCGCAGCGGCGTCGCGGTCGCCTTGATCACGCGGAACTGCCGCGCCGCATCTGACATCGTGCTGCGCGGCTTCGAGGACTACGCAGTGCTGCTGACGCGTGACGATGTGCCCTTGGCGAAGCCCGACCCCGACCACGTTCTCCGTGCGCTGGCCGCGATTGGGCGCGGGCCGGAGCGGACCGTCGTGGTCGGTGACCACGGCTTCGATATGCAGGCGGGACGGGCCGCCGGGGTGCGCCTGTGTGTGGGGGTGCGGAGCGGCAACAACACGGATGAGAGCCTGATCGGCGCGGGGGCCAACGCGGTGATCGATAGCATCGCGGATCTTCCTCGCTGGCTCCGCGAACGTGGGGAGCTGCCGAGATGACGGGTGCGTCGTGGGCTGCCGCGGCGCTGGTCTGCCTTCACCTCACATCGCTCGGCGCGCTGCCGCCTGAGATCAGAATCGCGGATGTGCAGCCCTATGCGGCCGGGCAGCAGGCAGTGCGCGTGCTCGTCGCGGATGGGGCGAAAACCATCAGGTTCCGCCTGAACGGATCGGGCGCCATCGAGGACGCGTCAGGCGCGCGGCGATGGGTTGTGCAGGCCGGGGCCGCGATCACCGCGACGCGGCTAGGCGGGAAGGTCAGCCTCACCGCGCGCGGGCTGCGGGTTTCTGGTGCTCAGTTCGCGATTGCGCCACTGAAGCCGGGGCAGGGCGTCGTCATGTCGGCCGAGGGAGGTTGGGGGCGGCGCGGGTTCTACCCCGGGCGGATGCAGATCGAGCCCGGGTCATCGGGCCTGCGGGCGGTCGAATCCGCCGACCTCGAGACATATGTCGCCGGAGTGGTGGACTCCGAGATGCCCTCGGACTTCCCGTTGGAGGCGATGAAGGCGCAGGCGATCGCTGCGCGTACATACACCCTTTACCACCTGGACGCGCACGAGTCGGAGGACGCCGACCTCTGCGCCAACGTGCATTGCCAGGCATATACGGGACAGGCAGGCCGCAGTTCCATGGCTGCACGCGCGACACGCGAGACTGCCGGGCAGGTGCTGACATACAACGGCTTGCTCGTCGATGCGCTCTACCACGCGGCCTGCGGGGGCACGACCGCCACCGCGTGGGAGGTGAGGCAGGGGAAGCTGCTGCCCTACGCCATCGGCGAACCCGACGCGCCGGAACCAGGAGCGACGCCGTACTGCAGCGACGACCACGAGGTGTCGTGGACGCGTCGCTATTCGTTCTCGGAGGCCGACCGGCTCGTGCGGATGAACCTCCCAAAGGTGTTGAAGGACCCGACAGCCAAGCCGGGCCGGCTTGGCGGGATAAGGCTGGTTGCGGATCCGCGGACAGGCCGCGCCGAGTGGCTGAAGGTCTCCATGGCGACCGGCACGTATCAGGTGCGGGGCGACGCAATCCGCTGGCTGTTCGGGAACGGCCGGCCGGGCCCGCTCGGGCTGCAGAGCACGGCGTTCGACCTCAGTGTGAAGGCCGACGGGGCGGGGCGGCCGCGGGCATTCACCTTTCGCGGCAGAGGCCACGGACACGGGATCGGGCTCTGTCAATGGGGCGCGCGGGGGCGGGCGATGGCCGGCCAGAGCGCGGTCGAGATCCTATCGGCCTACTACCCGGGCACATCGGTGGTGGACCTAGAGCGCATTTCATAACCGAGGGTGGTTGGCTGATCGCTCCATGCGTTGCCTGAAATGCGCCTGCACAAGCCTACCGCCTTGCATCGCTGTTTCATAACCCGCCTGGGCGGGTCATGAAACAGCTTCTAATGAGTTTCGCCCAAGGAAGTAAGAGCGAAACTCACAGCGAATCCGGGTAGGAACTGGAGGAAGCCGTTCCCCCATCGTCACTTTGATGGGCGAACAACCGTAGGTTGCTGATGTATACCGACCTGATCGCACGCTACGCCGGCAAGGAAACGCGAACTGTCATCGGGCTGATGTCGGGCACCTCCGCCGATGGGATCGACGCGTGTCTCGCGCGCATCTCGGGCACAGGCGAGACCATCACCGCCTCGCTCGTCTCGTTCAGGAACACGCCCTATGCCTCGCCCGTGCGAAAGCGCATTCTCGCCCTCTTCTCGCCCGATGCTCCGGCCATCGAGGTCTGCCGGATGAACTTCGCGCTCGGCCGGCTGTTCGGGGAGGCGGCGCTCGATCTGATGCATCGGTGCGGACTCAAGCCGGGCGCGGTCGACCTGGTCGCCTCCCACGGGCAGACGATCTGTCACCTGCCACCCGGCGGGCCGTTCGACGATCTGTTGGGCGGCTCGACACTCCAGATCGGTGAACCCGCGATGATCGCCGAGATGACGGGGGTGACGGTGGTCGCCGACTTCAGGCCGCGGGACATCGCGGCCGGGGGCCAGGGCGCGCCGCTGGTGCCGTACGCCGACTACGCGCTCCTCCGCAGCGCGACGAGGACGAGGGCGATCCAGAACATTGGAGGCATCGCGAATGTGACGGTGCTGCCGGCCGGCGGCGGGATCGATGATATCATCGCCTTCGACACCGGCCCCGGCAACATGATCATCGACGCGCTGATCACGGCCTTCACCCGCGGCGAGAAGACCTACGACAAGGACGGCGAGGTGAGCGCGCTCGGGCGGGTGGACGACAAGCTGCTCTCGTCGCTG
>Ga0315274_10003471_pt1 | contig 23439 bp, 8 predicted proteins | sample YL17G02_20_MG_FD_203700 | JGI IMG/M metagenome (GOLD analysis project Ga0315274, IMG submission 203700) | Sediment microbial communities from Yellowstone Lake, YNP, Wyoming, USA - YL17G02_20 | ecosystem: Environmental > Aquatic > Freshwater > Lake > Sediment | place: USA: Wyoming | collected...
TCGTGCCTGAATGGTTCTACTGGTTCCTGCTACTGTTGCTGCTAATTCTAGTAGGCATACTGCTGTTGGCTTTGTCGTACAGAAGAAGAAAGAAATCTCAAGCCGCCTTCTATTCAGGCTGGACTGCATGGTACTACGGATACGACTTACGCGGCAAGAACCGAAGACTCGCGCGCAGTTAAGCGATGCAAGGCGACCTCGTCAGACTTCTCGACTTCTTCAAAACCTTGTTTCCTCGCGCTCGTCAGAGCCTCCCTCCCCGAACACTCACTTTTGTCCAGCGCGCTGCCTTGTCCCGAAATTGGTGTAAAATGGTAATAATCCTTATTTTTGGTTTTTGGGGCAGTTCTGATGGATACATCTGTTTTCAGCCCTCTTACGTGCCTTGGCGCTCCAAACAAGCTAGATGCAGCCTCAACAGTTTATGGAAAAATCTACTTCCACCCGCATCTGTTGGAACCCACGATTCGCCATCTTTGAACACGGCCAAGATTCGCCCACAAAACAAGCCCAAATCAAACGCGAAAAGACAAAATAAGAATAAATACCATTTTTAACCATTTTAGGGACAAGCCAGCGCGCGCTCATTAATATAGATGAGCAAAGGCAATGACAAACACGGCAGCAATTCGGAGTTTTCCACAAGTTTTATTGCTTGATTAAACCGTTCTATGTTCTTGAGGAGATTCGAATGGAAGGAGACAGAGGAATCAATGTGAAAGTTGTTGTGCTGGCTATTGCTTTGTTGGCGAGTTCATTGATATGTGGGGCTAGGTTCTTTGAAGCCCCACAGACATCGTTGGGGTCGCACACATATCCACTTGATTTTGGTAATCAGACACTGCAACAGGCTATATGGAATGACACTGTGAAAGAAGGGGAAACACTATTTGTGCAAACTGGCACTTTCCCTGTGAATTTGAATGTAAACAAGTCCCTGACTCTCTGGGGGTGGAACAAATATGACACGATTCTTGATGGTGGTGGAGTCGGCTCCGTCATGATTGTGAGCGCGAGCAATGTAAAAATAACCGGTTTCACAATTCGAGGTGGGGCTGGATACGGGATTTGCGTTAACTCAGCAAGCAATTGCGAAATCAGTGGCAACATTGTGACGGGGAATGTCTACGGTGTTACTCTCTGGTATTCAACGAACTGCACATTGAGTGGCAATGACATAAAGAATAGCGATGGATACAACTTTGGAATATATGGCAGCGCACATAGCCATTACATTCATAGCATAGACGCTTCAAACACAGCGGATGGTAAGCCCGTATGCTATTGGAGAGATCGACACGACGAGCCAATACCGTCAGATGCAGGGTATGTGGCGATCATAGATTCAACCAACATTTCAGTGAGGAATTTAGTGCTGAACCGCACTCAAGGCTTGCTAGTAGCATACTCCAGCGAAGTGACTGTTGAAAACATACAGTTTGTTGCATCCTACTATGGCGTTGAGTACGTTGTGCGTTTTCTCAACACAACGAGCTCTATCGTTCAGAATATAACAGCCCAAATTTCCAACTACGGCATTATTCTGAATAACTCAACTGGCAACACAGTCCGATATAATAGCCTATTCGGTAGAGTCAGTGTGTCTGGTGGGATTCAGTTAGAAGGTTCCAACTGCAACCTGATCGCCGACAATATGATAAAGAACTGTACGGCTGGCATCCACTTGAGCCAATGCCTTAACAACACCCTCGTGGGTAACACTCTGACGATGAACTACCATGGAATGGATCTCGACATCGGCGCAAATGGCAGTATTGTCTTCCACAACAACTTCATAGACAACAAATTTCCAGCATACTCAGCACTTTCGCCCAATAGCAGATTCGACAATGGGTACGAAGGAAACTACTGGCACACGAATTACACTGGCAACGATACCGATGGGGATGGAATAGGAGAAACACCATACGAATTCGACGTGGATCAGCAAGACAATTGCCCATTGGTGGATAAATGGAAAGAAGAGAGGGCATTTAGGCCAGATATGGACTACTATGTTGAAGCAAATACGACTGTGACACTATCAACGTGTAGTAACTCCACTCTGGCTTCACTTCGTCTGGACAGGAAATCAAGCCGCATCAGTCTAAGCGCAACGTGTGGTTACTCGGGATTTCTAAACATCACAATTCCAAGGAGATGGCTTGATGGTCCATTCCAAGTTAAGGTCGACGGAAACGCGTTCACACTCGATAACGACAACTGTTCCGCAATTCTGGACTATACGCTTATCCACATCGACTACAGCAAGGGTACCCACACGATCGAAGTAATAGGAACTCAGCTTGGCACTATCAGAGGCGACTTAAACGGAGACGGGAAAGTGGACTTGTTCGATGCTGTAATACTGCTCGTCAACTATGGCAGGACAGCTCCAACCGAAGAGTACAAATTGAATGAACTCAACAACTAGGTTCGGCTTCACAAGCTCAACACACGACTGACCCTGTTAAAATCATCAACCTCTTTTCTCTCTTTTTTTGCTTCAGAGAGAGAGCGCGCGCTTCGTTCTCAGGGATTATGCGGATTCTAATTTCCATATTTACGTTTCACCTCCTCTTAAGAAAGAATGCAACCACTTCAAGCCAACAGAACATCAACAGGGGAAGAGCAGGAAGGTAAAGTCGTCCAAATGAAGACGCCCAATATGGATAGAAGTCAATGTATGGTCTTATAGCCTCTGGATACTCGTTAAGGTTCTCGTTTTTCCATGCTTCATAATTTTGGATGCTCAAAGCCAAAGCCACAGCATAAACCACGCGCGCACTACGTTTGTGTTGGATCATGGGACATGTTCAGACTCTTATGGTTACTGAAAAACGTTGAAGACAAAACAAAAAGAAAAAAGAGGGGATTGTGCGGGAGACATCTCCAAAAGAGGGGTTTTTACTCAAGAATTGTTGTTTTTCCGCAAATGAAATGGTTCTTGTCATGGCTGCTCACCTTCAGCTTTCAACATTCAAACATGAACAACACCTACTGGAAACAAAAAAAGAAGGGGGTGTTCGGGGGATTTGAGACGTTGGAAGTCTCTTGTCTCTGCTGTTGATTTTGCTTTGGGACTAGGCACTCCTTAGGAATAGGTTCACTTGTTGCTTCACGAGCAGCTTATACTCGTCCTACTGTCGGTCACCACCGCATCGTTGGAAATGGAATGTTAAGCAGAGTATCTATGGGCCTAAGCAAAATGCTCACCCGATTATCAGATGATCAAAAAACTGGTTGAATATGCATAGAAGATGTCTCCATAAAATCTAAATTGTCTGAAGAGTATACTTTATGGTTGTGCAGGAGAAGGGAGAACACTGTTTATGGACAAGAAGACAGCTTCAGCAATAATGCTCACACTACTGTTAACAAGCCTATTAACACTGGCATTTAATATTCAACTGGTTGAAGCAGAGTCTGGCATATTGTATGTGAATGACAATATTTCCCGGTCTCCAATAGAATGGCGATCCACCCCGACGATGAAGTCTTTTCTTAAAAATGGATTGAATACACGATTGATGGATGATTTTCAACTACCCTTTGAAGTTGGCGGTAAGTGGGGCTTCGACACTGAAGTAAAGTGGAGTGATTTTGCGTTTGTGGACGATGATTCTGCTGAGCTGGTGATCGGGCTCAATGATATGCAACCAAACAGCTACTCAGAACTGGTGGATCTTGTTGTGAGTGATGGTGGTGAGCTTGCCAATACGGTTTCGATGGATGGTAAGGTTGCAGCTGTTATAGCTGACATGCCTCATGAGGCATTATCTTCTTTCACTTGGAAAGTTAGGGCAATAGGATTGGCGAGATATGTCGAGCCCAACATAAGGTTTGAGATAGATTTTATCCCAAACGATCCGGACTGGCCAAAACAATGGGGACCACAGAAGATAGAAGCAGATTGGGCTTGGAATACGACTATCGGCGATCCTTCCGTTCTTGTGGCAGTTGTCGATACTGGAATAGACTGGAATCATCCCGACCTTGCTGATAATTATGCGCCACTTGGTTATGATTGGGTGAACAACGACCCTGATCCAATGGACGATCATGGTCATGGAACGCATTGTGCTGGAGTCATCGCGGCTATTGTTAATAATAACATTGGCATGGCTGGGCTTTCGCAGGTTCGAGTTATGGCCGAGAAGGGTTTAGATGCAGGTGGAAGTGGAAGGCTAAGCGACCTTGTGAGTGCTATTATCCATGCTGTAGATCAGGGAGCAGATATTATAAGCTGCAGCTGGGGTAGCTACGTGGAAAGCACGCTTCTACATGAGGCTGTAAGATACGCGTATGACCATGGAGTGCTTGTGGTTGCAGCAGCTGGAAACGATGCTACCGACGTTAAACATTATCCCGCTGCCTACGATGAGGTTTTTGCTGTAACAGCGACTGATCAAAATGATGATCCAGCTAGTTTCACAAATTTTGGTAATTGGGTTGAGGTTGCGGCGCCCGGTGTTGGCATATATTCAACGGTTTGGGATGACTCTTATGGGTATATGAGTGGAACTTCAATGTCAGCTCCTCATGTTTCTGGCCTTGCCGCATTGATCTGGAGTCGGTTCTCTAATATGACGCGCGACCAGATGTGGGCTCAGTTACAGTACACTGCAGAGGACCTAGGTAATCCAGGCTTTGATGTCTACTATGGATATGGAAGAATCAATGCAAAATGGGCTGTCGAGCAAGCTCCTGCAGAACATGATGTTCTTATATTGAACTGGAAGACACCTTCGTACATAAGACTTGGAAGAGTTGCGACCATTAACTCCACCATACTTAACATGGGAACAAGTGATGAAAGTGACATAACTATTCAACTATTAGTTAATGGTAGCTTTGTTGATTCTGTGACGGTTGACTTTCTGGCAAGTGGTTCGTCGACTTCTGTAAGCTGCTCGTGGGAACCAACAATTGAAGGAATGTACAATGTTACTTCTTACGTTGTACCATTGATTGGCGAAACTATTATCAACAACAATGCTTTATCCACGCAAATAAGGGTCAGGGCTCCACAAGTTATCAAGGTTCCTGACGATTATGATACAATACAAAAGGCAATAGATGCGGCATTCGAAGGGGATACCGTTTCTGTGGCTTCTGGAACGTACTATGAAAATGTATGGGTAAACAAGGAAGATTTGAACCTTGTAGGAGAGGATCAAAGCAACACAATAATTGATGGTCAAAGAAGAGCAGATGTCGTGCTAGTGACCGTAGACGACATCAAGATCAGCGGATTCACGCTTAAGAACAGTACGAGTTCTTTGTACTACGCGGGCATTTTCGTAACGGGAGCTAAAGGGATTACGATTAGTGAAGTAACGACGTTATATAACTATCATGGAATATTTCTCTCCAGTGTTGCAAACGCAACGCTCAGAAACAATAACATGACGCACAATACGTATAACTTCGGGGTTTATGGTGATGGTCTCGGAGACTTTAACCATGATATAGACTCTTCAAACGCTGTAGACGGCAAGCCCACTTATTATTGGGTTAGCGAGCATGACAAGCGTGTTCCTTCAGATGCTGGTTACGTGGCTGTAGTGAACTCGACAAACATAGTTGTCCAAGACCTAAACTTAACGAAAAACTTTGAAGGAGTATTATTCGCCTACAGCATCAATTCTCTCATTGAAAACGTGAATGCTTCAGATAATTACTTTGGTATATACCTTACACATTCCCACAACAATACAGTTCATGGCAACACTGCAACAAATGGCCAAGTCGGCATTTATCTCTACGAATCCGAGAGAAACAACGTTAACAAAAACGTATTGATGAATAATGAAAACGGCGTTGACCTATACTATTCCAAGGACAACAAGATTGACCTTAACAAATTGCTGAAAAATGACTACGGTCTCTTCCTTGAAAAGTCTAGTTACAGCATACTTAGAAACAATAACATGACAGCGAACAAATATAACTTCGGCGCTATAGGTAACCATATCTCACATTTCATTCAAGACATAGACATTTCTAACATGGTCGATGGCAAGCCTATTTATTACTGGGTAAATCAAAAAGACAAAGAGATCCCAGCTGATGCAGGGTACGTAGCTGTTATAAACTCGACAAACATTGCCGTTAGAAATCTGAACCTAACAAACAATGTTCACGGAGTGCTTTTTGCATTTACTGCTGAATCTCTTATAGCAAATGCGAATGCCATAAACAACACCTACGGCATCTACCTGTACAGTTCCAGCAACAATACAATAATCTATAATACAGTGACAGACAATTACAATGGCATTTACCTATGGAACTCCGACAGTAATATTATGGGCAGAAATAACTTAGCAGACAATTTCTGGGATGGTATTGGCCTATACTATTCTGATGACAACACGGTTGCGGGCAGCACGGTAACAGGCAACGCTATTGGCATCGATGTTTATACTGCATCGCACAAGAATGTTATTATTAATAACACGTTATTGGAAAACATCGGCGGCATTATGTTATATTATTCTGACGATAACATCCTTAGCGGCAACAAAGTTACAGGCGGCGGCGTGGCACCAAATGGTCTGGTTGGAATGTCCCTAACCGAATCTAAAGGCAACGTCCTAAGCGGAAACACCGTTTCGGACAATCAATTTGTTATTGGTGCGGGAATCCTTTTAGAATGGTCTTCTAACAATAATACTATTGTTCAGAACATATTATTAGAAAACATAGCCGGCATCTTGATGCTTTATTCTAACGGTAACACGATATACCGCAATAACTTCATCGGCAACTCAGAGCAAGTATCTAATCTCAACTCCATTAACACGTGGGATTATGGATACCCTTCCGGAGGAAACTATTGGAACGACTATTTGGGTGTTGATGTTAAGAGAGGTCCTGGTCAAGACTTGCCTGGAAGCGACGGTATAGGTGATACGCCGTATATCATTGATGCAGATAATCAGGATAGATACCCGTTGATGAATCCCTGGGATACTGGTACACCAGTGGCTAGTTTCACTTGGACTCCATCAACACCAAAAGTCGGTGAACCTGTAACTTTTGATGCTTCATCTTCTACACCAAACGGCGGAACAATAATAAAATACGAGTGGAATTTTGGTGATGGAAAATACGCGACGGAACAAATAGTGACACACACATACTCTGGCCCAGGCAGCTATATCGTTACGCTTAATGTCACGGACAGTGAAGGACTATGGGACGTTGAACAAAAACCAATACAAGTTGTCCAACCACATGGTCCAAAAGCAGAGTTTACAATACTTCCTGAAACAGCAAAAGTATGCGAGCTTGTAAAGTTTGATGCTTCGAGCTCTCTATTTGGATGGAACGGCACACATAACATGCCTATTACCGAATACCGCTGGGATTTTGGAGACGGCAACAGAACAACAACATCAACACCAATAGTATATCACCGCTTTAGCAGTTCAGGAATTTACTATGTAACTTTAACAGTTTACGCACCTGGAGCCACGCCAGAAACAGATTCAACAACTCGCAGAGTCACAGTAATTACTATACCTGTAGGAGGCTATTCCATCTCAATACAGGTTCACACAAAAACAGAACCAATCATACCATACATCGCCTTAATAGCAACCCTAACAGCAATCCTCACAAAACTGAGACCAAAAACCAAAAGAAAACACTAAAAACCATGCAACCCCACCTTTCAGCACAGGTCCCACACGCACAAGCAGATGACAAACCATCAGCATTCATAACCTTGTTCGAGTTCATTTAGTGTTTGGAGAAAACAGACCTTAGAAGTCCCTTATCGGGAGATATCTCCACTGTGTTCTTGTTCAAATAAACCTTATCCTTCTTTATTGAACCTTGTCCTTTTTATTTTCGCTTACAGAAGATTTTGCCGCCGTCATTGTAGAACTTTTCTTCACTCAAGATTTGTATGATTTCTTCTTCAGGCATGCCTATTTCACGTAGCTGACCAACACGTAGAAGCCCTTCTCATACTGCTCTTTAACGACTGTTTCGTGGTTGGCATAACCCTTCACAACCATCAGAATCATGGTTCAGCACATATTTGACAAATCGTCCACGAAGAGAAAACCACGATCCCACGAAGAAGCTTCACGATCATCCACGAACGGAAAATCTATCGTTACGATATCGTGGTTCTTCCTGAAAAGCCACGATAAAACCCTTCGTGAAGGCAAATCTAGAGAATTGGTCTAGACTAACAACACAGACAGGAAGCACATGCACTAGAATCTAGTGCATGCAGTCAGTAGCGGAGGCCTAAAACACGCTGGGGACCGTTCACGATCGCCCTGTGGGCCCAAGCGGCTCTGACTGGGACGGAAAAGGCATGTACTACTAATCCAACATTGGAGTTATTTACTAAATTTTCTTTACAGACTGTCTGATTTGGTGTTACAGACGGTCCTTCAACGCTATAATTTCAGGGTAGTCAGCAGGTTTTTCTTCAATAGTATTTTCCCAGCATACAATATAATCGCAACCCTTGGGGTCATGGTCAAATTGGCCAGCAAGCAACTCTATTTCTATCCTCTTCGTTTCTCCTTCACTGTTGAGGGCAAGAATGACACCAATACGAATGAAGCAGAGGATAATGAAAAACATGGAAGAGGAAGAAGTGCAACGGAAGGATATATGGGTCTGTTTCTTGCATCTGTCTATGGAGTGATTGCTGCAAAACTTTGGGATTCGCTCAACCTATCCGCGCCCAATCTTGCTATCGAGCTTCTTTTTCATACTTGTGTTGCTCAGTTTGATTGCGTTTCCATTTATTGGGGAAAGGATTGGAAACTATCTGAGGTTAAAGATAAAGCATAAAATTAAGTCAGAGAACTAGCGACGTGCGCTTTTTGCTACTGCACTGTCTTCTGACTGCTCTGCCAAGCCATATTAAACATGATTCGAAGTTGGATGCGCGTGCTCATTAAAGGCGAAGATATTGATGATTTTGGCTACATAATTGAGAGAGAGAGCGCGCGATATTCGCCTAGAAGCCTCGAGCCCCCCCTTTCAGTTGTCTGCGTGTGCATCATATACCGTAAGGTACTCTAAATCTGAAATGTTCTCCATAAATGGGCTTAACCACGAATAGCGGTACTTGTCGCTTGATTCATGGTTCGCTGTCTGCTTAGATAAAGGAAATGTTCTTTCCGCATTGTCACGGTTAAGCGTGATGTTCAGCATGATAAACATTCTCTGCTTCTAAGGCTTGTTTCAGCGGAAGAGGCTTGTTTTGCGGCTCTACGATTTTACGATATGATTTAACACATAATGTGTGCTGGTGGAATACGCAGGGATTACGCAAGCCACATTCTATGTAGAGAGAATAACATTTTATCCAAGAGAGTAAGCATTCAACATGAACAGATGGAAACTTGGTTATGCCATAACTAGATTCACGGATGAGAACTTATTAACGGCGTTAATAGATTCACGGACGGAAACTTGGCAATGGCATTGCGCGCTGGCTTGTCCCTAAAATGATTAATGCAGTTGGGGTCTCGTATTTTATGGCTTACGTCCAAGCTTAGGAGGTGAATCCCAGCGGGACAAGATAAACACGAGACCCTTGAAACTCTCTTCAGAAACGTAGACTTAAGTTTTGCTAAAGCAGCGTTACTCAGATGCTTCCACACGGTTGGACCCGGTAGGCCTCCCAGAAACCCATTAGGACTTTTCAGAACATTCATCGTCATGCGCATGAAAGGCGTCCGCAGCCTAAGAGAAATGACCCGCCTACTCGACACAGACCAGCGGCTCAGAAAACTGTGCCGCATCAAAACATGCGAAGCAGCGTATCCGAGAAGCGTTCTCAGCAGGTTCATCCGAAAAGTCGGAGAAGACAACCTCACCAGAATAATAGAGGAGAAAGTTGTTAAACTATTGAAACGGAACGATGCAAAAGACGTTGATGCCGTACTGGATGCTTCGTTCATAAAGGCCTGGAGCACGCGCCATCCACTAGACAACAAGAAAGGCTATTCCGACGAGGAAGCCAGAGTCGGAAGAGCAGGCAGAACATTCGGACTCGGCTACAAACTTCACTTGTCCATCGATTCTCAGACCATGCTTCCTTTGACTTGCGCATTTGCTTCTGCAAACCAGAACGAGAAGAAGCACTCACTGAACATGCTGGAGAAGACCAAGCAGATTCTCAAACGGTCTGCAGCCAAACTTAGAAGCGTGATAGCTGACAGTCAATACAGCGACAGCAAACTCAGAAACGCTGTCGACGAGACAGTGATTCCTTATCCGGCAAACCAGAAACGCGACGTCAAAGGCCTCCTGAGGGTGGACAAGAAGTTCAGAACTTACGGGTCGGAAGACCAGAAAAGAGAGTATCATAAGAGGCCTCACTTCGAAGCGGTCTACAGCTTCCTGAAGACGCAGTACAGCCTAGCCATAAACAAGGTCAGAGGCGCAAGAAACGTTGCTTCCTACGCGCTCTACAGCTTATTGTGCTTGGTTCTGAACAGAGAAGCAGCAGAAAACATTGGAAGACCAGACAAAGCAGTCTCACCAACGTACTTCAACACGTAATAAAGGAACAAGGCAGCGCGCTACTTGCCGCGGGCATCTTTTGGGTTATTCTTCTCGCTTTTCTGGTTCTTTCACAAACACAAGTGCCAGCAGAAATGAGGGCAAAGTTGCTACTATGGCAAGCAAGAACGGTGTCTGAGGAGACACGTGCTCATAAAGATACCCGCCTACTAGGCTGCCTAAAGCCATGATTATGTAGTTGGCGAAGTTGATGAAGCCATTGACTTTTCCTCGTTGCTCTTTGGGAGTCAAGTCAGCTTGCAGTGCGCCGAACGATGCGTTCAGCATCACTTGACCTGCACCTAGGAGGATCAGCGATATGGCAACTTTCGTCAAGTCTCCATAAACGAAGATCCACATTGCCAATCCGAAGATTAGTATCGAAATGAGAATGGGTATTTTCCTTTTTATTTTGTCCACGAGCTTACCTACAGGTATGGCCAAGATTATTGTTGTTACTGGTATGATTGCGATGATGAACGCCCACATTATCTCGTCTATGTGGAGCACTCTTGTGGCGTAGACAACCGTGAACAGGTTTGTAGCCGAGAATCCGAAGATTGCTATGGAAAATGATAGGAAAAGATAGAGCATCGATTTGGGCACTTTTTTCCACACGCGGAAGCTTTCCTTCAGAGCTGTTGGGTAGCTATGTATTATCTCATTCAGGCGTGGTTTTGTAGCGTTTACAATGGTTTCTCTTAGGCGGAATAGCCTGAGGAACGCTGCGACTAGAAAGAGGGCAACGACAAGACCATAGGCTATCTGCATGCCGCCAATTAAACCGAAGTGAGCGCGCAACAGACCGGCGACGGCTGGGCTTGGTGTCGTGGAAGCGCTTGCTATTAGCATGACTATGCTGAATCCCATTCCTCTTTTTTCGGCGGGAAGCGAGTCAGAAATCATCGCATTCAAAGCTGGCTGATAAGTCGAGTTAAACACACCCATTAGAGTCGCACCAATAAGTATGAACGTCCATGAGGGCATGGTTGAATTGAAAGGCCATGAGGGTGCAATTGCGTAGAGTATGAAACTGAGGGCCACACCGAATGTCATCGTTGAGATGAGCCACTTTCTTCCATACTTATCTGCTAAGTAGCCGCCTGGGAACTGCATCGAAGCTAATGCTAGGAATTGAGAAAGACCTATGACGCCCAGAATTGTTTCCGTAGCGCCAAGTCCAAGTACATAGAGTCCGTAGTAGGTGGCAGGCAGTTCCATGGCAAAGTCAATCATTATCCAGCTTACTACCAAAACCGCATAGTTCCCTCTGATAAATGAGAATTCCCGTTTGAGAGTTCCGAGAAAGGTCATGCTCTCCCCTTCTTCTTGAATCGAATGACTGGACATACTATTTCTGCTTTCTGAGAAGAAGTGATCAGGCTGTTGACCACGTGTCCAGCCACCTCGTCAAGAGTGCTAGCAAGTAATGTTTCTTCTTCGATCAAGGATGACACTGTCTGATCCTCCAGAAGGGGATCGTGAAGGTGGGCATAAAAGGCGACGCACATGTCGTAATCACCTCAGGTGACTATGGAGGTGTCTGCCGCGCAATCCCCGTTTTTCTGTCACATGTACCTGGGTAGCGCGCTGCCTTGTCCCGAATTTGGTCTTAAATGGTCTTAATTCTCATTTTTGGGTTTGGTGACAGTCTTGAGGTGAGTGTCCGTTTTTAGCCTTGTTGCATGCCGTGACGCTCCAAAAGGGCTAGATGTCGCCTCAACGGTTCATGGAAAAACTCTACTTTCTTTCATATTCGTTGGAACCCATGAGCTGCATCTTGACGCGGCGCCAAGAGTTGCTCATCAAACAAACCTAAGTCAAACGCCAATAGACAAAAGAGGAATAGAAACCATTTTTAGCCATTTTAGGGACAAGCCAGCGCGCTGGCACTCCTCGTCCTTTATGAGGCAGACTATCTGCTCATGGGGATGACTGTGAGGTGGGGTTGGGATTCCGGGCTCAACGGTGAGTATCATCATCATGACATCGCGATCCTATTAGCTGAACAAGGCAAGAGGCACTTACGATCTTCCTCATGCAATGGAAGAAAAATCCACAATCTTTAAGTCAACCTGCGCTTTTAAATAATACGCAGAGGGAAAGGAGATGCTAAACAAGAAGGCAGAATGCATCAGCCTAACGATTACCGTTTTACTTCTCATCGCAACACTCACCGTCAGCCTCAACCTAACACAAACACAGGTCGCAGCCGCAAGCAACCCACTTGTCTACATAGACCCAGCCAACATAACAGGCCTGCCCGTGTCAACAAACTTCAACATAAAAGCCAAAATAGCCAACGTCACCAACTTCTACGGATTCGACATTCAACTCAAATGGGACAAAACAATCCTTGAATACAAAAACCACACTGCAAGAGTCCCAGTGCAAACATACCCCGACGGAGTCCTGAACAGCCCCTTCATGCAGCTAACAGAAACCGTGGACGAAAACGACTCGATTTCTGGTGCTGAGCCTGGAACGATGGCGTGGATCGGCTACAGCTCGAAGTCCCCAGCCGCAGCCTTCAACGGAAGCGGCACCATGGTAGAAATAACCTTCCGCGTCAGAGGAACAGGCCGCTGCAAGATCGAATTCGTGGCAACAGCGATTGCAGACAAGAGCGGCATGCCAATCACGCATGATAGACAGGACGCTTTCTTCAATAATGCTCCCCTGCCGTCACCAGTCAACATCCGAATATACCCGCCCAGCATAGTTGACTCCGCTCTGACTCCGTGCCACAACACCTCAATCGACGTGAAAGTCTTCGCGGTAACAGAGCTATACACTTTCGAATTCTGGATAGACTACAACTCGACAGTCCTGAACATCACCGAAGTGACAGTCAACCCACTGTTCACGATAACGGACGTTCAGATACTGCAAGACCAAGGCAAGGTCAGAATAAACGCCACAGTCGGACCGACTCCGCAAGGCTACAGCGGCGACCTCACACTGGCAACAGTCAAGTTCCACGTCACAGACATCGGACAGACCCCCTTGGACCTACATGACGTGCGACTAATTGACAAGTTCGCACAGAACATCCCAACACGAGAAGTAGGAGACGGCTACTTCAACAACATGCTCATCACAAAAATGTTCGTCAGCCCACCAGAAATCATCGACCCCACCATGAAGCCCGGCGACATATTCACAATAGACATCAAACTGGAAAACGCGATCGGCATGTACGACTACGAATTCAAACTCGGCTACGAGACAGCAGTCCTCAACGCCTTAGGCGCAGTTGTACTTCCACCCAACAACGACACAAACTTCATCGTAGAACTCAAAATCAATGACACGCAAGGCGTGATCTGGGTCAAAGTCCAATACTACCCGCCGGCTCAACCTATATCCATTTACGCCGCGGCGGCTGTCACGCGAATATTCTTCCAAGTCCAATCCTATGGCCAAACCATCCTAGACCTATACGAGACCAGAATAAGCGACCCATCAGGCAACGGCATGACTCACGTGGCAGAAGACGGATTCTTCGCCACACTACTGAGAGATGTGGCCATTTGGTCTGTGAACGTGACTTCCCCGAACAAGGTGTACCCGGGAAGAATAGTGACGATCCAGGTCCGCGCCATGAACAGAGGCAACATGACCGTTGAAACCTTCAACGTCACCCTGCACTACGACAACGAAACCATAGAAACGAAAACAGTGACACTTAACCCGTGGACAATGATTCTGCTGACTTTCTACTGGGACACCACTGGAATGGAATCTTGCCACAACCACACCATCTGGGCCGAGGCCAGCATGGTACCTTACGAAATCGACCTAACAAACAACGTGTACTATGACGGATGGGTAAAAATCAAATACCTCGGAGACATCAACGGAGACGGCCAAGTAGACATCTTCGACGCCGTGCTTCTGCTACACGCATATGGGAGCCACGAGGGAGACCCCAACTGGGAACCCGATGCAGACATGGCGCCACCATGGGGAGTCGTTGACCTCTATGACGCAGTGACTCTGACGTCCAGATACGGCCTAGGCTGCGGCGGTCCTTAGCCAAAACATCCTTCCTTTTTTTGACAAACCCTCCACTTGTCTCAATCTTGCCCTTTCTTTGCCGAAGCAGACTGTTGTCTGAATTTTGACACAGTAAGCTTCAAATATGGAAACGGTCGATACATAGAAGAATGTTATAGAAAAAAGGTGAATAAGAATGAGAGGAAAACTTAGATTAGGCCTTTTTTGCCTCATGTTTGCAGTAATCTCTGGAATGGCATTCACGTTCCTACCGATAGCTTTTGCGGCACCAACCGTAAAATGCTACTCTGATGTCACTGAGATAGGCGACGCAGTAACCATGCCGGACGTTAGAAACACAACATTCAAAGTTGCCGTTGCAGTTGAAAACGTGACTGACTTCTACGGTTTTGATATTCAGATCAACTGGACAACCCAATGGATACACTACCTTAGCTACACCGTGACTGTGCCTAGGGGCAGTTATCCAAATCCGATTCCACCAAGTCCCTATGCAGGAATTCTGAACACACCATGGATGATGCTATCAAACATCGTGGACGAAAATGACAACATCTCGGGGGCTGATTTTGGAGCTATGGCGTGGCTGGGCTACAGTTCGATGAACCCCGCCTCGTCCTTCAACGGAAGTGGAACAGCATTCGTTTTCACATTCAACGTTACAGACCAGCCTTATGACTACGAGGCACCAAGCGGCGTAACCTTGACAATACACTTCGTAGCAACTGCCCTTGCAACCAAGGCCGGTAACCCCATTACGCACACAAGGGAAGACCTTGCGATTACGTTGTATCCGCGCAAGTTCACGTATCCTGCAGTGCCAAAAATCAGAGTCTCACCTTCCTTCATCACAGGCTACGAAGTCGGTGACACCTTCGACGTCAACGTCACTTTGCTTGGAGCCGACAATGCAAGCTTAGACCCGTTCTGGGACGTGGCAGGAATCGAATTCTATCTCAATTTCAACTCAACCTATCTGCAGCCCATAAACTCTACGATAGACCCCGACGGCACATTTGGCGCGTTCTGGTCATCAGGAGCATTCGCGCTAGTAAATGACATAGGGCCGAGCTACGTGGGCGTGGCATTCATGGGATTTGGCGAAACCCACACGCCGGTCAGCGGCACTATTCGCATAGCAAAGATAACCTTCAACGTAACCTACCTCCCAAGCGTGTTTCCACACCCGATTGAGCCAATATACTTAGAGAACTCTGCGTACCCATCAATCTGGTACATCTTGGATTCAGACAGCGGAATCATCGACCTATCCACACCTGTCGTAACAGAATGGACTGGAATCTACCCAAGATCAGCATACGACTACGGCTTCAACCTGACAGACTGGACTGACAAAAACGGTGACGGTGAGCTCAGCCTCGGCGACCAAATAATCCTTCTAAACAAAGCCACCATGAAAACGCACGACTACAAGGTTGACGAAATCAAAGGAACAATGAAGCTCGAGCAGAAGTTCACACACTTCTCAGAAGAACGAGCCGCGATGGACGGCCCGGTCAACAAGTACACACCGTGGCTCAAAACAGCCAGCACCGGCGCGTCAGCCGACGGAATCGGTGTTGCAGACTGGACAGGCAACTTCTCACTAACATACCCGGTGCAGTCCGTCAACTACTTTGAAGTGCACCCACTCGCACTGCCCGACAAGAACCACAATTACTATAACGACACCGCGTACAACTTGACTGAGAACGTTGACTTCAAAGTTAATCCAGACGGAACCATAGACTTGCTAACGCCTCTTGACACTCACATCATCAACGAAACAGGTTCGTCATTGCTCAAGGGCAGCCCTGACTTTGTTGCAGGCTGGCCTGACATCAAGTACCTCGTGACTTCATTCGAACAAGTCGCTGTCGACTTCAACAACGGCTCAGAAATATATCAGGCTACGAACTACGGGTTCGAAGAAGATGGGCCTCCACCATCCGAATATTGGTATGAGGACTGGTGGCCATACGAGCTTGAAAGCTGGTGGACAACAGACAACACAAGCGCTCCATGGCTCGGCCAGTACACTTGGCCAGACGGCTCACAACTCTACGTCAACTACACTGCAGCATCATTCATCCACATCGACTACAAGGCCCAGCCAGACCCTCAACCCTACTTCATGGAGTGGCCAGACGACTACACCGAATTCCTGACTCTGGCCGACCCGACGAACACAACTTGGATGCAGATTCATCCGGCCTACAACAAGATGTGGAATGCTACGTCGTGGGAAGACGTTGACTCAAACGGCAATCTAACCGTTGGCGACAGGCTCACCATGATGTTGGGCACACTGGAGGCAGTGTTCGAGGTCAAAGCCAAAAGCACTGACATAAAAGCAATCGAACTGCCATGCGTTCAAGACGTTGACCCTGAAGCGGCATTCTATACAGAGCCAACTATAGTCAGCATCGCAGGATTCCCACGTCCAGACCGCACCATGTCTCCATGGTTCGGAAGAAACTATGCCCTGCCATTGCCTCATGAAGTCGAGAACAGCGAGTTCGAAGCGATACCTGAATTCAGCAATTTGCTCGTCGCCTTGTTCCTAACACTGCCACTTGTTGCGGTAGCTGCAAAGCTGACGCGGAAAAAAATCGGCTCTCAGTAAGGGCCTTCCTCCTTTTTCTTATCATGTTTTCCGAAGCAAGACTAAAAAAAAGAGTGGGAAATGTTAAGTTTTCCGCGCGCGTCGACGACGAATGAGAACCACTGCTAAAGCTGCGATGACAACAACAATGATCACCACTGCAAGCAAGTACTCAATTGGAAATCCACCTGCTTCTTCCACGGCTACCGCCACTTCGAGCTTGTAGGCTTGGGTCTTTGGTCTATACTGTTTGAACTCAATGCCGTAGCTGTCAGTGACAGAAAGGATTACTCTCCATGACCCCCCAGATCCAAGGGCATAGCTAACGGTTATGTTTTCTGCGTTATGAGTCACTGATGATGCTCCTGGCGCGAAGAACTGCCACTTGTAGCTTGTTATGTTTGCGCCACTTTGCCCATGGTAACTCTGCGATGCGTCAAACGCTGCTGTCTGGTTCACAATCGGCGGCTTCGGTGCGTATGTGAAGTTCAAGTGTGGAAGTGCGATGACAGCGAGAACGTTCTCGATGCGATTGTTCGCAGGGTTCACATCAGCCGGAATCGTTGCCACAGCCGTAAGGTTGTAGAAGCCCACAGCAAGCTGGTCACTTGCGTTTACACCAACAGATTTGCCAACAGCCAGTGTTTGGTTCCAACTTTGCCAGACAGTCCCATTACGGTAAATGATCACAGTTACGTTCTCATCTTCCGTTCCTACGTTGTGCACAGTCACTCTAGCCTTCGATGTTTCGCCATCAAGAGCCGGATGCTCAAAAGCGCCTTTTGGGTTCTCCCATCCGTACGAAAGCTGCTCTACAGCAACGTCGTCTATTGCCCTGTCGCTAATGTAGATGGAACTCGCGGAGGTCATGTTGTTGTCGGTCGTGTACTTCTCGTAAGGAACCTGTGTTAGGTTGGCCATGATGTAGTAGGACGCGTTGACCATTGGGACGCCCGTCGTGTTCCACGCAAAAGACAGAATCTTGTCTTTACGCACTGTGAGAGATACGTCTTGCTCGTCAATCTTAGTCCAGTTGGTGTTGTAAATGTCGTTGAAGTCGACGGCTGTCGTGTTATAGTACGCCGCTGCAGTACAGTTTTCGTCAGTGTCCCCGTCGTCGTTGACTTTAACAGTGACATCGACCGTTCTGTTCACGACTGCTTGGACCTGTCCCAGAGTGACACTGAGGACCTTCACATTTCTGACTTCTACAACAATGAATGTAACGCTTTTCGGGCTGCTACTGGTTCCGTTGGTGTCAGCAACTGTCAACGAAACCGACGCTTCTAGTTTTGCAGTGTACGTGTGATAGATTACCGGATCGGTCACCGTTGTTACGTTTCCGTCTCCGAAGTTCCAAGCATAGTTGGCAATGCTATAGCCTAGCGGGCTGTAACTTGCAGATGCATTGAAGATTACGGTCTTGTTTACCACTCCAACATCCGGCGAGAAGGTGAAATCAGCTACCGGAGTACCTGGAGTATTGAAATAACCGTTGGACTTGTGACACAGCAACGGGTGGCCTTGATTATCAGACAGGGCGGCAGAGGTCAGGGTCAAGAGACTCGATCCTACACCAATCACATTGAATGTCGTGGTGAGGATAGTGCCGTTACCGTTGAAGGGCGTCGTGAAATTCATTGAGCTGTAGCCCCTCCACAACATGGTCCCGGGCACAGCCATAGTGAAGTTACCCGCTGGGTAAGTTTCATTTGCCAGTTCAAAGATTTGAGCGTACAGCACACCCGCGTAAGGGCTTGGCGGAACCGGATTCTGGAAATCGTTCCAAGGAATAGTCACAGTGTAGCCGGTGAGATTGAGGACTGAAGGGTTCCATGACATCTGAACGTCAAAACCTATGAGGTTGCCTAGAGGGCGTTGAAGCAGCGGGTTAATTGGATCAGGAGCTGTGGCGGCAGTAAGATTGAAAACCACCAAGGCAAAAGTGACCGTGTCGCTCACGTTGGCTTCCATAGGGTAGGTTTCGTTGCAGATCGGCAATGTATCCGTGCAGAAGTACACCGAAGGCCAATCTGTGGGCAGGCCTGTTGCGACTGGGGCTGAAACTTTGGGGATTTGTGGTCCAGTGAAGACAAGAATCATGCTGGCGAGAAGCAGTGTTGCGATAAGCACGCTGAATGGCTTGTTGCAATTCAATTTTTTCACCTTTTTTCACATATACTTCCTTCGCCTTTAATTTAAGCTTTGTTAAAAAAATCAATTCAGTGAATGTGCATTTCGACGACAACATTGACTGCAAATCCTGCGATTTCAGAAGAATGCGGAACGTCAACCGATGACGTGCCCAGGTGACATGGTGACAAGCAAGCTAAAGCTGCGGCAGCCAGAATGCAGTTTGGCGGAACCTTGACAAGACAGCCCTCGCATAGTGCCTGATTGCTTTCGTTTTGGGTACAGTGCCTTATAATCCATTGTGTCGATCTCTGATGAATGTGATAGTTAAACCATGTACTTATTGATGCATATTATTCGTTTCTCCATTAGCTTCCTTATAATTTGAAACAGAGAACTGCTCGTATAGAAGTTAGTTCCAAAAGGTTTAAATGGTTTTTACGCCTAAGATACATAGTGCCGAGGGAGAAAGGCATATCATGAAGGTTCGTTTGAGTAGGTTGCTAGCTGTAACTGTTATGCTAGCCATTTCCGCACTGTTAGTACTCAGTGGGACGGTCGCATTGGTCAAGGGTGACCAAGCTCCGGTAGCTTCTTTTTCATATTCACCGAGTGTTGCCATGCCAGATGAAACAATAGTTTTCAATGCTTCGGCCAGCTATGACCTAGACGGCTGGATCACCCAGTACACTTGGAACTTTGGTGACGGCAACATAACAACAGTTACAAGTCCAACAATAACTTATTCGTATCCAATTGATGGGACTTATACGGTCGAGCTGACTGTCACTGACAACAGCGGTCTGAAAGGTGTTTCATCAGCAGTAGTCGAAGTAAGCACAGTTGTCTTCTTCAGAGTAGTAGACAAAGCCTCTTCAAGTCCTTTGCCGGACGTAGAAGTGACGGCTTACTACAACAACGGCTCTGCTTGGGTGAAGGCTCCAGTAGGACCGCAAGGTTTCGAGATAAAGTACGACCGACAGACAGAGCCTGATTTGGCCAATACACAAGGAGAAAAGTACAGGAACCCTGGATACACAGCTTCTATTCTTCGCCACGATGCCAGCAACATAGGTTTTGATCTTCACCCATCTATCTGGACTGTTTTCTTCAAGTTCCAGTGGGGCTCAAATGTGGCCTACTGGCCAAACAATGAGATCAGGGTGTACACATACCATGATGGAGTTGTCGAGGCACATGACTACTGTTCGTACCACAAAGCATACTATGATCCCTCGGCAGGAACCTACGTCATAAAAGTAAACAATATTCCAAAAGACGGTGTCAGCCCGACTGAAAGCAATCCCATAATAGTCTCCGTCTTATGTCCTCCTCCGCAGTCGAAGCACTATTTGACTGTTAGAACCGATCCTGCCGGCGTTACGGCTGTCCCGGGCGAGGGGTGGTACAACGAAAACACAAGTGTCGTGCTAACTGCACCAGAGTTTGTTGATGTTTCACCCGGCACGCGCTACGCGTTCGCCTATTGGAACGTTGACGGCGCGTCAAGGGGAACCGGCGTGAACCCGATTACAGTCTTCATGGGCAATAACCACACTGCTACAGCTCATTATGTCACACAGTACTCTGTCATTTTCAATCAGACAGGGCTTTCACCAGACGCCTCGGGGGCAGTCGTTACAGTGAATGGAAGTTCAAAAACCTATGGAGATCTTCCCTATATTTACTGGGTGAACGGCGGCTCCTCAGTCACCTATTCCTACAGCTCTACCGTTACGAGCAGCGTCACTGGAAAACGGTTCAGACTTGGCAGCACAAGCGGTCCCTCTTCTCCGATCACGGTCACAGGTCCAGTGACGGTGACTGGCAACTACGTGACTCAGTATTTGGTGACGTTTGCCCAGACAGGATTAGATTCCACAGCAACTGGCACAGTTGTAACTGTGAATGGCAGTGCCAAAGCTTATGGTGGCTTGCCATATAGTTTCTGGGTCGATTCCGGCTCTTGGGTTACCTATTCCTACAATTCCATAGTTACAAGCAGCGTCTCAGGCAAGCAGTTCAGGCTTGTAGCGGTCCAATGTCCTCCGCCAGGTTTCAGCGTTACGAGTCCAACAACCATCACTGGCGTCTATTGCACCCAGTACTTGGTCACTTTTGCCCAAAGCGGGTTGGATCCGACCGCGACTGGAACAGTTGTGACGGTCAACGGCAGTGCAGAAGCTCTTACTAATCTTCCATACACTATTTGGGTGGACAGCGGCAGTTCTGTTACCTACTCTTTCAACTCGCCAGTTTCAAGTACGGTTTCTGGCAAGCGGTTCAGGCTGAACAGCGTCAGTGGGCCGGCCTCGCCAATTACGGTCTCGGGACCCACAACGGTGACAGGCAACTATGTCATCCAGTATCTGTTCACTTTTGCTCAGTCAGGACTGGACTCGTCAGCGACGGGAACGGTTGTGACGGTCAACGGCAGTCCCAAGGTCTATTCTAATCTTCCATACACCAATTGGTTTGACAGCGGAAGCTCAGCCACGTATTCCTACAGCTCCACAGTTGCAGGTAACACCTCTGGCAAACAGTTCAGGCTCAGCGGCGTGAGCGGTCCAGCTTCACCCATAACTGTCGCCGGAGTCACTACAGTGACTGGCAACTACGTAGCGCAATGCTCAGTCATCATCGCCCAGTCTGGGTTGGATCTGTCCGCTACTGGAACGGTTGTGATTGTGAATGGGAGTTCTAAGGGCTACGGTGACCTTCCCTACACCGTTTGGGTTGACTGTGGCGGTTCTATCACTTACTCTTTCAACTCGCCAGTTTCGAGCTCAACCTCGGGCAAAAGGTTCAGGCTGAACAGTGTCACAGGCTACGTGTCACCGATTACTGTCAATGCGCCTGCAACGGTGACAGGCAACTATGTGACGCAGTACGCGGTCACTTTTGCCCATACTGGGTTGGATTCAAGTGCTGTCAGCACGGTGGTGACAGTTAACGGGAGCTCAAAAACATATGGAGACTTGCCATTCATTTTCTGGGTCGACAATGGCTTGTCGGTCACCTACTCCTATAACACTGTCGTATCAAGCACTGTGTCGGGCAAGAGGTTCCAACAAGTAAACGTCACTGGTTCGGCTTCACCCGTCACTGTAACAGGATCATCGACGGTCACCGGAAACTACAAGGTTCAATATCAAGTGACTTTCGACCAAGCAGGTGCCGGATCTGACTACACAGGCACAGTTGTGGCTGTTGACAGCACAAACTATGGCGTTAGCGGCTTGCCTGTGCCGTTATGGTGGGATCAAGGTTCCAATCACAACTTCACATTTGCCTCACCATTGGTTGTGAACTCGACCAGACAGTACAGTTGGTCCTCCACCTCCGGATTATCTGCACAGCGAAACGGAACACTAGTGATAGGTTCTTCTGGAAGCGTAGTAGGAAACTACATGGTGGGCAATACTATCACATTTGACCAAACAGGACTCAGCTCCGATTTTGCGGGCACAGTGGTCGTTGTCGACGGCAATTCCTATGGTTTTGGCGTCCTGCCTGTATCATTCATATGGCAGGTAGGCACAGTCCACAATTACTCTTTCCAGTCGCCGTTGGTTGTTGGTCCGAACACCAAGCAGTATGTTTGGAATTCCACAAGCGGGTTGTCTTCTTCACAAAGCGAAACGATAACGGTGACAACTTACGGAAGCATAGTAGGAAACTACAAGACCCAAAACTACCTGGACCTGCCCTCGAACCCACCTGGCAAGGCCACTCCATCTGGATCAGGATGGTACTATGCTGGCGCTTATGCTTCAATATCCACTGATCAATACGTGCCGGGAGGTTCGCGTTATCGATTCGCAAACTGGACTACCGACGACATGTCTGAGATAACTGATCCAAACTCGCCTTCCACAACCGTGCTTGTTGACAAGCCCAAGAGCGTCACGGCGAATTATGTCCACCAGCACCTCGTGACCTTCGCGCAGACAGGTCTCGCTTCAGATGCAAACGGAACTGTCTTGACTATAGACTTGCATACGGACTTGCGCTACACTGATCTGCCCTATGGCATATGGGTTGACGAAGGCGACACGATCAGATACAACTACTGGGCCGTGGTAACCAGCACTGTGTCAGGCAAGCGATACAGTCTAACTAGTGTGACTGGT
>Ga0315274_10003472_pt1 | contig 23438 bp, 23 predicted proteins | sample YL17G02_20_MG_FD_203700 | JGI IMG/M metagenome (GOLD analysis project Ga0315274, IMG submission 203700) | Sediment microbial communities from Yellowstone Lake, YNP, Wyoming, USA - YL17G02_20 | ecosystem: Environmental > Aquatic > Freshwater > Lake > Sediment | place: USA: Wyoming | collected...
ATGTGATACCTCCTGTACCCAGTCTGGCCGGGTTCGTTGGCAGCAAGGTATCAAAGGCGGAGAAATAAGTAAACTTATTTACGTTACGGAACACTAGTCTTAGCCATCTTTTCTCGCCTCTTTCTATCTTCACATCATGGCCAACAGCTCATCCCCAACCTCTCCGGTGCGGGCAGACCCACCCAGGTCCGGGGTGCGCGCCTGGCCCTGGGCCAGAATAGAGGCCACCGCCTTGCGGATCAAGGAGGTGGATTTGGCCTCCCCCAGGAATTCCAACATCATGGCCCCTGTCAGGATGGCGGCCAGGGGATTGGCCATCCCCTTGCCGGCTATGTCCGGGGCGGATCCATGGGTTGGCTCAAACATGGAGGGGTGCGCCTTGCTGGGATTGATGTTGCCACTGGGGGCTAGACCCATCCCCCCCACGATAATGGCCCCCAGGTCGGTGAGGATATCTCCAAAGAGATTAGAAGCTACCACTACATCGAAGGATTCTGGCTTCCGCACAAAATTCATGCAGGCCACATCGACCAATTGAGACTCGGTCGCCACCTCCGGATAATCCTTGGCCACGACCCGAAAGACCTCATCCCAGAAGACCATGCCGAAGCGCTGGGCATTGGACTTGGTGATGGAGGTTACCTTTTTTCGCCTTCCCGGCTGTCGGGCCAGGTCGAAGGCATAGCGGATGACCCGCTCGGTCCCGTGACGCGTAAAGATCCCCGCCTGGATGGCCACCTCGTGGGGGGAACCTGGATAGACCCTGCCCCCCACATCCGCATATTCTCCCTCGGTGTTCTCCCGGATTACCACCATATCGATGGAGCCCGAGGCCTTGTCGGCCAGGGGGGAGCAGACCCCGGGATAGAGGTAGATGGGTCGCACGCAGGCATATTGATCAAACGCCTTACGAATCGGAAGGAGCAGCCCGTGGAGGGTGACATCATCCGGGACCCGGGGATCGCCTACCGCACCCAGGTAGATGGCATCGAAAGAGGCCAAAGTCTGCAAGGCATCACTGGGCATCATGGTGCCCGTCGTGAGGTAAAATTCGCTCCCCCAGGAAAACCTTTCCAGCTCCAGCGGAGAGCCCGCAGAGAGGGACTGGGCGGCCTGCATCACCCTGAGGCCCTCCTCCACCACCTCCGGCCCCACCCCATCTCCCGGGATGACCGCAATCCGATGAATCTTCATTTATGATTCCTCTCCTATATCGGCCGGGGATCTTTATGGCCCGCCAGTAACGCGCGCGCCCGGCGCGCAGAAGGACCTTTAGCTTCCCCCCCCCCAAGAAATGGGACCAAGGGCCTGCCTCCGGCTAAGCAAGCCGGGGATCCGGCCCTTCCAGGATTCCCTTCACCTTTCCTAAGAGCTGAGCGGCATGGGTCCCATAGAGGAGGCGATGGTCGCAGGACATGGTGATGCTCATCATCGGGCGAATGGCGATCATCCCGTTGATGACGATCGGCTTCTCCACCACCCTTCCCACCGCCAGCATCGCAGCCTCTGGCTGGTTGATGATGGCAGTGAAGTGGTCCACCCCGAACATCCCCATGTTGGAGATGGAGATGCTCCCCCCTCCGTACTCTTCGGGCTTCAATTGCCCCGCCCGGGCCTTTGCGGCCAGGCCCTTGTTCTCCTTGGTGATCTGGCTCAGGCTCTTGCCCTCGACCCCCCGGATCACCGGGATCAGGAGCCCCTCTTCCAGGGCCACCACCACGCCCACATTGATCTCGGACTGGAACTTGATTTTCTCCCCTTCCAAGGTCACATTGGCCCTCGGATACTCCTTCAGGGCCAGGGCCACCGCCTTCACCAGGATCTCGGTGAGGGAGAGGCTCAGGCCCGTCTCCGCCTGGATCTTGGGCCGGAGATTCTGCTGCAAGGTGAGGGCCTGGGACATATCCACTTCCATGCCCACATAGAAATGGGGTGCCGAGACCTTACTCTTGGCGGTGCGGTCGGCAATGATCGCCTGCATGGAGGACATCTTTTCCAACTTTCCCTCCGGCGCGGCTGCCACGGCCGTGGCACCCCCAGCGATCGCCGCTTCCACATCCTCCCGGGTGATCCTCCCCCCGGGCCCGGTCCCCTTTACCTTCGCGAGGTCAATCCTGTGTTCCTCGGCCAATTTCTTGGCCACCGGAGAGGCCTTAACTCGCTCTCCGGGCCCTGCCTCCGGCACGGCTGGCCCAGGGGCCGCCGCCTCCTTCGCCTCCACCCTGGCCTCGACCTTGGGAGGGGCCGCCTCTTTGGCCGCAGGGACCTTCTCTTCCACCTCAGGGATGGGCTCATTCGCCTCGGCGATGAAGCCGATGACGGTGGTGATGGGAACCATCTCCTCCTCTTTCACCAGGATCCTGCGCAACAGCCCCGTCCCCGGGGACTCCACCTCCAGTGTCACCTTGTCTGTCTCAATCTGAAAGAGGGGCTCTCCCTTCTCCACATGGTCGCCTTCCTTCTTGAGCCACTCGACGATCTTGCCCTCTTCCATGGTCAGCCCCATCTGAGGCATAATCACCTTGGTAACCATCCTTGCCTCCTATCGACGCAAATCCATTCTCCTATTACGGCGGGACGGGCCGCCAACCCTGCACCTGCAGCCTCTCCCACTCCAATCAGGAGAGGATCCCCTTGGCCGCCTTGACGATGCCCTCCACTGATGGAATGAAGAGCCGTTCCAGGTGCTGATTGTAGGGGATGACCGAATTCGGTCCGCAGACCCGCTTGATGGGTGCATCCAGATAGTCAAAGCCCTTATCTGCCACCTGGGCCGCGATCTCCGCCCCCACCCCGCATCGCTCATTGGCTTCGTGCACGATCACCAGATGATTCGTCTTCTTCACCGAATTCAGAATGGTCTCTATGTCCAGAGGGAAGAGGGTGCGGGGATCCACCACCTCGGCCTCGATTCCCCCTTTCGCCAGCTCGGCCGCGGCCTCCAGGGCAGAAAACAACATCATGGAGGTGGCGACGATCGTCACATCGGTCCCTTCCCGCTTGACATCGGCTACCCCGATGGGAACCAGGTACTCCCCTTCCGGCACCTCCCCCTTGGTGGCATAGATCATCTTGTGCTCGATGAAGATGACCGGATTGTCATCCCGAATCGCTGACTTCAACAGGCCCTTTACGTCGTAGGGAGTGGAGGGCTGGATCACATAGAGCCCTGGAACATGCACGAACCAGGCCTCCAGGCTCTGGGAATGTTGTCCGGCGTTGCATCGCCCGGCGCCCCCCTGGGTCCGCAGGACCATGGGGATCTTGGCCTTCCCTCCGAACATATAGCGGATCTTGGCCGCCTGGTTCACCAACTGATCCATGGAGAGAGTGGTGAAATCCATGTACATGATCTCGGCGACGGGCCGCATCCCCATGGCGGCGGCCCCCACGGCAGTCCCGGCGATGGCGGCCTCGGAGATGGGGGTATTGCGGATCCGCTCGGGCCCGAATTCCTCGATCATCCCGGCGGTAACCCCCAGGGCCCCTCCATAGATCCCGATATCCTCCCCCAGCATGAAGACCCGCTCGTCGCGCCGCATCTCTTCGCGCAGGGCCTCTTTCACTGCCTCACGATAGGTAATGATAGCCAATTTGTGCTCCTTTCCTAAACGGTCGCCGTCAGGCGTAGATATCGGTCAAAAGGGTCTCCGGTCCGGGCTCAGGACTCTCGATGGCGAACTTCTCCGCTTCTTCCAATTCCTTATCCACCCCCTGCCGGAAGGTCTTCACCTTGCCTTCGTTCAGCAGTCCTCGCTCGGTGAGCATCTTCTCAAAACGGGCGATGGGATCCTTTTTCTTCCACTCCTCCTTCTCCTCCTTGGAGCGGTAGACATCCGCATCCCCGGAAAAATGTCCCATCCAGCGATAGGTCTTGCCTTCGATGAAGGTGGGGCCATCGCCGGCCCGCGCTCGCTCCACTGCCGCAGAGACCGCCTCGTAAACCGCAATGGGATCATTGCCATCCACCACCACGCCAGGCATCCCGAAGGCGACCGCCCGATCCGCGATGTTGGGACAGGCCACCGAATCCTTGACGCACATGGAGAGGCCATACTGGTTGTTTTCGCAGACATAAATGACCGGCAGCTTCCAGATGGCGGCCAGGTTCGCGGATTCCAGGAGGACCCCCTGATTGGAGGCTCCATCCCCAAAGAAGCAGAGGCACACCTTGGGCACTTTCTGTACCTTGAAGGCCAGAGCCGCGCCCGTGGCCAGGGGAATCCCGCCGCCGACGATGCCGTTGGCCCCCAAGATCCCATGGTCCACGTCCGCGATGTGCATGGAGCCCCCCTTGCCCTTGCAGTAGCCGGTCACCTTCCCCAAGAGCTCGGCCAGCATCAGGTCCACTTTGGCCCCCTTGGCGATGCATTGGCCATGTCCCCGGTGGGTGGCGGTAATCGCATCCTCCGGTTTGATGGCCGCGCAGGCTCCGGTCGCCATCGCCTCTTCCCCGATATAGAAATGAATGGACCCGCGCACCAGGCCCCTCTTGAAGAGATCGAAGGCTCTTTCCTCGAACCCCCGGATCGTCACCATGGTCTTGTACATCCAGAGGAGCTGCTTGTTATCAAGGCTCATTTTCCAAACCTCCCAAAAGAAATGAGATTGAAACGGAATCGCAGAAGCGACCTAAGAGCCGAGGATCTTCTATCTTCGGCCTTTCAATTGCAGCATTCTTGCCTTCTCTTTCACCTCCTGGTTCACGAAGTACTTGGGGAATTCGCCCCGCAGCACCGAAGCTGCCCCCTGTGCCGCTTTGACCCGCAACTCATAATAGGCCTCCTCGGTGTAGGAGCCGTAATGCGGGGTGAAGACGATGTTGTCCAGGGTGAGCAGCGGATCCTTCGGATCAGGGGGCTCCTTTTCCATGACATCCAGGCCCGCCCCAGCAATCCAACCTTCCTTCAAGGCCTGGTAGAGGGCCTTGCCATCCACGATCGGGCCTCGCCCGGTATTGACCAGAAAGGCAGAAGGCTTCATCTTCTTCAGCTCCGTCTCTCCGATCATGTGAAAGGTCTCCTGGGTGAGGGGGGCATGGATGGAGATCACATCGGATTCCCGCAACAGGGTGTCAAGGTCAACCAACTCGACCCCGTAGGGCTTCCCCACCTCCGGGGAGAGGCAGGGATCGTAGGCGATGATCTTGAAGCCGAAGGGGCGCGCCTTTTTGGTCAGGGTGCGGGCGATATTGCCGAAGGCGATCAGGCCCAGGGTCTGGCGCGAGAATTTGTGGATCGGCTTGGCCAGGCTGCGGTCCCAGATCCCCTGCTTCACCAGCTGGCTCATCCGGCAGACCTTCCTGGCCGTCGCCAGGATGAGACTCATCGCCGTGTCCGAGACCTCCTCGAAGCAGAAATCCGGCACATTGCACACGATGATCCCCTGGGCCGTGGCCGCCGGGATATCTACATTATCCACCCCGATCCCATAGCGGGCGATCACCAGGCAGTCCTTCAGGGTCTCGATCACCCGGGAGGTCAACTTGGCCGAGGCGTTGAGCACCGCATGGGCGCCGGCGGCCGCCTGAATGGTCTCCTCCTCGGAGCGACATTCCGCGACGAACAGCTCTGCCTCCACCGCGGCCAGGATCTCTCTTTCCGGTCCTGCAGGGATTACATGCTGGTCGGTATAGACCGCCTTGAATTGGGCCATCCTCTCCTCCCTCCGCTCGTCCCGGCCAAGCTCAGTCCTTGACCTGGACCAATTCGAAAGAATAATCATCCGGGCCCAAGAAAAAGGCAACCTTGACCTTCTCGGTCACCGTGGCTGGCTCCTGGGTGATGGTGAAGCCCCGCTCCTTCACCTCGGCCACCGCCTTCTCCAGGTCCTTCACCTGCAATCCGATATGATAGAGGCCGTAACGATCTGCTTTAGGCTTGGTCTCTATTTCCTCCCCCACCTTCTTGGGGGAGAAGGAAAAGATGTCTCCCCCTACCCGCATCCGGACGATGGGCATCCCGTGAAATTCGATGCGGGAGAGCTCCTCCCCATCGAATATCTCTTTGAAAAACCGCACCGAACCCTCCAGGTCACTACACTTAAAATGCAAATGATGAAGGTTGCACCACATCGGAGTCTCCTTTTCTGGTTCTGGGTTATTTGGCCTTGGCTAGATGATTCCGGTAAGCCTCCAAGACCTCCAGGCTCTTCTGTTTGAGCAGCCAGACATCGCCGGAGCAGACGAAGAAGCGCATCCCTTTGTCCATCCACTTGCTTCCTGCCTCGAAGGTGTGGGCGTAGACCCCCGGAACCACCCCATGTCTCTCGCAGCCAGCGATGATCTTCTCCATGGTGGAGATCATTAGGGGGTGATCGAACTGCCCCGGGATCCCTAAGGAGTGGGAGAGGTCAAAAGGACCCACATAGGCTACATCAACCTCTTTGTGAGCCAGCACTTCATCGATCCGCTCCACTGCCCCCTTGGTCTCGATCTGCAGCACCACCAGGGTCGTCTGGTTCAGGAACTCAGCATGCTCTCCCGGCTTCACCATCTGGTAGCGGGTGAGGGTCAATCCAAAGCCCACACCTCGCGTGCCCAGCGGAGGAAACTTGATAAAAGAGACGGCCTGCTCCACCTCCTCCGGGGTCTCGATGCGGGGAACCATGATCCCGGCCGCACCGGCGTCCAGAGGGCGGGAAAAGTATGGCCTCTCGATGGATGGCACCCGTACGATGCTCGGCAGATCCCAGTCGCGGGCGGTGGCAACCAGATTGCCCACCGTCTCCACCGAGAGGGAGGTATGTTCGGTATCTACTAAGATGAAATCCCAGCCGCAGCTGGCCAGGACCCTCGAGATATAGGGGGAGGAAAACTCCCAGACAAAGGTCCCTAAGAGGGTCTTACCCTCCTTTAGCTCTTTTCTCAAGTCGCGCACGATATCTCTTCTCTCTTTCTGACGACGCTATCTGCCTGATTGTGCAGCGCGTGCCGAATGGAAGCCGCTCTACGGGGTCGGCCGCCGTGAGAGGTGGCTTGATCTACCTTCCGGGCTACCGATATTCCTCCCGGGGGGGCGAGAAGATATCCAGCACCTTCATCGGACCCTTGGTCACCAACAGCCGGTGGATTACCTGCGAGGGAATGATGTAGAGGTCTCCGGGCTTCACCAGCTTCCTTTCATCGCCAATGCGAAAATCCCCCTCTCCTTCGATCACGATCCCCGCCTGCTCGTGGGGATGGGCATGATCCTTGACCTCAGATCCCTCCACCAGGTCCACATAGGAAAGCATGATCCGTTCCCCGCTGGCGACCCGGATCTGCATACCCGGGCCGACCTCCTTCGGCTTTAAGCTGCTTAGGTCGATATGGTATGGCATGACCTTTCCTTGCCCCTCTCTTTTCTCTTCTTTGCACTACCTCTTCCAGAAATCCCCTGTGGGAAGGTGTTTTGCCTTCCCACAGGGGGAAAAAAGAACCAGGGAAGCCTTGCCTTAAAGGAGCAGCAGGTTCCCCTGGTCGTCGAACTTCAACTCCCGAAGGCCGGTGAGGGGCTCCAGATCCGGGCGCTTCGCCACCTCATCCTGGAAGGCCTCGGAGACCTCCACCTCTCCCAGGATCAAAGTGCTCTTGATCCAGATGACCTTCGCCTTCTCCGGGGGGACATTTCCGATGGTACCAAGGGCCATATCAATCGCGTTCTGATCCGATTCTCCCACGATGGGAACTCGTGCCTTCTCGGGGCTGATGCCACAGAGGCAATTGATGTTGGTCTTTTGGTAGTCGATCTTGTCGTAAAGCCTCTTGGTGATGAAATCGGCCAACCCGATGCCCACCGCATTCCCTTCGGTGGCCTCGGTGAGGTCCCGGGCAACGATGCGGGTGATCTTGGGGGAATCCGGCTCCGGGGTGACCACATTCATGATGCGACCGATCACATTGGGGTCCATCCCCGCCCCCGTCACATCCTTGCCCATCTCATCCACAATCAGGACATCGAGCTGATCGAAGGGCAGATGGGCCAGCAGCCCCTTGGAAATCTTCTGCAGGCGCCTTTCCGTCGCCTCCATCTCGGCGGCCCGAACGGCCTCGATGATGGCGGTCTGGTCATAGCCGTTCTCCACCATGCCTACCCCGAAGGAGATCTTGGTCCGCTTCAGGAGCTCCCGCCCCACGGCGACGAAGAGGTTACAGAAGCCGTGCTGCACCGCGGCCTGGTGATAGTATTGGGCCCCTTTGTGCTTTCCCAGGCCAATGGCCATCATCTTGTACCAGCCGCTCTCGATCTCCCCGGAAAAATCGGTGTGGGGCTTGATGCGGGCGATGACCCCGATATGGTCGGCCTCTGAAGCATATTTATCCAGATAGAGGGGAATCCCCTCTGCGGTCTCGCCAAAGGAGACGACCTCCATGGAGGCTTTGAGCGGGCAGCCCATGCTCTCCTCGGTAATGCCGTAGTAGCTAAGCACCGCCCTTTGGCCCTCGGCGGTGGCGCCTCCATGGCTCCCCATGGTGGGGACGATGAAGGGCTTGGCCCCGATCCCCTTCAGCTCATCCACCACTGTCCTGGTGATCTTGCCCACATTTGCGACTCCCCGGCTGCCAGAGGTCAGGGCGACGGTCTGGCCAGGCTTGATGAAGGAGGCGAGGTTGATCTTCGCCAGCTCCTCCCGGGTCTTGGCCACCACATCTGGAACCTTGGTGGCATCCATCTTCTGCCGAATGCGCATCATCTTCGGATAGGCCATCTCCAAAAAACTCCTTTCTTCCGACCTCAATGGGAATGAGGCACAATGAAAATTTATAAGGAATCTGAACCCGCCTAATTTCGCCAGAATATAGCATAACTCCCCTCACCTGAAAAGGGGTTTTTCCGGGAGAGGAAGGCCCATCCCCAAGGCGGGTTTCCTGTGCGGCTTACCGGACATCTGGTCGGCTGCTGTATCACGAGAAGGGCGGGGCCATTTCTGACCCCGCCCCGCTCCATGTTTCACCGAACCCCAAGGCAAGAAGCCTCGGGACATCTCAGATCCCTGCCTATTTCCCGGGCAGTTCCACCTCCTATTCCTGATGCACGTAGAACTGCTTCGGGGCTACACGCAGCCAGAGGGAAAACTCGATTCACTTAACCGGATTGAACCGATACACCACATTCCCCCGGGCCCCGGTGACATAAATTACTCCGGAGGGGCCCACTGCCACCCCGTTGAAGGTCCAGGTGGGAGGGGTGCCGGGATAGTCTCAGCTCCAATCAGCAGCCCCTCCGCCACCGTGGCAACCTGGCCGGTCAGGGGGTTGACCCGGGAGAGGCGATCCGCCATGCTTTCCACCACCAGCAGGCTTCCGTCTCGATCTACCGCCAGGCCCTCCGGGTTGGTAAGGCCTTCGGCCACGACGACGAGATTATCCAGGGGAGTTCCATTGGCCACGACCTGCCAAACTTTGCCCGTTACCCAGTCACTCACCCAGAGGTTGCCATTGACGGCCGCCAAGCCGATGGGGATCACCAGCGGATAACAGGGATAACAGGGACACTTCCCTATTTTTCACTATTTTCAACAAGGAAATAGGGAAGTGTCCCTAATTCCCCCTAATTCCCCCTAATTCCCCAAGCGGGCGGTCCCCCTTAATTAAGGAGCCCGTTCCCTCAAACCAGGGGATCCCGCCTGCACCCGGCCAGAACCGCCTACTTGGAAGGCAAAGTATATGTCCCGGTGACGTCGCTATAAAGCTGAGCGCCACCGCCAAACGGCACGAAGCGCCGGCCCGTAGAGGTGCCTCCACCCTGGATGCCAGCGAACCGTCCGGTTCCCTGAGTGTAGGTCCATCTGTTTTCGAACCACGAGCCCTTTCCTCCCGGGTCGGGCCGCGTGGTGCCCTGCCATTTGGAACTCGTAGTAGACCCATCTTCGTACGTGGTGATGGTATATCCCTGGATGGTCCCACTCCCTTTGATGTAATCCAGGGTGCCCTTGAGCGCGAACGAGGCCACCTCGCCCGTCTCGAAGGACGCCAACCCCGTCTGGTCGTAGATCCCGATGATGTGGTCCGGGACATCCCCAACTTGGATGACTTCCGCTTTGGTGATGAACTGCACCTGACGACCTCTAATCGTCTCCGCCCCGGCCAGGGACAATGCCGCAAAGGCAGCCAGGGCAGCAATGGAAAGCATTACAATCCACAGTTTCGCTTTCATTATTTCTCCTCCGCGCGGGCTGTCGCCCGTGCCATGCATGACACTTCCAACCGATGGACTGGACTCTATCTCTTCATTTCCCTCCTTCCTGCGGGCGTAACGCTGCGCGCTGGCCTGCTCTCCACCTGCTATCAGCTGTCAGCCTTCAACGGCCTTTTGCTGTCTATTCTTTCGGACCCAGTAACGCCGATGACATGTCCTTTCGCGACCTGCCTGAACTTGCTCCGACTTGCCCACATGGCCTATACTTCAGAGCGATGGGGGCCTCCACCCGCCCAGAGCCGTCTCGATGTGCTGAGCCACTGCCAAGGCCACATCTTCCCGCCAGGGACACGCTACCACCTGCACCCCAATGGGCAAGCCTTCGGGCGAGGTGCCGCCCCGAACCACCACAGCCGGCCATCCCGTCAGGTTATAGGTCTTGGTGTAGCTATAGACGGCAGTGTTGGCAAGTGATTCTCTGTGAGGTTTGGCAGGATGCGCACAAGCGGGACAAACGATTACGTCGTACTTCGCCATGAAGGAAAGCATGGCAGCACGGAACGAAGACCACCTGGCCAACAAATTGCTGAACTGACCAACGGTCATGGGATTGGCCCGTTGCCAGTCCAGAAATCGTCGCATAAGATCGGATAACTCGGTGTCCGCGGTTCCAGCCATCTGAAGCAGCCGGTCCGATTCGGCACCCCCGTCCATAAAGAAGCCACGGAAGATCTCGTTGGACTGCTCGATCCCTTGAGGGCGCGCTTCCTCAACGGCCATACCCGCCTCTGATAGTACCTTTGCGGTGGTCTTCACCACTTCCACGGTTTCCGTGGTCGGGGATACGATCCCGTTATCGGTATGGAAAGCTACCCGCAGGCTCTTGAGATTCACCTTCCGGGGATCACCCAACGGAACTGGGATGATCTCCGGGTCTTGCCCGTCTATTCCCGCAATGATCGGGAGCACCAAGACCAAGTCTTCCACAAACCGGGCCAAGGGACCCAGCTGTGTGAATGGGCCCCATACTCCACCAGGGGGTGGAATATGGCCGGTCCTGGGTACCCGACCGGTGTTGGGCTTGATCCCAGCAATACCGCAGAAGTGAGATGGCACCCGGACGCTTCCCCCGGTGTCGCTCCCGATATCCATGGGTGACCCTCCCGAGGCGATGATAGCCCCTGCGCCGCCACTGCTGCCTCCTGGGGTTCGCGACAGGTCATACGGATTATTGGTACGCCCATAGACCGCGTTGTCGGTCTCATAGGACATCGTGATCTCGGGCGTGTTGGTCTTGCCTAACACGATCGCCCCGGCAGCACGCACTCGCGCCACAACCGTCGCATCTTCCTTCGGCACAAAGGAAGCGCGGCCTTTCGATCCAGCCGTGCTGATGATCCCTGCCGTATCCAACGAATCCTTGATCGTCATCGGGACGCCGTGAAGTGCTCCCTTGATCTGTCCCTTTGCCAGGGCGGCATCGGCCTCGCGGGCTTGAGCCAGGGCCTGATCTGCTGCCAGTTGAACGACCGCATTCAGCTTGGGATTCACCGCCTCGATGCGCTGCAAATAGGCTTTCACCACCTCCTCCGAAGAGACCTTTTTGGCGCGGATCGCCTGCGCCAACTGGGTGGCAGAGGTGTAGATCAATTCATCTGTTGCTGTTGTCGACGCATAGGCTGGCTCGACCATCGACGGGGCAAGAAGGCGCGAGACCGAGGGTGGGAAAGATGCGAGTACGGCCGCTACCCCGCCACTGCCCAAGAGGGCCAGAAACTTCCGGCGCGACAACCCGAGCGGCGCGACCTTTTGCCACAGCAATTCGCCTTGGCTTTCTTTTAGATCTAACGTGTTGTCCATGTTAGCCTCCTGCATTCATGATCATGAACGCATGACTTCACCTTCCGGTTCTTCTTGCTCGGGGAGACTCCACCTCCCGGGCCATCAATCACTGTTTCATTTTCCATTTCTCCTCCTTTCCGCGGACTCAGCCCGCTCCTTGGAGGAGGTGGGGATACGCGCCCAAGTCCACACCCCCCATACTGGTTACGAGTTTGGAAGAACAGCTTCGTGCATGGCTGGTGGATAGTCACGGGAGCGTGTACTCCGCTTGCCCATCGGTATACCAAATGCCGGGAGCAGCGGTTACCCACTTGTAGGTTCCCTCTCCTTGAATGCCCTGGAACTTGCCGGTGCCTTGGGTCAAGGTGAAGGTTCCTTCACCTCCGCGCCTTCCTGAGGCGTCAGGAGCAACTCCCTTACCCTCGCCTTTGTACTTCAATGTGATGGTAGAACCATCGGCGAAGGCCCAGTGGTTATAGCCTTGAACAGGTCCCCCACCCTTGAGGTATTCGGAGACGCCGGTCACCGTAGCGAACGCAACGCCCCATTTTTCATCGAAGTGGATTCCTTTTGCATCGACCAGGTAGATGGTGTGACCTTCCACATCGGGCACCTTGGCCGAAGGGAGGCTCGGCGCAACATAGGCGTCTCGGTATGAGAGCCTTCCCTGTTCTCCGCCCCAGGCCGGCGTCCCGATCAGAAGGGGCAGAGAGAACGAAAGGCTGATGGCAATGATCAGAAATGCTTTGGTTTTGCTGAACATGGCTTCCTCCTTCGATTCGCATGGGGAAGGAGTTTCCTTCCGCCGTTGAAAAAGGTTGCATACAGCGCCTTAAGAGTGAATCATTCAGATAAGCATCACCTCCTTTTCGATCTCCACCCAGCCAAGCTGCGCGGCTCTTCGTTGCCCAGGATACAGAAAGCCCCCGGGGCATAAACCTTCCCCGAGGGCTTTCCCAGTCCTGATATTCTCGAATGAAACTTCTCCCGCCGTTTCCCCACTTCTATGACCTCATCTTCCGGAGGCCAGGTTCCTCCTCCGCGAGTCTACTTGGGCAACTCCACTTCCCCCTCCCAGTGCGAGGAGAAGTAACCGGGGTCACTGCTGGGAGGACCGGGAGACCAGGTTCCGCCTCCCCGAACCCCTTCGTACTTGCCGGTGCCTTTGAAAAAGGTCCAAGTGCCATTCGCGGGGGTGCCCTTCCATTTGATGTAGATCTTCTCCCCGTCCTTGCTGGCAAATTCGGAATACCCCTGACAGGTGCCCGCTCCGGTTTTGGTATTCATGTCGAAGAGGCCCTCTTCATGTTCTACCCACCCATCGGTGTAGGATCTCCCCTGCAAATCGGTGGAAATTCCCTTCGCCTCAAAGAGAACGATCACGTGTCCTTCCTCATCGCCCACATTCATCTGTTGCACTTCAGCTAAAGTTCAGGTGGGGGCATCGGTCAATACCGCTACCCACAGGGCACTTTCAAGCCCAGACTACCTGGTGGCCCTTGTGGGCCCACCAACAAGACGGCCGCACGGATTGGATTGCCGCTTTCCTTGGAATCGGCAGTCGAGTTCGGCGGAATGGGGGTTTTGCGGTGTCTACTCTACGGTTCTGTTTCCTTGTCCCTTGTCAACTACCTTTCCGCACTTCCCTATGATCATGTTGCCCGAACCCTCAAAGAGAACATCCGCCATTGAAGCTTTAAGAAGGCTGAAGTCATTGCCAATCAGGATATTTCGGGATCCAGGGAAATCTTGATAGCCGCATGAAATGCCACAAAGACCAGAGCCTTCGATTCGATTGTTCGCAATTAGAGCGTCAGAAGTCAGTTGCATGATGCCTCTCACTTGCGATCCTCCTCCCAAGATAATGTGGTTGGAGGTGATGATCGCCTCATCGATCAAAACGCCGATCCCGAGGGAGGTATCCCCCCATGCTTCTACATGATTGTTTGTGATGATAGTTCTTGTCCTTTTTGCCGGATCAGAAGCTCCCGAAAGATCAAGAAACCAGCCAAACACGATACCGTTGGGCCCTGATGGAGTTGGAACCGGTACGCCTCTCGTTGCCGTAATGATCCTATTGTCTTTGATCAAGGTCATTCCGCTGCCATCCTTGCCAGGGGAATTATCAATACTTTCAATGGAGTTCCTCGAGCAATTGACAATGCGATTTCTCAGGATTTGCACGTCTACGCCCATCGTCCAGAAAACCATGACACCTTGAGCCAAGGTTTTTTCCGGTTCTTGACAAGTCAGATCAATCTCGTTGCCAGAAACCAAAATAGACCCGGTGACGGTGCCTGGCTGCGATCCTCCCTGCTTTTCCTCAGGGAGCGCGTAGCGGGGATTCAACACGATACCCTGCTGTCTGTAAACATCCCGCCTCCCAAAAACCGGGAGGTCGGGTATTCTTGGTTTTACGTTGGTTATCTTGTTGCCGGTTATGGTTGCCTCGCTGCTGTATGTGATACAAATGGGTGCCCACAACGCGCCATCGAAATGGATATCTTGAATGGTGATCTTTGGGCCTGCCGTCTCCGGCGGTAGTAGAGTTGGTAGAGGGCTATGGAATGTCCAAAATCCCCCCTCAATTTTCGTGATCGGCCTACCCTGGTCATCCTTTTCTCCGCAGATCGTTATATTTCTTCTGATATTGATCCTGCCCTCGTCGCCGAAATCGAATTTCCCCTTCAAGAGCACCGCTCCCCCCTGATCGACTGCCCTCTGAACGGCCTGAATGTCGTGAGCAGGATCGTCTTTTCCCGTCACGACGGCGTCATAAGAAACAGGGGATGCCCATACTGTTATCGCTGTCAGGCAAAGGAAAGCGCCTATTACAGAAATTAGGTTTGATAGAGCTTTCATCTTCTTCCCTCCTTCGTAGGTGAAAGCAAAGTTTTCTCCTAAGCGCTAACGATCTTTTCCAGGGACCAACTCTCTCACAGATTAGGGTACGGGGCTCCAGTGACCCTATCCTTCAGCCGCCGGAGCCTTGACCAGTTCTATCAGGTCCGCGAGCTAATATTCCATCTCCCCTTCCCAAATGGAGATACCCATTTCAGGGGTGATCTTGGCCTTGTACGTGCCCCTTCCCTTCAGATCTTTGAACTTCCCGGTCCCACCGATGTACTCATAGCTCCCCTCACCGGTGATTTCCCAGGCTCCGCCTTCTTTGGCAGTGATGGTCAAAGGACTTTCAAATCGCACGAATACTTTCTCCCCGCTCTTCAAGAGGTAGACGTTGTATCCGCGATCCGATACCTTGCCCCCCATCCTGTCATTCTGATCATAGGTCCACAGTTCCATCCCGACCCATTCCGGATCGGAACAGCTGATCACAGTGTCTTTCCGGACCAACTGGTGCATTTCATGCTTGGGGAAATTGTCTGGAAAAGCGATGGACCGGGCGAGCACTGTTCCCAACTTATTGGTGCCCGAAATCTTCTTCTTCTCCCCGGCCTCGGCGGAGAGGCTTACCAGGACAACACACAGGACTGCCACAAGGACTACCAAGACTAATCTTGGCATAAGCCGTTTCATCGTAGTCTCCTTTCAGGTTGAACCGTAGGGATATCAGGGACACATCCCTATCATCCCTAATCCCTATGGGATGTGTCCCTAATTCCCATAGGCCATCATCTCCCTTCATGCCCCGGAAATCCCAGATCAGAGCCCTTCTGGGTCCATCAAATAAGAAGCCCTCTGGGCACAAACTTCCCCCGCAGATCAATTCGGGGGATACCATACCTAATTCGATTCTTTCTCTATACGCACATGGTCGACCACCCGGGAATTAAGTATGGTGTCCCGAATCTTCGGAACAGGGCTTATGGGGAGAAGAGCCGGTCAGCCTATTAGCTCGGCTTCCGCGAGCACCTTCCACCTTCCTGGTTCTACGATGTCTGCCTTTATGCCTGAAGCTCGATTACAAACTCGCAGTATGGATCGCCCCAGGGCATTGCCTTGGTCAGGGTCCCCGTCAATTTGGGATTGAAGCTCTTGGCACCGCTATCCCACCATGCCTGGGAGAAAACCGAACAGAGATCGTCTGTGATGCCCATCTGCTTCCGCCTGTTGGCAAAGCCGCATTCCAGGCATCGGACGACTGCCCTCTCTGCCGTCGCCTCCACCGTCTCAATCTTAGTCTCGGGACCGTTGGAGATAATCTTAAGAGTTTGGATTACCTCAGCAGCCCCTTTGGCATCCTGAGCTGATAAGCCAAAGGCATCCGCCCTCAGCTTGAGGCCCTTGCCGGCCGTGGTGTAGATTTTTTTCTGAATCTCCTCCATCCTCTTCCGGCCCACTTCGTCTAATAGGGCCTTCGCATACATCGTATCTATCCATGTATAGCTCCGGCCAACAGAAGCCCAGCGGGTTTCCATGGGGATCTCTTTCAAAGTGGCGGGATCGATGGCCCCTGCGGGATGGGGGAAGAGCGAGCCCAGGGCTAGTCCGCCTGTACCGAGGGCTAATGCCTTCAGAAAATCCCTGCGGGCGGGGCATACCATCCTCTTGTTTTGTTCCGTGAAGGCCTTGACCTTTGGACCAGTCATCTTTCTCTCCTTTCTCAATAGAAGCATTTGACTTTGCACCTTCAAATGGTCAATTTCTTTTCTTATAGGCCATCACCTCCCTTCAGTCCTGGAAAGCCTCAATGGGTCGCCTCCCAGGCTTACCAAACAAAAAAGCCCTCAGGGCACAAACTATCCCCAAAGGGCTTCCGCAGTCCTGACAAACTCGGACAGGACTTTTCCTATCGTTTCCCCACATCCATGGTTCCTACCGCTGTCAGCTATCAACGATCAGCGATCTACTTGCTGCCTGCTTCCGTCTGCCAACTCTTTTCCGCCGCCCTCGCAAACACAAAAAGGCACCCTGATCTTCGAAAATCGATCTCGACGGTGCCTGCCTCTTCCACCTCCAGCCGAATTCCGGCGATAACCTGCAGCCAACGGGGAAATGGAGCCTTCTCGGTAGTCTTAAGCGGCTTAATTGACTCCCAGCCTCTTTCCATTGTTGCTATACCCCCCCCCTCTCTTTTGTCAACACCTTTTTCAACCCATCACGAGTTTCCAACATTTTTTTCTCCGATGAGCCGAATCTCCCTCTTGCTTCAGGGTGATCTCCTTCCATTGGCAGCGGATCGGCAGGGGAATTGAGGGTGGGCCTTCGGAAGGCGTGAGAAAGGCCGCTGGTAAGGCCCCATCAAATTTTTCTTTAAATCTGTTGGGGTAATAAGGTATAAGGATTAGTCCTGGATGGAGGGAACAGATGAGGACGACCGATAGGTTAGATCAGGAAAAGAGGCTCTATCGCTACTTGTTCTGGATGGCGGTCGCTGCCTCGGCGATTATCTTCTTCTGGGGGATCTGGGCACTACCCATCCTTTCCTTGAACGAAGGGAGAAGGATGCTGGTGGTGAGGGAGATGTTGTCCGGCGGGAACTGGCTCCTCCCCACCATGGGAGGGAAGGTCTACATCACCAAACCCCCCTTGTTCTACTGGGTCGCTGGCCTCTTCGGCCTCCTCTTCCGCACCTCTGCCGAGTGGGTGGTCAGGCTCCCCTCCGCAGCCAGCGCCCTCTTCCTCACCTGGTTTACCTATTCCCGGATCGAGAAGTATGCGGGGCGCTGGCCGGCCCTCTTTTCCGCCATCATCCTGATTACCTCCTACAAGTTTACCCTCTATGCCCGGCGAGCGGAGATCGAGATGCTGCTGGCCCTCTGCTGCACGGTGGCGATGTTCCTCTTCCTCGATTACCTGAAAAGGCCTGAGGTCCGCTGGTCCCTCTATCTCTCCTATCTATTTTGGGGGTTGGCCTTCCTGACCAAGGGCCCGGCGATCCTCCCCTTCTTCCCCCTCCCCCTACTCCTCCTATGGCTGATCCGCCGCGACAAGAACATCCTCAAGGGCCTCTTCTCACTCAAGGGATGGGTCCTCTTCGCCCTGGTGGCCTTGCCCTGGTATATCTACACCTTCCTTAAATTGGGTGGGGGGCGCTGGGAATGGTTCTTCGAGAAGGATATCCTCGGAAAGACCTATTGGGCCAAGGAAAGGGACCCCCTCTATCAATACTTATTGGATCCGGTGGTCAACTTCCTCCCCTGGGTCCTCCTTATCTTCTATAAGACCAGGGACCGCCTGAGAGGATTATCGGCCAGCCTGGATGCCCTTTTCTGGGGCTGTTGGTTCCTGGTGCCCTTCATCCTCGTGGGGAGCTGTGCGATCAAGCACGCCAAGTACATCCTGCCCCTCTTCCCGGCGGTGGCCGCCATTTTGGGGGACTGGAGCGCCAGTGCCTTCTCTGACCTGAGGAAGCGAATAGGGAAAAAGGCCGATCGGACAGCCCTCCTGGTGGTGGGGGGACTGCTCCTGGGATGGTCCCTCTATTATTCCCTCGCAGAGCCCTATCTCTTTAATTACCGTTATAGCTGCATCAAGCCCATGATCGAGAAGGTCAGGCAGGTGCAAGGCAGCGCCCCTCTGCTCTTCTACAACCGCAAGCATGAGAGGCTCATCTATTATTACCAAAAGCCCATCTCCCACCTTCATGTGAAGAAGCTGAACAAGATGCTTACAAGCGGGGCTTCCTTCTTGCTGATTGCGGAAGATAAGGATTGGAAGGAATTGGAGGGCAAGGGGCTGTGTGTGCTGGCCGAGTATAAGCCCTTTCTCCAACGCAACAAAGCGGCCCGCCTCTATGCAAGTCCGGACTTTTGCAAAGAAGACCACTGGAAGGCGGGTCAGAGAAAGGGAAATCTCGTTAAACCTATGAGGTGACCGATTGCTATGAGGAGGGGGTTTCTGAGGCTCACTCCTTATATCGCTCTTTGACCTCCTCGAATCTGCCACAGCCCCGCTTGCCCTCCGGACACCTGCCCCGATCCAGGCACTTGGGCCCGGCGGCGCCGAAGATCCCGGGATAGGCAGGGCGTAACAGGTCCAGCATCTTCTGGGCCACTTCCCGGATCTCCCACTGGGCGCGATTGCAGAGGCGCTCGCCGAAGAAATGCAGGAGCTGGCGCGCATTCATGGTGACGAAGATCTTGCTCTCGCAGGCATTGGGGAGCAGATAGCGCGCGTCCTCCTGGCTGGATTCCCCTGCCCCTCCTAAGGCCTGGTTCATCGCCCGATACCGCTCCGCGATGAGCTCCATCGTCTGCCGGAGGAACTCCTCCGCCTCGACCTGCTTCCCCTCCAGGAGGATCCATTTGCCTTTCAGTTGTGGAGGCACGATGTAATCGAAATCTCCCTCCTCCACGAAACGCTGGCTCCGCTGGGAATAGCTGGCGATGCGATGGCGGACCAGTTGATGGGTCATGGCCCGGGAGACCCCCTCCAGGTAGAAGGTGAAGCTAACATGTTCCAGGGGGGAGAGATGCCCCCAGGAGCGGAGCTGCCTCACGAAGCGGCCGGCCGCCTCCGACCCCTGCTGCAGGATCTCCTCCGTGTCCGCGGAATAGCAGAGCTTGCCCGCAGCCGCGACGACCTGCTCTGGCTCCGGGGTGAAGGCAATCAGGGTCACTTTGGAGGCGACGGGCTTCATAAGGCTACCTCATCCCTGTGTCATGGATCACTGCGCAATGGATTACTCACCCTCCCCGGGCACGCCCATATCCTTGGCTGAGCTGGGCTCGGCGCCGATCTGGGAGAGATCCTGGGGAAGCCTCTGCCGGGGGGCATGCGATTTGATCTCCGCCTGCACCATCTCCCTGCTGTTGACCACCTGCAACTTCTCGAAGAGGAAGGTGAACTTCGCCTCCAGCCTGGAGCCGATCTGTCCCCTGATCTCTTCCGGCAAGTCCCAAAATTCTTCTTTGAAGGTGCCGAAGGCACGCTTTCTATTCTTGTAGATGAACTGCTCCTCGGTCTCCCCCTCCTTGCGCTCGCTGGAGGGGTCCTTCTTCAGGTGCTCGTAGATCTCCTGTCGCAGCTCGGCTGGGAAGGCTGGATCCTCGAAGATCATGTTCTGGAACTCGGTCGCCAGATGGATCTCCGCGGTCCCCCGTTGGGGAAAGAGGTGGAAGACCTCGGGGGGAAGGGTGGAGGCCCCATGTTGCACCGCCCCGCTCAGGCCATACTCCTCCCGGGCGGCGCGGGAGAGGCGCTCCAGGGTATCGAAATCGAGCTTCACCTGGGCTACCTTGCCATCGGGCATGGGCACCCCTCCATGGGTAGTCCCGGTCTGGACGCTGATTTTGGAGATGCCCTTCAGGTCCGGGCTTTTCTTGGCCAATTCCTTACGCAAGCCGTCCATGAAAGCCCGAAGCTCCTCCACCGTGCTGTTCTTCCTCCCCACCTCCCCGATCTCCCCTCCCACCGACACCTGGATTCCCTTGGGTTGAATCCCCCGGATGTAGGCCGTAAAATCGGCCACCAGCTCGTAGTTGAGCTGCTGCTGCTCCGCCAGAGTGGATTGGGAAAGGTCCACCAGGGTGGAGGAGTCGATGTCGATGTTGTAAAAGCCCGCCTGGATCGACTCTTTGATCAAAGATCGGATGGCGCCAAGCTCCGCCGCCCGATCCGCCTGATAGCGCTTGGCGCTGATCTGATAGTGGTCGCCCTGGATGAAGATCGGCCCCGCATATCCCTCCTTGATCCCGGCCGCCATGAGGCAGGCTGCGTATTCAGGTGGCCTCTGGGCAGTGTAGCCGATCTCCGAGCGGGCGATCTCGAAGATGAAGGCTCCCACCTGGCCCTTCAGGGCCGCCCGAAAGACCGCCCGGGCCACATCATAGGTCAGGCCCCGGATATTGATGGCCGGGACGGTGAAGCCGGTGTATCTCCCCTTGCCCATGGCCTGGTAAAGCTCCTGAATGGAGGCGGGAAAGATCCCGGATGACTCGGCCAGGGCCCAGATGAGCCGCCGGGCCCGGGCTTGCTCCGCCGGATCGGGTGCAAAGGCCGCCCTATGCACCAGATCATCGATGAGCCTCCCCTTTAGCCTGGGCAGATCGGTGATCTGCACCACCCCCCCGGCGTCAATCTGAATGGCCTGCTCTAAATCTCGGGCCAGCTCCGTCCATCCCCGATCATTCATTGGATCACCCCCTGCTGCTGGGGAGGAAAATTCTCATTTCCTCCCCCGATCACCCCAAAAGGACTGCCCTCCCGCTCTATGATGAGCGAGGGGCAAACCAGATCCTGATCTCTCACGACGTCCCTTCCTGGAGGCCAAATTAGCACAATCCGAGGGCGCTATCAAGCCATTAATCGGCGGGGGCGGCCCTTTGGGTTGGCTCATCTTTGCGCCGGGGTTCGGCCAGTTGATCTGGGATCGTTCGATTTCCTGATAACCTGGCAAAAAATCATAACCAATCGGCTCGAGATCAGTTATAATCCAACCATCTTAGAATCGGCAGGGGGCGCCCAGACCCAAGGAACAAAACCCTCAAACGGACTGTCTAATTTAAGTGAAGAAAGAAAAGCAGATCGCAAAAGATGAAGACGAGGAGTTGGTCTCCTTATGCCAGAAGGGAGAGGTGGATGCCTTCGAGGCTTTGGTCCGAAGGCACCAGAAGCGGATGTTCAACATCGCCTTCCGCATGCTCGGCGATTATGACGAGGCGACCAGCCTGGTGCAGGATGCCTTCCTCTCTGCCTATCGGGGGATCAAGGGTTTTAGAGGAGAGTCCGCTTTCTCCACCTGGCTCTGTCGGATCGCCATCAACCTCTCCAAGAACCGCCTCCAGCAGCTGAAGGCTCAACTTCGGCACGAGGCCTTCTCCCTCGACGACCCGCTCCTCTCCGATAATGGCCAGATCAAGATCGATCCCGCCTCTGGCGACCCTTCGGCCCTGGAGGTCCTGGAGAAAAAAAATATCCAGCAAAAGGTGCAGGGGTGCATCAATACCCTCGATCCTGAGTTCAAAGAGGTGCTCATCTTAAGAGATATTCAGGGATTTCCCTATGAGGAGATCAGCGAGATGCTCCGCATCCCGGAGGGCACGGTCAAATCGAGGCTCTTCAGGGCCCGAGCGTCTGTCAAGGATTGCCTGAAGAAGTTCATAGGAGACCTGTGATGGAATGCCAGCAGATTCAAGAGAGGCTTTCTGCATATCTTGAGGGCAGCCTTCCTCCGGCGGAGAAGGCCCTGATCGAGCAGCACTTGAAGCCCTGTCAGAGATGCCAGGAGGCTTTGGCCGACCTGCGGAAGACGATTGAGGTGGTGCAGGGGCTTCCCGAGGTCGAGCCGCCGGCCTGGTTGACCCAGAGGGTGATGGCCAGGGTACGATCAGAGGCCGCCCCGAGGAAGACGATCTGGGAAAAGCTCTTCTATCCCATTCCTGTCAAGTTGCCGCTCGAAGCTGCTGGGGTGATTGCAATCGCCGTGGTCACCATCTACGTCTTTAAAGGGATCCAGCCCGAGATGCACCTGGGCAAGGCGCCCTTGGAGGGGATGAGAGGGCCGACGATCTCCGAGGTAAAGAGGCCGGCTGTCCCTCCGAGTTCCATGCCGGAGGGAAAGACACAAGAAAAAGAGAAGGCGATTTGGGGCAAGGGCATTGAGCCAAAGCCCACGCAGCCTCCGGAGCAGCCAATGAGCCAAGGCAGGAAAGAAGCCCCGGCCCCATCGCCCGCCCCTTCCCCTGCCCCAGCGCTGAGATTCGACCGAACTGCCCCGTCCGTGGGCAAAGGCGAAAGAGCGGAGCCGAGACGCGAGGTCCTCTCAGACAAAGAGGAGGCAGGGTCTGGCTTTGATCTGGCAAAGCCAAGAGACGAATTGAAGTCCGGCGCCCGCCCTGCCGCACCCCAGCCTGAGGCTCTGGCCAAGAAACCGGCGGGGCAGCCAGCGACTCAAGGCCAACAAGGGGCCCAGGCCCCTGTCCCAGCCGAACGGGAAAACCGAGCGATGTCATCGGTCGGCGCCATTGTCAAAGATGAATCCAGGCCCGAGTCCCTTTCGGCCGCGCCCAGGGGAGGGGAAGCCCACGAGGAGAGGGCAAAGGAAAAATCGGACCGCCAGGCCCTTTCCGCTGCACCGGCAGCCAAGGCCCTGGCAGAGAAGAAGCAGGCTGTCATCCATCTGACCCTCGCAGTCAGGGATCTGGATGCTGCCGTGCCTGCGATTGAAAAGGCGCTCTCCCAGCTGGGCGGAAGGATCATCAAGATGGAGACCACCGAGGGCAAGATCGTTCTCTCCGCAGAATTGAGTTCAAACCAGGTGAGGAGACTGCTCGATCGCCTGCGGGACCTGGGGGAGCTCAAGGGAGGGACAGCCGATTCTGCAGCCGAGGAAGGTGCAACAGAGACGATCAGGATAGAGGCATTAAGGGCTCAATAGGCCAAATGGCAGGCTTAACTTGGTCTGCGGGTTGGATTTGTCAACTGTGTAGGCCTGGCCCCTTCCGTCTTGCGTGTTGTGGTCTTCATCGATGGCCTAGTATCTACTTGCAATAATAATTAAATATGATACCATAGGCGTCACAATGAATCCGGGAAGGAGGGCATTCATGCCGACGCCTATTGGAATCAGGATCA
>Ga0315274_10003473_pt1 | contig 23437 bp, 19 predicted proteins | sample YL17G02_20_MG_FD_203700 | JGI IMG/M metagenome (GOLD analysis project Ga0315274, IMG submission 203700) | Sediment microbial communities from Yellowstone Lake, YNP, Wyoming, USA - YL17G02_20 | ecosystem: Environmental > Aquatic > Freshwater > Lake > Sediment | place: USA: Wyoming | collected...
CGGGATAAACTCCAGCGGGTATCCAGAAATTCTACCGAAATTCAAAGACTAAATTCCGGGTCAAGCCCGGAATGACAATTAAAGAGGATAAATTTTTTAGATGCGCAAATATTTATGACGCTCAATATAATAAAGGTTGTATATATCAAATCCATTTTAGACAGGATAGGGTATTTTGTCAAATTATGTGAACTATAGGGGACTAAATACTAAATATGGTATCAAAGAGGTCTTTTTTTAGCAGATATTGGGCCATGGGGAATTAATTAAAAAAAATGAAATAAGTATAAAATTTTACTTGACAAATTTAAATTTTCAGTATACTTCTTTGCCAAAGTGGTAAAAAGTGGGAAAAGGTGGTATGGATTATTGAAATGAGGGGGTTGAAACAATGTTCAGGGGCAGGTATGAGCATGCCTTAGATTCGAAGGGCCGGATCAGCATTCCTTCGAAATTCAGAGAGATCCTCAGCAAAAAATATAATGACCGTTTAGTCATCACCAATTTTGACCACTGCCTGATCGCTTTCCCCTACAAAGAATGGTCCGTTTTGGAGAAAAAGGTTGGTTCGTTCTCACTGGTGAGGAAAGAAACGAGTGCTTTCTTCAGATTCTTCTATTCCAGTGCCATCGATTGTGAGATTGATAGGCAAGGGAGGCTTCTCATCCCCCAGACATTGAGGGATTATGCCAATCTTCAAAGGGATGTCGTTTTGGTAGGCGAGGGGAAAAGAATTGAGATATTTGCCAAAGAACGCTGGCAAGAAGAGGCACGGAGGGCTGAAGAGGATTTTGACAAAATCAGAGGTACTTTGGCCGATCTCGGCCTGTAGATAGACGATGAACAATGAACGATGAACGGCGGACGAGACACATTCCAGTTTTAGTTGAAGAGGTAATGACGCTTTTGAGATGCGAACCCGGTCGAACCTATGTGGATGCCACATTAGGAGGAGGCGGACATGCCTTAGAGATTTTGAGACGGACTGCACCCAATGGAATCGTTATAGGGTTGGATTGGGATGAAGAGGCTGTCTCCGAAGCGAGAAAAGCATTGATGCCATTTGGTGAACGGGTAAAGATATTTCGCGAAAATTTTATTCATCTGCCCGAGTTATTAAAGGAGATGAAGGTAGAACAGGTCGATGGGATATTGTTAGATTTAGGCCTCTCTTCCCTTCAATTAGAGAAGGAGGAGAGGGGATTCAGTTTTCGAGGGGAAGGCCCATTAGATATGAGGATGGATCAGCGGATGGACTGCACAGCAACCGACCTGGTCAACCATCTTTCTCCGGAGGAACTGGAAGATATTCTCTTTAAATATGGAAACGAGAGGTGGGCTAAGCGGATTGCAAAAGCCATCGTTCAGGAGAGAGATCGAGGTTCCATCGAGACGACCCAAGCATTAGGAAAGATCGTTTATCAGACAATTCCCAGAAGATTTCATCCCCGAAAGATCGACCCTGCTACTAAAACCTTTCAGGCTTTCCGTATCAAGGTCAATGACGAATTAGAAAATTTAAGAAAGATATTGGAGACCGGATGGGAACTCTTAAGAAAAGGAGGGAGGATGTGCATCATCTCTTTTCACTCCCTTGAAGATCGGATGGTCAAAGAGACCTTCCGAAAATTGGAGGGGAGAGGGGCCGATGGGCCAATCCCGGGAGCAGTGATGCGCGTCCTTACGAAAAAGCCCATCATGCCTTCTGAGGAAGAGCAGAGGAAAAACCCGAGATCCCGCAGTGCCAAACTGAGGTGTGCGGAGAGGGTGTGAGCAAGCCCCGGAGGAGCTTCAGATGGCAAAGACCATGACCAGGAGTGCAAATCGAATCTTCTTCTTCATTCTCCTTCTGTTTTTTTTAATCGGTGGATCCTTGTTCTATGTTTGGTCGAGAATTCAGGTAATCCAGTTAGGATACGAGATCTCAAACGCCTTGAAGGAAGAGCGGGCATTGGCCGAGGCCAACAAGAGATTGCGGGTGGAGATCGCCACGCTCAAATCCTACACTCGGATTGAAAAATTAGCAGTGGAGGAGTTGAGAATGGCCAAACCCAAACCTGATCAGGTGATCGTGATCCGATGAAGCGGAAATCTATCAATTGGTTCAAAGTCAGGATCATCTTCATCTTGAGTCTTCTCTTCTTTTCCTTCGTATTCATCGTGGGGAGAATGTTTCAGCTTCAGGTGCTGAAAAAAGAACAACTCTATAAACTGGCTGCCCAGCAGCAGCTTGTTCAGATTCCATTCGTTCCAAAGCGGGGAACCATTTACGATCGGAAGGAGAATGAACTGGCGGTCAGCATCGAGGTCGATTCCGTTTATGCAGATCCCCCAAAAGTGGTTGATGTGGATAGGACGGCCCACGATCTTGCTCCCATCCTCCAGATCGATCGGGAAGAATTGCGACAGAGGTTGAAGAGCCATCGATCTTTTGAATGGATTCAAAGAAAAATTTCTCCGAGGGAGGCTGCTGAGATCAAAGTTCTTCAGCTTCCTGGAATCTCTTTCTTAAAAGAGAATCGACGGTTCTATCCCAATACCCAACTGGCTGCCCATATCATTGGTTTCGTCGGTCTCGATTCCAAAGGTTTAGAGGGAGTGGAATTCCAATACAATGCCCTCCTCAATGGGAGAAACCATGTATGGACGACAGGGAGAGATGCTCTGGGTCGGGAGATTGTGATGGGCGGTCCCCTTTTGGAGAAAGAGGATCACCACAAGAATATCTTTCTTACTTTGGATAAACACATCCAACATGTGGCTGAGACGGAACTGAGTCAGTCAGTTCAGAAATGGGGAGCGAAGGGGGGTATCGTGATTGCCATGGATCCTCAGACCGGAAAGATCCTGGCCATGGCGTCTTACCCCTTTTTCAATCCAAACCAATTTATCCAGTATCAACCTAAGTTTTGGAGGAATCGAGCCATCTCCGATGCCTTTGAGCCGGGTTCCCTTTTTAAGGCCTTTCTCGCAGCGGCCGCCTTGGAGGAGAAGGTGGTACGGCCATACGATTCTTTCTTTTGTGAAAATGGATCCTATACAGTTTATGACCGAACGATCCACGACCACACCAAGCATGGGTGGCTCACCTTTCAGCAGATCATTAAATTCTCCAGTAACATCGGGGCTTCAAAGGTGGGCGAGAGGATAGGAAAGGAGCGTTTCTACCGATATATTTCTGCATTCGGATTTGGGGAGAAGACACAGATCGACCTTCCGGGAGAAGGGAAAGGAATTATTCACCACCCGAGATATTGGCCTCCTGTTGCCTTGGACACGATCTCTTTTGGCCAAGGAATCTCCGTCACAGGGATTCAATTGGTCGTTGCCCTTTCGGCCATTGCCAATGGTGGATTCCTGATGAAGCCTTATATGGTGGAGAAGATTACCAATGAGAAGGGTGAAGTCAGTCAATCCTTTCAACCAGAGGTGGTCAGGAGAGTGGTTTCAGAGGAAACAGCTAAGAAGGTGACCGCACTGCTTAAGACGACTACAGAGAAAGGGGGGACAGGAGAAGGGGCAGTCCCCGCGGGATATGAGGTGGCTGGAAAAACGGGGACGGCCCAGAAAGTGGAACCTCTATTGGGCGGTTACTCCGAAGATCGCTTCAACAGTGGATTTTTGGGATTTGCCCCCGTCGATGAACCCAAGATCGTCCTCTTAGTCGTGATCGATGAACCACAAGGATCTATCTATGGGGGGACTGTGGCCGCCCCTGTATTCAAAGCAATCATGGAAAAGGTACTTCCCTACCTCAATGTACTTCCAAAAGGAACACTGATTGTGAAGAAGGAACCCGATTACGCCCCTCATAAAGAGACATTGGAGACCGAAACCTTGACGGAGGAGGTGAAGGTGGGGAAAGGGGTGGAAAGGGTCGTGATGCCAGACCTTACCGGATTATCGATGCGTAATGCATTGAGTCGTATAGAAGGAAAAGGTCTGATCATCAAGGTTTCGGGGAATGGAAAGGTGGTGCAACAGAATCCCAAGGCAGGGACAGTGATTGAGAAAGGGGATATCTGTTATTTGAAATTTCAGTCCCCGTCGTAATTAGAGAACCGCATAGGGCATAGAGCATAGCGCATAGGGTATAGAACATAGAACATAGAACGTAGAACGTAGAACATAATGGTCCTATTGATATGAAACTGAGGAAATTATTGGAAGGAGTTGAGATTAGAAAGATCACTGGAGAGGCTCTAAAAGAGATCGAGGGAGTCGCTTACCATTCCAATCAGGTGGAAAAGGGTTATCTATTTGTGGCCATTCGAGGAATGGAGGTGGATGGCCACAAATTTATTGGAGAGGCTATCCAGAGGGGTGCGGAGGCAGTTCTTTTGGAGGAAGAGCGAGAGATTTCCAACAGAACCATGATCGTCGTTCCTAACAGCCGCCAGGCTCTGGCAAAAATTTCTTTAAACTTTTATGGGGATCCATCGTCCCAGGTTAGACTCATCGGCATCACCGGAACGAATGGGAAGACGACGACCACCTACTTCTTAGAATCGATCTTTAAAAAGGCAGGATATTCTGTAGGTGTCATTGGGACGATTAATTATCGATTCGGTCAAAAGACAACTCCAGCATCCAACACCACTCCGGAGTCCTTGGATCTCCAAAGAATCTTGTGGGAGATGGTGAAGGAGAAAATCTCTCATGTGATCATCGAGGTTTCGTCCCATGCGCTCGACCTCGACCGGGTTTTTGGATGTCAATTTGATGGAGTGGTCTTCACGAATTTGACGGTCGAGCATCTCGATTATCATAAGACTCTGAACCATTACTTTGATAGCAAAAGGAAGCTCTTCTCGGAATCCTTGATGAAGAGCCATAAGACCAAACGGTTTGCAGTGACGAACCATGATGACCCCAGAGGGGAGGAGATCGTTGAGGGGATAGACCTTCCTGTTATCCGTTACGGACTAAGTCCTTCCTGTGATATCTCTGCGGATCAGATGACGTCCACCTTTGAAGGTCTTTCGTGCCGGATCAAAACTCCGAGAGGTGAATTCTCCATCCATTCAAAATTGATCGGTGAATTCAATGTTTATAATATCCTGGCCGCTGTGGCCACAGGAATAGCCATGGATATCCCTTTGGAGACTGTAAAGAATGGAGTTGAATCATTAGAAGGGGTTTTAGGAAGATTTGAGAAGATAGGAAATCGGAAAGGGATTCATGTCATTGTGGACTATGCTCATACCCACGATGCCTTGGAGCGGGTCCTTTTGGGATTGAAGAATGTCTTGAGGAGTTTGCCTCAGGACAATGGGAAAATAATCACTGTCTTCGGTTGTGGTGGAGATCGGGATCGGACGAAACGACCTTTGATGGGAAAAGTAGCAGCAACGTATAGTGATCTCAGCATTCTCACATCGGACAATCCAAGGAGGGAAGACCCTTTAGCAATCATGAGTGAGGTGGAAATGGGGTTCAAATCCCTTTCCTTATTAGAGTGGCATCGAGATGAAATCGGGTCATGGAGATCGAAGAAGGGATATCTGAAAGTTCCGGACAGGAGAGAAGCCATTCGAATGGCGATCCGGTTAGCCCAACCTTCGGATACTGTTCTCATCGCCGGGAAAGGCCATGAGGATTATCAGGTCATCGGAAAGCAGAAATTTCCTTTTGATGATCATATCGAGGCTAAGAAGGCCCTGGAGGAAGAGTGAGCATTACCATTGAAGAGGTTTTAAGGGCCACAGGAGGAAGACTCCTTCAAGGAGAGGAGAGAGCCTTCTTTCAGGGGATCTCCACAGATTCAAGAATGGTAGGCGAGGGAGAACTTTTCATCGCCCTGAAAGGGCCTCGCTTCGATGGACACCATTTTGCCTTAAAGGCTTTGGAGAAAAAGGCAGGAGGTGTGGTGATCGAGGAGGATAAGACTGGAGATATTCGATGGAATGGTTATCGACCCAAAGCGGTGATCGTTGTGAAGGACACCCTGAGGGCCTTAGGAGACCTCGCCCGTGAGAGGAGACGAAGATACCGTATCCCTGTCGTTGCATTGACCGGAAGCAACGGGAAAACGACCACGAAAGAGATGATCTCTGCCTGTCTCGAGACCACCTTCCCCATTCTCAAAACAAGGGAAAATTTGAACAACCTCATCGGACTCCCCCTCACCCTTCTGAACCTCACGGAGAAGGAGAGGGTGGTGATTCTCGAGATGGGGATGAATGTACCGGGTGAGATCCGAAGGCTGACCGAGATTGCAGAACCCGATGTTGGATTGATCACCAATATCCAAATAGTTCATCTCGAAGGAGTGGGAAGTTTGGAGAGGGTGAGGGAGGAGAAAGGAGAGCTTTTCCGGAGGATGCGAAGGGATGGGACGATTTTAGTGAATCAAAATGATCCCCATGTGATCGATCTGGCCAGTGAGTTTTCTGGCCAAAAGATCACCTTTGGGGTGGAGAAATCTGCGGATGTGATGGCCAAGGAGATTCGGCTCAGAGGGGCTGAGGGAACCTCGTTTAACCTGATCTTAGAAGGGGAGGAGATAGAGGTCAGCCTTCCTTTATTGGGAAGGCATTTTGTTCCCAATGCCCTGTCTGCCATTGCCGTAGCGAGCCTCTTCGGGATCGAGGTGAAGAAGGCCAAAGAGGCGCTCGAACGTTTTCGACCCTTTCCCATGAGGATGGAGATCATCCACCTCGAAGGCGGAAAGACCCTGATCAATGATGCCTACAATGCCAACCCCAGATCGATGGAACTGGCCTTGGAGACACTGGCAGAGATAAAGGGAAAGGGTAGGGCCATTGCCGTGCTGGGCGATATGCTGGAATTAGGAGATTTTACAGAGGAAGCCCATCGACAAATAGGAGAAAAGGTCGAAGAGCTTTCGATCGATCTCCTTCTCACCATGGGGGAAAAGGCACCTCTCGTTGTGGAATCGGCAGTTCGTCATGGATTCGAACCGAAGAGGACAAGAGTCATGGAGAGCCATTCAGAGGCCATCTCAATTTTAAAAGAGGTGGTCCAAGAAGGGGATTGGATTTTGATCAAGGGTTCAAGGAGGATGGCGATGGAAAAAATCGTTGAAGGTTTGACCGAGAGGAGGGTTTAAAGAGATGCTTTACCATCTACTCTATCCTCTTCATACGATTTTCTCCTTTTTCAACGTCTTTCGGTATATCACCTTCAGGACGATCTATGCGATTTTGACCGCCCTTCTCATCAGTTTCATCATCGGGCCCTGGCTGATCAAAAAGTTGAGGGTTTTTCAGATTCAACAGGTGGTGAGGAAGGATGTTCCGCCCCGACACATGATTAAGAACGGAACCCCAACGATGGGAGGAAGCATGATCCTCGCCGCACTCCTCATCCCGACTCTCTTCTGGTCTGACCTGGCCAATCGATATACCTGGGTTGTTTTGTTAACCACTTTGGGATTTGGGATCCTTGGGTTTTTGGATGATTATAAAAAGGTCCTGGATAAGAAGGGCATCGGCATCAAGGCTCGATACAAATTTCCTATCCAAGTAGCTATGGGTTTGGTCACCAGCCTGGTCCTTTTTTATGCATTCGATCACGATTCTAAGTTGATCTTTCCTTTCTTTAAAAAGGTAATGCCGGATCTGGGAGATGCGGGATATGTCCTCTTTGCCATGTTTGTGATCGTTGGTACTGCTAATGCCGTCAACCTGACCGATGGGCTGGATGGATTGGCCATCGGGCCCGTGCTCATCGCAAGCGGGACCTTTATGCTTTTCTGTTATCTTGCAGGAAACTACCGATTCGCCACCTATCTTCAGATTCCCTTCGTCAAAGGCAGCGGAGAATTAACGATTTTATGTGGGGCCCTGGTCGGCTCTGGTCTGGGCTTCCTCTGGTTCAATTCCTATCCGGCTCAGATATTTATGGGCGATGTCGGTTCTCTGGCCTTGGGTGCGGCATTGGGAACGATCGCTGTGATCACCAAACAGGAGATCCTCCTGGTGATCGTCGGGGGGATCTTCGTGATGGAGACCTTTTCGGTCATCATCCAGGTGATCTCTTATCAGTTGCGTAAAAAAAGGGTCTTCCGAATGGCACCTATTCATCACCATTTCGAATTGAAAGGTTGGGCCGAACCGAAGATCATTGTCCGATTCTGGATCATCGGCATCATTCTCGGTTTGGTTGCGATCAGCACTTTGAAGTTAAGGTAATAGCTCCTTGGGGAAAAGTTCTGTAACTCAACCCTTTAGGGTTGAATTAGGATCAAGGCTGAAGCCTTGAGTTACAAGATATATGGCAAAAGAAATGGATCTTCACGGTAAAAAGGTTTTGGTCGTGGGGCTGGCTCGAACCGGATTGGCAACCGTAAAATTTCTTAAAACCAAAGGTTCGATCGTGAGCACGACAGAGATGAAACCGAAGGAGGAGATGAAGGAAGCGATCCAGGAGTTGGAAGGGATGGACATCCCAATGGAATGGGAAGGCCATCGAGCAGAAACCTTTCTGAAACCGGATCTCATTGTGGTAAGCCCAGGGGTTGACCTGAGCATCGAACCGATCCAAAAGGCATTGAAGAAAGGGATTCGGGTAATCAGTGAGATCGAACTGGCTTACCACTTCATTCACATCCCCATCATTGCGGTGACAGGAACGAATGGAAAGACGACGACAACCCTGCTGATTGGTGAGATGCTGAAGGAAGAAGGGAAGAGGGTGGGGGTGGGAGGTAACGTAGGAGACCCTTTGGTCCTTTTTGCAGATGGAGGAAATCGGTGGGAGGTGTTGGTGGTTGAGATCTCCAGTTTTCAATTGGAGGCGATTGAAGACTTTCGGCCCCGATTTTCCGTTCTCCTCAACATCACCGAAGATCATCTGGATCGTTACCCTCGATATGAAGACTATATTGAGGCAAAGATCAGGATCTTTACAAATCAGAATTCTGGGGATGTGGCTGTCCTCAACAGAGACGATCCCATCGTGATGGAATATGGAGCAAAGGTGAAGCCGAAGAAGGTTTTTTTCAGCCTGAAAGAGAGACTTGATGAGGGCGCCTTTTCCAGTGATCAAAGCATCGTCCTCAGGCTTGGGGAAAAAGAGGAGGAGTATTCTTTAGCGAGGGTTCCCTTGAAGGGGATCCACAATGTGGAGAATATGATGGCTGCCCTCACTACCGCCAGAATCTTCGGTTGTTCGAAAAAAGCGATCGAGGCCGTCCTTAGTCGTTTTGAGGGGCTTGAGCATCGTCTTGAATTTGTGCGGGAGATCGAAGGGGTCCGTTTCTACAATGACTCAAAAGGAACAAATGTGGGTTCAGTGGTCAAATCTCTCCAGAGTTTTTCAGAACCCATCATCTTGATCGCAGGAGGGAAGGATAAGCATGGGGACTTGACCCCTCTCAGAGAATTGATTCAGAGTCGAGTCAAACAGCTGATCCTCATTGGAGAGGCTAAGGAAAGAATGGGCCGGAAACTTGGAGGATTGACGGATACGGCCATGGCAAAAAACCTGGAAGAAGCAGTCACACTCGCTTATCAATCGGCAAAGAGGGGAGAAGTGGTTCTCCTTTCACCGGCCTGTTCGAGTTTTGATATGTTCAAAGATTACAAAGAGAGAGGAAGGGTTTTTAAAGAAGCAGTATTTAAATTAAGCACGAATTAATGCCAAATATCAAAGCTCAAAGTTCAAAGGAAGTTCAAAATGTAACTTAACCCTTTAGGGTTGATCTGGATCAAGGCTGAAGCCTTGAGTTACAGTCATTTGTCATTCATTTGACATTTGGATTTTGAAATTTGGAATTAACAAACTTTGTTGATTCCTGCTATTCCAAGTCGAGACGATGAAAGGTAAAAAGAGGTTCGATTATATTCTATTGATTGTGGCCCTCGCCTTAGTGGGGATCGGGATTGTGATGGTTTACAGCACCAGTGCAATCCTGGCCGGAGACCGTTTCCAGGATCCCTACTACTTTTTAAAGAGACAGGCCCTCTATGCAGGGATCGGTTTCGTCCTGATGATCCTCATGATGTTTTTTCCTTACGAGGTTCTGAAACGATTTGCTTATCCCATCCTCATCCTTTCCATCCTTTTCTTGATTGCCGTATTGATCCCAGGTATTGGACATCGGGCGGGCGGATCGATGCGTTGGCTGAAGATCCAGTCCTTCTCCTTCCAACCCTCGGAATTCGCCAAGTTGTGTTTGATCATCTTTTTAGCCTACTTTTTGACCAAGAAAGAGGAGAAGATTCGGAGCTTCTCTTTTGGGTTTCTTCCCACCATCTTTCTCTCCGGTATTGTTATTGCTTTAGTGGTGAAGGAGCCCGATTTTGGTGCGGCCCTCTTTCTGACCGTGATGGTCTTTCTCCTTCTCTTCGTCAGTGGTGCCAGGCTGATCTACGTAGTCGGTGCTTTTTTAACAATCGCTCCAGTTGCCTATTATTTCTTGATGAATGGAGGGTACCGGTATAAAAGGCTGATCAGTTTTATCCGACCTTGGGAGGACCCTACTGGCGCCAGTTTCCAGATCATTCAATCCTTCCTCTCCTTTGGTTCAGGAGGCCTCTTTGGATTAGGATTGGGGGAGGGAAGACAGAAACTCTTCTTTCTTCCTGCTCCCCATACGGATTTCATCTTTTCTATCATTGGGGAGGAGTTGGGATTGGTGGGCGTGATGATTGTTGTGCTCCTCTTCTTCATTCTGACCTTGAGAGGAATCCAGATCGGGCTCTCCCTTGAGGATCGGTTTGGGGCCTATTTGGCATTGGGAATCACTTTGATGATCTCTCTACAGGCGGTCATCAATATGATGGTGGTTTTGGGACTCCTTCCCACAAAAGGATTAACCCTCCCCCTGATCAGTTATGGAGGGACGTCATTAGTTACAAATTTAGTCGGGGTGGGAATTCTTCTTCACCTCTCGACCCATATGGAACGGAGATGAGATTTGTGATTGCCGGTGGTGGTACAGGAGGTCACCTTTTCCCGGGGATAGCGATCGCAGAGGCATTCATTGAAAGGGAGATGGGGAACGAGGCCCTCTTTATTGGAACAGAGAAGGGGATTGAAGCCAAGGTATTGGCAGGAGGAAAATTTCCTCTGAGAACGATCCAGGCTATGCCCCTGAAAGGGAGATCCCTTCTTGGAAAGGTGAAAGCCATCTGGTCCATTCCAATGGCCATCAAAGAGGCTTACTCGATCTTGAAAGACTTCCAACCTCAACTCGTATTAGGTGTAGGAGGATATGCCTCCGGGCCGACTCTCATGGCTGCCTCCATTTTAGGGATGAAGAGGGCAATCCATGAGCAGAATGTCATACCAGGGATGACCAATCGCATCTTGAAGTGGTTCAGTCAGCGGATCTTTGTCTCCTTTAAAGAGACAAAGAGGTATTTTCCTGATGAGAAGACCATTGTTACAGGGAACCCGATCAGGAGAGAGATTTTTCAGCCAGGCGAAAATGTTAAAGGGATCGAGAAGAGAAAAGGGGATCGGTTTACTCTCCTCATCTTCGGAGGGAGTGCAGGTGCCCATCGGATCAATGAGGCGGTGATGAGGGCTCTAGACCCGCTCCAGGAAATAAAGTCCTTTCTGAAGGTTTTTCATCAGACAGGGAGAGAGGATGTGGATTGGGTTTCGAAAGGTTATCGGGAAAAAGGTTTTGATGCACTGGTCAGGCCTTTTTTTGAGGATATGGGAACTTATTACCAACTCTCTGATCTGGTTGTCTGCAGATCAGGGGCAAGCACCGTTGCTGAATTGGCAGTCTGTGAAAAGGCGGCCATCCTTATTCCTTATCCCTATGCGGCCCACAACCACCAGTTGATCAATGCACAGAAATTGGTGGATCTTGGCGCAGCACGAATGATCCGGGACGAGGAATTGAATGGGCCATCGCTCGCCCAGACCATTCTCCACCTTTACGGGCATCCGGAGGAACGTACCCGGATGGAAGAAAAAATTCGGCAGGTGGGCCGACCGAGAGCGGCACAAGAGATCGTAGATCATTGCTATGAACTCATGAGGGGAAAGGCGGAATAATGGAAGATTGGAATAGTGGAATATTGGGTAGAGGAGTTTTTGGTTTCTCTTCGATTGTGTTGTTAACCCATGATTCCAGCATTCCATTGTTCCATCATTCCAGGTGGGAGTGATGTATCGAAAGGGAAAGATCCAGCACATTCATTTTGTGGGTATCGGTGGGATCGGCATGAGCGGGATTGCCGAAGTTCTGCTTAATCTGGGCTACCAGATCAGCGGTTCCGATATCAAGGAGACGGAAGTGACCCGAAGACTTCAAGCCTTAGGGTGCGAGATTTCCTATGGACATCGGAAGGAGAATGTGAAGGAGGCAGATGTTGTGGTCGTTTCCTCTGCGATTCGCCGAGGTAACCCTGAGGTGGAAGTGGCTGAGCAAAGGCTCATTCCAGTAATTCCGCGGGCAGAGATGCTTGCAGAGCTGATGCGGATGAAGGTTGGGATCGCTATTGCTGGGACCCACGGAAAGACAACAACCACCTCCCTCATTGCAACGGTCCTGGGTGCAGGCGGGCTCGACCCAACCGTGGTGATCGGAGGGAGGCTGAACAGCATCGGAAGTAATGCCAGACTTGGCCAGGGCGATTTCTTGGTGGCCGAAGCTGACGAAAGCGATGGCTCTTTTGTGAAACTAATGCCCACCATTGCAGTGGTGACCAATATCGACCCCGAGCATCTCGATTACTATTCAGGGATCGATGAGATCAAAGAGACCTTTCTCAGTTTTTTAAACAAGATCCCCTTTTTCGGATTGGCCGTGCTCTGTCTTGATCATTCCAATATCCAGAGCCTTATCCCGAGGTTGAAGAAACGATTTACCACTTATGGATTGACATCTCAGGCAGATTTTCAGGCAAAGGAGATCGAATTCGAGGGTCTTTCCACCAGTTTTGATGTACTTCATCGAAACCAAGAGATAGGCAGGCTGAAGCTTCAGATGCCAGGGCTCCATAATGTTTACAATTCCTTAGCTACTGTTGCCACAGCCTTTGAACTGAATATTCCTTTCCGAATCATTCAGGAAACCCTCCGTGACTTTAGCGGGATTCAAAGACGGTTCCAGATCAAAGGAGAGAAGAAAGAGATTCTTATCGTGGACGACTATGGTCATCATCCTGTAGAGATCATGGCCACACTGAGGGCGGCAAGGAGCGGTTGGAAGAGAAGAATCGTGGCGGTTTTCCAGCCTCACCGTTACACCCGGACCAAGACCCTCTTTCAAGATTTTTTAACCGCTTTTTACGATGCCGACGTCCTCATTCTCACCGATATCTACCCGGCAGGAGAGGATCGGATCGAAGGAGTGGAGGCGAAATCGCTCTTCGAAGGACTCCGGGAACACGGCCATAAAAATGTCACCTACTTAGCAAATAAGAAGGAGATTGTTGACCATCTCCTTCACATCATTGTCCCAGGAGACTTGGTGATCACCTTGGGAGCAGGAGATATCTGGCAAGTGGCTGATGAGCTGGTGAAACGACTGTAATAATTAAATTTCAGATTGCGGATTGCAGATTGCGGAATTAAATCCGAAATCCGCATTCCGAATTCCGAAATCAAATGGGACGGGATTATAAAAAAATGGCGTTGGGTCTGATCAAAGGGAGGGTTCTTTTCGATGCACCGATGAGGCAGTTTACCTCGATCAAAGTGGGCGGTCCTGCGGACAGCCTTCTCTTTCCAAAGGATGTGGTAGAGTTGAGGAAGGCGGTCCGGTACGCTAAGAGGAAGGAGATCCCCATTTTGATCTTGGGAAAAGGTACGAACTTGGTTGTGCGGGATAAAGGGATCCGCGGATGGGTGATCAGTCTGACTCAAGGAATGAAAAAGGTTCAGTTGGATGGGGATGAAGTTGAGGCTGAAGCTGGTCTCTCCCTTCAACGGCTGGTCCAATTCTCAATTCAGAAGAGTCTCACAGGGCTCGAGCCCTTCTTCGGCATTCCAGGAACAGTGGGGGGTGGGTTGGCAATGAATGCCGGCGCATGGGGTGTGGAATTGAAGGACATCCTCCTATCTATCACCTTGATGAATGAGGACGGAGGAGTGGTGGAGAGGCCTCGGCAGAAGTTGAAATTTTCTTATCGAAGATTGGCTATTCCACCTTCTTGGATCATCCTCAAAGGACGGTTTCAGCTGAAAAAGGGAAGGAAAGAAGAGATTCTTGAGCGGGTGAAATCTTATTCTGAGATGAGAAAGAGAACCCAACCTTTGGATTACCCCAGCGCTGGCTCCATTTTCAAAAATCCTGCAGAAGGTCCCGCAGGAAAATGGATCGAGGAAGCAGGGCTGAAAGGGTTTAGGATGGGACAGGCGATGGTTTCAGACCGCCATGCCAATTTCATCATCAATCTTGGAAAGGCCACGGCCGAAGAGGTGATCAATTTAATGGAATGGGTGGAAAGGAAGATCGATGAGGAGAAAGGCATCTCCCTCGAAAGGGAGGTGAGGGTGGTGGGGGAAGCATAATGCGGAATGAGAACTACGGAGTCATTGCGGTAGATACAAAATTGAATTGACGCAGGCATCGGAAAATCTCCCCTCGCCCCTCCCGTGGTCGGGTCTTTTCGACTTTGCCAAAGAGGGGTAATTCCTCCCTTAGGAAAAGGGAGGGGAGGAGGGATTTTACAAATGGATGTCTTTACTATTTTGAGAATATTAGTCGATGAAGAATCAATCGCTTAAGAAAAAGAAGATAGGGGTGATGATGGGTGGTCTCTCCCGGGAGAGAGAAATCTCCCTGAAGACTGGAAAGGCCATCCTGAAAGCTCTTACCGAAAAGGAATATACCGCTTGCCCCATCGATGTAGGCCAGGACATTGCGGAAACATTGGTCAAGAAAAAGATCGAATGTGCCTTTATAGCCCTCCATGGAAGGTTCGGAGAGGATGGGACCATCCAGGGGATGCTGGAATTGATGAGGATACCTTATACGGGGTCAGGGGTCCTGGCGAGCGCTTTGGCTCTTCATAAGATCATGGCCAAGAAAATCTTTCTTTGTGAAAAAATACCAACCCCTCCCTTCGAGGTCGTTCAACGACAGGACATCGGGAAAGATCCGCTTAGAAATATTTCCTTGCCCCTCCCGCTCGTGGTCAAACCAGCAAGAGAAGGTTCCACCATTGGAGTCTCGATTGCCAGGACAGAAGAAGAACTGGTTCCCGCATTAAAAGAGGCAGGAAAATACGACGAAGAGATATTGGTAGAGGAATTTATGAAAGGCAAGGAGATCACCGTAGGCATTCTCGAAGACATTCCCCTGCCTGTCATTGAGATCGTTCCCAAGAGTGGTTTTTACGATTACCACTCTAAATATACGAAGGGGGAGACCCAATATATTATCCCCGCTCGGATTCCAAGAGAAAAGTATCTCTATGCCCAGGAAATGAGCCTCAAGGCCTTTCAAGCACTGGGTTGTTCTGGTTGTGTCAGAGTCGATTTGATGACAGATGAGAATGGCAATCCATTTGTAATCGATGTGAACACCATGCCAGGGATGACAGAAACGAGCCTCATTCCGAAGGCTGCCAATTATGTAGGGATCGCATTTGAAGACTTAGTCGAACGGATTCTATTGGGGGCATCATTAAAGATAGAGAGTGGAAAATCCCCCCTCTCCCCCCTTTACTAAAGGGGGGAGAGGGGGATTAAGAGTTTCGGAATATGGAAGAGATAGTCACGATACAAGAAGGAAAATTTTTTCGACCACGGAAAAAGAGGGAAGAGAAAGGAGGGGAAAGATTTCAGAGAATTTTGAAAAAGGCTGTTCGAGTGGCTTTCCAACTCCTGCTCCTCGCTCTTTTCTTCTTTATCGGCTATCGGGTCTATGTCCGTCTTTTAGAGGATCCATTGTTTCGAGTGAGAGAGGTTGAGGTGGAGGGAAGTCGAAAAGTTCCACGGGAAACTATTCTGTCACTCATCGAGCTGGAGGGGATGCCCAACCTCTTCACGCTCAGACTGAGGGAGGTGGCCAAGCGATTAGAGTTAAACCCATGGATTGAACAGGTTAAAGTGAGAAAAGTTTTTCCCAATAAGATATGGATACAGATAGAGGAGAGAAAGCCAATCGCCATCCTTCAATTAGAAGAACTTTACTATATCGATACCAAAGGGGTGATCTTTTCTCCGGTGGGGGATAGAGATAAATATAACTACCCTTTCCTCACTGGACTGACCCGTCAGGCCCTGGAAAAAGATCCCGTGGAGGCAAAGCATCTCATCATGAAGGCCTTGGAATTTTTGAGAATCGTCAATAAAGAAAAGGTTTTTTCACCAGAGGAAATTTCTGAGATACATATGGAGAAGGTTTTTGGAATCCAGTATTTCACAAAGACCGAAGGGGTAGAGGTGAGAATGGGATGGGAACACTTTGGAGAGAAGTTGAGAAGATTGTCCATCATCTGGTCGGATCTTCGGAAGAGAGGGTTATCCGTAGTTTCGATCGACTGCAGTGATTTAAAGAGGATGGTGGTTAAAAAGATCCTCGTCATAGGAGAACAAAGGAGGAGGTGATCACAAGGTGGGTAAGAAAGATCCGTTGGTGGTCGGATTGGACATCGGAACCACAAAAATCTGCACCGTGGTTGGAGAAGTGGTGGACGACCAGTGCAACATTATAGGTCTTGGAACCTATCCCTCAAAGGGATTGCGAAAGGGTGTGGTCGTCAATATTGAGAGCACAGTCCAATCGATCAAGAAGGCAATTGAAGAAGCGGAGTTAATGGCAGGGTGTCACATCACCTCTGTCTATGCAGGGATCGCTGGCGGACATATCAAAGGGATTAACAGCCATGGAGTGATCGCAGTTAAAAATAGAGAGATCGGTCCAAACGATGTCAAGCGGGTGATCGATGCTGCGAGCGCAGTGGCCATCCCTATGGATCGGGAGGTGATCCACATCATTCCTCAAGAATTCATCGTGGACGATCAGGATGGGATCAAGGACCCTGTGGGTATGTCGGGGGTGAGATTGGAAGGAAGAGTCCACATCGTCACGGGTGCTATTACCTCCGCCCAAAACATCATCAAATGTGCGAACCGAGCAGGGCTCGATGTAGATGACATTGTTTTGGAACAATTGGGTTCGAGCGAAGCGGTCTTGACTCCTGAAGAGAAAGATTTGGGGGTGGCCATCATCGACATCGGAGGTGGGACGACGGATCTGGTCATCTTTTCCAATGGGGCGATCAAACATACCACTGTTTTCTCCTTAGCTGGAAACCATGTCACCAGTGATATCTCAATGGGGCTTCGGACACCCATGGAGGAAGCGGAGAAGATCAAGATACGGTATGGATGCGCCCTCACCTCATTGGTTCGTAAGGACGAGACGATTGAAGTCCCCAGCGTTGGAGGAAGGAAACCTCGCGTCCTTTCCAGGCAGACCCTGGCAGAGATCATCGAACCCAGGGTCGAGGAGATCCTCACCTTAGTTCACAATGAGGTGTTGAGGACGGGTTACGGAAATCTGATTGCTTCCGGTGTGGTCCTCACTGGGGGGAGCGTCATCATGGAAGGGGCCCCTGAGTTGGCTGAGCAGATTTTTAATGTACCTGTTCGGAGGGGGAATCCCATCGGTATCGGTGGCTTGGTCGATTTGGTCAATAGTCCCATCTATGCGACCGGAGTGGGTCTGGTCCTCTATGGAAGTCGAAGTAAAGCCCAGAGTCGATTTAAAGTGGGTGAAGGGAATATCTTCAGCAAGGTCACCCACCGGATGAAGGAATGGATCGGGGAATTTTTTTAACAGTTACAGTTAAGGATGGAATAATGGAAGGTTGGAATAATGTCACCAAACTAAAACCCAACATTCCATGATTCCAATATTCCACTATTCCAATTTTAAAAGGAGGAGGGAAGATATGATCGAATTCGACGAGAACAAAAATTTGGCCGCCAAGGTCAAGATCATCGGGATTGGAGGGGGAGGAAATAATGCCCTGAATACTATGATCTCTTATAAGCTCTCCGGGGTCGAGTTTATTGCAGCCAATACCGATGCTCAGGCACTGGCGGCAAACCTGGCTCCCATCAGGTTGCAATTGGGCGCCTCATTGACCAAAGGTTTGGGAGCTGGAGCAAATCCCGAGATAGGGAGAAAGGCCGCCCTGGAGGATGTGGAGAAGATCCGGGAGGTTTTAAAAGGTGCGGACATGGTCTTCATCACAGCCGGATTGGGTGGCGGGACAGGTACAGGCGGGGCACCGGTGATCGCCGAGGTGGCTCGTGAGATGGGCGCTCTTACGGTGGCCATCGTGACCAAACCCTTCCACTTTGAAGGAAAGAAGAGGATGAAACAGGCTGAGGAGGGGTTGGCGAATCTGAGGATGACAGCGGATGCCCTGATCACCATTCCGAATCAACGACTTCTCAGCATCAGCGGAAAGAGCATGACCCTGCTGGAGGCCTTTAAAAGGGCAGATGAGATTCTCTTTCATGCAGCCAAAGGGATCTCGGACATCATCGTCGGCCAGGGGATCATCAATCTGGACTTTGCGGATGTCCGAACCGTCATGTCTGAAACGGGGATGGCATTGATGGGGACGGGGATCGCTTCCGGTGAAAACCGATCGGTGGAGGCCGCCCAAAGAGCGATCTCGAGCCCTCTCTTAGAAGATATCACCATCGAAGGGGCACGGGGAGTACTCATCAACATTACCGGAGGCCAGAACATGACACTCAGTGAAATTAATGAGGCCACCACCCTCATCCAAAAGGAAGCCCATGAGGAAGCTAATATTATATGGGGAATGGTGATCGACCAAGGTATGCAAGAAGATCTCCGGGTAACGGTGATCGCGACAGGGTTCGGAAAAGTAGAGGAGAAGAGTGTGTCGCGGTTTAAGAAAGTGGCTCCCATTTCTTTCAGCATGAGAGAGAATAAAGACGTTCCTACCTTCATGAGGAAGGTGAAGGTCAATGAGCGGTTCGATGAGTTGAAATTAAAAGAACCACCGGAATTCTCAGTGGAGGATGAGGATCGTTTTGACATCCCTACGTTTTTAAGGAAACAGGCCGACTGAAAGAAGTCAATAGTCAATGGTCAGTGGTCAGTACTCAATGGTCAGTGATAAAATTGTTTCATGAATAGATAGAAATTTGTTATATTTAATTAACGACTTTCCAAAATCTACTCACTACTGACCAAAAATGATTTCCTGGAAACTCATTCAGAAGGCCAGACGCATTCTCGAAAAAGAGAGAGGAACTGTTCAAAAACCATGGGGCGGGAAAAATTCGATATGTCTCATTTACCCCAACACCTACCATGTGGGAATGTCCAACCTGGGATTTCAGACCGTTTATCAATGTCTGAACTCGGAAGACGATATCGTTTGTGAAAGAGCCTTCCTTCCCGATCCAGAAGACCTTCAAGAATATCACAATACCCACACTCCCCTTTTTTCATTGGAATCCCAAAAGACTCTTTCCGACTTCGATATCTTAGCTTTCTCTATTTCCTTTGAGAACGATTTTCTAAACATTCTCACCCTTTTGGACTTAGCTCACATTCCAATAGAGAGTCGGCTTCGTGAAGAAGGATATCCCCTGGTGATTGCAGGAGGGGTGACAGTCTTTTTAAATCCAGAACCCATCAGCGAATTTTTCGACCTCTTTATCATCGGTGAAGCAGAGGAGGTGATCAGAGAATTTTTAGAGGTCTGCCGTAACGCCTATTTAGAAAAGGGGAAGAGAGAGAAAAATGATTTCTTGAGAAAGGTGGGCAAGGTGGAGGGAATCTATGTTCCAAAGTTTTATCAGGTGGCCTACACTGAGGATGGAAAGATTGAAGCGATGGAACCCGAGGCCGGATTTCCTCGACAGGTCAAAAGGAGATGGGTCAAAGAGATCGATCGATTTCCAACCCGATCCATTCTCTTTACTCGGGAGACGGAGTTTAAAGAGATGGCCTTGGTGGAAGTAAACCGGGGTTGCCCGAGGGGGTGTCGCTTCTGTGCAGCCTGTTTTGTCTATCATCCTTTTCGAAACCGAAGCCTTTCCCTTCTCGAAACTTTATCAAGAGAGGGCCTTACTGAGGAGCACCGAATTGGCCTCACCGGGACTGCAGTATCGGATTATCCCGATCTTCTCCCATTGTGTCAAAGTATCCTCTCTCAGCAGGGGAGAATTTCACTCTCTTCCTTAAGGGTGGACTCTATCACTCACCCTTTGATCCAGTGTCTGAGAGAGGGCAAGGATCGAACCGTGGCCATTGCACCTGAAGCTGGCTCCGAAAGGCTTCGAAAGGTGTTGAGGAAAGGTTATACAGATGAAGAGGTATTAAAAGCCATCGATACCTTGGTTGAGAATGGTCTTTATCAAATCAAATGCTATTTTCTCATTGGCCTTCCCTCCGAAACCGATGAAGATGTGAAAGCCATTCCCCTGCTTGCCAAAAAAATTCGCCACCAGATTCTCTCCAATCGAAAGGACAAGAAAGATCGATGGAAGTTGGTCCTCAGTGTCAATCCTTTCATTCCCAAACCGGCCACCCCTTTTCAATGGGCTCCTTTGGAAGAGGTGGTTGAATTGAAGAGAAAGTTGAAGGTCATTCAGAGAGGACTCAAAGGGGAGAAAGGGATAGAGATGATCCATGACCTTCCCAAATGGGCTTATATTCAGGCTTTGCTTTCAAGAGGAGATCGGAGGGTTGGAAAAATATTAATAGCGACTCATCATTACGGAGGGAATTGGGGCCAAGCCCTTCGGGAGACGAGTATTAATCCAGACTTTTATGTCTACCGGAAGAGAGATTTAGACGAGATCTTCCCCTGGGATTTCATCGACCACGGAATCCCAAAGGAGCGATTGGAGGAAGAGTATTTAACAGCGATGAAGGAAGCAGGGATAAAGACCAATGATCAATAAACAATTATCAATGACTAATGACTAAGAACTACGGACGAAGGGCTTTCCCCCTTTAGAAAAGGGGGACAAAGGGGGATTTGACACGTGACACGGACACGGACACGAAATGAAGGAGATTTCAAAATGTCTATAGAGACCGTTTCTTTCCAAAGCGAAGGGCAAAAGATTGCAGGCATCCTCCATCTTCCCGGAACAAAAAATTTCCCTTGTGTGATTGCCTCTCATGGCCTTCTTTCCAGCAAGAATAGTGAGAAGTATATTGCCCTCGGGGAACGGCTTTCTCGAGAGGGAATTGCAATGCTTCGGTTCGATTTCAGGGGAATTGGGGAGAGCGAAGGAAGCATCGAAAACGATACGGTCAGTAGAAGGATTCTCGATCTGGGTTCAGCGATCGATTTTGTAAAGTCCAATCCCGATCTGGGGAATCGGATTGGATTACTGGGATCGAGTCTCGGAGGCTACATCTCTCTGATCAAGGCCTCGATGGATAAAGAGATCAGAGCTGTTGTGGTCTGGGCCACACCTTTTCACTTAGACGATCTCAAGTCAAATAAAGGTACTGAAGGTTATCCCCTCCCTGGAGAGGCCTTTTTTAAGGATCTTCCAAAACATAGGCTCCTTCCCTTGTTACCAAAGGTTTCAAACTGTTTGGTCATTCATGGAGAGGGAGATGAACTCGTTCCCGCAGATCAGGCCTGGGAGATATTTCATAGTCTGGCTGCCTCCAAAGAGATTCATATCATCGAGGGCGCTGATCACCGTCTCACTGCTCCTACCCATCGCCAAAGGGCCATGGAACTCACCACAGAGTGGTTTAAGAAATATCTTTAGCTTTTGAGTCCTGGTATGGAGCCATCCACGGGATAACCAAATTTTTCCCAGTATCCGGTCTCCTGCTCTTCTGTAAAAACAATGCGCTCCACCCATTTCACACCTTTGTAACCATACATTCTTGGAATCACCAGTCGAAGGGGAAAACCACTTTCTGGCGGCAGATCTTTTCCATTGAGTCTGTAGGCGAGCATCGTTTCTGGCTCAAGAGCCTCTTGGATAGAGAGGCTATCCTTATATTTTTCCCCTGTCGCATAAAAGGAGACATATTTAGCTTTTGGGCTAATCTTCACTTTTGAGAAGGTTTCTTTAAGGTGAACACCTTCCCATTTTTGATCATCTAACCCCCAGCCTTCTACACATATAAAATTTTTCACCTGAATCTTTTTTGGCAGGACCTGGATTTCATCAAAGCGGAGAGTAAGGGGTTTTTCAACCAATCCCTCAATCTTCAGACGCCACGTTTTGAGATCGACGTGCTGAGTGTCCTCAATTGAACGAATGAGAAATTCCTTGACCCGAACGTATTCAGCACGTGCCCATCCGATCCCCTTGAAAGCAAAATGGTATAGTCCTAAACCAATGATCCCGAGAAAACCCCTTCGAGAAACCGTTTTTTGTATCCACTTTAAGATATGATCCATTAAGACCTCCTAGTGATTAGTTTAGAGTGATTAGTTCGTAGTTCGGGGGATACAAACAGAAACTCCGAGCTCAAAACTCTGAACTCCGAACTGAAGATTCCGCAATTAAATTAATTCTAACCCATCCTTGAGATATTTCAACTTGTCTTAATAACTATCTACGGGTTAATATAAAAATATGGATAGCATCACTCATACCCTGACAGGCGCGGTCATTGCTAAGGCCATAGACGATGAGAAGATTGGAAATTGGGGGACGGTTGCAGGTCTGGCGATGGGATTCTTCCCCGACACCGATTTTGTCCTTGGCCTTTTCAATCGGCAATTTTATCTTGAATACCATCGGGATTTCACACATTCATTTTTATTGATCCCTTTTTATGCACTTTTCTTCAGTTGGGTCTTTGTTAAAATCTCAAGGCGTCCCTACTTCTGGAGGTTTTATAAAATCTGTCTCCCCGTTCTTGTCAGCCATGTCACACTCGATCTTCTCACTTCTTATGGGACGATGATTTTTTCCCCTTTTTTTGAGCATCGGTTTTCCTGGGACCTCATCTACATCATTGACCTGATCTTCTCTGGGATAATAGTTTTCCCATTGTTGGTCAGCCTTTTTTGGAAAAGAAGGGCCCGGTGGATCTACCGCGGATCCTTGATAGGCATTACGTTTTACATCCTTTTTTGCTGGATCCAGCACGATCAAGCAATCTATCTAACAAAGACCTTTGCCCAGAGTTTAAACGAGGAAATCCTCCAGGTGGCTTCTTTGCCTCAACCCCTCTCTCCTTTTCGATGGGCCAATTATGTTGAGACCAAAGATAAAGTCTACCAGGGATTTGTCGATCTTCTTAGGAAGGAATACGCTCGGACTGTCGGTGTACAGGCCGAATCTATCTCTGATGCCTCTTTTTTCGAAAAATTAAGAAGATTAGATAGCCTCTTTCAGTCTCCTGAAAAAATTCAGTATCGCTCCTGGCAAAAACTTAACGGTTCTCCCTGGGTGGAAAAGGCACTGGCCACAGATGGCGTTAAATTTTATTACTGGTTTGCCCGCTTTCCAGTGGTGGAATCAGTGAATTCCAAAGATGGGAGACACCGGGTGGAGTTTATGGACATTAGGT
>Ga0315274_10003474_pt1 | contig 23434 bp, 20 predicted proteins | sample YL17G02_20_MG_FD_203700 | JGI IMG/M metagenome (GOLD analysis project Ga0315274, IMG submission 203700) | Sediment microbial communities from Yellowstone Lake, YNP, Wyoming, USA - YL17G02_20 | ecosystem: Environmental > Aquatic > Freshwater > Lake > Sediment | place: USA: Wyoming | collected...
CCGGGAAGTTGAACATCCGGGCCATGCGGGTGATGCTCTTCTCATCGTAGGGCCGGCTGATCATGTCCAGGTTGAGGTAGGCCGCGGTCTTGTCCAGCGGGAAGGGCGGGTTCTGGACGTAATACCTTGAGCCGAGGAGCCCTTCCTCTTCGCCTGTCCAGAGGGCGAACACGACCGTTCGCTTGGGCTTCTGGGTGGCGGCCGCGAAGGCCCGGGCCAGATTCATCACGCCCACGGACCCGGAGCCGTTGTCGTCGGCCCCATTGAAGACGTATTCGCCGCGCTTGCCCAGATGGTCATAGTGGGCGCCGACGACGACGTATTCGTTCTTCAGGACCGGGTCTGAACCATCGATATACCCTATGACGTTGCGGCAGCGGACCAGGGCGGTCTTGGCCGTCGTCGAGAGGGTCACTGTCGTTCCGGGCAGGATAAGCGATGAAGGTTTGTAGGTCGATTCGATCCTGGCTTTCAGGTCCTCGATCTTCCGGCCTGAGTTTTCCAGGAGAAAATTAGCCATCTCCTTGGTGATGGTGATGTTCGGAGAGCTTTCCCAGGGCATCCGCTGTCCGGCGCCGGGGATGAGCAGGCGCCGCCTGGGTTCGTTGATGATCGGCCTGTCGTCGCCGGCCTTTCGGGGCGTCGCGAAGCCCTTGAAGAGTTCGGCGTCGCCGGTGGAAGCTTGGACCTGGAGCACGGCGGAGGCGCCGAGCTTGGCGATCTCCTGGGCCTTATTGAACCCGCCGCCCATCCTGAAGGCGAACGGACCAGCCGGGGGGAAGTATTTTTCCTTGAGCTCCTTCTTCTGGAAGGGGGACTTGGGATCGTCTTTTCCGGGCGCCTCGGTCAGAATGAGGACAATCTTCCCCTTGACGTCGAGGCCCTTGAGATCATCGTAGCCGATCTCTTTCTCCGTGATCCCGTAGCCGGCGAAGACGACCGGAGCCGTAAGAGATTCGGGCGTCGAGGACATGTTCATGAAATCGATGCCCGATTGGAAGGCGCGGGACTTCATGGAGTCGCCCTGCCTGACCTGGACCGCGAGCACAGTCGATATGTCGGAGAGCTCCTTCATGGCAAACTCCTGGAGATAGCCCCTTGCGAGAGGAGCCGCGGGCATATCGCTGCGACCCATGCCCGAAAAGGCCGGACGGGGCGTGTCGCCGGCAGGCAGGACCTTCCAGAGCGAGAACAGGGACACCGTGTATTCGGCGGCCAGTTGGGCGCCGCGCGTCGCGGTCTCCCGGCCTTCCAGAAGGTCGGACGATAAGTATGTCAGCAGGGCAAGGGAATCCTTGGCCGTGATGAGGTCGAAGCCGGCCTTCATCTTTTCGGGCACCGGCTGTGTCTTCTCGACCTGGACCACGTTCTTCATCAGGTCCTCGGGCTTCGGCTGGGGAGCTTGGGCCGATGCGCTGAGGGCCATCGCGAAAACCAGGATGAGGGAGAGAGCGGATTTTTTCATGAGAACACTCCTTATTCATTCAATTCATTCGTCTTGGACGCCTCGGGCATCAGACGGGGGTTTCCTTTCCTGCATCCGGGGACCAGAGGATGTTGATGACCTTGAGCAGCACTAAGCCGCTGGCGATGAAGACCCCCAGGAGGATAAATGCGTAGGTCATGCGTCCATAAAGGAAGTTGCCCACGGTGAACAGGGCCGACCAGATCATCGTGCATCCGGAGACCCATCCGATGAGGGCCAGGGGGAAGTTCTCAGACTTAGACCTGGCCTCGCTCTCCGGGATCCCGGCTTCTTTGCGGATCTTGGTCCAGCCCGGCCCAAAGGGTCGGATCTTCTTATAGAAGTCGACGAGCGTCTTATGGTCGGTCCTGGGCCCTAGAAAGGCCGTCAGGATCCAGCAGACCGTCGTGATGGCGATTGTGATGAGGAGCGCTATATGGGTGCTGAGGACGAGGCCGTTTTTCCGAAGGACAAGCAGTCCTGCGGATACCAAGAATGAACTGATCATCGCGTTCACCTCGCACCAGGCGTTGACGCGCCACCAGAACCAGCGGACGAGGTAGAGAAGGCCCGTGCCGGCGCCGACCTGGAGGATGATGTCGAAGCTGTCCTTGGCCGTGTCCAGGACGAAGACCAAGCCGCCGGCGCAGAGGAACAGGAGGACGGTGGCCAGCCGGCCGGCCCGCACGTAGTGCTTCTCCTCGGCGTCCCTGCGGAGAAAGCGGCGGTAGAAGTCGTGAACGAGATAGGACGCGCCCCAGTTAAGGTGGGTCAGGTTGGTCGAGGAATTGGCGGCGATCAGCCCGCCGACCATAAGGCCGATGAACCCGACGGGCAGGAACTTCAGCATGGCCGGGAACGCGATGTCGTGGCCGATAAGGCTCGGGTCGAGATGGGGAAAGGCCTTCTGGATGTCGGCGAGCTGTGGGTACACGATGAGCGAGCAGAGGCCGACCAAAATCCACGGCCAGGGCCGCAGGACGTAGTGGGCGATGTTGAAGAACAGGACGGAGCCGAGGGAGTCCTTCTCGGATTTTGAAGCCAGCATCCGCTGGGCGATGTAGCTGCCGCCGCCCGGCTCGGCGCCGGGGTACCAGACCGCCCACCACTGGACGGCGATGGGCATGATGAACACCGCCACGGCGATATCCCAGGTGTTCTTGAAATCGGGCAGGATGTTCAGGTAGTTGATGCCGCCCGGGCCCGGCTTGGCGGAAAGCGTGGAGACAAGGGTGTGCATCCCGCCAACATGCTTGACGGCGAAGTATGCGGCGGCGATGACGGCCGTCATCTTGATGAAGAACTGGATCATGTCGATGACGAGAACGCCCCACAGTCCGGAGACAGCCGCGAAGACCACGTTGAGGCTGCCGACGAGGGCCAGCGTCTGCCAGCGCGGCAGTCCGAAGAGGATCGCGGCGATCTTGCAGGCCGCCAGATTGACGGTGGCCATGATCATGCAGTTGAAGAAGAAGCCCAGGTAGACCGAACGAAAGCCGCGCACGACGCCGGCCGCCTTGCCGGAATAGCGAAGCTCGTAGAACTCCAGGTCCGTCAACACGCCGGAGCGCCTCCACATCCGGGCGTAAAAGAACACCGTCGCGACGCCGGTCAGGGTGAATGCCCACCAAACCCAGTTCCCCGAGACGCCCTGCCTGCGAACGATGTCGGTTACCAGGTTGGGGGTGTCGCTGCTGAAGGTCGTGGCGACCATGGAGAGGCCGGCCAGCCACCAGGGCACGGCCCGGCCGGAGGCAAAGAACTCCGAGGTGCTCTTGCCCGACCTTTTTCCGTAGAACAGGGCGGGAACGAAGCAGATGAGGAGGCTTATCGCCACGATGATCCAATCGACGAGATGAAGATGCATGCTCAGCTTCCTTTCAAGACCTTTGGAGATTGAAGGGAACCGCCGGATTTCCGTTTCCGAGTATATCGCTCCGAAAAATGGGATGTCAATCGATTTTACATCGGTCCGGGGATGTTGTAGAATGAGGAACCGTCACGTGCCTGTAGCTCAGCTGGATAGAGCGACGGACTCCGGATCCGTAGGTCGGAGGTTCGAATCCTCTCAGGCACGCTCTTAGAGAATTCCGGGAAAGAAGGGCCGTCGATGGATAGCCGCAAGAGGATTTACGTCGCCGTCGTCATATTCGCCGTCGTCTTCCTCGCGGGCGTCGGGGGGTTTAAGATCTTCGGAGGGAGGGATTGGTCCCTCCTCGACAGCGTCTACATGACCGTGATCACGGTGGCCACCGTCGGCTACGGCGAGATCCATGACCTTAGCGCCAACCTGCCTGCCCGCGTTTTCGCCGCCGTCTATATCCTCATCAGCCTGGGGACCATCGCTTTCGCTGTAACATCCATCACGGCTTTCGTCGTCGAGGGAGAACTCAAGAACATCCTGGGGAGAAGGAAGATGGAAAAAGAGATCGCCAAGCTCAGGGACCACTTCATCGTTTGCGGGGGGGACGAGACCGCGCTGACCATCATCCGCGAGCTCCATCAGACGAAGAGGGATTTCGTCGTCATCGAATACTCGAAGGAGAGGATCGACAGGATCATGGCCCTCTATTCCGTCCTCTACATCCAGGGGGACCCGGCCGAGGACGAGGTCCTGAAACATGCGGGCGTCGAGAGGGCCAAGGGTGTCCTTATCAGCCTGCCCACCGATGAGGCCAATCTCTTCGTGACCATCACGGCCCGCAACCTCAATCCCCGCGCCCGGATCGTAGTCAAGGGGATCGATATCAAGTCCCACGGCAAGATGCGGAAGGTGGGTGCGGATTATGTCGTCTCTCCGACCGACATCGGCGGCATGCGCATGGCCTCGCAGATGGTCCGACCGGCCGTGGTCACCTTCCTGGACACCATGCTGCGGGACAAGGAGCAGGGCCTCCGTGTCGAGGAGGTCGAGGTGAAAACGGGCTCGGCCCTGGCCGGGAAAACCGTCGGCGATTCCGGGATCCGAACGAAGACTCGGGCGCTCCTCGTCGCGATTAAAAGGGGAGGGGCGGGGGGATACGATTTCAACCCCTCGGACGTGTCCGTGATCAACGAAGGCGACGCCCTCATCTTCATGGCTTCGCCGGACAGCCTCCACGAGATCGAAGGCCTTTCCTGAACCGTCTGCACCGTGCGCTTTTGCCCGGCGCGGATTTATTGACAAGCGGCGAGAAGTCGTTTAAACTAGTTTCGTTTTTTGGCCCGTTAGCTCAATTGGTAGAGCAACAGACTCTTAATCTGTGGGTTGTAGGTTCAAGTCCTACACGGGTCACTTTCTTGTGCTCTTCGAGCGCCGCTTTTCGGGGCTGTCAACATCGCCGCGCGGCCGGCGATATAGTTCCGGCATAGCTAGGAGGGGAGATTCATCGCCCGGAGCGGGAATTCGCCATCCCGCGGTCGCGCGTGGCGCCGCGAGCCAGCTCTTGAGATCGTTTGGCTTCCTCGCCGTCGTCACGAGTTCAGAGATCAGGCCGGATGGCCTCGGCGAGCATTGGCGTGAAGAGTCTTTCGGAGCTGAGATGATCGCCGCCCCCATAGTGCTCGATGCGAATGCGCGGGTCGTGGGAGAAATCGATGAACGTAACCTGCTTCCATGCAAGGTATTTGCGCAAATCATTGACGTACGTCAGCAAGGACTCTGACTCCGTCTCGCCCATCGCCTGACTTCGCCGTTTCATGCGGACAAGGATCAGCCTGATTCTCTTCTCCCGCGCTATCTGAATGATGGGCGGCAGGAATGAGCGATCAATCCATTTCGAGAACTCCAGCGAGTCCTTCGGCAGACCCGAGAGATTCTCCTCCATCAACTGCCGTTCTCCAACGAGCTTCCGGTTTAACGCATTTTCGGAGAAAACGTGATTGAGCACCTTCGTTGGTGTTCTCGACACGGGGCCGGGAAGGAACCGTAGGAAGAAGGTCTCGACCTGCCGCTGCACCTCAGAGCGCACCTCTTCGCGCAGCCTGAAGGCCGGCCAGAGGCGTTCCAATCCGTAAAGAAGGAGCCCTCTCTTCTCCCTGTAGGCCAGCTTCTCGAGAAGCGGTTCCGCTGGTTGCGAAAACGGAATGATTTTCGACGCCCGGTTGTTGCCGTCGATTCCGTATGTCGGCACCGTCAGGAAATTATCCTGGAAGTAGATGAGAACGAATCTCGGCTTGTGGGGAGCGGCCCCGATCACGTTCTTCATGAACAGGTGGTAGCATGCCGACTGTGCGCCGGGCCGCCACAAGAGGTACACTCTCAGCCCGGTGAGGCGAGAGAGCTCCTGAGGGTTGACGGCCGCGGCCAGGTAAGAACTGCCGACGCAGATCAAGTCGGGACGGGCCTTCTCGATCTTCTCGATCTCTGGCTGGATCTCGGTCCCCTTAGGTTCCTCCCGGGGCCCGATGAGAAAGGAGCCCCCGAGGATCGCCACAAAAACGATGACGGCGACGTTGGTTCTTCTTTTCGAGGTTGTCATGTCAGAACTGCAGATAGATGAAGTCATGGGTCTGCCCGTGGTGAAACACGGCGATGATAACGATGACGGATGCATAGAACGCAGCCCTTGCGACGGAGCTGTCGGGCAGCCAGCGATCGAGAGCCCTCCGGATGAACAGCGGGGAACAGTAAAACAAGATCATGCCGAGCATCATGACGAACGCGGCGCTCTGATAGTCGGCAGTCCCCCACCGAGGCGCATGAAAGACTGACGCAAGCCAGTGTAGGCTCGGCGACCGAAAGAGAGTCCACCCGGCGAGAGTCAGGAGGGACATGGTCGCCCATGCGGAAACGGCGCGGAATCCCCGCGGTTTCCAGTTTCCCTTCACGCCGCACAGATGATACAGGACCATGAGCAGGCCGTAATATGAGCCCCATGCCACATAGTTCCAGGCTGCACCGTGCCACAATCCCACCAGGAACATGGTCCCCATCGTCCCGAGGACGTAGGCAAACGATTCGGTCTTGAGAAAGAGCACACGATCCGAATCGATCCGCCGCATGACGGCGTAGGAGAGAGGCAGAAAGAGGTAGTCCCGAAACCAGGTGGAAAGCGAAATATGCCATCGCCTCCAGAAATCGGAGGGCGATACCGCCAGATAGGGCGAATGGAAGTTCTCGAAGAGCTCGAAACCGAATAGCCGTGCCGTGCCCCGCGCGATGTCGGTATAGCCTGAGAAATCGGTGTAGATCTGTATGGCGAAGCCGAATGCGCCCAGGAGCAGGAAGGGCAGGGGTGGGTGACGCATCATGAAAATCTTGTCAACCCAAACGCCGACGTTATCGGCGATGACCAGCTTCTTGAGGAACCCCATCAAGAGGAGAGGGGCGGCGGAGGTCACGACGCTCCCCTTCCACTGTCTCCGCGTTTGGATTTGAGGGAGAAGATGGTTGGCTCTTTCAATGGGGCCACAGACTGTCTGAGGGAAGAACGCGGCGAAAAGCGCGAAATCGAGGATGCTCCGGCAAGGCTCGATGCGCCCCCGGTAAGCATCGACGACATACCCCATCATGAGGAAGGTGTAGAAGGATATGCCCGCGGGGATGAGGATCGAGTGGGCGAATGGAGGGAGTTGCATGCCCATCGTTGAAAGAAGTGCGCGAAAGTTGTCGAAAAAGAAATTGAAGTATTTGAAGGCGGCGAGCACTCCGAGGTCGGCCGTCAGGCAGCCCCAGAGGAGGAGTCTCCGGCGAGCCGGGATGGCCGTCATCAAGCGGGCACTGCCATAGTTCACCAGTGTCGCGCCGGCAAGGAGCAGGCAGAACCACGGGTGAACGAAGCCGTAGAAGAAGTAGCTGGCCGCCACGAGGAGGATGTTCTGCCAACGCACCGACGGCAGAAACCAGTAGAGCAGGAGCACTCCGAGGAGAAAGGTGATGTAGTCGATACTTGTGAAGAGCATCAGGCGCTCAATGCCATCTCAACAGTCGCTTCCGCGTGCCCGGATGAATCTTTCGCGGGTCATGGCTTGGCATCATTTGGATGAAATATAGAAAATTTAGGAGTGGTTGTCAAGAGCATGAACTCGTTCACTGACCCTCTCGCCATTCTGCGGAGCATCTACGCACCTGGAAAAACCGAGGAGATGGGCGCCCCCATCAGCACGATGACCATGGTCTTCAAACCGAGGAATCGGGTTCAAAAACGGAGTTCAGCATGCGGCCTGATCCAATCCCGTCCACAACACTTGACAATATCTCCTACGGTAGTGTATATCATAAAAATAATGCGTGTTGGTCTATCCATTCCGGAAACGAAGCATGAAAAGAATTTAACGGGTCCAGAGGGGATTTGCTAGAATCAACATCCATCTCCGCAAAAAAGCCCCGGGGGTGGGGCTCAGGGAGCGGGCGAATCATAGGATTCTGGCGTCGGCATGCAGGCTTGGCCGGCTCGTGGGCGCTTTTCATCTTTTTTTTTCTCCTGCCTCGTTTGCCTTTCTTCCTGGCCTATCCAGTCGTGGGTTTCAATATTGACGATGGCGACTACTTGGGAGCGTAACGTGAGCGCCGATGATGACGAGGGCAGGACGTCGCTGCACTGGGCCGTAATCCGGGGCGATAAGGCCGTGACTGAGCTTCTGATCGCCAAAGGTGCGGACGTGAACGCCGAAGATAAAAATGGCTGGACGCCGCTGCGCTTTGCCGCTCGTTACGGCCATAAGGCCGTGGCCGAGCTTCTGATCGCCAACGGTGCGGATGTGAACGCCAAGGCCACCCTTGGCAATACGCCGCTGCGCGGGGCTGCGGGCCTGGGCCACTCGGAAATAGCCGAGTTGTTGATCGCCAACGGCGCGGACGTGAACGCCAGGACCGCCGATGGCTGGACGCCGCTGCACGTGACCGCCCTTGAGGGCCATAAAGACATCGCCGTGCGGCTTATCGCCCACGGCGCGGACGTGAACGCCAGGACCGTCGATGGCAGGACGCCGCTGCACTGGGCCACGGTCTGTGGCCGCTCGGAAATAGCCGAGTTGTTGATCGCCCACGGCGCGGACGTCGACGCCGGGGACAAAAAAGGCTGGACGCCGCTGTACTGGGCTGCGAGCTGGGGCCGCTCGGAAACAGCCGAGTTGTTGATCGCCCACGGCGCGGACGTCGACGCCGGGGACAAAAATGGCTGGACGCCGCTGTACGTGGCTGCAGAAGGGGGCTATAAGGCCGTGGCCGAGTTGTTAATCGCCAAAGGCGCCGACGTGAACGCCAGGGACAAAGATGACTCGACGCCGCTGTACTATGCCGCTATGAATGGACACAAGGACGTGGCCGAGCTGCTAATCGCCAAAAGCGCCGACGTGAACGCCAAGAACAAAGATAGCATGACGCCGCTGTACGTGGCCGCAGAAGGGGGCTATAAGGCCGTGGCCGAGCTGTTAATCGCCAAAGGCGCCGACGTGAACGCCAAGGACATAGATAGCAGGACGCCGCTGTATGTGGCCGCAGAAGGGGGCTATAAGGACGTCGCCGAACTGCTCAAGAAGCATGGGGCGAGGGAATGAGGCGGGGTCGCGAACGTCGATTTTGCAAGGCCTCTTCTCGACGCGGGAGTCCGCGTGAGCTTGGATGGGCGCGGCTGGGACGTGAACTCCGCGATCCGTGGCAGATCCAATAGTCCTTTCGTTCCCAGGAGCACCGGTGATATAATCGGTGCCGGGAAATGGACGTCATTGATCTGGCCGTCGCCGCGGATTGGGAATTCGACGCGGATTTCGTCCGCCTCGTCGGGGAAGCGGCCGTCCGGGAGGGCTTAACGACGCGGGCGATCTGGCCTGCCGACCTTGGAGAAACTGTTCGCCGGCTGGCCGCCGGAGAGATGGATATCCGGTTCCTGCTCGACCGTGCCTCCGCCACGTCACCCGAGTTTCTCGGCCTCCAGGACTTTCTGCGCGGCCGGGGAAGGGACGTCCTCGATCCCGTCGAGAAGCTCCGCTGGGCCTCGGATAAGGCGACGATGCACCTGGAGTTCATTACCGGAGGGCTGATGACTCCCAACACCATCATCCTTCCGTCCTTCGCGAGCCGGTACGATTCGGGGATCACGGAGGCCGATCTCGTCCCCCTCGGAACTCCGTTCGTCATTAAGCCCGCTAACACGACCGGCGGGAGCCTGGGGGTCGTGAAGGAAGCTAGGACGATCGAGGCCGTGGCCGCGGCCCGGCGGACATATCCTATGGACAAGTACCTCCTCCAGGAAAGGATCCAGCCCCGGGAAGAGAACGGGAAGAGGTTCTGGTTCCGGGGTTTCTTCATCCTGGGCCTTGTCCAATGCGCCTGGTGGGACGACAGGACCCACCTCTATGCTGAGATCACCCCTGACGACTTTGATGGATACGGCTTGCACGCTCTCTATCCCATCGTCCGCCGGATCGCCTCCGTCTCAAAACTCCGCTTTTTCTCGACGGAGATCGTCCGTGACGAAACGGGCCGGTCCGTCGTGATCGATTACGTCAACGAGTCTTGTGACATGAGACTCCAGTCCGGCCACGCGGACGGGGTCCCCGACGTCCTGGTCGCAAACGCGGCTTCCCGCATCGCTTCTTTCGCCCGGGACCGCCTCGCGCCCGGGGACAGATTGAACCTCAACCGTAGGGGGGGCACATGAAGATCCGCGGTTTTATAATCGTCCTGATGATGGGCCTCGTCATCGTCTATTTCATCTACTTTGCCAAAACGGGAGGGAAGAGCAACATCCGGACCATGGTCGACGCCTACGCCGGGGCGAAGATCGATCTGACCAAGGTCAATATGGAGCAGCTTGGAAGGATCATCCTCTCCCGCTTGGGCGGGGAAGGCCAAGTGCCGGCGGACCTTGCCGAGCTTAAAAGGTCCCAGCCGGGGGTCGCCACAGGGGCTCTTGACGCTTGGGGACGGACGCTTAAGTATGAGCGTCTTGCCGATTCGGGCTTCCGCCTGACATCGGCCGGCCCCGACGGGGTGATCGGGACTGCTGACGACATCGTCAAAGAGTTTTAGCTCCTTAAAAATCGCCGATAGGGTTTTTTAACTCGACGAATTTTGACATCTCGTGAGGCTCTATGCTATAAGTCACTTTTCGATCGTAAGATGAAGTCTGTAAGGCGTTGGAGGTCGGTATGAATCAAGGGCTTTCTCTCTGGGGTTGGATCTCGCTCGCTCTCGGCTGGGGCGCCATCCTGGGCTTGAGCTTCTACTGCATGTCGCGCGTTCTCTTCGGCAAGAAGAAAGCGGTCGAGGAGGACGCCGGCGGCGTGAGCCGCGAGCGTTGGGCAACACGTATCGGGCTTGTTTTGGCGATGGCGGGGAACGCCATCGGGCTCGGCAATTTCCTCCGCTTCCCGGCCAAGGCGGCCTCCAACGGGGGAGGAGCGTTCCTGATCCCGTATTTCTGCGCCCTGGTTTTGATGGGAATCCCGATGATGTGGGTCGAGTGGACCATCGGGCGCCATGGCGGCGTCCATGGGCATGGATCGACGCCCGGGATGTTTCAACTCATGTGGAAGCACAGGGTCTCGAAATATATCGGCGCCTTCGGCATCTTCCTGCCGTTCGCGATCGCCGCCTATTACATCTTTATTATGGCCTGGTGCCTCGGCTACGCGTGGTTCTCGGCCACCGGCCGGTACTTCGGCCACGCGAACCAGGAAGCGATGTCCTCGTTCCTGAAGGGATTCCAGGGGGTCGAGTCCAACCAGTTCTTCTCGTCGCTCATCCCCGTCCTGATCTTCCTGGCCATCTGCCTGGCCCTGAACTACATGTTCGTGAGCCGCGGGATCTCCAAGGGCATCGAGCTCCTGGCGAGATACGGAATGCCGCTGCTCTTCATCTTCGGCGTCGCTCTGGTCATCCGCGTCCTGACGCTCGGGACACCCGATCCTTCTCACCCCGAGTGGAACATCGCCAAAGGCATGGGCTTCATCTGGAACCCTGACCTCAGCCGCCTCAGCCAAGGATCGGTCTGGTTGGTGGCCGCGGGCCAGATCTTCTTCACCCTGAGCCTGGGCCAGGGGCTGATCCAAACCTACGCCTCTTACGTCCGTGAGAAAGAGGACGTCACCCTGAACGGCTTAGCGACATCCGCGCTCAACGAGTTCGCGGAGGTCATTCTGGGAGGCACGATCGCCATCCCGGTGGCCGTGGCCTTCTTCGGCATCGCCCAGACCCAGCTCATCGCCAAGGGCGGCGCCTTCGACCTGGGTTTCGTATCGTTGCCGATTATTTTCCAGAAGATCCCGCTCGGCCAGCTCTTCGGGGCCATGTGGTTCCTCCTTCTCTTCATCGCCGGGATCACGACATCGGTCGCTTACCTCCAGCCGCTCATCGCTTTTCTCACAGACGAGTTCAAGATGACCCGGAAGAGGGCCGTCAACACGATCTTCGGATTCCTGATCGCGGCCATCATGTTCGTCGTCCTCTTCTTCAAGTTCGGCGTCCTGGACGAACTGGACTTCTGGGCCGGCACCCTCGGGATCTTCCTTTTCGGCGCCCTTGAGATCATCGTCTTCTCCTGGGTCTTCGGCATCAAAAAGGGCTGGGAGGAGATGCACAAGGGGGCGGACTTCAAAATCCCGGGCGTCTTCAAGTTCGTCATGAAGTATATCACCCCCGTCTATATGCTGGCCATCCTCGGCGTCTGGACCTACCAGGATGCGATCGGCAAGTTCCTGATGAAGGGAGAGCCCGCGGAGCGTCACCCTTATCTTTGGGCAGCGCGCGCGCTCCTCGCCCTGATCATCCTGACCGTCTGCGTGATGGTCCACAAGGCCTGGAAGCGGAAAACGGCCGGGGTATCGGCCGCGACGGATAAATAAGGACCACCGAAATTACCCGGTCCATCGGCGCCGATTCAGGATGGATCTTAGGTCCTTAACCTTATTCCCGGAGTTTCGGACCCCGGAGGTTCCCGCCTCCGGAGTTCTCTCCTTTCTTGCGCCGGAAGATGTTGCGGAGCCGGGAAAGAAATCCGGTCTCCGGCCCGGCATCCTCGATCTCCACCCGACTGACCGTTTTGCGAAAGAGGGCTTTTGGCGGCGAGGGCAAGCCGTCAGGAAGCTTTTCCTCATCGTATCGTGTTCGTGCCTCAGGGTCCTTCAGGGTCCGATAGGCGTTCTCGATCCTCTCCAGCATAAAGTGCCGTTCATCCTCCGTGACCAGGCCGTGGGAAGCCAGGGCTCCCGGCCGGTAGGTCGATATTGCAGCCATGTAGGCGTCGGTGACTTCCTCGGGCCGTGCGTCTTTGTCGAGATCGAGGATCTCGTAGAGGTCCATGTCTTCGATCTTTTTATAGGGCATCGGGCTCATGGCTTTCGTCCTGATGGCCGGCGGGCACCCCGGAAGCGGCTATGTCCTCCGCGATGCGCCTGAAAAAGGCCGCCGCGTCCGAGGCCGGATAAGCGGCCGTGAAAGGCGTCCTCTCGATCAGACAACCGTGGATTCGCGCATCATAGGGAACCGTGCCCAGGAATGCCAGGTCCAGGAGGAGGTGCTTCCGGGTCACCTTGGCGATCGACTCCCCGAGCAGCTCGTCCCTTTCGTTCCTGGCCATGTTCAGGACGAGAAGCGGCTTGAAGGTCTTAAGGGCCCGGTAGAGGACGTGGGCGTAGTTTCTGTCCTCGTCGATGAGCATCTGGAAGAAAACGTAAAGGGAATGGGAGTTCTTCTCGATCTGTTCCAAAAGCCTCTGGAGCATGTTCTGGATCCTGTAATGTTCCATGTAGAGCTTCAGGATCCGGAGGATGCAGGACTTCAAAAAGAAGTAGCCGTTCTCGATCGCCGTAGGTTCGGGGGTCAAAACAAGGATCGGCCGCTCGGCCGAAATGAAAAAGTCCAGCGAGTTGAAGGAGCTGCCGGGGCCGAGGTCGAGGACCACGTGCCGGGCTTCGAGGGTCTTGATGTGCCTCATGAGTTTGAGCTTCTTGTAGTGGTTCAGGTTGGCGATAAAAAAGGCGTTCTCAGGGCCGCGGATAAGGCCGAGGCGTTCGAACGGCGTCCGAAGGACGGCGTCATTGAGGGAGCGGAACCGGCCGGCGAGAAAGTCCCCGATATTCGGGTGGGCGTCGTTCATGCCGAGAAAGGTGTGGAGGTTGGGGGCCCCGAGGTCGACGTCTACGAGGACGACGTCATGTCCCAACCCGACCAGCGAGAGCCCGAGGCTCGAAGCGACGAAACTTTTCCCCGTTCCGCCTTTGCCTCCTCCGATGGCCCAGATGGTCTTGTCCATGATCATGGTGGAAGGAATAGAGTAGCACAAACGGGACACGGCGAGAAGGGGAAAAATGGGACCGGCGGCTTGTCTTTTTTCCGTGTTTCTGATATGCTGAATCACTCATTCTGGGAATATTGATTCAAGGAGAGAGCGTCCGTTGAACAGATTCGGCAATATTGACAGCAAATTCCGGTTCGTCATTCTCGCTTCGAAGAGAGCCAAACAGCTGCTCAAGGGCGCCAAGCCCAAGGTCAAAACCAAGTCCAAGAACCCCATCCGCATCGCCCAGATCGAGGCCAGGTCGGGTCTCGTCGAATACGCGATCCTGCCCACCCAAAAAGAGGAATTCCAGGAACAGGAAGACCGCGTCTTCATCGCCGAAGGCCTACACGATGAGGGGCCCGAAGTGGATGAAGGGCCCGTCGGTAAGGCCGATCTTGTCCCTGATGAAGGGCCCGAGGTCGAGGTCGATGAAGAGGTTGAGGAAGAGGTCGACGAGACCGAAGACGAAGGGGACGGCGAGAGAGAAAAGGACGAATGAGGTCGGACCCCGGTCAGCTCCTTATCCGGTCCCGCTCGGCTGACCGGATCATCTGAACGTAATCCCGGGTGATGAAGTCCGTCCTTGAGTGCCCCAGGACCTTGGCGAACTTGACGATCTCATTCCTCTTGCCTTCGAGTTCGATGAAGTTTCCGACGGATGTCTCATCCAGGCAGATCTTCAGGCGTCCATTCCGGAGCTGGGTCCGCCTCTTCCCATACTGAAAGATAGGCTGGAGACCGAGCGCTTTCAGGATCTTCCGCAACTGGGGCGCTTTGCGGATCTCCGATTCGAACTCCTCGCGCACTTTGAACGACCGGGACCCTTGGGCCGGGCCCTTGTAGGTCAACCAAGACCGTTTTCCAATTGTCCTCAGCCGGAGGGCCTCCTTCTTGGCGAGAAGGTCCCCGGCGCGAAAATCATAGAACGCGTTCCTTTCTAGGAACCGCTCCATCGTGACCACACAGCCATGGGCGATGAGCTTTCGCTTCATTTCCGAGGGGTCTTCAATCCTGATCTTGACTTCGATCTCGATCATTCCTTCATGTCCTTGACCAGCGCTCGGCTATTTTTTCCGGTCCAGGATGAACCGGGAGAGCGTCCGTAACGCTTCTCGGCTGGGGGATCCCGGGAAAAGACCCAGCAGGCTATGGGCCTTCTCTGAATGTTCGCGTGCCTTTTCGAAGGCGTAATCCAGGGAACCTCCCTCTTTCAGGAGAGTGGCGATTTTACGCCCGTCGGCCGCGTCGAGGTTCCTGCCGCGGACCAGGCCGGCCAGCCTGCCGGTGTCACGGCCGTCATGGTCCAGGGCATGGATGAGCGGGAGCGTCACGCGGCCTTCGGCAAGGTCTAAAAAGACGGACTTTCCCAACGTCCTCGTGTCGCCGGTGTAATCGAGGAGGTCGTCGATGATCTGGAAAGCCAACCCGAGATTCCTGCCGACGTCTTTCAGGCGGGATTCCTCCCCCTCGGACGCCCCTCCCAGGACGGCGCCGATCTGGCAAGCGGCTGCGAACAATGAGGCCGTTTTCATGTCGATGATGTCCATATACTGGGGCTCCGTGAGGGCCGGGTTCCCGCTGAAAAAAACCTCGAGGAGTTCGCCCTCGATCATCCGGGTGGACAGGTCGGCCAGGATCCGGACGATCCGGCCGTCGCCGGCGCCAAGAGACAGCCCTATGGACTTGATGTAAAGGTAGTCGCCCAAAAGGACCGTGATGTTCGGACCCCATTTGGCATGGACCGATTCCCGTCCTCTTCGTGTCGTGGCGTTGTCGATGATGTCGTCATGGACGAGGCTCGCGGTATGGATAAGTTCGATAACCGCAGCCAAGAGGACGTCCTCGGGCCCCGAATATCCCGAGAGCTTCGAGCTGAGAAGAAGGAGGGCCGGCCTCAGGCGTTTCCCCCTTTCGCGAAAAAGATATCGGCTGACTTCCTTGACGAGGGGATTCGGGGATTCGGTCCAAGCCTTGAGGTTCCGGTCGACCTGGTCCAATTCAGCTCGAATACCTCCGAAGATCGCCTCGAGAGGGGATACGTCCCGCTCGGGCGCGCGGCCGGGCGTCGTTGAGTCGGATGATGTCATCGGTAGTTGGTGAACTGCATGTGAATCCCGAGGTCCTTGGACCGGAGGAAGGCGATGACCTCCTGGAGGGTATCGATCTTGGCTGATGAGACACGGACTTCGTCGCCTTGGATCGCCACCTGGGCCTTGAACTTCTCCCCCTTGACGAGCTTGACGATCTCCCTGGCCTTTTCGATGGGGATCCCGGCCTGGAAGGTGACCACCTGGCGGACGGCCCTGTTGGCGGCGTCCTCGACCTTTCCGTAGCTGAGGGCCTTGAGCGAGACCTTCCTTTTGACCAGCTTCTCTTCGAGGGCCAGCCTCAGATTCTTGATCTTGAAGTCGTCGGCGGCGACTAGGGTCAACTTGTCCTTTTCCAGGAGAACGTCGACCCGGCTGTTCTTGAAGTCAAAGCGGTTTCGGATCTCCTTGAGGGCGACGTTGACGGCGTTCGCGACCTCCTGGAGGTCGATTTTGGAAACGATATCAAAGAAGTGGTCCTGTCCCATGGTGGACGTATCTTAGCATTGAACGCGGGGTTTTTCAATTCCCGTCCCCGGGAAGAGCGAGAAGAAGTTCCCGGTCGTGGCCTCGGCAAGCTCTTCGAGGGAGACGCGCTTCAATTCCGCGAGGACGCGCGCCGTTTCCAGGATAAAAGCCGGCTCGTTCCTCTTTCGGGCCCGGAAGGGAACGGGGGTAAGATAGGGGGAGTCCGTCTCGACGAGCAGCCTGTCCAAGGGGACTTTGGCTGCGACTTCACGGAGGCTTCCGGCCTTGGGGAAAGTCAGGATCCCGGAGAACGAAATATGGAAGCCCAGGTCGATCATCGTTCTGGCCGTGTCCCAATCCTCCGTGTAACAGTGAAGGATTCCTCCGTTCCGGAAATCTTCTTTTCTGACCGCGGTCGCGACTTTCGCGCCGGCCAGCCGACTGTGGACGATGGCGGGAAGCCGGAGCTCATCGGCCAGACGGAGTTGATCCCGGAAGGCGCGTTCTTGTTCTTCGGGAGAGGAGAAGGCATAGTGGAAGTCCAAGCCGATCTCGCCCACGGCGGCGATGATTTGTCTTGCCCCAAAGTCCCTGAGTTTTCGGATGTGGTCCTCCGAGAACAGCTTTGCCTGGTGGGGGTGAACTCCGGCGGCGGTCAGGAACGATGGGTGTTGGGCGATGATGTTCCACGTCGTCTGGAGGCTTTTATCCGACGTGAGATCGGCCGGGCAGAGGATGGCCTTCACACCGGCCGCAAAGGCCCTCCGGATGACCTCATCGCGGTCGGGGTCGAAATCCTCCATGTCCAGGTGGGCATGGGAGTCGATCCAAGCCGGTCCTTCCAGCATGGAACCTTGGAGAATTTTATCGTCCCGCGTGCTCATGGCATTGAAACGGATTAGGAGCGGAAAAACGAAAAAAGGCGGGAAAGACAAAACGGGCATCAGCCGCCCGTCCGCCTTTCCCGCTCCGGGGTCTTAATGGGCTAATCGGGCCTTGATCTCTCTCAGCGGAAGGGCCCCGAATCCGACGAGCTTCTGGAGAAAATCCTTCTGGCTGAAGGCGTCACCCTTGAGCTTCTTGTAATCCTTTTCCAAGTCCAAGATCTCCTGATATCCGATGTAGGGAAGGGCCGAGTCCGTCGGGCTGAGGAGGATCTGGTTCCATTTCCGCTCGGCCTCGACTTCGGACTGGAAGCCGCTGCGGACCATGTAGTTGATCGCTTGTTCCTTGGCCATTCCGCCCTGGTGGATATTAAGCTCGAGCTGGAAATCGATGGCGGTCTTGAGCATGAGCTTGAGCTGGTTCAGGCGGAGCCGGAGGTCATAGTCGCCGAAGCCGGCGCTGATGAACATATCTTCCGTATAGACCGGCCAGCCCCTGAGCAGGGCCTGGTTGGCGAAGAGCCTTTTCACGATAGAGGGGTCCTTCCTCGTAAAGAAGGAGGGCACGAAAGAGCCGGGGTACACCTTTTGGACGGTCAGAAAATCGAGGTAGAAATTGTTATGCTCGGTCATAAAAGCTGATGCCTGTTCATTGGTCCAGTCGGCGGGAACGGGCATGACCTGGAGGGTGTAGGGTCCATCGGATTCATAGGCCCCCGGAGCAACCAGGCGCATCCAGATGACTCCGGCCGAAGCCGGAGGCATGGCCTCGACCTTAAGATCCACGGCAGGAATGTCGAAGATGTTGCTCTGGACAAGGAAGGTCTTGACGTTAGCCGCGGAAGCGGCGATTCTGTTGACGTAGTCTTCCTTACCGGCGTGTTCGCCCTTGATCTTGTCCAGCACTCCCTTGATGACGATGTTACGGACCTCTTCCTCGCCCCGCTGGGTGGTCATCTGCTCCAGATTGATGTTGGGATACATAACCCGGTAGAAGGGGATGCAGACGAGGAACATCTCGCGGCGGATGTTCTTGACGTCGGCGTTGGTCCTGGCGACGAGCTCTTCCATGGGGATGTTGCCTTGAGAGAGCATGCGCAGGACTCTCAGGTGCGTATCGGCCCCGAGCCGGAAGTTGCCTGTGGATTTGGCCAGGAGTTCGTTCTTGAGGAAGTTCTGATAATCTTCCAGGGCCGTGATGATCTTTCCGATCTCGGCCTGGAATCCGTTCTTGGCGGCTGCGGCGGCGATCAGACCGGGGACTTCGGTCTTGTAGAATTCGATAATCGCGGGGAGCTGTTTGATCGCCGTTTCTGTGTAGATCTGGGCAGGTGTCTTCAAGTTCTCCTTGGCCTTCTTGATGAGCGCGGGCAGGAGCTTGGCGCGCTCCGTGGCACTCTTAATTCTGGCGTCCAAGGGAGCCGAATCCTTTATGAGCAGGCCTCTGACGCTGTTGAGAAAGATGTCATTGTAAAAGAGAGGGTTGTACTCCCAGGGAAGGAGGTTTTCGAATTTGACGAATTCCAAGTCCAGGGCATCCACCATCATGGCATGGATGGCCTGGTTCTCGGGCGAAAGCTTGGACCTGTCCACTTTGGCCACCAGCTCCTGGTTGAAGGCGTCCAAAGCGTCATGGCGCTTTTCGATGCCGCTGCTGCCGAGGTCCTCGAGCTTGTCGTTGTATTTGGTGAAGCCCGCCAGGGTGGCGGCCGTGGGATAGAACCTCCACATGCCGTCCAGGTAGTTGTCGATCATCTTTTGGAACTTGGCATCTTCCGGGGACTGGGCGTAAAGCCGGCCAAAACCGATGACGACCAATGCGAAGACCAAGAGAGACATAACGACTTTCTTCATATGCTCCTCCTCATCATGCGGGGTTGAATTGGTATCGTAATCAAAAATCGTATCATAAAAGAGGAATTCATGCCAACCGTTTTTCTTCCCCCCAGAGCTGCGCGCGCGTCCACTCCGTCCTACCACCGGATGAAGGCCGAAGCCCAGGTGTATCCGGACCCGAAAGCGGTCAGGGCGACGAGATGACCCTTCCGGATTCGGCCGTCCTTGACGGCTTCGTCGAGGGCGATGGGGATGGACGCCGACGTCGTGTTCCCATAGCGTTCGATGTTGCGGATGACCTTTTCGACGGGGATCTTCAGCCCCCGGGCCACCATCTGGGAGATGCGGTCGTTGGCCTGGTGAGGGATCAGAAAATCGATGTCGGCGACGGTGAGGCCGTTGTGTTCGAGGCCGGCCAGGACGGCCTCAGGCATGCGCTGGCAAGCGTTCTTGAAGACGTTCTTGCCGTCCATTTGAGCGAAGAACCTCTTCTCCGCGAAGAAACTTTCCCGAAAGGTGGGCTTGTCCTTGCAACTCGGCTTTTCCATCCAAAGATCGGAGACGAAGCGGCCGTCCGAGAATAGGTGCGTCGACAGGATGCCGCGCCCGTCACCGCTCTCATTGGGCTCGAGGATGACGGCGCCGCCGCCGTCGCCGAATAGGACCGACATGTCCCGGCCGTCATCGGAATAATCGAGGTTCGTGGACTGGACTTCGGAGGCGACGAGGAGGATCTTCTTGTAGGTGCCGGCCCGGATGTACTGGTCCCCGACGGAAAGGGCATAGATGAATCCACTGCACTGGTTCCGGACGTCCAGGGCGCCGACCGTTTCGAGGCCGAGCTTGGCCTGAACGATGACCCCATTGCCGGGGAAATAATGGTCGGGCGAAAGCGTTGCGGCGATGATGAAGTCGATGTCCCCCGGCTCGATCTTCGCGTCGGAGATGGCCCGTATCGCGGCCTCATAAGCCAGTTCCGCGCTGCCCACGCCGGGGTCTACGTGGTGGCGCTCGATGATCCCGCTCCTCTGCCGGATCCATTCGTCCGACGTGTCCATGAGCTTTTCGAGGTCGGAATTCGTGACGACGCGGGGCGGCGTGAAGCATCCGATCCCCGTGATAACCGTTCTTCTGTTCATGTAAAGAGAGATATTATAATCAAGGGGCCCGGAAAAAGTAAAGCGAAATTCTCTGGACAGCTTAAATTGCCGACTGGATTCTTCTTTCTGAAGCGGTAACGCCGACGTCGCCTGATCCCCGGAACTCAGATGCAAGTCCAATCGGCAATTTGGGCGAACGGCCGTTTTCTTGACGAGCGGGAATATGCCCCGCGGCTTGCCGCGGGGAACCGCTCGTCGGGAATCTAAGGGGGTATGCCCCCTTGGTCGCAGGGCGCGGGTCCATGCCCCGCCCGAGAAAGGGAGGCAGGGAGCGAAGCGACCGTTGGAAGGGGGAAACGCGAAGCGGGTTCCCCCTCCAAGTTGACTCAATGGGACGGGGGGAGTAACATTCCCTCGTGATGGACAAGAGCGGAAAACTCCGTGCGCCCTTAGGGCTGGCTGCTTTGTTTGCTTTCGCCACGTGCTTCGGGTCGGGCGGACAGGCCGACGATCTCCTGAAGATCGACGGTTCGGTCCAGCCTAAAAGGCTCTCGCGCGGCGAAGAGGGGAGGATCATCCTCAAACTTCAGGTCCAAGAAGGAGTGTTCCTGAGCGCCCAGCCATTTTTCATCATTGAGTTCGCCCCTTTGCCTGAGATCGTCTTTCCGAAGAATTTTTTCACGGCCTCAGACCTCAATATCAGCTTGATCGAGGAAAAAACCGGAAGTTCCATCGACCTTTCCAAGGCCATGGAGGTCCCCTTCACGGTCAGCCTGGACGCCAAGCCCGGCGGACACATCCTGGAAGGTAGGATCAAATATTTCGCCAGGTCGCCCCGACAAAACTGGTGCTACAAGACGACGTCCAAGTTCTCCGTTGCCTTTTCGACCCGGACGACGGTGTTCAAGAAAAAATAGCGCCTAGAGCAGGTCGTTCCGTTTGTACCATTCGATCGTTTTGCGGATGGCCTCTCCGAGGGGATGGACGGTCTCGAATCCGAGGAGTTCCTTGGCCTTGCCGACGTCGGCCACCCAGCCGGGCTGCTTCATGTCGAGGAGCTTGCTCCGGTTGAGAGGAGTTGGCTTCCCGGAGAGCTTCGAGACGATCTCCGAACCCGAGGCGGCAAGATATGCGGCCCACATCGGGACCCGGACGGGGAGGACCTTTTTCCCAATGGCTTCGGCCGCCGACCGACCGATGTCCTCCCAGGAATAAGGCGTCCTGTCGGCGATGTTGAAGACCTCTCCGGCGGCCGCTTCCGATCTTGATGCGATGTCCATGGCCCGGACCAGATCATGAACGCTGCAGAGACTGAGGTATTTCTTCTCCGGGCCGAAAAGAGGGAGGAGTCCCTTCTTCATGTATTTGAAGTAGACGAGAAAATCCTCATCCCTGGGGCCATAAACGGCGGCGACGCGAAGGACCGTGACGGGGAGGTTGTTCCGATAGCTCAAGGCCGTTTCCTCGGCCATCAGTTTGCTCTCCCCGTAAGGAGAGACCGGGCTGGACGGGTCGTCTTCCCTGACTGCTCGGCCCGGTGAGGACGGCCCCCCCGCGGCCAGACTGCTGAGATGGATGACCCTCGGCTTGAGGCCCCGATCGAGGAGATTCAGGAAAAGGCTTGCCGTCCCTCCCTGGTTTACAGTATAATAATCCTTCGATTTTACGGCTTTGGTCAAACCGGCCAGATGAAAAACGACATCGAGCGAAGACGGCAGATGCGGGATGGAGAAAAGATCCCCTTTTAGGGTGCGGAAGCCGGGCTTCCCGGACAATCCCCTCAGCCGCTCCGGATCGCGAACGAGGACGAAGATCTCGACGCCGTCCCTGCCCAGCAGGAAATCGATGAGATGGCTTCCGATGAAGCCTGTTCCTCCGGTCACCAGGACATTCATATCCGGGATTGTATGAAATCCGGGTCCGGCGGTCAACGTACGATAGGAAGAAGGATGAGGAGGAGGAGGAGAGAACATGGATGTCTTTGATAAATGCATGAGCTTCACCCGCGCTGAAGAGGCCCAGGCCGCGGACTTGTATCCCTATTTCACGCCCATTCAGGAGGCCAGGGGCAACAGGATCAAGGTCAAGGGACGCGACATGATCATGGTAGGCTCTAACAACTACCTGGGCCTGATCGACCACCCCAAGGTCATGCAAGCCGCCAAGGATGCCATCGACCGCTACGGCGTCGCGACGTGCGGCTCCAGGTTCCTGACGGGGACGATCGACCTTCATGAAGAGTTGGAGGTCCGGCTGGCGAAGTTCATGAAGAAAGCGGCCGCCCTCACCTTCAGCACGGGCTTCCAGACCAACCTGGGGATCATCTCGACGATCGCCGGCAAGGGCGATGCCATCATTACCGACAGGATGGACCATGCCAGCATCATCGACGCCTGCCGGCTTTCGTTCGCGACAGTTTACAAGTTTAAGCATAATGATATGGCCGACCTGGAGCGGATCCTCTCCAACCTCGGCGAGGACGTAGGCAAGATCATTGTCGTGGACGGCGTGTTCAGCATGGAAGGTGACCTATCCGATCTCGTGTCCGTCGTGACGTTGGCCGGGAAATACGGGTCCCGGGTCATGGTCGATGACGCCCACGGCATCGGGGTCATGGGCAGGAACGGCCGCGGCACGGCCGAACACTTCGGTGTCGAGGCCGATGTCGACCTCATCATGGGCACCTTCAGCAAATCCTTCGCCTCCCTCGGCGGGTTCGTCGCCGGGGACGCCAAGGTCATTGCCTTCATAAAACACGCGGCCCGTTCCCTGATCTTCAGCGCCGCCGCCACGCCCGCCGCGGTGGCCACTGTCCTCGCCACCCTGGACATCATCGAGAACGAGCCGGAGAGGCGCGAAAGGCTGTGGCAGGTCACGACGAAGATGAGGACGGGGTTCCAGGCCATGGGCTACAACACGGGCGCGTCCCAAACTCCCATTATCCCGATCATGATCGGTGATGACGAAAAGGGCTTCATGCTCTGGAAGCTGCTCCGCGACGAGGCGATCTTCACGACCCCGATCATCTATCCCGCGGTCCCCGTAGGGCAGGCCCTGATCCGGACGAGCTACTCGGCCGGCCACACCGAGGAGGAGTTGGACGCCGTCCTGGACGCTTTCCGGAAATGCGGCAAAATGCTGGGCATCATCTGATGGGAACCGCCAGGCCTGAAGGTCACGGCGGCATGGGGAAGATCCAATGGGTGCTCCTTTCGTAAAAAAAACGATTCGTTGGTTTATCTGCGGTTTCCTCCTGGCAGGGGCGCTCGCAGGTCTGGCCGAAGCCTCCTCCATCATCATGCCCCTCGTCCAGGTCAAGGCTGGGATGAAAGGCCGGGGGAAGAGCGTTTTCGAGGCGGACAGGATCGAGGAATTCGACGCCGAGATCCTC
>Ga0315274_10003475_pt1 | contig 23434 bp, 22 predicted proteins | sample YL17G02_20_MG_FD_203700 | JGI IMG/M metagenome (GOLD analysis project Ga0315274, IMG submission 203700) | Sediment microbial communities from Yellowstone Lake, YNP, Wyoming, USA - YL17G02_20 | ecosystem: Environmental > Aquatic > Freshwater > Lake > Sediment | place: USA: Wyoming | collected...
AAACGCTACTTGATGGTCATATCAATGCGGGCAGTTATACTTATAAATTCGAAATTCGAAATTCGAAATTCGAAATTCCTGCAGGCATCTACTTCCTCAAATACGAGACTTCAACTGATGCGAAAGAAATGAAACTGATTGTCGAATAATCAGTATATAAAAATTAGACCCCGCCCTTAACATGTAAGGGCGGGACAAGCCAAGGGGGCGGAAACGCCCCCTTGTTATTTTCTGTGGGGTAGCTGAACCTGAGGGGTCGCACCCCTCAAAATGTAAACTATAACGCAACTTTTAAACTGGCTGATTTTTCATCTAACCAACTAACAACTATAAAATCTATTGCAAAGGTGGTCGAGACTTTAGTTTGAAGATTAAGTTAAGATTATATATCGGTATTAAATTTGGTTCATAGTTATTCATATACATTACTATCTCACAGGTTATCTAATTAAGATGTTATCCATAACCATATTAGGTAATATATCGCGGAATATTATATGTGATATATCAGGTTATTGATTAGTATGCCTGAGGGGTCGCACCCCTCAAAAATCTTATTCAGTATTTAGTGTTTTTATTATACAATCTTGACAAAACTCGTGAATTATCTATAATTATTATATAAGGATATTCTTGATTTCTATATGATTATTAAACCTTGGCACAATATTTGCTGTCTAATATGTATATGAAAAATACAAAACAAAACCGATCTTCAGTAAAATGTATAACTGAGGGTCAAAATTTCACGTTAGGAGGAAAGTAGTATGAAAAAACTACTCGCATTATTATTTAGTATTGCGTTAGCAACAACACTGTTCGCGCAAACTACGGGATCGATTGCCGGAATCGTTACTGATTCCGCAACCGGCGCTCCAATCCGTGGTGCAATGATAACTGCTTGTGCATCGAATATGTGTGGCGGCAGAGCAATTACTGATTCAACCGGTACCTATACGATTTTAAATTTAGCTGCCGGAAATTATATCGTAGTTGCCCATGCCCGAATGTATCGTTCGCAGCGTTATCCGGATACGGTCGCGGTTGTTGCTGGACAAACTACACCAAATATCAATTTTGTCTTAACCGGTTATACTCCACCACCACCACCAAATCCTGGCTCAATTTCTGGCGTCGTAACCGACTCGGCAACTGGTTTACCAATTGCTGGCGCAAATGTAATGGCTCGGGACCGTCGAATTGTTCGCAGGGCAATAACCGGAACGGACGGAAGTTATACGATTACGAATTTAAGAGCAGGGGCATATCGGGTAATGGCAAATAAACACGGTTATCAACCGAATATGTATCCTGACCCAGTTATTCTTGCGGTAGGTCAAGCAGTTACTGGAATAAACTTTGCATTAGTGCAAGGTCAGGTTCCACCCCCACCTGGAACTGGTTCAATTTCTGGCACTGTAATTAATGTCGGAACCCAGCAGCCAATTGCCAATGCAACGGTTCATGCCTGGCGACAAAATATTTGTGGTGGTATGGCAAGAACTGGCCCGGACGGTACTTACACAATTCCGAATCTTTTGTCAGGAAATTATCAAATGAGCGCATCGGCAATGGGTTTTATGCCTCAGACCTATCCTGACCCGGTAACTGTGGTTGAAAATCAGAATACTCCGAATATTAATTTCGCGCTACAACCGAGACAACCGTAAAAGGTGGATTCTATACCAAAATCCCCCGCCTCTGCATACAGAGGCGGGGTTTACTTTTATCCCTTCATAATAATTAATAAATTGAAGATGAGAGTAATTTTTTTCCAATTACTGATTATCGGGGGTCTTTTTGCCCAGAATGTCTTATGGACAAGAGTTTATGACCGAGGTGCTGATGAATATGGTGCTGGTGTCGCGGTTGATGGAAGTAATTATATTGTCGTGGGAACCTATTTAGTTAATAATGGTGAATTTTTAATTATAAAATATACTAATAGTGGCGATACGGCTTGGACCAGACGATACTCAACCGGTAATGACGACTGGGCAATGGCGGTAGCAATTGATGTCAGTCATAATATCATCGTCACGGGCAATTCGCAAAAACAAGACTCATCAATATTGGTTTTACGAAAAATCAGTTCGAGCGGTAGTTTGACCTGGACAAAAACTTTACGAAAAGCTAAAAGAACAATGGTCGAAGGGGTCGCGATTGATAATTCGAGTAATATTTATGTTGTCGGGGCAATTGATAACGGATTCGATTTTGACCTTTTGTTAGTAAAATATAATAGTTCCGGTGATACGATTTGGAGCCGCACTTTCTCCTCACCATTTGATGATTATGGTACGCAAGTTGCCGTCGACGGCTCCAATAATATTGTTGTTTCTGGTTATCTCGGGGTAACCGGCATAAATGATTTTTTGACGATAAAATATTCTTCGCAAGGTGATACCATTTGGGTAAGATATTATGATTCAGGTCAAGACGATATCAGTAATTCTATCAAAGTTGATAATTCTAATAATGTAATTGTCGCCGGAGGCTCGGGTAATATTAGTCAGTATAAATATCGTATCGTAAAATATTTATCCAATGGCAGTTTGACTTGGACTCGGCAGTTAAGTAGTACTTTAAATAATAGTATTTTCGGTTGTGCGGTTGATAGTCGCGGTGATATTGTCGCCACCGGAAGCTCAGGTAATAGCAGTAATTATGATTACTTAACCGTGAAATATACGCACAATGGTGATACGGTCTGGTCAAGGCGTTATAATCAAGATTATGACGATGAGGCGATGGATATTGCAATCGACGGTTCGGCGAATCTGGTTGTTGCAGGTTTTACATTTAACGGTTTAGATTATGACTTTACAACCATTAAATACAGCAATGCCGTAGGGATTTTAGAAAAAACAAACAATGAATTGCCATTTTTAAATTACAAATTACAAGTTGCCAACATAATCAAACATAATTTGGCATTTAATATGTATGTAACTAATCCGGATTGGTTCGACATTAATTTGTATGATATAACGGGTAAGAAAACAATCCCGATACATAATGGCAATCTTCCAATTGGCGAATATAAATTCAACCAGTCAATTCCGATTGCGGGGCTCTATTTTTTAACAATCAAACCATCTCACATCAAACAAAGCCAAATAGTTTGTAAAAAAATTATCGCAATTAAATAACTCCGTTAGATAATTGGTAAATCTTAACTATAGTAGTAAACATATGTCTCATATCTAACGGGGACATTCTTTATTCAGGTTCCCAAATGTATTTACCGGTTATATCAATATAACCCCATTTGTCAGCTAACCCAATACCGGCGATGCCGTCGCGAAAATCTAACGCATAATCAAATCGTGGAAGAATTACAACTTCACCAGTGCTATTGATATAACCATACAATTGGGTTTTTTGGATTGAAGCCATCCCTTCCGAAAAATTACCTGCCAAATCAAATTGCGGTTCAATGATAATATTACCGGCTTTGTTTACATAACCGTATTTACCACCGATATTAACCGCTGCTTTTCCTTCGTGGAATTCCAGAGCCATAAGGAAACGGGGGTTTATTACAGTTTTTCCTTGATGATTAATATAACCCCAGCTATCACCTGTTTTTATTGCGGCTAAACTTTCCGAAAAATCCCAAGCATTATTAAATATTGGTTTGATTGCCCACCTGCCCGCTTTATTAATATAACCAGTTTTACCAGAAGACTCAGCGCGCGCCAATCCTTCGTGAAATAAACCTGCTCGGTCAAATCTCATTTTAATGACAAATTTAGCGGCTCTATTAATATATCCAAACTTCTGATCAATCACAACCAATGCAAGACTTTCAGAGAAATCTTCTGCCACTTTGAACTGGGGCGAGATAACCGTTTTACCGGTTCTGTCCATATAACCATATTTACTTTCGGCATACATTCGAGCAAGACCATTGGAAAACTTGCCCGCGGTCCATAAATCGGCTCTTGGTGCAATTACAAATTGCCCATTTTTATCGATGTAACCGCATTTAAAATCAATTGAAACTTTTGCTAATCCTTCAGAGAATCTATCGGCAGAAGCAAATTGAGCAGCGATTATCATATTGCCTTTGGTGTCAATATAACCACATTTATCACCTTTTCTAACTGGATATAATTCACTAATCCCTAATGAAATCGAAAGTAAAATTACAGGACAAATAAATATCAAGCGATTTATTTTCATAATTATTGCTCCTTTTGATGGCTTCAATTATTTCGGTCCCCAAATAAATTTACCGGTTGTATCGATATAGCCACGATAATATCCAACCATCACACTAGCGAGTCCGTTTTTGAATGGGTAAGCAAGGTAAAATTTTCTATCGATCACTGTCTTTCCTTCTTTGTTTATATATCCCGACGGCAAACGACCAATCACTGCAAAACCTTCTGAAAAATCTTCAGCATCGACGAATTGTGGTTGTATTACTATTTTCCCTGTTTTATCAATATATCCCCATTTCAAATTCAAACGAACTGGGGCAAGACCTTCGGAAAATTCCTCCAATGATTTATCCTGTCAAAAAATTATTCGGTTGGTTCCCAAATATATTTACCGGTTTTATCAATATATCCCCATTTACCATTCATTTCGATTTTTGCTAAGCCACCCGAGAAACTTAACGCACTCTCGAATTTTGCTTTGATTGTAAACTTACTGGCTTTATTTATATAACCATACTTTCGATTTGTATCTTTAACCGCGGCGAGCCCTTCGCAAAAATCATCAACCCATAGAAACTGTGGATTAATTACATATTCTCCTTTTTTATCAATAAAACCCCACCAAGAATTAACTTGAACTCGTGCCAGTCCTTCTCTAAAATCACCAGCATCGTTATAAATCGGTGTAATTTTGATTCGGCGTTGCTTATCGATATAACCATATTTATCACCCATCTTCACTGCGGCAAGGCTCTCGGAAAAACTGCTCGCCCAATCAAACAAAGGGTCAATAACAAAGGCACCATTACGATTTATAAAACCATATTTCTGATTTTGTCTTACCACGCCGAGCCATTCGGAGAAATTGCCCGCCCACTCAAATTGTAGCTTGATAGCCTTTTTGCCCTTGTTGTCAATATAACCATATTCGTCACCGGCACGTACCCAGGTTAGTAATTCAGAAAAATTTCCGCTTTCGCTATATTGAGATTTAAAGATTGTTTTACCGGTTCGGTCAATGTAGTAATTTTTATCTCCAACACTTACTCGCGCTAAGCCTTGAGAAAAATCTTCTGCCCAATCGTATTGTGGATGTATGATATATACACCGGTTTTATCAATATACCCCCAGTTCCCATTTGTGCAGGCTGCGGCTAATTCTTCAGAAAACTCCCAGGCATTATCAAATTTAGGCTTGATAATAATTCTTCCCGTATTGTCAATATAGCCATATTTTCCATTCTGCTTTATCGGGAAAAGCGAGCGGTCCTGAGTTGTCTGAGCTGAAGCTGAATTAAGAAGTAAGACGTAAGAGGTAAGAAACAAGATAATTATTAATTTTTTATTCATTATTCTTGACTCCTTCTGAGTTATTTTCTTGAATGGTTTCAGTAAATCTTTCTTGAATAATCGTTTTTAGCATTTCGAACGCTTGCGTGACTCGGTCTTTCCTGCCGCCGCCTTCAGCTAAATCAGGTTTGCCACCGCCACCGCCTTCCATCGCCTTACCGACCTGCTTTGCCAGCTCGCCGGCTGGTATTTTATCCTGAATATTACTACTGACAAATAAAATATATCGGATTTGTTCTTCTCCTTCTTTGTCGGCAACAAGAAATCCACACAGATTTTCTACTTCGAGTTGACGCAGTTTATCCGCAATCAAACGGAGAGCGTTATTATCTAAATAATCAAAGGTTTTGAATACAATTTTAATACCCGCAATCGTCTCGATATTTTGCCGCATCTTCTCAACTTCTGAATTAATTATTTTAGCCGTTATGCGCTCAAGCTTCTGTTCTAATTGTTTCTGATTGCTGAATAATCCGTCAATTTTACTGGTGAGTAATTTATCTTTTGCTTCTAATTTCTGATTCAATTCATCAAGAACTTCCCGCTCTTTTTTTATCTCTCGATAAGCCGATTTACCGACTAATGCTTCAATTCTTCGGATACCCGCCGCAATACTAGTTTCAGTAATTATCTTAAAATTACCGATTTCACCGGTTCGCCGCAGGTGAGTTCCGCCGCATAATTCACGGGAAAAATTACCGATTCGTAAAACATTGACTCGTTCGCCATAAACTTCGCCAAAAAATGCTAATGCCCCCATCGCTTTTGCTTCATTAATTGGTATATTCGTTAAATGGTCAATTTTAATATCTTCAATGACTTTGTTGTAAACTAAACCCTCGACCTTATGAATTTGCTCTGCAGTTAAAGCAACCGGACAGGTAAAATCAAATCGTAATCTGCCTGGTTCGACCAGCGAGCCCTCCTGTTTAACATACTCGCCGACAACCGTTCTTAATGCCGCGTGCAAAAGATGGGTTGCGGTATGTGCCCGTTCAATCTCTCTCCTTCTTTCTTTGTCAATGACTGCCCGGACCACCATCGGCTCTTCGGTAAACCCCGCCTTTGCGTGCAAGGGCGGGGTAAACGCATTTTCCTGAAGTTCACCTTTGATTAATTTTGCTTTTGACCAGCGGTGTTTGTTTTTATAATGACTGCCAATTACTTCTAATTCAAATTTATCACCAATAATCTTACCGGTATCGCCAATCTGTCCGCCCGCTTCCGAATAGAACGGCGGGTTTTGGAGCAAGATATCCCAAACATCATTGGTTATTTTTTGAGCGATTAAAAGATTGGTTTCGATCTCGTCGGACTCGTACCCAGCAAACTCTTCGTTCTGCATGCTGAGTGCTTGTTCCGTCGAATCGGTAATTTGAGATTTAAGATCAACTACTGTCTTACGCGACCGCTCTTTTTGTAATGCCATCTCTTTTTCATATCCTTCCAAATCCAGAGTAAAATTATTTTCATGGGCTAATTCTTGAGTTAACTCAACTGGTAAACCAAAAGTATCGTGCAGCTTAAATATTTCAGTTCCTGGAATTATTTTACTTTCTTTATATTGGTCGGCAAGTTCTTCCCAACGCGTCAAACCCGTTTCGATTGTTTTTAAGAATCGTTCTTCTTCTGATTTAATTATCAGGGCAATCGATTCGTGTTTCTGAATGTATTCGGGATACCATTGCCGGATATCGGACATTATCTCACCGCTTAGCCGGTATAAAAATGGTTCTTCGATGCCAATTTTATAAGCAAAGAGTAATGCCCGCCTTAAAATACTACGCAACATATAACCGCGTCCCTCATTAGACGGAATCGTGCCGTCACCAATCGCAAAAGTTAAAGCTCGGCAATGGTCGGCCGCTGCGTAATAAGCAAGTCGGTTATTATCATTTAACGGTGAAGACAGAATCTTGCCTAAAACTTTAGTAATCGGGACAAACAAATCGGTTTCGAATATCGATTTTTTCTCTTGCGATACCATGCACAACCGTTCCATCCCCATGCCGGTATCAATTCCACGATTTTTGAGTGGTAATAGCGTTCCATCTGATTGCATATCATATTGGGGAAAGACAATATTATAAACTTCAAGGAATCGTTCACAATCGCAACCCGGTCCACAAGTCTCTTTCCCGCAACCAAATTCTTCGCCCATATCATAATAAATCTCCGAGCAAGGACCGCACGCACCAATTGAACCAGCTGGTCCCCAAAAATTATCTTTCTTTCCTAATTTATAGATTCGCTTACTTTCTAAACCGACATCTTGATGCCAGATTTGATAAGCTTCGTCATCTTCTTCATAGACCGAAACCGAAAGGCGGTCTTGGGACAACTCGACAACCTGAGTCAAATATTCCCACGCCCAAGGAATCGCTTCTTTCTTAAAATAATCACCGAACGAGAAATTACCGAGCATTTCAAAGAACGTGCAATATTTTATTGATTTTCCAACCCGTTCTAAATCGGTTGCCCGCAAGCATTTTTGTATTGAAGTTGCCCGCCGATATGTTAATGGTACAGAACCGGCAAAGAATGATTTAAATTGAACCATCCCGGCACTGGTAAAGAGTAAAGTCGGGTCGTCTTTGGGGATTAATGACGAGCTGGCAATGATTTTATGCTCTCTTTTTGCATAAAAATCTAAGAAAGTCCGGCGTATCTCTCGATGATTCATAACCTGTTTCGCAGATACCCTAAATCCGATAAATTTAAACCACAGATTAACACAAGATTTTCACAAGATTTTCTCTTTTTTTCTCGTGTTAATCGGGCTATGCCCCGCTTCGCTAGCGTGAAATCTCGTGGTTTCATTTAATCTTCCTGCTCTTCTATTTTCAGTGCTTTTTTAATTATTGGATATGAAAATCCCCGTCTTGTCAGTAACGCATAAAGTTTTTGCTTCTTTTCGTATTCAGGTAAGCTTTTGTAACGATTTTCAAACTTTTGAATAAGTCTTTTACACACTTCTTGTTCTTGTGATTCGCTAATTTCGTTAAGAGCACTTTTAATATTTTGGTTAATAACTCCCTTTTTGATTAGCTCGGCAAAAATCAGTCGTTTACCTTTAAGACCAAGATTAAGCCTATCGGATACAAATGCCTGAGCAAATTTGTTATCGTTGATTAATCCCAGAGACTCTAATTCCTTAATCACATCCGAAATAACCGATTCTGTAAATTCCTTTCGCTGTAGCCGATTTTCCATCTCTTTTCTTGCACGCATTCTAAAAGAAAGCAATCGGAAAGCATAATCTTTTGCTTTTTGCTTTTCTGCCTCATAAATTAGCTTGTCGAGTTCTGGTTTGGAGATTTCTTGCTCTTGATAGAGTCCGAGTTGTGATAACGTCTTTTTATCAACACTAAAGGCATATCTACCGTTAATGTAAACCGAGGTTCGTTCAGGATTTTTTCTTTGTGGTTTTAGGCTGACTTTCATCTCGCTGTTGCTCACTGTCGCTTTGTATAACATCTGGTGTTGTGTGTATTGCGGTTTCTAATTCCTTCTCGATTTTTTTTGCAGTATCAGGATTTTTTTCCAGAAACTCAACTGCACTGTCTCGTCCCTGTCCAATTTTTGTATCTTCGTATTGATACCAGGCACCTGATTTGTCGATAACATTATGTTCCGCGCCTAAATCGACCAGTTCGCCCATCCGCGAAATACCCTTACCGTAAATAATATCAAATTCGGCTTGTTTAAATGGCGGTGCCATTTTATTTTTAACTACTTTCACCCGAGTGCGGTTACCGATAATGTCCTCACCTTTTTTCAGTGCGCCGATTCTTCTTATATCAAGTCTAACACTGGCATAGAATTTCAAAGCCAAGCCACCGGGTGTTGTTTCCGGATTACCAAACATCACACCAATTTTCTGACGCATCTGATTAGTAAAAATTGCACAGGTTTTAGATTTACTAATCACCGATGATAATTTTCTTAATGCCTGTGACATAAGTCTTGCCTGTAGACCAATAAACGCATCGCCCATTTCACCTTCAATTTCCGCTCGCGGGACTAAAGCCGCCACCGAGTCGATAACAAAAACATCTAGACTGCCTGAACGCGTCAAAGTCTCGGCAATCTCTAATGCCTGTTCACCAGAATCGGGCTGGGCAATAAATAAATTTTCTAAATCCACTCCCAATGCCTGGGCATAATTAACATCTAAAGCATGTTCGGCATCGATAAAAACTGCGGTTCCGCCTTTTTTCTGCACCTCGGCAATAATTTGCAAGGTCAAAGTAGTTTTACCTGATGCTTCGGGTCCAAAGATTTCACAAACCCGGCCACGCGGAACCCCACCGATACCTAAAGCATAATCAAGCCCAATCGAACCGGTCGGAATGACTTCAGCCTGGACTTTGGTTCCAGTTTCACCTAATCTCATAACTGCGCCTTTACCAAATTGTTTTTCAATCTGCGAAATTGCCATCTTCAACGCTTTTATTCTTTCTTCTTCTGCCATATTTCACCTCAACTTTTTAACCACGAAGACACGAAAAATATACCACAGAGTCACAGAGTTTCGGAGAAACACAGAGAAAAGTCTTGGTGTCCTCTGTGCCTTCGTGTCTCTGTGGTTTTTGTTTATTTTGTGCAATTCGTGGTAATATTTTAATCATTTTATGGTCTTAGTATAAATTGAATAATAATAAAGTCAATAGCAAACCACGGAAAAAATATACCACAGAAACACCCCGCACCTATGCATATAAACGCGAAGCTTATTACCCGCTATTGGAGTGATGTTTCTTCGGCACCTGAGCATAGGTGCGGGGTGAATCTGAGACTCTGTGGTATTTTTCAATCTGTGCAATCAGAGATTTCTGTCTTTTCTAGAAATCTCAATAATTAAAACTTGACATAATAAATGTTTTTAGTAATATTAAACCAGTAATGATAGCTTGGATAAAAGATGTTCAAAACACTAACTTAAACCGAAAGGAGGTAAAATATTCTTTTTTTCGAATGTTATCTAATATCGGAGGAAATATGAAAAATTTAATTATATGCATTGCAATAATTGGAGCAATATCGTTTGCTAATGCAATGCCAGTTGGATTAGAAGCCGGTGCTGGTTATGTATTATTTGAAAATGACAATCATTTCTTTGTTAACGGCAGTGCCCTAATTAACGTTGTTAACAATTTCTATGTTCGTACTGAACTGGCAAGGATAAGCTTCCATTCTGGCAGTACTTTAATATCTTTAGGAACAATGTCACCGATTGATTTAATGCTGTTCTTTCCATCCCAAACATTTAATCCTTATGGATTAGCAGGTATTAACTTGACAACGGGCGGCGGGGTTACCTTATTTAATGTAAGAGCAGGTGCCGGTGTTGAATTCAAATTCAACGAAGCACGCTTTTACCCATTTGTTGAAGCTGACCTTGACCTTGCTTCAGTAAGTGCGGGTGGTGCATCAAATACCGAAAATGCCATTACTCTTAAAGGTGGAATTCGAGTAAAGTAATACTTTCACTTATCTACTATAAATATAAAGGGCGGGACATTATCCCGCCCTTCTGTTTAGGCGAATTTAATCGCTTAAATAATTAGTTATGGAGTATATGACCAAAATTGTTTCGTGTTATGTCCTTTGAAAGCATAGATTACACCATTGTAAGTTGTTAATGAACCACCGTGATTAACTCTCTTTGCCGGTAATATTGGAAGTATCTCTAATGTAAACCATGTGCTAATAGCTGGATCATAATAACCAAAACTCTCTGAGTTGCCACCTTTGAATGCATAGATTTTATCATTGAGAACAGTTAATGCTGCGCCATCTTTTATTTGCTTTCCTCTTTTTAGACTGTCTGGACCAAAAGTGACTACTGGTTCTAGTGTCCAAGCGTCGGGCAAATAATAATAGAAATGCCGAGTATTTCCGCCAACAAACGCATAGATTTTGTTATTATAGGCAACTAATGCGCCTCCATTTTTGATTCTCTTACCATCTAGCGTAATTAAAGGTGCTTTTGGTGTCCAGGCATCTCCGGCTGGATCATACATCCAGAACACATCAGTATTTCCACCCTTAAACGCATAGATATTACCATCGTACGCAACCAACGCACCGCCATGGGAAACCTTTTTCATTTCAATTCCCCTTGGAATGGAACATTTCTTAGTCCAACTATTTCCAACCGGGTCATAAGCCCAAAATTCTCTCGTGTTGCCGCCCTTGAACGCATAGATATAATCACCGCATGAGACTAACGCACCACCATTTTTAACTCGGTTTTTAATTTTACGATAACCATGATTACCAAGAACACTATCAAATGGAATCGAGCATTTTATCGCCCAGTGGCCAGTGCCTGGGTCATAGGCAAAGAAATTTACCGAATTTCCGCCCTGAAATGCATAGAACATTGTTCCGTGTACAACCAAAGCGCCGCCATCTTTCACGCCTTTCATTCCCGGTGTTGTTGGTACATCTTCTAATGGTGCCCATGCTGCAAATGCTAAACTGATTCCTGCAACAAGGATGATAAGGATTGCTTTGTTTATGTTTTTCATATATCCTCCTAAATTTTAATATCTTTATTTTTAAAATATTTTGTATTATTTAATAAACCGATTGCAACGAACGTATTACTGGAATAATTGGCGGATGTTACAATATAATAGTTCACATCAATCCAATTATACATTAATGAGTTATAAAGTTTACTCATCACATTTTAATACCTCCATTCTTTAGGTTTACAGGTATATTTTTTATACCCGCTCCATTTTTATATAATCTTTTTAAAAACTTCCCTTATTGCTCTCTGATTGCAGGAGAGAAAGTTGTGCTATACTTTCTCTATTGTAATAAGTTTACCATTTCGATATTAATTTGTCAAGATAAATCTTAAACTAATTGAAAAATAGCTGGTTATTTATATCTTTGACCGTATAGTTAGTTATGACTGAAAAATATTTTTATGATAGCTTTTCGTTTAGTTATTAGATTTCTATTCGTAGGGGGGATACATTAATTAAAACCCCTTGCTCGGCTGTTTTATGCCCTATTTAAAGGTATGCATAAATCCTTGTATAATACCGCCTATTAATCACCGCCAACTAACCAAATTATCCTTTTATAAATATGTCCTCAATACACCGTTCGATATAATTTACTATATATCTTTCGATATCTCGATTTTAAAGGTTTATCTACCTGCCGATTTAAAGATACTTATGATTTTCTTCTTACATTTCTCCTTAATGGAGGGGACAATACCCCCTCTTTACAGCTTTCGGATGTTAGTTATTAGATTTTAGTGAGTTAGATGAAGAATCGGCGTGTTTTTAGTATGCGTTATAGTTTACATTTTTGGGGTCGCACCCTCAACAAGAGTATCCCCATCAAGGTATTTTGGGTGCTTTTCTTCCATTTTTCCCATTATCATCTTTATTTCATTCTTACATTTTCAGCGAAGGAGTGACCTTTTTCACGGTTAGTAAGAAAGCAGCCGACTTTTTGCCGTACTAACCGTTTTTTGTTTCGGGTTAACAGGGTTGCCAGTTCGATGATATCATCACCATACTTGTTTTTGACCTGAGCAATTGAATCTAATACCCGCGCCAGTTTGGGCTTGTCGTAAAAGAGCGCTAATTGGTAATGGTCTTGGGTTGATAAGTTACTGACACTGACGCCTAATAACCGCACACTTTTACCAGCATAGGTTTTAAGAAATAATTCATAAGCGATATTGGCAATTTTTTGCGGATAATTAGTCTTTTCCGCAAACGAGGTCTGGATACCGAAATAATTGAAATCAGCACTGCGCACGGTCAGATGAATCGTGCGACCGGCTAAACCTTCTTTTTCCAGCCTTCGGGCAACTTTGCTGGACAGCCAGTATAGATACCATCTAATTGTTTCTAAATCGGTAATGTCTTTAGGCAGGGTGTAAGAATGCCCGACTGATTTTATCTGGTCGTAACTTTCCGGGTTGACCCCGCCCATCCATTGTTGGCTAATCTTACTTGTTCCCGTTGCGTAATTTGTTTTAGGAAGGGCGGGGTTGACCGGCGAAGGGTCAATGCCCCAGGCAAATTGATGCAGGATTTCACCGTACTTGCCGAATTTTTGTTTGAGCATCGCAGAAGGGAATTTTGCCAAATCTTCAATCGAGTTGATGCCTAAATTGTTTAGGTGTATTTTCATGCGCGGACCAACCCCGACTAATTCTTGAACCGGCAATGACCAGATAAGCTGAGGCAGGTCTTTCGCATCAATTATAGTAAGCCCGTCTGGTTTTTGCCATTCGGCCGCCATCTTGGCAATCAGTTTATTGGGACCGATGCCAATCGAACAGGTCAAATCGAGCTCTTGTCTGATTCGCGCTTTTATCTTAAGGGCGATTTCTTTAGGTGTGCCAAAGAGCGCTTGAACATTGGTAATATCTAAAAACGCCTCGTCAATCGAATAGGGCTCGACTAAATCCGTGAACTCTTGATAAATACTGAGCAACCGGTAGCAATAGTCAATGTATTTATCCGGATTGCCGATAATGGTTAACGCATCCGGACAGAGCCGCATGGCTTCGGGTAATGACATTGCGGATTTGACCCCGCGGTGTTTTGCCTCATAAGATGCGGTCGTAACCACCGCATGACGACCCGGTCCGCCGGTTACTAAAATCGGCTTGCCTTTTAATGCCGGATTATGACACTGCTCGATTTGAGCAAAAAAAGCGTTCATATCAATTAGAACGATAACACGATTATCCATACCTATTTTGTAAAAATCCTAAATTCTAAATCCGAAATCCTAAACAAATTCGAAATACTAATATCAAAGCTCAAAACTGCAAATAAAAAGTCATTACGAGGAGCGTAGCGACGTGGTAATCTTACATCTTTATTAATAAGGTAAGATTGCCGCGCTCCTTTCAGTCGCTCGCAATGACAAGTAGTGCCATTTTGACTTTTGAATTTGTTATATCGGCATTATTCAAACTCGACCTTGAGCAGTTGCCATTTCATATCTTCGGTATTGAGCTCGATTTCAAACGCGTTGTTATTTTCATCAGCGACGGCAAAACAGTAAATCAGGAATTTGCCCTGGCGGCGCTGCCAGCGACCGTTAATTTTATCGATACGATAAGTCTTGCCCCGCCAGGAAAAGACCCGCGGCAAAAGACCGGGGTTTTTAAATAGACAGTCAACCGCAATCGGTTCGTCAATCGTCTCATTCATACTTCGTATGAATGATTACACCGATTATATACTGATTACACAGATTGTATAACTGTAATCTGCGTAATCTTTCCAGAAACCTGTGTAATCATTCTGTTTAAAACTTTCTAAATAGTCCGATGACTTTGCCAATTATTCTCACTTCTTTGGTACCGCGTCGAATGATAATCGGTTGATAGCGTTTGTTCGCCGGCACGAGCCGAATCGCATTGGCATTAGCCTGGTAATACTTTAACGTTACTTCGTCATCAACCAGCACTGCTGCGATTTCATTCTTTTCGGCGGTCGGCTGCATTTTGATAATGACTAAGTCGCCATCATTAATCCCCGCCTCAATCATTGATTCGCCTTTTACCCGCAAGGCAAAAGAGTTGGTATTCTTAAATATCGAACGGTCTAATTTTAGATTGCCTTCGATATTCTCAATTGCCAAGAGCGGCGTGCCGGCGGCAATTTTACCGAGAATCGGAATTGAGAGGTAATCTTCTTTAACGACCGAAGACTTTTCAGTCAACTCCAGGGTTCGGGCGCGATACGCTTTCTTTCGAAGATAACCTTTTTTCTGAATCGCATTCAAGTGGTCAAACACGCTCGGCTTTTTCACCTTAAAATGGTTAGCGATCTCTTCATAAGAAGGGGGATAAGTGTTACGCTCAATATAGTCTTTGATAAACTTGATTATTTTTTGTTGTTTTTCGGTAAGGTCTTTACTCATATCACCTCCACGCTAAATTCTAATTTCTAAATCCGAAATCCGAAACAATACCCAATTACCAAAATCCAAAGGACACGAAGTGTCATTGCGAGGAGTAAAGCGACGAAGCAATCTCCACATATTAATAAGTTGAATATTTTGAGATCGCCACGCCCGAAACTGACTCGCAACGGCGTTTTGAATTTGTTTGGAAATCAGATATTCGGATTTAGGATTTCTCATTTGGGATATTATACCTAACCCTCGTTAGGTTGTCAAGCAAAACTTTTAATTTATTATTTTATTCGCAGGTGGCACCGAAGATAGATATTACAAAGCTTGCACTCTTGATTGGATTATCTGTAAATAGTTTAGTCTATCTTTGTGGGGCAAGGAATGGTATTTTTACTTATTTTTCTTTGTAGCGTTGTATGCCTTTCTTTGGTCTATTGTTCTGCCGATTTGGTAGCTAAGGTGAATAACCTCTATTGTTAATCCGACTCCTACAAGTAAAGCAGGAATTTCTGTTTCCAAATTATTTCTCATTTCGTTTGGAACGTCGGTTTTCCCAAAGTGCGAAATTACTAGTACAGCAAATGTGTAGAAACCTAACATCGCGACAGGGATTGCTGAAGCAATTGCACATCCAGTGCGCCAAGTTGTTTTCTCGTTTATTTCAGTTAATGCTGATGTTTTATTGCGGTCGATTCGCTCGCCAATTTCGTAATCAGCGAACGCGCCAGTGCCAATTCCTATACAAGCGGCTGACCAAAAAAGTGGAACATTCACATCATAAACTGGCATTAAAATCGTAACTGTCCCACATTCAGTAGGAACACTAATAAATTCAGTCCACCCCGATTGTTTTATTGCTAACCAAGAACCGGCTGCGCCTCCAGCACAAGAACCAACGGTTGTTCCATGTAATGTCCAAAGAAAAGTGTTTTCTTTAGTTTTTAACACCTGTTTTGTTTGTTCAAGTCCTGATATTCGTTTTGATTCTATTTCTCCCCAGAATCGGTCTAATACTAATTTTTGGTTTTCATCGCTGGTAATTATCTTTTTAATGGTATCTGCCTTGTTGATTAGATAGACGATTTTTGAAACATCATAAGGTGTAAGTTTTAAATAAATTTGATTTATCGAATCTTTATTACAATAGGTAATTTCAGCAATATTATTCGAATCTTTCGTAATAAAAAATCACGCCGACTCAAAATTATTTATGCCGGGAAATAAATTGTACTGGTCGCGTTCGGCTAAATCAATCGTGTCGCCGACAATGTCAGTGAGCCGAACCAGAGATAAATCTTGGGCAAGACTCAAAGATACAAATATGACCGACATGACTAAAAATAACCAAGCGATTTTACTCATATCACTCTCTTGTCTCAACGAGTTATCCACAGAAGAGTTACATCAGATATGAGTATTTGTCAAGAATTATTTTTGTTGAAGTTTATTTCTAATCGAGTAAATTGCACGTTGGGCATTTTCGTATTCAGGTTCGATTTGTAATGCTCTTTGCATTTCGGCAAGCGCTTCTTTATTTTTACCTAGATTTGAATAAACGGCGCCTAATTGATAATGGATTTCCGGGTCATGGGGGTTGATCTTTAATGCTTGTTCAAATTCGGATGCAGCATTAGTATAATTAGCATTAGCAAAGTCATAACGACCTTGTGCAAGATAAGCATAGTAGTTAACCTGGGGATATCGTTGAACAAAATCAGAAATTATCCTTACCTGTTCTTTTGCTTCAGCCATGCGATTTAACCTAATATCAGCTTGCAATAAACTATATCGAGCAATAACATCGTTTGGACGAATCGAAAGGGCAACGTGATAATTGTCCGCGGCTAACGTGAAGTTGCGTGTTTCAAGATAAATATTGCCCTTTTGGACATAGCCTTGAGTTTCGTATTCTCCTATATCAATCACTCGTAATTGTCCTAAACCGTAAAGAATAAAAAATCCGCATGACAATAACAGAACGGAAATATATTTTTTACTTTTTAACCGATTGATAAACTCACTAATAAAAAACGCAGCAAAGATAATTAAAAATGGTATCGCCGGTGCACGGAGGCGGGATATAACATAAAAAATCAACGACGAAATAAAATAGATGAAGATAAAACTATATAATAAATATAAATCTTTCCATCGTTTTGCTGATAATATGATGCCCAGTATCGCGCATGGGAAAATAAAACCAAACCCAAAAACCGAAATTTTTAAAATTAAAGAATCATCTCGTGCCTGATAGAAATAATAATCATTAGGGATTTCGTAACTATTTATAAATAAAAGAAATTTTCGACACTGTAATTTTAGGTAAGCGCCTGGGTTATGAGTAATAAAATTAATTCCCTGACTAAATGAATAACTAGATACATAGGAAGGCTTTACTAATTTACCATCGATTTCTTGGACAAGCTTCTCAAATAATTTAATCGAGAAAATTGGTGGAAGGTGAAATGGAAGATAGGGTCGCCAAGTTCCATCAGTTTTTGGATTATTACCATAATAAAAGTTTATACCAGAATGGGTAGTAAATGGGACAAAATCTTTTCCAACAATATAATTCCGAATCGGGATAACAGAGATAATAACTGCGGTAGTAATTGAAAAAAATAGATACTTAGGAATTGGTCTCGGCTTTAATTTAATAATGAAGTAAGGAATAGCAAGAATTAATAAAAGAATAAATTCGGGGCGGACAATGATAAGTAAACCGCATATCACCGCGGAAAGAATTAACAATTTAATTGAGTAGTTATCATATAATTTTATTAAAAGATAAGCTAAGAATAAACTAAAAAATATATTGACTTCGACATAAAGTAGAGCACCAGTAAAAAAGATTAGAATGCCGGAAAAAGTATAGATGATACTGGCAATAAGCGCATTACGGTGATTTGAGATACGGCGAACAATTAAATACAAAAATAACACTCCGAAACTTGAGAGGAGCGATTGGATGGTTTGAACGATAATAATATTACTACCCAAAATTCGATAAATAATAGCTAAAAAATACGCATAAAACGGACCAAGGAAAAAAACTTCATTGCCCAGCCAATTACCTTGGACAATTGAAAGCGCCCAGTTGTGATAGTAAAACGAATCGACCGTATAACGCGTAATTATCGAAAAGGGATTATTTTTCATAGAAAAAATAAAAATAGTTCTAATTAAGAAATTAGTAATAAAAATAAAAAAGATTTTAAGATACGGATTGATTTCATTTGATTTAGATTTCGGTGCGCTTCGCATTACGATATTTTATTGTGGGGATATAAATAGTCAAGTCCAATCATTTTAATATTTCTCGATGGGGTAATAAAGTTAACGGCGGGCCTTTAATAAATCAAGTGCATTTTTTGCGTCTTGATGATTAGGGTCGAGCTCTAATGCCTTTTGCATTTCAACAAATGCTTTTTGATTATTACCTAACGTCATATAAACTGCTCCGAGCAAGTAATGTATCTCAGCATCATAAGGATTGAGTATTAATGCTTGCTGGAATTCAACTGCGGCTTGGCTGAAATTACGCCGAGCAATATCAAAACGTGCTTGAGCTAAATGGGTATATACTTGATAGCGAGGATTAGTTTGGGCAATATTAGTAATTATTTGTAGTTGTTCTGCTGCCTGCGACGGACGATTCAAACCAATATATGTTTGTAATAAACTATACCGCGCAATAATATTTTCCGAATCAATCATCAGTGACTTATTATAAGCATCAGCTGCTAAAACATACTTACGGATACTCTGATAGATATTTCCTTTTTGTATGTAACCTTGACTATTGAATTCGTTTTTATTAACAAGTCGAAATTGTTCCAAACTGAAAATTGTTCCAGCGAATACTATTAGTAATAATACTTGCCCAATTTTTCCTTTACTTAATCGTTCAAAAAGTTCCCCTATAAACATTGCAGCGAATATTATTAAGAATGGTATAACTGGTGCCCGTAAACGAGATAAGACATAAAATACCAGCGAAGAAACAAGATAAATAAAGGTAAAGGCATATATCAAATATGAGTCTTTCCATCTTTTTAAAGAAAATATAATTCCTAAAATAGCACATGGTAAAATCAGAGCAAAACTAATAAAACAGATTTTTAATACAACTGAATCGTCTTTGGTCTGGTAAAAATAATAGTTATTAGGGATTTCATAACTATTTACAAACAATAGAAATTTTTTTGTTAGTAATTTAATATAACGAATCGGATTTTCCTTGGCGAACTCAATTCCTTTTTTGAACCAATAATTTGATGCCTCAGACGGTTTGACTAATTTACCATCAATCCGTTGTGAAGAATATTGTAATTGTGGTATGGTTATATCAGGTGTTTGTTGCAAAGGATAGACCGCTCGCCATGTGCCGTCGGCTTGAGGGTTATTACCATAGTAGAAATTTACACCTGAATGGGCAGTAAACGGCACGAAATCTTTCCCGACAAAATAATTACGAATTGGAATTATCGATGCAATAGCCAAAGTGAAAATAATGAATATGAAATATTGAAGAAATGGTTTAGTCTTTACTCTAAAAATAAAATAAGGGATGAGTATGAGTAATAGCAAAATAAATTCGGGACGTACCGTTACTAAAAACCCAAGAAGCGTTCCAGCTAAAATTGATAGTTTTATGGAAGAATTGTCCGAGAGTTTTAATAAAATGTACGCTAAGAATAAACTTAAAAAGATATTAACGTCAACATAGAGTAATGTCCCCGTGTAAAACACCAATATACCAGATAAGATATAAATCGCGCTGGCAATGACTCCTGTTCGATGATTAGTGATTTTTCGAGTAATTAAATACAGAAAGACAACACTAAAACTACTTAGGACAGTTTGAATTACCTGAACAATTATAATCTTGTTACCCAATATCGCATAGATTATACCTAAAAAATAGGCATAGAACGGACCAAGAAAAAAGACCTCGTGTCCTAGCCAATCGCCCTGAGCAATGCTTAATGCCCATTTGTGATAAAAGATTGAGTCAATCGTGTAACGGGTGATTATTGAATATGCATTCTGTTTCATGGTCAGAATAAATAGCAGACGAACTAAAAAAGTGAAAATGAAAATTAGGATTATTGGTTTATAAGGAATATCACTTGGCGCTTTGGGTTTTTTCTTTTTATATTTCATAGAAAGAGTTTATTTAATAGAATAAAATAGTCAAGATAATGTAATCTGACAGTTTAATTGACAAGGATGATAATTTTTCTATAATAGAAGAAATGGCACATAAGAAAAATCAACCATTTCGGGTATCAAAGATTAGTCTACTGAAATCGATTGCACGACGACCAAAAGGGATGTTGCGTCCAAGTAAAGTTCATAAGGATAAGACAAGCTATCGAAGACAACAACAAAAACAGGAACTCACCAAACTCGAAAAAGAAGGGTTATGATGACAAGACAAGAGGCACTTGATTTGGTTACATCAATGGTGTCGAATAAGAATTTAATAAAACATATGCTTGCGACCGAAGCGTGCATGCGTCGATTAGCAAAACATTTTGCTGAAAATGAAGAGGAATGGGGATTGGTTGGTCTTTTGCACGATGTCGATTATGATTCAACCTGTAATAGTCCGGAAAAACACACTTTAATCGCGGAAGATATTCTTAGGCAAAAAGGTATCAGCGAAGAGCACATTAAGGCGATTAAAGGGCATTGCGACCAGGCCGAGCGTGATACAAAAATGGCAAAAACCCTTTATGCGGTCGACCCGATTACCGGGTTAATCGTCGCGGCGGTACTGATGCATCCGGAAAAGAAATTAGCAAAAGTTGATAAGGAATTTATCTTACGGCGTTATAAAGAGAAGGGGTTTGCCAAGGGTGCGAATCGTGAACAGATTGCGAAATGCTCTGATAGCGGTTTAACACTAGATGATTTTACCCAGTTCTGTCTTGAAGCAATGCAAGGCATCGCAACCGATTTAGGGTTTTAGAGAATGACGCGAAAGATAACCACTGGAAAAAACAAACTGAATGGAGTTAAGACATTTCAGGATATCGTTTTTGCACTCGAGCGGTTCTGGGCAAAACAGGGTTGTGTTATTTTTACTCCGTATAATTCCGAAGTCGGTGCCGGCACTTTTAATCCCGCAACGTTTTTAAGGGTCTTGGATAAAAAACCGTGGAATGTTTGTTATATCGAACCGTCAAGACGTCCGCGCGACGGACGTTATGCTCAAAATCCGTTACGAGTCCAGCAATTCTGGCAAATGCAGGTAATATTAAAACCAGCGCCCCAAAATGTTCAAGATATCTATTTAAAAAGCATCGAAGCATTAGGAATATCTTTACCAAAGAACGATATTAAATTTATCGAAGATGACTGGGAGTCGCCAACTTTAGGCGCCTGGGGTCTGGGCTGGCAGGTTGAGCTTAATGGCATTGAGATTACTCAGTTCACTTATTTCCAGCAGGTCGGTGGCTTGGATTTAGATATTATTCCGGTTGAGATTACTTATGGTTTGGAGCGCATTTCAATGTTTATTCAGAACCGCAAATCAATTTTTGATGTGCAATGGAATAAAGATTATACATGGGGTGAAATTTATCGGCAGAACGAAATCGAGTTTTCTAAATATAATTTTGAACTTGCCGATATTCCGCTGCATCAGGAATTATTTACTAAATTAGAAGAACAGGCGGAAAAACTCTTGGAACAGGGATTAGTCTATCCCGGTTATGATTGTGTGATAAAATGTTCACACGCATTCAATATGCTGGAGGCAAGGGGGGCGATATCGGTTTCAGAACGAACTAATTATATAACTCGAGTCAGACGATTAGCTCGCAAAGCGGCAATTGCCTATATCAAGAGTCAAGAAAAGCCGCCTGTCCTAAAGCGAGAATCTTAAAGCTGGTTTTTCCAGTCTAAATTTATAATTTACAAAGAATGGTGGTGAAAAGAAAATGGCAATCGATCCAATTTGTAAAATGGAAGTAAATGAAAAAGATGCAAAGTACACCAGTGATTACAAGGGAATAAAATATTATTTCTGTGCGCCGGGCTGTAAAAAGATGTTTGATGCCGACCCGCAAAAGTATTTAGATAAACCGCAAACAAAAGGTTGTTGTTGCTGCGGGCAGTAAATTAATAATATCTAAAATTCTTTAAGATACCCTCCAAAACCGAGACGAGTAAAATCACCTTACGGTTGTAATGAGCGCTCGAAAAAACTCGCTCTCTTCAATCAGTATAATCTCTCAGAAATCTGTGTAATCAGAGATTTTAGACTTTTGAAATCTCACAATAAGTCATGTTGCTACTAAGTCAAGATGTTAAATTTGAAATTAGGCATTTTGATACTCTCTTTGACCTAAAAAGGTCTCAATTGATTTATTATGTTTATATTCTTTGTTAGTTATTGATAACCTGGTCATATGAATAACGTCGTCTTTATAAAGGACATAAATTTGATTGTCAGCAAGTAAAGATACTTCTACAACGCATTTTCTCTAGTAGGGGTGCGACCCCTCAAATCTTAGGGGTCGCACCCCTGCCTACTGTATTGAAGAGGTTTGGCTGGAGTTCTCGGGGAATAATACTTAATTAAAGACATTAACCCCGTTAGAAATAATATAGTAGACCGAGAAAAACAAATGTTTAGCGGAAATTTAGAGAGTCCCGTAATTTCTAACAGGGTGAACCGTCTTTAGCCCGCGCAATTTTAGGCAACATCTTGTCGAATCGACCCTTCGTCTTTTCTGACAGGATTAACAGGATTTATTTCTCTGTGTCTCTGTGGTATTTTCGTCGAAGCAAATCGCTCCCGATTCTTAGGGAAGACCCGACTCGGGCTTCCGATAATTTAAATTCATATTTTGGATGCCCGACTCGGGAAGATTAACCATGTTAGATATTGCTATACGAAAGTTGATGTGTTATGTTTTATATCTGAAAATGATACAATTTAATTATATCTAACAGGGTTAAAGCGTAAGGATTGAAGGTTATTG
>Ga0315274_10003476_pt1 | contig 23433 bp, 18 predicted proteins | sample YL17G02_20_MG_FD_203700 | JGI IMG/M metagenome (GOLD analysis project Ga0315274, IMG submission 203700) | Sediment microbial communities from Yellowstone Lake, YNP, Wyoming, USA - YL17G02_20 | ecosystem: Environmental > Aquatic > Freshwater > Lake > Sediment | place: USA: Wyoming | collected...
GCGGCAACTTCGCCGACTGGCCCTGGAAGGGCACCGAGGAGTTCCCCGTCAAACTCGACGATCCCGGCCATCCGCTGAACGTCGCGTTCGAGGGCAAGGGCTTCTCGGTCCTCGACGAAGGCTATGAGTTCAAGGCCCCTTACTCGCGCCGGACTCTCCGCGTCCTCATGAGCATTGATCTGTCGAAAACTAAAGAACTCGGCACGCGCGCCGATCACGACTACGCCATGGGCTGGGTGCGCAGCTACGGCGAGGGGCGGATCTTCTACAGCGCTCTGGGCCACTTCCCCGAGCTCTACTGGAATCCCAAGTTGCTCCGCCACTGGCTCGACGGCATCCAGTTTGCCATCGGCGACCTCAAGGCCGACACCACGCCGAGCGCCAAGCTCGAGAAGAAGTAACGGCCGAGTGCGAATGCGGAGTGCGGAATGCGGAATGCGGAATGCGGAGTGTGGGACCCGCGATCGTGTTAATGTAGCTCAGCCCCTTGTGGGCGTCGTGATAGCGGATTTCTGATTGCCGAAAACAGACGGGCACAAGGCCCTGAGCTACGAAGGGGAACGGGAGGGCCCACCCATGAACGAACTCCGCCGGAACAAGGGACCCTGGAAGCACCGTTTCATCATCGGCCTGTTCACGGTCGCTCTCGCGGCTCTCGCCTATTGGCTCCTCGGATTTATCCTCGACGACATCGGCAGTGTCCGGGGGCCATATTATCCCGACGTCGAGAAGCGTTTCCTCGATCAGGCTCTGGTCGGCCAACTCGCCGACGTGGATAAGCAGATTGCCGACCGCCGGCGGAACATGCAGGACCAGCGCGAGCGGCAGAATATCCTCCGCGACAGCACCGACAGCTCGCAGCGGACGATGAACCAAATGCTCGAGTTCCAGCGCCTCAACCTCGAAAAAGGCGTCAAGCCTCTGACCGAGCAACAGACGGCGCTGGCCGAAAGCCAGAACATCTTTCTCGCCAACCAGAAACGCTACCAGACCCTGAACGAAGAGATCGCCCGGCTGAACGAGGAATTGCGTTCGCTGGAAGAGAAGAAGCGGACAATCGAAGCCTCGCTCGAACAGCAGCGCGGCCCCGCCCGTGAGGAATTCCAGAAGCTGTCGCACAAACACGCGATCAAGGTGGCCTCGCTGAAACTCCTCGTTCTGATCCCCCTGCTTCTGATCGCGCTCTACCTCTTCCTCAAGAAACGCGGCAGTCTCTATGCGCCGATCATTTACGCCGCCGGAGTCGCGCTGGCGTGTCGGGTGTTGGCGGTCATCCACGAACACTTTCCCGCGCGCTCGTTCAAGTACATCCTGCTGGTTCTCTTGACAGCGATCGTTCTGCGAATCCTCGTCTATCTGCTGCGGATGGTGGCGTTTCCGAAGCGCGACTGGCTGCTGGCGCAGTATAAGGAAGCTTACGCACGATTCAGTTGCCCGGTATGCGACTATCCGATTCGGCGCGGGCCGCTGAAATACGCCTTCTGGACGCGGCGGACGGTCAAGAAACTGGCGGCCGTTTCCGAGCCGGCGTCGGCGGCGGCGCCCGAAGAAACCTACACCTGCCCGTCGTGCGGCACGAAGGTCTATGAACCGTGCGAGGCATGCCGCGCCGTGCGCGCATCGCTTCTCCCCTTCTGCGACAAATGCGGCGCCGAAAAGCCCGCCGCGGCGAGCTGATTGGCGATCTGCCCGCATTTCGGACTTCTCGCAGGTTGACAACCTGCGCCACCTCTCCGAACGGAGACGACTCACTTCTGCTGCGAGGGTTGCGGTGCTTGTGTCTCGCCGCGCGCCAGACCCTGGCACACCGCGATGATAATGCTGGCGAGAATGTCTTCCCACTTGCAGCCGCGCGAAAGGTCGTTCATGGGCCGCTGGAGGCCCAGCAGGATGGGGCCATAAGCTTCGGCGCGCGCGAGGCGTTCGGTCGCCTTATAGACGATGTTGCCTGCGTTCAGGTCGGGGAAAATCAGAACGTTGGCGCGCCCGCCGACCGGGCTGTCGGGACATTTGCGCGCCGTCACCGCCGGCACCAGCGCCGCGTCCACCTGAAGTTCGCCGTCCACACACAAATTCGGATCGCATTCGCGAACCCGGGTCGTGGCCTGGCGAACTTTGTCAATCGAAGGATGCGACGCGCTGCCTCGCGTCGAGAACGACAGCATGGCCACGCGCGGCTCGCTGCCCAGCAGCAACCGCGTCTCGGCCGCCGTCAGCAGCGCGATCTCGGCCAATTGTTCGGCCGTCGGGTCGGGAAGCACGCCGCCGTCGGCATAGATGAGCGCGCCGTCCTGGCCGATCGCCTTGTCGCCGAACAACATCAGGAAAAGGCTGGTGATCGTGCCGACGCCTTCGCGCAGGCCGATGATGTAAAGCGCTGCGCGAACGACGTTGGCCGTCGTGTTGACCGCCCCGCCGACCGCGCCGTCGGCCGCCCCCTCGCGGACCATCATCGCCGCGTAGAACAGCGGATCGGCCATCATCGCCTCGGCCACGCGCGGCTTGATCGTCTTGCCGCGCGCGGCGCGCAACTCGACGAACCGCCGGCAGTACGTCGGAAATTCCGGCGCTGATCTGGGGTCCACAATCGCAATGTCGCCCAGGGCAATCGTCTCGCGTGCCGCCGCCTCGCGCACCGCCGCAGGGTCGCCCAGCAAGATCGGCCGGCACACCTGCAACTCGACCGCGCGCACGGCGGCCCGTTGCACCCGCGGGTCGGCGCCCTCGGGCAGGACAATCGTTCGCCCGGTCTGCCGGGCTTTCTCGTAAAGTCGCGTCAGAACAGCGTGCATGGTCACCGAAGCCTCTTCAGTTCTTCCCGGTATCGTTTCGCATCGAAGGAGTATTGCTCCGTCATCACGTTCCGCATCATCTCAGCCAACACGCCCATAACCGCGTGGCGGGCCTCGTGGGGATCGTGGCCGCTCGCCTCCAATCGCTCAATTGTTTCACGCACGAACGGTGGACTGTTGAAACGGATTTGCTTTTCGAGGATCACGTGGCTTGTGAGGTGAAGATGTGGGTTCACCTCCTGGCCCGTGTCGTCGAGGCACGTTTCATCCAGTCTGGACTGTTCGAGGAACCGCCGGTACTCGGGATGAAGCTCCATCTGCTCGCTGTAGAGTTCGCTGTCGAATCGGATGGCCCTGAGCAGCGCTGCCTCCAAACCCTCCGGCTCTCCATCGAGGGCGTCGTTGCCTTCGTCGAAGATGTTCTTTTTCTTGCCCACGTCACTTCCTCCTTCCCGCAAAACGAGAACCGATCCGTCCGGGTTCACTTCTTCTGCCCGTGTTCACCCTTCATCGCTCATCGAGAGATTCTCGACTTTTTCGCAGTAGCGTTTGACGTCGAACGGCTGCCGCCGGGTCATGACCTCCCACATCTCTTGAACCAGGACGCGCAACAAGGCGTGGCGCACCTCGTGGGGGTCCTCGTCCAGCGCCTCGAGCCGTTCGACCATGCGGCCGACGCACGGCGGCTCGCCCGATGCGATTTGTCGTTCGAGCATCACATGGAGCGAGAGATGGAGGAACGGGTTTTCCTCGCGCGACGGATCGAAGAGATGCTCGGCCAGGTCTTTGTCGCTCCAGATCTCCTCATATTCCGGATGGGCCTGCATCTGCTCGGCGAGATATTCCTCGTCTTCCGTGAGATCTTCGTTGTTGTTTGCCTTCTGCCACACGCCGGCCATGTAGGCCCGGTTGAGCAGCGCGATCTGCTTGTAGTGGATTTGGTCGTCCATGACTACTTCCCCGGCGGGGCCAGCCGTTCGACCAGGCGCTTTTCGACGGCGGGCGGAACGAAACCCGACACGCTGCCGCCCAGGCGGATGACATCTTTGACCAAGCTCGAACTCACGAAGGAGTACTCGGCCGCCGGAACCAGAAAGACCGTTTCGACGTCCGCCGCCAACTGGCGGTTCATCATCCCCATTTGAAGTTCGTAGTCGAAGTCGCTGACGGCGCGCAGCCCGCGCACAATGTAGCTCGCTCTCACGCGCCGCGCAAAATCCACCGTCAACCCATCGAACGCCTCGACCGAGACGTGGCGCAGACCGGCGATCGTCTCGCGGATCATGCCCACGCGCTCTTCGATCGGAAACGTCACGGCCTTGGCCGGGTTCTCCGTCACCGCGACGATCACGCGGTCGAACATGTGCGAGCTGCGCTCGATCAGGTCGGCATGGCCGTTCGTGATCGGATCGAACGTCCCCGGATAGATGGCGATTTTGACTTGAGGCGGCATCGGTCGAGTTCTCGTGGGGCGCTGGGATTGCCGTGCTCGAAACCCAACGACTTTTGGCCGCGCCACGCGCCATGTCAACGACTTTTGCCCCGCGCGATCGCCTCTCGCCTCCAGAAAAAACCACCCGAACCACGGAACCGCGGGAACAAAATGACCCGCTCTCTATTCTAATAGAGTAACGACGATTCGAATGGAGGAAAAGCGATGGGACGACGACCACGGAAGATTTCGGGGCAAACGCCGGAACTCACGCCGCTGGAGCGCGCTTTCATGCACGTGATCTGGGAGCGCGGCGATGCCACGGCCGCCGAGATCCGGCAGGCGCTCCAGAAGAAACACCCGCTGGCCGACACAACCGTTCACACCGTGCTGGCCAAGATGCGCGAGAAGGGGTTCGTCGAGCCGATTCCGACGGTGGAACGCGCGTTGCGGTTCGCACCGTCGGTCGCGCGCGACCAGGTGGCTCGCCGATCGCTTCGGGAGCTGCTCGACGAGTTCTTCGAGGGTTCGCCGCGCCGGCTCATGGTTCACCTCGTGCAGGATGAGGCCGTGGACGAAAAAGAGATGGCGGAGATTCGCGAGCTGCTGAAGCACGCGACAAGAAAAGGAGGAAAGAGACAATGAATACCCTGGCACTGCAACACCCCGCGATGGCTACGATTGCCGACAATGCCCTACTCGCCCGTCTTGTGGGCGTCAGCATCGAACTGGCGCTCCTGGCGTGCGCCGTCGGCCTGTTCATCCGGCTGTTGTGCCTGCGCGCGCCGCGCGTGCGAGCGCTGTTGTGGCTGCTGGTGCTGGCCAAGCCGATCGTGGGTTTGGCGATCGGGACGCCGCTGCCCCTGGTTCGATTCCGGGCGCCTGATGCAGCCAGCGCAGCGCCGGTCCGGCCTGTGGAAGCACCGCTTCCCGGGGGCATCCCGGCAGCGCAGCCGGGTGCGGGCGCTTGTTTCACCGAGGCGATTGCCCCGCCCCCCTCAATGCCCCAGGCCATTCCGCAGTCCGTCGGGTCTGCGCGAGAAGCGGCAATCGGGGATTGGTCCAAAAGAAGACTGCCAATTGGGGACCTTCTGGCGGGAGTGTGGCTGGCCGGCCTGGCGGTGTTCGTAACTCTGACGGCGCGCGGGCAGGTTCGGGTCTGGACGCTGCGGCAGTCCGCGAGTGCCCCCCCCGACGCGTTGAAGCGGCGGTTTCAATCTCTCGCCGGAGAGATGGGGATACGGCGCGCACCCAACCTGAAAATCACCGGAGCGCTGTCGTCCCCGGCCCTGGTCGGGCTTGTGTATCCTGTGGTTCTGCTGCCGCAATGGCTGGCCGACATGGCCGACCCCCGGCAGCTCGACTGGCTGCTTCGCCACGAACTGATGCACTGGAAATTGCGCGATCCCGTGGCGCTCGCGGTGCGACGGCTGGCTGAGATTCTTTTCTACTTCCATCCCGCCGCCTGGTGGGCAGGGCGAAAATGGGAAGAGGCCATGGAACTGGCCTGCGACCGCGCGCTGCTGCGAACCGATGCCGACGCGCGAGCCTACGCCGAGCAACTCTACCGTGTTCTGGAAAGCCAATCGGCGCGACGTCGCCCGGCGCCGCTCGGCGGAGGGCTGTTCGCCACGCGCACCCAAATCGGCAAACGCATCGCCGCGCTGTTGTCGGACCCGTTGCGAAATCCGGCCCGATTGTTGGCACTGACCACGATTGGGCTGAGCGTGCTGGCCCTGATCAGCTGGGGTGCGGGAGTTGGCTTGGCTCGTGCGAACCCGGATTCGCCGGCGACCGAACGCCCGGAGAGCGCGCCTCGCACTCCTGGCGCGGCCAACGGGAAGGCGGTTGCGGCAGCGGCTTCGGCGGACGGAAGAGGCGCGAGAAAGCCAAACGAGGGGGCTACGAAAGCGCCCTCGGTTTGGGGCATGACAGTAAACGGCCTGCGGGCGGCGCTGGAGTTTGCGCCCGACAAAACTCCCTATGCGCTCGGCGAGCCGATCGGCATTCGCTTTCGTGTGCAGAATGTCAGCACGCAGACAGTCTCCTTGGCCTACGGCCAGGCTGGGCTGTTCACGGTCGCTGTGGAAGACGGCAAGGGCAACACCCAGGAGGTCGAGACGTTTTTCCCTTATGCGAAGCCTCGACCCGTCCGCCAGGTTCTTGCGCCGGGACAGGAAATTGTTATTCCGGGCGATGGTCTGATGTTCAAAACGCCTTCGTCAGGCATTACGCGAGGAAGCGGTTCGCACGTTCTGTGTGACGGGCCGGGCCGCTATTCCGTCCACTACAAGCTGCGTTTCAAAACCTATTCGCAGCTGTCGGGCAATCTGGCCGATTCACCCGATGCCGGCCGCAATGGCCCGCAACAGGAAGACTGGCAGGGTGAGTTGGAAACCGGTGTTCGTGAAGTTACTATCGTAGCGGCCACAACAGATGCAATGCCGGCGCCCGATTCGAATGCGGATAGGCGCGAAGCACAGGGACTTCAGCCTGGCCTGTTCGCCTTTGTTCGAGCGCCCGACGGCAAGCCGGCCGCCGGCGCCACCGTTGTCTTTGTCGCACCGGAATATGAGGCGCGATTCGTCAACGGAGCGTTTCAAAGCCAACGGCACACCCGGACGGAACGCCCCCTCGAAGAGATGGTGGCCAAGACAGACGAAAAGGGGCAGTTCGCCATAGCGCCGCCGAGCGACTTCTATGCACTCGCGGTTGTGCACGAGCGAGGCTACGCGGAAGTGACCCGTCGCGGCATGAAAACGTCGCCGACTGTGGAACTACAGCCTTGGGGACGGATTGAAGGGACTCTGCTTGCGGACGGAAGACCGCTCGCCGAAACGACGGTCACGGCCACGCGCCATCAAGCCTATGAGGAGCGCGGTCCCAAGCCCGATGTCTTCTGGTTGCGCGAAGGGGCAAACACTCGCTACACATGCACTGCGCGAACAGACGGGCAGGGCCGGTTCGTTCTCGAAAAAGTCCCCCCTGGATCAGCGCAGGTGGAGCGGGCCGACCTTCGCTATCCGATCATGTACGGCGCGATCCCCGTGAAAATGGAAGCCGGCAAAGTCGCAACGGTCGAACTGGGCCGGAAGCGAACGGTTGTTGGACGCCTCATTCCGTCCGCGGGCACGAAGATGGTCATTGACCCGGCAAAGACGCGTCTGCGGTTTGCGCTCAATCCGCCGGCGTTCTCCGGGTCGGTTGAAGACATCCAAAGTGCGTCCAAGGCGTACGGGGCCTTCCTTCAATCTCCGGAAGGTCGAGCCTATTGTCTGGAAGATGTCGCGGTGCAACCCGATGGGTCTTTTCAAGTCGAACTGCTCCCGGCAAAGCAAATGCTCCAGGCTCGGGTGGTTTTCAAACCGGCCGAAGGCGAACCCCAGGGTGAATCGCCGACCGGATGGCTCGTCCACAAATTCATTGTTTCAGCCACTACCGACGAACGAGAAATGCGCGAGCCGGTTGACCTCGGCGACCTCCAGGTGAGTGGACAATCGAAATCGCCGGCTGCAAAGAAGTGAAGATGGCACGTCCACGCCTGCCAATCTGCATTCCTCACCACGGCTGTAGCCGCCGAAGTTATGAGGCGGACCTTTTCCCAACAGCGGCCCGTCCGCCTCCAAAACAACTGCGTGAAAAATCACCTTGTCTTTTCCATTTCGCGCGCGTTTCTTGATTCGCGAACTCTGAGGCAACACAACTCTTCAAGACGAGGTATCGCGATGAAACGGGGCAGTCCCACCTGCTCGCTGCTCGCCATTGCGCTTTTCGCGCTCATCCTCTGCGCTGCGCAGAAGAGCGCGACGAAAACATCCTCTCCCGCCGAAAAGCCGCTCCCCATCCCGCAAGTCTTCCAGACACAAGACTGGCCCGCGTCCAACGTGGACTCGGTCGCGCTCTGGCGCGATCCCAAAGGCGGCGCACTCCTGTTCGTTACGGCCAAGGAGGCCCACGTCGTCTATGTGTGCGACGGCGTGACGGGTCGGCTCGTCTCGACGCTCGGAAAACCCGGCAAGCGGCTCGGCGAGTTCGCGCGTCCCAACGCCGTCGCGGTCGTCGGCGACCTCCTGCTCATCACCGAGCGCGACAACCATCGCGTCCAGGTGTTCGATCTGCCCTCGCTTCGGCCACTCGTTTTCTTCGGCGAAGACGTTCTGATCAGGCCTTATGGGCTGACGATCTTCGGCTCGGGCGGAATTTATGAACTCTACGTCACCGATAACTACGACGGCGGCGATTTCGCCGCACGCGTGAAGCATTTCCAACTCGTCAAGGCAAACGGCAAGATCACGCCCAACCTCGTCCGCTCGTTCGGCGACAAGAGGGGGCCGGGCGCGCTGCGAAAAGTCGAAACCATTCTCGCCGACCCCAAGCGCGACACGCTCTTCATCTGCGACGAGGCGACGCTCGAGCTCAAAGTCTATACACTCGCCGGGCGCTTCACGGGCCGAACGTTCGGCAAAGGAATCATCCGCTATGAGCCGGAAGGTCTGGCGATCTTCGAAGACTCGAACGCGCCGTCGGGCGGCTGGCTGGTTGTGACCGATCAGGGGCTGAAACTGACGGTGCTTCGGATTTTCTCGCGCGACGGAAGCAAGTACATCGGCGCGGTGACCGGCGATCCCGTTCTGGCCAACACCGACGGCATCACGCTGTCGCCCGGCGACCTCGGCCCGTTCAAGCGAGGCGCGCTCTACTGCGTTCACAACGACCTCCGCGTCCAGGCCTACTCATGGGCCGATGTCGAGAAAGCAGTTTTGAGTTTTCAGTTTTGAGTGTTGAGTTTCGAGTGTCGCATTACGGGATGCGGATTTCGGCTCGTGGGATTCCTCACAGCGAGGCGCTGCCCGCTGACGGCTCCCCCCTATTCCCGCATTCATCGTTCATCCTTCATCCCTCATCCTTCCGCGTTCATCCTTCATCCCTCCGCGTTCATCCTTCAGCTTTCCCAGCCTCTCCCTCATCCTCAGATAATGCGTTCCATCCCAATAGAGCTTCCGACAGCCCGTGCAGCGCGCGAAGCGCTGACACCGCGCAAACGCCTGGGCCGGAACTTCGTCGCGGCACGACGCCTTGTCCACGGCCTCGAGCGGCGCGTTGCACATCATGCAGCGCGTGAAGGTGTGGCTCTCGGCATCCAGATCGAATCGCCGGATGACCGCCGCCAGTTGTCGAAACGGGTCTTCGTCGTCGAGGCGAAATACCTCGATGTCGGAGAAGCGCTGGGCGAGCGTCGTGTCGCGCGTCAGAACGATCCGCCCGTCGCGCGCCGCCCGCTCGGAGAGCTCGCGATCCTCAATCGCCGCAAAATGAAGCGTGTCGTACCCCAGCAGCCGCAGCCACCGCGCCAGTTTTCCCGCATGATCATCGGCGAGGAAGCGAATCATGGCATTGTGTTTGATTTCGCCGTGCGCCGGTATAACGCCATCGTCTGCTCGGTCGTTACTTTCCACGAGAACGCGGCAGCGACCTCAAGCGATTGGCGCGACATGACGGCGAGGCGGTCGCGACTTGCCAGAGCGTTCAACATCGCCTCGCTCAGCGGTACGGGACTGAATGAATCAACCACCATTCCCGCCTCCCCAACCACTTCCGCCAGCGCGCCGCCCGCGGTCACCACAACCGGCCTTCCGAAAGCCATCGCTTCGAGCGGCGTCAGACCAAAGCCTTCGTAGCGCGACGCGCACACAAACAGGTCGCAGCCCTGATAGATCGCCACCAGATCGTCTTCGCCGACGTAGCCCAGATGGTGGATCGAAGCCGCGGCGGGCGACTCCCTCATCGCGCGAAGCGACGCCTCGGCCCTCCAGCCCACCTTGCCGACCACGATCAGCGAATGGGGCAGCGGCCCGCGCGCCCGCGCTTTCTCGTAAGCCGCCACCAGCAAGTCCATTCGCTTGCGCGGCTCGATCGTTCCGACCGTGAGAATGTAAGGCTGCGCCAGCGCCGGATGAATCCTCGCCAGCCGCGCGCGATCTACCGCGTCAGCCGGACGAAATCGTTCATCCGCCGCGCCATAAATCACCTGCACTTTCGACGCCTCGACGCCGAGCAACTCGTACAAATCGTTGGCCGTCGCCCGCGACGTTGCGATGATCCCCGTCGCCCATTTGCACGACCGCCGAATCAGCCAGCGCATGTAATGTCGAAACCGCCACGGATAGTCCTCGCCGCACCGCCAGCACGTCAGGTCATAAATCGTGACAATGGTCGGGCAACAACATCGCGTGTGCGGCACGCGAAACGCGGGGCCGTGAAACAAGTCGGCCCGCTCGCGTTCGAGCAGTCGCGGCAGCGCAAACCGTTCCCACAAATCGCCCCACGGATGGTTTTCGTAGTCGGCCCGCACCAGCACCGCCCGGAAGTTTTCCGGCGCACCCCACGCCGCCCACGCGCTTTCGTCGTTGAGCAGGATGAGATACTCATTCGCGCGGTCGTGCTCCATCAGCGCGCGAAGCAAACGCTCGACGAAGTAGCCGACGCCGGTTCGTCGCGGGCGAATGGTGCGACCGTCAAAAACGATTTTCACGGCCGCTTGCCTCCCGGCTCCAACAGATTGTGGTCCGCGAAGCTGAAGTAGTTGTCGCGGCCAATGATCACGTGGTCGAGCACGGGAATCCCGACCAGCCGACCGGCGCCGACCAGGCGCTCGGTGATGTCGAGGTCGTCCTCGCTGGGTTCGGGTTCGCCGCTGGGATGATTGTGGACGAAGATGACCGACGCGGCGGCTTCGCGAATCGCGACCTTCATGACCTCGCGCGGATGAACGAGGCTGCCCGTCAGGCTGCCGCGCGAAATCAGAAACTGGCTCTGGATGCGGTTGCGCGTGTTGAGAACGACGAGATAGAAATTCTCCTGCTGTTCGTGACCCAGCAGGCCGCGAAAGGCCTCGAAAATGTCGGCGCTCCGGCGCATGGATTCGCCCACAACCGCCGGCCCGCCCCCGAGCCGCCGGCCCAGTTCGAGCGCCGCCTTGATCTCGATCGCCTTGGCGCGACCGATGCCCTTGATTCGGCACAGTTCGCCGAGGCCCGCGCGCGCCAGAGCATCGAGGGCGCCGAATTGCTCGAATACCTCGCGCGACAGATCGAGCGACGACTTCCCCTCGGCCCCCGTGCGAACGATCAGCGCGAGCAATTCAACTTCGCTGAGATTGGCCGGACCGAGCGCTTCGAACCGCGTACGCGGCTGTTCGGCAACGGCCATGCGTTTGATCGCGCGCGACCCGGCGGGTTGCGGTTCCCCGCGATAGCGATAGTACGCGCACTGTCCCCGCAAAACGCATTGGCCGCAATGTGGCCGCACCGTACAAATCGCCGGCGAATCCGAATTCGCTCGCCGCACGTCTCGTGAACCGGCAAAGAGTCCCGTCGCGGCGTTGACGACCGACAACGGCTCGCCCGTCAGGTGCTCGATCCGCGAACACAACTCCGCGAATTCCTGCGGATGGCGCGTCGCCGGAACCACTCGTTCGATCCACCCCAGCCGCTGAAGCAGTCGCTGGCGCGGCGGATCGGGCACGACGACGGCGCAGCCGATTTGCGAAAGGAATTCATAAGTGCGCAGCCCGCCCAGCACGCGCAGCCGCTTTCGTGCGCGCCCGGCCGCATCGCGCAGACCATTGCTCTGACCGAGATCGTCAATGAGAGGAATCTGGCCGGTTTCGTTTTCGGGAGTGAGCGATTTCAATGCCTGGGCAACGACGGCGCTCTTCTCGCGCAGCCAGCGCTCGCGCCGGTCGCGTTGAAACATCTCGCGGCGCGCCGAACGCCGTTCGCCGTCGGCCACTTGCCACGCCTCGCCCGCCTTCGTCTTCTCACGAAGCGTTTGCAGATGGCCGCGAATCGCCCGACGCCCCGCCGCCGTGTGGCGGTCTATCCCCAGCAGAACGGCCAGAAAAACCTCCTGATATTCCTGCGGCGAAAGGCGCGCCCAGCCCGACGGATCGCTCGGCCGCGCGAACGCCGTCGTTTCGAGACTCGGATCGCGCTCCAGCAGATAGGCCCGAATCTTCTCAAAACCATCAATGAGTGCCAGGTCGGTGGCGGTTGTGCTCATCGTCTAATCCGAACGGCTGCGTCAGACTCACCGAGCATGTGCGCGAGGTTCGTAGTAGCGCCGCAAGGCGCGTTGAGACATGGGACCTGAAGTGAGAGTACCGCGCACATGAGAACGCGCCTTGCGGCGCTACTACGAACCTCTTGTCCGTTACCGGGCAACCCCGATGAACGCCAATGAAAGCCGCCTTGCTCCTGTCTCATCCGCGTCGATCCGTGTCCATCTGTGGTTCCGTTACTCTTGCGTTCCTTCCCCAACATCGAATCGAAGCAACCCCGCCACCAGCGGCGAACGCAGCGCGATGGCCGCCAGACCTACCGTCGCCGACGACCAATGAAACCCCGTCGCCGACGACGTTACAATCTCGACGCCGCGCGGCCGCTGCAAGCAAAGGCTATACGACCGCCCCGCCGCAAGCTCGATCACGCGGCGATCCTCCAGGATCGAAAATGCCGCTCGCTTTGGAGGAGGCGGCGAATCGCCCGCCGCCGAAGAAGGAGCCGGGCTCGAATAGAACTCCGCCAGGAGCCCCGCGCTTCGGCGGTAGCGCTGCAATTGGGCGACCATCGGCTGGCGGTCGAGCCTCTCGCCCGCCTCGATCGCATCCACGAGCACGCGCGCAACCTCGACGCGCCCCGCAACGACCAATGCGCCGCCGATCACCGAAAAAACGACCCCGCCTTCCGCCCCGACTTTCCTCTCACCCACGCAAAGTATCGGACGCCCGCGATAGTCCTCGAACTCGGCGGCGCGCCGCGCCAACAGCCCCGCCGCCCGCAGTCCCGACGCCACGACCGCCGGATCGTCGAGCGCAATCATCACACAGCGCTCCGTTCCACTGGTCGCCGACGGCCGAAACGAGCAATACGCCGCGCGCCCCTCGAGCGACGCGATCATTCGCGGCAGATCGCCGACTCCCGGAATCAGCCGCAGAATGCCCATGGAACCGCGCAATCGCTCGAATGGCCCCGAAGTCATCGCCCGAATCACCATCGCTCGCAATTCGGCGAACAACGGATGATCGAACGGCAGCCCCTGGACGGCGGCGAACGTCTGCGCCGAAGCGGGGACGATCGCGCCGAAATCGAACGCCGCCTTTGACGCCTTCTTCTCGCCCGTCGCGCTCGTCCACTCCAGTCGCCAACGCCCCGTGATCGTCGGCGGCGTGAGCTGAAAACCCGCGCTGACCGCCGAAAGGTTCGACGCGAAAACGGATTCAATGCGGCGGGCGACCTGGCCCAACCGCGAGCGCAGCGTGTCGCCCGCCGTCGCGACATTCGTTTCCATTCGAGACCACAGGTAAAGATCGTCGCTTCGCTCGAAGTCCGCCATCGCGACGCCCAACGAAGCGTTGCGAACCGAGCCGCTCTCGCCGCTGCTCCTTCCCGCAAACCACCGCGCCGGCCACGCGGGCCGCCGCTCGATGGCCTGCCGCACAAAAGCCGCGTCGCTCCCCATCACGATGACCTGTCCGGCCAAAACATAGGTCACCAATCGCCGAATCGCCCCTCCCTCGCGCTTCACCCACTCGTACATGCGCCGGCCGCGATAGCGCGTGCTCTCCAGTTCCAGCGGGCGGACGTCCTCAGCCACGCGCGGCAACGTTCGCTCGTGCAATCGCTCGAGCACTCGTCGCGCCGGTTGATTCAGGCGGGCAATCAGAAACCACTCCTCGCGCCCTTCGGCCCGATACGTTCCCCACGCGATTTCATCCACCTGATCGCTGATTTGCCGAAACGCCACCTCGACCCAAGGGCGCAGGAAGTCAACACGCCGCCACAACCCGCGCGACGTTTGCCCGGTCAACCGCGCCGAAAGCTCCGTGCGGCGAAACTCTTCTTTCGTCCCCGGCACATCACGCACATAGAGAATCGTCACGATCCCGTCGGGCAGAAAATCATCGAACAACGTGTAGGCCGGCCCGACCGCCCGTGGCGCCCGTCCGCCCGGCCAGTACGCGCACGCCGCCAACCCAAGCGACAGCATCGCCACCGCCACCCATCGTCGTTTTGCGCCGCCAACCATGATTCGGCACCCTGCCACCGCTTCCCCGGCCTGTCACGCTTTTTTCCGAGGGAACTGCGAGGAGAAGTGGCGCAGGCTGTCAGCCACAGGCGTTTAATGGTTTTGGCGGGGCGAGAACCCTTTTGACAGGATGACAGGATGAACCGGATGAAACGAGACGAAGAATCCTGTGAATCCGGCCCACCGGGTTTCTCCCGGCGATTGAGCGGCACAGAGAGGCGCGGAGAATCGCCAAGGGCATTGACTCGTTGCGCTCTCTCTGGGTTTTCGCGAAGCGGTCAGGGGCAGGAAGAAATACAGGGCTTGACGCGACGGCGGATGTGTATGCTCTTTTGGGAGGAGTCGGAAACAGGCAAGAAGATGAACAGGATGGCGGGCAAAAAATATCCCATATTTCAGAATCCCGTGAATCCTGTCATCCTGTCAAAGGCTTAAGTCGAACTTCTTCAAAGAAGTGGGCGATGGGAAACCGTTAAACCCTTGTAGCTGTCAGCCTGTGGAGAGCCCTCGGCGTGGCGCGGCGCACAGCCTAACAGGCTGCGCCACGTTGCCGGTCGGCTTCCCGCAGCTCCCGCGTCACGCTTTTTTCCGGCCTCGAAACCAAATTACTGTTGATTTGACCCAGCCGACGCGCTACGAGCAAAACGTCGGTTTGCACGACCGGACTTCGCAGGCGGACCATTACGGGCGCGGACCGGGCTCGACTATCACGGATGGAGGTAAGGTCATGTCGGAATCACGAATGGATCGTCGCCAATTTGTGCGCGATGCGGCCATGGCGGCGGCGGGAGTCGCAGCCGGCGCGGCCGGCATGGGCGCGGCCAAACCCAAAGAGGCGGCCCCGCCCGTCAACACCGCGTCCATCCTCAACTACAACCCCGATATGGAATATCGCAAGCTGGGCCGAAGCGGCCTGACGGTCTCGGCCATCTGTCTGGGCGGTCACTGGAAACGCATGGACACCGCCGCCGGCGTGGCCTTCAAGAAGGGCTGGCTGGACATGGCCCTGACCGAGAATCAGGACTTTCAGAAGAACCGTGCCGACATCGTCAGTCGCTGCATCGAAGTCGGTATCAACTACATTGACGGCTGCACCGGCCCCGAGGTCATCGCTTACAGCCAGGCCCTCAAGGGCCGCCGCGACAAGATGTATCTCGGCTATTCGTGGTATGAGCACGAAGCCCGCATGGCCGGCTGGCAGGACTCGGTCGAAAAAATGATGGCCGGCTTCGAGGAAGGCTTGAAGAAATGCGGACTCGACTACGTCGACGTCTGGCGCATCACCATGCAAGAGCAGACCTCCAAGAACAACACGCCCGAACAGATCGAGGTCGCCCTGCAATGCCTCGAAAAAGCCAAGAAGGACGGCAAGGCCCGCTTCACCGGCGTCTCCTCGCACGACCGCCCCTGGATCGCCGAGGCCGTCGCCAAGTATCCCCAGCTCGAGGTCATCTGCACGCCCTACACCGCCGGCACGAAGGAACTGCCCAAGGACAGCGTGTTCGAGTCGGTGCGCAAAAACAACGTCGGCGTCTTCGGCATCAAGCCCTTCGGCGGCAACTCGCTCTTCAAGGGCGACAGCTCGCCCAACAGCCCCACCGCCGACGAGGACGACCGGCTGGCGCGAATGGCCATTCGCTATATCCTCTGCAATCCGTCCGTCACGGCGCCCATTCCCGGCATGGTCACCCTTCATCAGGTGGACAACATGGCCAAGGCCGTGAAGGAGCGCCGCGAACTGGACGAGCGAGAGAAGGCTGAGCTGGATCGCGCCGTCGAGCGCATGTGGGCCAATCTCCCCGCCGACCATCAGTGGCTGCGGAACTGGGAGTACGTCTGAGAAATTGTTCCAACGGCTGATGACATATCACGCGGATGGGTTAGGTGAAAATCCGGCCCATCCGCGTTGTCTTGAACAGATCACGGGAAGGAAAGGAGTAGTCGTGAAATACGGTCGGTGTGTCCTGTTGTCAATTCTCGCAGCCGCTGCGTCGTTCGCAGCCTGCCCCCTCCACCTCACGAAGGTCAACACCGCCCCGCCCAAGAGCACCTGGCCGATCGGCCCCGCCGTGGACAACAGCCGTTGCTTCGTCTGCCACCTGAACTACCAGGAAGAAAAAGTCGCCGCCAGCCATGCCAAAGTTGGCATCGGCTGCGAGAAGTGCCACGGTGCCTCCGACGCGCACTGCGGCGACGAAAACAACGTCACCGCCCCCAGCGCCATGTACGGCAAGGAAAAAATCAATCCCTTCTGCCTGCAATGCCATCCGACGCTGAGCGCGATTCACAAGCCCGTTTTGGCCGGCACGTTCGACCGCAAGTACTGCACCGAGTGTCACGGCGATCATCGCTTGGTGCGCCGCTCGCGGATTTGGGACAAGACGACCGGCCAACTGCTCTTCAGCGACCAGGCGAGCGTCATCTCGCCGCCCGACTCGGAGGGAATGAAGTAGGACAACACCAGGCACTCGACCGCGTTCGTCCGATCAACCGTAACCACACCCGTCCATTTCGTCCATGGCGTCCGGTTCGTCTGTGCCGTCCATCTCGTCCATTTCGTCCATGGCGTCCATGCCGTCCACAGCCAACCCATACATGCAGCCGTCACTCCAGCGGCATCGGATTGCACAGGTTCTTCGCCGAATCGGCCACGCGACCGCAGTTGAAACAAATCTGTTTCGGCGACCTGGCCAGCTTCTTGATCTCCTCGAACTTGCCGTCGCTGGCCAACACACACAAATGCCCCGAATGCTTCCCGCTGCACTTTTTCTCGCTCATTGCACGCTCCAATCACTTTTGGGAAATAAGAACCCGATGAACATCTTCGACCGCCCACGGAATGTCAAGTCGAAGGGATCTTCGGTCCGCCGATGGACGGTCCATTCCCGCAAGAAAAGACTTGTCCTCGGCTCCTGATCCATGTAACTGCGTTTTCAAAGGCACTGGAGAGGAAACGGGGCGGGGGGCAAAGAAAGCGCAATCGCACAGCGCGAAAAGTCTTCTTCGCCTTCTTTACCGCTCGATTTCCTCCATCTGCCGCGTGCGTCCCTGAACCCAACAAGTCGTTCACCGCAACCGCTCGAAGGAGGTTGTTCCAATGACGACCTTGACTTCCCTCAGCAACCCTCCGGTCTGTCGCGCAACAAATCTCACGTCCCGCGTCGCCGTCCTGCTCGTCCTCTTGTCGGCCTGCGGCGGCCCATCCAAACCGACGCAAACGCCGACGCCGACTCCCGCGCCGTCGCCAACCGGCCCGCTGATTCCAGTCCCTCAGCCCACCCCAACGCCGGGGCAAAAAGTCGGAAATCTCAATGTCCCTCACCCAACGCCAGAGATCAAATTTGCCAAGGCCGACGTTGTCTTCTTCCCGCTCTCCGATGAGACCGATCGAGGCTTCTTCATGACGTGGGAAATCCGCCACTACGCGCGCGTGGCCCTGACCGCCCTGATCGCGCCCTACGCGACCTGCCGAATCCGCGACGACTTTACCGTCGAGCAGAAAATCGGAGTGATGCAAACGAATCTCAAGACGGACTTCCCGCCCCCCAAGCTCGCGGAAATCGGCCGCGAATACGACGCCCGCTTCGTCGTCCATCCCCACACGAAGAAGGTCGAAGACACGACCATCGAAGCCACGATCTCGATTGTCGAAACAGCCAGCGGTCAACTGGTCGGCTCGAAATCCGCCCGCGGCAAACCCGGCAACCTCTCTCCCGGCGAGGCCCAACGCGTCCTGCTCGAGGCCAGTCTGGCCGCCGCCGACCTGCTGATCACCGCGCTCGGCGGCAAGGGATCTGTCCCTCAGGAGGGCGTCCCCACCCCGCAAGGCTCGCAGCCGCTTCTCGCCGATGCCGAGTCAAAGTTGCGAAATTGGAACCTCGCGGCCACGCGAGGCGCGCTCGACCTGGCCGGGATGACTATCGCCAACGAACCCGGCGATGGCCGCGCCTGGGCGATCGCCGCCCGGTGTTACGCCCGGCTGGCCCTCGACACCGAGCGCCATCCGGCCCGCTTCCATCGCGATTCTCGTCTGCGCTCGATCGTGGCCGCCGACCTCGCGCGCCGGTTCACTCCCGACGCCCCCGATGTGAAACTCGCCGCCGGCCAGGCGCTTTACGCCAATCTGCGCTATCCCGATGCCGAGAAGATTCTCTCCGGCTTCGCGAAAGACCCCAAGTATGGCGACGAGACATCGCCGATACTGATCACCCTCCGCCGCAACTTCGCCGACGTGCCGGGATTTGAGATCATCGCCGAATCGGCCTCCGAAGTCAGCGCGGCGCGCTACTTCCTCTGGCGAGCCAGATACGCAGCCGGCCAAGCGAGTCAGAACGCGGGGCCGTGCAGGCAACTGCTGCAGAAGAATCCTCGCAACGTCTTGGTGGCGGCCCGCCTTTCGGACGCTCTGGCCTACGTCGGCCCGGGCGCCCACGTCTCCGGCGGCGCCCAGGTCTCCCTGATTGCCTTCTCCGAGGCCTTCGGCGAACTGGTTCCCGCCGTCTGGGGTCTCGATCCCACGGGCCGGCAAATCGCCGCCCAGGCGCTCGGGGGGTTGCGCGAGAACCTCGGCAGCTCGGTCCCCGACAATCTCGACGGGCCGAACAGTGTCAGCCAACTCCGCAGCGCGCTCGAGGCCTTTGCCGACCCGCAACGCAATAGCGTGGCCATGAGCGGCATCATGGAGATGGAGCCGAAAAATCTCCTGTTCCGACTTCTGAACCTCTACAGCCAATTCGAGACCGCGACCATCCGCCATTTGATCGCGCAACCACTCAAGAGCGGCCGACCTATGGCTCTGTCGCTGCTCGATTCGGTTCGTCTTTACGATCGGTTGGTTATTGAGGGGCTGGACGGTATGGACCAGGGGTTTGCCGGCTGGGGCGTTTTCGACTCGGAGCGGCGCCTGGTGGACGAGGTGGGCAAGGCGTTTCCGGCCGACGAGGCCGCGCAAGTCTTTGTCGGCTTGTTCTACAGACGGGGAACGCAGTACTTCTCGCCGCCCGTCGTCACGCAGTTCTTCAATCAGTCGCAATACGCCTGGGCAAATTACGTCCCACAGGTGCAAACTCGGACAGAATGGGCAGTTCCCTACGAAACCCCGGCCCAGGTGGCTAACCGGTACAACTACCTGACATTCTACGACCAGTTCAACGCCGAGCTGGCTTACACGGCCGCCTGGCGCATTTACAATCTTCGCCAGTATGACGATGCGGCCAAACTGTATGACAGATTGATCCGGGACTACCCTCGGCGCCTCGAATTCCGGGTGCAGCACCTTTACGTGGAACGTGCTCAGAGCGGCAAGCAATTCGACAAGGCCGCCATCGAGAAACTGGCCAACGATTTTCGAAATCACCCCGACCTTGATGGGTCGCTGCTGGACCTCTATTCTTCGGCCCACATGACCGCCGAAGCCGAAACGCTCTGCCGCAAGATACTCGGCGGAAACCCAGGCCACCGTACAGCCTTCTATCAACTTGCGGCCCTTCTGCGAGAACACGAGAAATTCGACGAGTCCGATGAACTCGTCAAACGCTACGTCGCCCGGCACCCCGATCTTACCGGCAACGCGGCGTTGGTGGATTCCGCCGGCTACTACTATGACCGGCGCGACTACGACCGCGCGGCCAAATTCATGACGGACGACTGGGACTGTCTGGACACCTGGCAGGGCGGCACCATCCTCATGCTGGGAAAACTCAAGTGGGCGCGAGGCGATTTCGACGGCGCCCGCGCGGAGTTCGAACGCGAGTATCAACGCTACGGCCTGGGCAACGGCCTGGTCTTGACCGCTCAGTGCGAAGCCCTTCGCGGAAACTGGGACGAAGTGCTCAAGCAGGCCGAGCGAATGCACGCCAAGCGCCCGGCCCACCTTGAGGGATGGTGGCTCAAAGGCCTCTATTATCTTCACAAGGGCAATCTCGCCGAAGGAGAAAAATCGGTCACGTATGGCCGGGGAATGATGGCGCACAGCTCTGATGCGTTCTTCAACCTTGGCTATTGGCGCTACTTCGCAGGCAACTTCGCAGGCGCGCTCGCCGCTTGCGACGAAGGCCGCCGGTTTATCAAGACCCCGATGGACGTGGACCTCGACATGTTGGAGTTTCGCACCCGCCTGGCGCTGGGCGACGCCAAAAGCGTCCGCCCGATCGTTGACCGCATGAATCTGTTCATGCCCTCGCAAAACGCCACCAACATCTGCGAGGTGCTTTGGCTCCTGGACCAAAAAGACATTCCCGCCGCCCGGGCCGTCATTGACGTCGCCCGGCGATGGAATCCTCGAAACACTCTCATCCAGATGCTTCACGCCCGGATCCTCTTGGCTGATGGCAAGAAGGACGAAGCGGTCGCCGAGCTGCGTTTCGCCGCCGAGCACCTGCATCGCATCCAAGACGCTGCCGAGGTCTATTACCATCTCGCCCAGGCGCTCGACGCCGCCGGCCAGACCGCCGAAGCCGCGAAGTACTACCAGAAACTGCTCGACCTCTGGCCCGTCGGCTTGTGGGCCGACCGCGCCAAAGCCGGCCTCGGAAAAAAGTAGGACAGCTTGCCAACTTGTCTCGGCGAAGAAAGTAGGACAGGTTGCCAACCTGTCATTGACCATCTCCAATCGCAGATGTCCGGTTGGAATGCGAACCCGCCCCGCAAGAAAAGGCTTGTCTGGCGATTGCGCGTAGGACAACCTAACATGCAGAGGGCTTCCGGCGAAGATCGCGCGAAAGGTAATTCATGGGAAAGCCGGCGGGCCGCGAAATCTCTCCACGCCGGTCGTCTCAAGCCACGTCGTAGAGGAAAAAGAATGACCGCTCCCACGCCGATCCTTGAACTTGTCGAACGCTTTTGCGCCAACTGCGACGCCTATCGCTCCGGCCAGTACAACGAAACGCAGCTTCGCCGCGAGTTCATAGACCCTTTTTTCGAGACCCTCGGCTGGGACGTGAACAACAAGCAGGGCTTCGCCGAAGCGTACAAGGACGTCATCCACGAAGACGCCATCAAGATCGGCGGCGCGACAAAAGCCCCCGACTACTGTTTCCGCATCGGCGGGGCGCGCAAGCTCTTCGTCGAGGCCAAGAAACCGGCGGTCAATCTCCGCGACGATATGAGTTCCGCCTTTCAATTGCGCCGCTACGCCTGGTCGGCAAAACTCCCGATGAGCATCCTGACCAACTTCGAAGAGTTTGCCGTCTATGACTGCCGCATCAAGCCCGCCCATACCGATAAGGCTTCCGTCGCCCGCATTTTCTACTTCAACCATAGCGACTATACCCGCCAGTGGGACGAGATCGCCGCGATTTTCTCGCGCGAGGCCGTTCTCAAAGGCTCGTTCGGCAAATTCGCGGAGGACACGCTCGGCAAGAAAGGCACCGCCGAGGTGGACGGAGCTTTTCTCAAGGACATCGAACAGTGGCGCGATGTTCTTGCCCGCCACATAGCCTTGCGCAATACCCATTTGTCGCAGCGCGATCTCAACTTTGCTGTTCAGCGCACGATTGACCGGATCGTGTTTCTTCGCATTTGCGAGGACCGCGGTGTTGAAGAATATGGTCAGCTGCAAGCCCTGCTGAATGGTTCGGGGGTCTATGGGCGCTTGCGCCAACTGTTCTACAGCGCGGACAAGCGTTACAACTCCGGTCTCTTTCACTTCGAGAAAGAACGTGGTCGCGTAGAACCCCCGGACGAAATGACCCTGTCGCTGGCGATTGACGACAAACCGCTCAAGGAGATCATTCGCGGCCTCTACTACCCCGACAGCCCGTACGAGTTCTCCGTTCTTGCCGCCGATATTCTCGGCCAGGTCTATGAGCAATTCCTCGGCAAGGTCATTCGTCTCACCGCCGGCCATCGCGCCGTTGTCGAAGAGAAACCCGAAGTCCGCAAGGCCGGCGGCGTCTATTACACGCCCACCTATATTGTGGACTACATCGTCAAGAACACTGTCGGCAAGATGTTCGAGGGCAGGACGCCGAAGGATTTCGCCGGCGACGGAACAAAGCGTACGACGCTGCGGATTCTCGATCCCGCCTGCGGTTCCGGCTCCTTCCTCCTCGGCGCCTTCGAATTCCTGCTCGACTGGTATTGCGACTGGTACCTCAACCACGATCCAAAGAAATGGGCCACGGGCAGAAGTCCCCGTTTGTTCCAAGGACCTGGCGGCGAGTGGCGCCTCACGACCGGCGAGCGCAAACGCATTTTGCTCGATCACATCTATGGCGTGGATATTGATCTCCAAGCGGTCGAAGTGACCAAGCTGTCGCTTCTCCTCAAGATTCTCGAAGGCGAATCGGGCGAAGCCCTGACCCGGCAGCTGGCGCTTCTTCACGAACGCGCCCTGCCCGATCTGGGCAACAACATCAAGTGCGGCAATTCGCTCATCGGTCCAGACTACTATGAGAGTGACCGACGTCATTCTTCGGATGAAGTGAATCACTACCGCATAAACGCTTTTGATTGGGATCGCGAATTCCCCGAAATTGTGAAAACAGGTGGGTTTGAGACGGTTCTGGGAAACCCACCCTACAGGATGTTACAGCCCCACAACACGACGCGGGAACTGCTCGGATACCTCCGGCAGCGATACTTCGCAGCCGACTTTAAGATTGATCTGTTTCACCTATTCCTTCAACGAGGAACTGATCTGTTGCGATATGGTGGCCGTCTGGGATTCATCGTGCCCATAACACTGCTCAACAATGTCTATGTTAAGTCCTTGCGGCAGTGGCTTATGGAAAAATGCTGCATTGAACAAATCGCCGTAACACCCGGCCGAGTCTTTGAAGCCGCCGACGTTCATACATGCGTGATTGTTCTTCGCCGAGAACCTGATGAGCAAAAACGCATCCGCAACAATATTGTGACGACAAGAACCCTCACCGCGGCACGCGATGGGAAGCCTTTGGCCGCTACCAAAGTGAGACAGGCGCAATTCCAGAAACTGCCGGGATGCGTCTGGAACATCTTGATTAACAATCAGAATGGTCCCCTTGTTTCGCGTTTAGCTAGTGCTTACTTGCATTAGTATCTGATATTTCTCTTGACGGTTGTTTTTCGAGTTGAGTAGGAATTCTGGGCAGCAGGGCCATTCCCGTTGTGGAGATGTCCGATGCCCAGAAAAGCGCGCGT
>Ga0315274_10003477_pt1 | contig 23432 bp, 22 predicted proteins | sample YL17G02_20_MG_FD_203700 | JGI IMG/M metagenome (GOLD analysis project Ga0315274, IMG submission 203700) | Sediment microbial communities from Yellowstone Lake, YNP, Wyoming, USA - YL17G02_20 | ecosystem: Environmental > Aquatic > Freshwater > Lake > Sediment | place: USA: Wyoming | collected...
AGAATTGGCTGAAATAAGTCTTTTGACAATGGTTTATTCTGAATCCTTAATTATGAAGCAGATCAGAATAGTCTTTGTCCAATGTCCAATTATTTATCTGAAATCACTTAGATGTTATTGGATATACATTAGACATTTCTCCTCTCATTAGTTCCGATAGATATCCGATTGACAGGGATAACCTTTTGCTACCAGAAGTTACTATAGAAAATTACGATGAACCTCCTGAAAAAATCCTAAAACCATGTTTTGATAGTATCTGGAATGCCTGTGGATTATCAAGAGATTACCACTATGATGAAAATGGCAATTGGAAAGGATAGATAATCCCCAAAAATGCTCTGTGAATTTTGCGGCGAAACAACTGAAAAGCGTCTAGTTAAAAAGCAACATTGGCTTCATGGAAAGCTTTATATCGTAGAAAACGTAGATGCTGAAGTATGTAAAGAATGTGGTGAGCGTTATTTTCATGCTCTAACTTTAGATGATATTGATCGCTTGTTAGAATCAATAAAATGAAGATGACATATTTTGATAAAGAAGATATATTATACTTAAAAATCTCTAGTGGACCAGAAAGCGGAAGTTTTGAGTTAAGTCCCAATATCACGGTAGAATTAAATGATAAAGATGAAATGATCGGCATTGAGATATTGAATGCAAGCGACTTCATCCGTGATTCAATTATGGAGTCGGTACAAGCAAAAATGCTTCATCTGGACAAGGCACAAACTGCCTAAAATAGAGATAGCAAACGGAGGTTAATATGGAAATTCGAGTGAAAAAATGGGGTAACAGTTTAACGCTTCGGATTCCAAAACTACTTGCTGATGAGGTAGGGTTGGAAGACGACTCGCAAGTTGAAATATCAATAGTAGATAAAAAGCTGGTGATAGTACCGGTTGTTGAGTCAGAGTTTAGTCTCGAACATCTCTTGTCTCTAGTAACTAAAGATAACTTGCACAATGAAGTTGATACAGGTATAGCAGTTGGTGGTGAAGTGTGGTAGACTTAAAAAAATATATCCCTCAACGTGGAGATGTTGTTTGGATTACTTTGAATCCTCAAGCTGGATATGAACAAGCAGGACGAAGACCTGCTGTGGTTTTATCTCCTGAAACTTATAACGATAAAGTAGGGCTTGCTATTCTATGTCCTATTACAAGCCAAGTTAAGGGTTATCCATTTGAAGTTGCGATCCCGACTGGGCTACCTATCAAAGGTGTAATTCTGTCTGATCAAATCAAAAACTTAGATTGGCATGTCCGAAATGCTGAATTTATATGTACTTTACCATCAGAAACTGTAAATTTAGTATTAAGGAAACTAGATGCTCTACTAAAATAATTCATGTGCTGGAGGAATGAATGAAAGACAACGCTGTTGATCAAACTCCATTTCGTGCTTCGTGTGTTAAGGTCAATATAACCCCTGATAAACCACAATGGCTTTTAGGCTATGGTCCAAGACAATCAATCGGTGTGTATGATGACCTCTATCATCGGATCGTTGCGATGGACAATGGCAAAACCTTATTTTTCCTCGTATCATCAGACCATGCCTGTTTCTCGCCGTACCTTTATGATGAATTCTGTAAAGAACTTGAACAAAAAACCGGTATCAAATCCGAACAAATATGGTGGACGTCAACTCATACTCACTCAGCACCAGAAGCAGGTCATCAGGGACTTGCTATGCTTTTCCTTCCCGATAGATACATTCACGAATCTAACCCGGAATATACGAAATTTTTTAAGGATGCTCTGTTTGACGGTATCAAAGAAGCACAGTCAAAACTTGAACCTGCAAGGCTTGGTATAGGTACAGGTATTTCTATGGCGAATGTGAATCGCAGACAATTCACCGCTGATGGTCAATGTCATCTTGGTGTAAATCCCGAAGGTGCAGTAGATCGCCAGATCGGATTGATACGACTTGAGCGATTAGACGGAACTCCCATAGCTCTGATAGCCAACTACGCCATGCACGGGACAGTTTTAGGCGGGGAGAATTGTCTGATCACTGCGGATGCCCCCGGTGTTGTAGCAGAATACGTTGAAAGCAAAATCGGTGCGCCCATGTTATACATTAACGGTGCGCAGGGAAATATGGCTCCTCTATACAGCACACGCTCAGATTTTGTAAGCGGTCGCATTGACGAATTCAAAACGTTGCTGGGTGATAAAATTCTTGAAGCGAATCAGTCTATTCAAGACACTTATTCGGATATAAGCTTCTGGATAGGAAAGACATTCGTTGAAACACCAAAGAAACAGGGCTTAGGCTGGATTGATAACCTAAAAGATTACTTACGTGTAGACGGGAAGGAACTGGTTCGCATACCAGTTTACTTCTTAAAGATAAACAGTGATACTCTAATTTGGGGAGCGCCGCTGGAAATGTTTTGCGAGATCGCCATGAATGTAAGAGCAAATTCGCCTTATCCATATACGTTTTACTTTGGTTTGACAAATGGCACACTGCTTTACCTTCCAACAAAAGAAGCCTTTGCTGAAGGAGGCTATGAACCAAGCGTTTCACCTTTCACCGAACAGGCAGAGGAGGATTTTACAAAAAGGGTTATAGAATATATTAGTGCTATTCCTAACAGAAATGTGTTAATCAAATAGATTATGGGAATTCTGCAAACCAGAAGAGAGTGATAATCTATGGCTATACAAATAGCGATTCAAGATGACAAACTTGCAAAAATCTTCAAAGATCACGATAAAATCATTGCTGTCTATCTCTTTGGATCACAAGTGAAGGGAGATACAGATAAATTCAGTGATTATGACTTTGCAATACTTTTCGACGAAAGCCAAAATGATAGATGGAATACTATCGGTGATCTTCTATGCAAGACTTTTTCTGTCGTGGGGCAAGACAAAGCTGACGTTGTCGATCTTTCCAATCAACCTCTATGGTTTCAGCAAGTAGTGGTTAAAAGCGGTAAAATAATTTATGAAGTATCAAAGAAAAAACGTCTATCCTATGAGAAAGAACTGATGATTAAATGCTTAAAAGAAGGTGTTCCAGAATATGTGGAGGATGGTAGGATGAGAAAGCAAGACGTTCAGATCAATTTTGAAACTCTCGAAGAAAATCTAAATATGCTTGGGTTTTTGAAGCGATTTAGCTTTTCAGAATTTACATCGGATTTCAGGAATGTTCAGTCAGCAATTCATCTTCTACAAACATCCATCGAGGCATTGGCAGACATATCGAGATACGTTATTCGTTCTCTTAAACTCCCGACTGCTGAAGAATACTGGCAAATCCCTATGATTCTTTCAGATGCTGGATATATTGATCCAGACGATGCTGAAATTTACGTACAGATGGTGAGATTTCGGAATCTTGTGGTTCATCATTATTACAAGGCAAATCCAGAAGAAATACATAAGATTTTAACTGTAAATTTAGCTGACATCCGACGATGGAGAGATAGGTTATCGGAAATCATAGAGTGAGATAATGCTATTTTGATATAGTTAAGCTACTATTCTGTAGATGTAGTCAGGACAATGCCTATTTTATTATAATATCTTACTGATCACTGATTATAGTTGGAGGATTTGAATATGACATCCAGAGAAAGAGTTTTATTGGCGTTACAACACAAAGAAGCGGATAGGATCGCTATACACGACAGCCCTTGGGGTACAACTGAGGCACGATGGCACAGGGAAGGCTTGCCGTCAGACAAATCCTCCACTGACTATTTCGGTTTTGAATTTCGTGGGTTTGGTGGAGATACGTCACTGCAACTGCCTTACAAGGTGATTGAGGATACTGACGAATACGTCATAGCCGTAAACTCCGACGGCGCCAAGATGAAGAACTGGAAGCACACAACCTCTACACCTGAACTCATTGACTTTACCATAACCTCAAGGGAGATATGGGAAGAATATAAGCCTAAGATGAGTATGAATGAGTCGAGAGTAGACTGGAACGGTCAATTAAACGCTAATAAAGCCTGTCGTGAAGCTGGATATTTTTGTACTATGAATTACGGACCTGGTTTCACCTATATTTGTGACGTAGTTGGACCCGAAAGAATGATGATGGCTATGATGACTGATCCTGACTGGATGAAAGATATGTTCGTGACTAATGCGCAGGTGTGCGTTGACATAACAGAAGAGATGATGGGCAGGGGTATGGTATTTGACGCTGGATGGATATTTGATGATCTTGGGTTTAGGGATCATCAGTTCTTCCCGCCGGATGCTTACCGTGAGCTATTAATGCCCGCACACAAGCTGATCTGCGACTGCTTCAAGAGTCGTGGCATCCCGATGATTCTACACACCTGCGGATACAACATGGAGTTCATACCGCTTTACATCGAGGCAGGTTTTGACTGCATCCAACCCCTTGAAGTTAAGGCTGGCAACGATATGTTGAAGCTCAAGAAGGATTATGGTGATGTATTAACATTCATGGGTGGGATAGACGTTCGAGCAATGGCTTCCGATAATCCTGACGACATAGTTAAAGAGATTTCCACGAAGATACCCGTCATGAAGAAAGGCGGGGGCTATATCTATCATTCCGATCATTCCGTGCCAGATAACGTCAGCTTCCAGCAGTATTGCCGTGTTATGGAGTTAGTAGCAGAATATGGCAAGTTCTAAGAGAAGAAAGTCTGTAATGAGAAAGCACACTGTAAAAGAGTTTATCCAACAATATAAGGCTCAAGAACTTCTCAAAACGATTAATGATGCTTATGATGACTCCTCTGATTCGAAAGAGCAAGTTATACGACAGAAGATGCGCAATAAGCATAAAGAATTGGTGAAAGGACAGTGGTATTAAACTGCTAATCGAACCATGCGATATTGAGTAGTTAGTCATAAGGAGGGATATGAGGTGAGATTCAAAGTAGTGCTGGAACACTTAAACGTACTACACTCGCTCACATATTGAAGTAAGCCAAACTGGATGTTGAGTGATTGCTGAGAATGGAGGGAAGAAAAATGTTCAGAAAAGGCATCATTTTGTGTTTGGTTCTTGTTTTCATCAGCTTGGTGTGCTATGGCGAGCAACCTTCAAACAGGACAGTATCCGAGAAAATCTTTATTAAGATTGATACTTCTTCATGGATAACAAAGAGTCTTAAAACAAGCCCAGATTGCAGGCATATAGCTTGCTTGGTTAAAATAGACGATAAAGTGTTTGTGGTCGTGGATGGAGAAGAAGGCAAGCAATATGATGACATTGGAAGCGATCCTATCTTCAGCCCGGACAACAAGCGTGTGGCTTATTTAGCCAAAATAGGCGATAAAGTGTTTGTGGTCGTGGATGGAGAAGAAGGAAAGCAGTATAATGGCATTGGAAGCGACCCTATCTTCAGCCCGGACAGCAAGCGTGTGGCTTATTTAGCCAAAATGGGTGATAAATGGCTTGTGGTCGTGGATGGAGAGGAAGGCAAGCAGTATGATAGTCTCACGAAAAACAGTTTCACCTTCAGTTCGGACAGCAATCAGGTGGCTTATTCTGCTAGAGTAGGCGATAAACGATTTGTGGTCATGGATGGAAACGAAGGTAAGCAATATGATAGTACCAGGGAAGGCACTCCCATCTTCAGTCCAGATAACAGGCGTATGGCTTATGTGGCTTTTGTGGGCGATAAAGTGTTTGTGGTCGTGGATGGAGAAGAAGGTAAGGAATATGATGGTATTGACTGTCTCATCTTCAGTCCAGACAGCAGGCGTGTAGCTTATATGGCTAAGATAGGTGATAGATGGCTTGTGGTCGTGGATGGAGAAGAAGGTAAGGGATATAATGATATTGACTGTCTCATCTTCAGTCCAGACAGCAGGCGTGTGGCTTATATGGCTAAGATGGGTGATAGATGGCTTGTAGTCGTGGATGGAGAAGAAAACAAGCAGTATGATGATATCGGAGGTCTTATCTTCAGCCCAGACAGCAGACGTGTGGCTTATGCACCTATGGTAGGCGATAGATGGTTTGTAATTGTGGACGAAGAAGAAGGCAAACAGTATGATAGCATCAGAAAAGGCAATCTCATTTTCAGTCCAGACAGCAGGCGTGTGGCTTATGCGGCTGGAGTGGGCGATAAACGGTTTGTAGTCGTAGATGGAGAAGAAGGTAAGCAGTATGATGGTATTACGGAAGGCTGTCTCATCTTCAGTCCGGACAGCAAGCATGTGGCTTATGCGGCTGGAGTGGGCGATAAATGGTTTGTGGTCGTTGATGGAGAGGAAAGCAAACAGTATGATGGTATCGGGAAAGGAAAGATTATCTTTGACTCACCTGACAGCCTCCATTACCAAGCAAGGGAAGGCAACGAACTCTATCTAGTAGAGGAGAAGATGAAGTAGTGCTTAAAATTGTGATCAGTAACAGGTTTATGATTCGTAACTGTCAAAAAATGCGCTAAAACAGCATCTCAACTCTCTTTGATAAGGGAGTATAAGTAGAATCGCCATCTAATTCCCCCTTAACAAAGTTCACAAGGTTATTTCTTTGCTTGGGTTATATCCATTTCTATTTTTTTGTAGTGCATAACTAAGATTCGAGATTCTTCGCTGAACAGTTGAATATCCCTTTTTATACAACTATTTCCGTGAAAACGGGAATCCATACAGAATGGAGGTATGAATGAGTTACGAACGTGGCATTGCCGCTTTTAATCTTCAGATGCCCGATGAAATACCGCATACGCAGTACATCACGCATCCACGATGGCTGGAATATGTCCAGAAGAAGCAGGGAAAACCCAATGCTGGATGGACTGAACTTCTGGATTTTGATTACGTATGGTCTGTGGATGGCCCTAGTTGGAATCGTGGCAGATGGACTGATATGGGACATGCGATTTTTCAGGCTGATGGGTCTGATTACAGACTGCCAAAACCATCGCCATTTCAGGATATTGAGGATATTTTTAATCTTGATCCTCTGGAAGAATACGGTCCCATTGACCTTAAAGAGCAGACGGAGAAATATCAGGCATGGTGCAATTCAGCACTCAAAGGTGACTACGTAACCTCCGGTGGAACTTACAATTCAGTTATCAGTTTCGCCATAGCGGCGTTTGGATGGGAGAACCTTCTGATAGCCGTCGGTACTGATCCTGATCGCTTCGGTGAACTGCTGAACCGTTGGGCAGACTACCTGATGGTCTTTGTGCAGGCATGGGCAAAGACTGATATTGAAGTCTATCATACACATGATGATATGGTTTGGACGGAAGGTGCTATATTCAAACCAGAATTCTACCGTAAGTATGTATTTCCTAACCTCAAGAAGATGTGGGATTGTGCCAAAGATGCAGGTAAAAAGATACTTTTCACATCAGACGGCAACTATACCGAATTTGTTGATGATCTGGCGGCGGCTGGTGCTGAGGGGTTTATCTTTGAGCCTTTGACTGATCTTGAAATAATCTGCAAAAAATACGGACAGACTCACATTATCATTGGCAACGCTGACTGCCGTATCCTCACTTTTGGCACAAAGGAAGATGTATACAAAGAGGTTAAACGCTGCATGGTTCTGGGTCGGAATTGCCCCGGATATTTCTTTGCAGTGGGGAATCACATGCCGCCGAATATACCTATTGAAAATGCCGAAGCCTGCATGGAAACCTATTGGGAAATGCGAAAACGCTAGTGTTAGACTTGATTGCTAACATTACTTTGTCATTTAACTGGAAAGTGAGATTGGTAGTCGCATCCCTTTAGGGTGCGTGAAAAAAAACGCAGGCTAAAGCCGAATGTCACTGACTTAAGGGAATTTTTAACCCCAGAGGGGTGTCATATTTATAGAAAAACAAGCAAACAACAAATCTAAGCTCCGAAGGAGCGACATATTTTCAAAGATCTGGTTTATATGTCGCTCCTTCGGAGCTATGGGTTTTGTGGTTTTACATATCCATAAATATAACGCTCCTCTGGAGCGAAGAACTAGCACCATTATGAATGATATTGTTACAAAATCATAACCTCTATCTCTTAAGTCAGTGCCATTCGGCTAAAGCCTTCGACTACCTATCAGGTAGAATCCAAAAATAAACTTAAAAGGAAAATATCATGGAAAAAAATAAAAAAAATAAAAAAAATAAAGAACTATGGGTTACGTACGAAGGTAAAGAAGGCCCCGGCAAGGGCAAACACGTTGTTCTCGTCAGCGGAGACGAAGAATACCGCTCTGAGGAAGCATTGACGCTGTTAGGAAAGATGCTGGCTGTGCATCATGGATTCAAATGCACTGTGCTTTATGCCATTGATCCAGAGACCGGGCTGATCGAGCCGACAATCCAGACGAATATCCCCGGATTACATAATCTTGAGACTGCTGACATGATGGTGATGTCCCTCCGTTTCCGAGAGCTTCCTGATGAGCAGATGAAGTACATCATTGATTACACCAATGCGGGCAAGCCTGTAATGGGTTTAAGAACAGCGACACACTCTTTCAATTACACCCGAAACAAGGACAGCGTATACGCCAAATACGATTTCAGAAGCCCAGAGTTTGAAGGCGGTTATGGTCGTCAGGTTTTTGGTGAAACGTGGGTTAACCATCACGGTCATCACGGAAAAGAAGGTACTCGTGGACTTATCAATGGTGAATTGAGAGATCATCCTATATTAAAAGGTGTAAAGGATGTATGGGGTCCAACGGATGTTTATACTGTAAATAGGCTCACAGGCAACCCTGATGTATTGCTTTATGGTCAAGTGCTTGTAGGGATGGACCCGGCTGATCCACCAAATAATGATAAACCAATTATGCCAGTAGCATGGATCAAAACTTATACTGGTGATTTGGGAAAGGCATCACGAGTGTTCTGTACTACCATGGGGGCATCAGTTGATCTACAAAGCGAGGATTTTCGCCGATTGCTCGTTAATGGCTGTTATTGGGGCATGGGTATGGAAGACAAAATTCCAGAGAAGAGCAATGTTGATTACGTGGGTGAATACCATCCGCTTTACTTTGGTTTTGGTACTCATAAGAAGGGCGTAAAGCCGTCGGATTTGAAACTTTGAATCCTTAGTAAAGTCGAGTGCCAAACTTTCTACCAAGTGAAAGAATTACGGGTTGTTTATTTTTTATTTTGATACAAGTTTGTCATTCCCGTGAAAACGGGGATCCATGATTTTACGTGATTTTTCCAATACTAGATTTCAGTTTTAGCTGGAATGACACGGAAATTTAACAACCATTCCTGCTGTTAAGAATGAACAGGAACCTACAAAGAGTAAGATTTGAAAATGAGTTAGTAAAGAATCCGCCTTAATAATGGAAAGTGATAATTTTTGTTGATTTACAAATAGAAATTTGTTAATATTTGGGCAAGGGAGTTTGAAAGCGGCAGCAGAAGTTACCATGAATCTGACTTTGCCGTTAGTGATAATGGTAGGATTTTGATCCACTTGTTTAAGAACTCTGGGGAGGTGTACCAAATGGTTAAAAATCGAAAGCAGTTCAAAACAAAAGAATTCGCAGGACTTTTACCGGAGAAAAATCACTCAGTTCCCCAACAGAGAGAGAATGAGCTATTTAGCAAAGAAGAAAAATATCTTCTAAGTCAATTGGCAGAAGCGCGATATAAACACGACAAACGATATGAATTAAGCAATCTAACAAGATTGGGAACACTTTATAGTAAGAATGGTTATAGTGATAAAGCGATTGAATATTATGAGCAAGCAATGAAGATTGACAAAGAAAATTTCTACGCATTAGATGGGCTTGGGATGACATATTTAAATATTAGAGAATATGATAGGGCAATCGAGTATTTTCAGCTTGAATTAAATCCAGTCATTGCTATGAATAAGATAAGTCATGCTTACCGAGCAAAAGGAGATTACAACCGAGCTATTGAATATGCAGAACGAGTGCTTAAAAAAGATCCTGAAAATGAAATCGCAATGAATGAGTTGGGAATTAACCATCTTATGATGCGAAACTATGCCCAATCAATTAGTTGGTTTGAACGACGTTTGGAATTGGAGCCACGCGCCAAACAAGCAATGAACGGGTTAGGTATCACCTATCGGGAAATGGAAGACTATAAACGGGCAATTATGTGGTTTAAGCGAATTTTGGGGATGAATCCACGCGATGAACAAGCGATGGATGGGTTAGGTATTACTTATCGGGAAATGGGAGATTATGAACAGGCAATTATGTGGTTTAAGCGACGTTTGGAATTGGAGCCACGCGCCAAACAAGCAATGGACGGGTTAGGTATCACCTATCGGAAAATGGGAGACTATGAACAGGCAATTAAGTGGTTTAAGCAAATTTTGGGGATGAATCCACGCGATGAACAGGCGATGAATGGGTTAGGTATCACTTATCGGGAAATGAGAGAATATAAACAGGCAATTATGTGGTATGAGCGACTTTTGGAATCGGATCCACGTAACAAACAAACAATAGACGGGTTGGGTACCACCTATCGAGAGATGCATAATTATGAACAAGCCATTGTGTGGTTTGACAAACTATTAAAGCTATACCCATATGACGAATATGCTATAATCAATCTAGCGCGAACCTATAAAGAAATGGACAAAATTTCCCAAGCTGTTGAGTTGTTTAAAAACCGGTTACGTTTATCTCCTAATAATTCAACCATTCGTTTTCAGCTAGAAAAAATCAGCGATGAATATGAATCTACAGGTAAACTAAAAGAAGCTAAAGATATACTGAATTTTCTCCAACAAATCCAAGCGAGATCAATTTTTCCAACACCGAGAAAAGAAACAAGCCTTGAGTTTGAATATGAAACGCGTGATGAGAAACTTAGACACCTTGAACAAGCGACTCAGCGTCAAGATGCAGAATTATTACAATCCCGTCAGATGGCAACGTTGGGAGTGATGGCATCTGGATTAGCGCATGAAATTAATCAGCCATTACAAATTATCCTCATTGTCGCGCAAAATTGTATCCGTGAAATCCAGCGAAATGCCATTGCCAAGGAAGGGATTCTCGCAGACCTGGAGCAAGTTGCTACTAACACAAAGCGTATAGATAGGATTGTCAACCATTTGCGTGTTCTTGCTCAAGAGCGTAAACCGAAGCCGGAGCCTGTGAGTGTTAATACTGTGATTGAGAATTCCTTCATCATGTTCGACCAGCAACTGACGAAAGCGCGAGGCATCAGAATTGTAAAAAATCTCTTGCCTGATTTACCTCTTGTCAAAGCAGATATGGTTCAATTGGAAGAGGTATTTATCAATCTGATTAATAATTCGCGAGAGGCATTGGAGGGATATGAGAACAAGACTATCGAAATCTCAACCCAAAGTCAAAACGGAAATATTCTAGTAAAATTTCAGGACAATGGCAAGGGTATTGCTTCAGAAGCTTTGCCCAGAATTTTTGACGCCTTCTTTACTACAAAGGAAAAAGGATTGGGTTTAGGATTGTATATCGCACAGGATATTATTCAATCCTACGGTGGTACTATCATTGCACATAGCAAAGTAAACGAAGGAACAACCTTTTTGATTAAACTTCCTATAGCTGAAAAGGAGGATTCAGAATGAGCAAAGGAATTGTTTTGCTGGTTGATGATGAGCCAGAAATCGTTGAACAATATGCTAGAGCATTTAAAAATGAAGGTTATGATGTTGATACAGCGTATAGCGGTGAAGATGGTTGGCAAAAATATCAGGCGCGCTATTATGATGTTGTTATAGCTGATTGGCGAATGCAGAAAATGGATGGATTGGAGCTTCTACACAGAATTGACCAGATGCACCCCTTTGCAAAAGTAATAATCATTACAGGTTTTGGTGATGAGGATTCAGCAATCAAAGCCCATCATTATCATGCGTTTGATTATCTTAAGAAACCAGTTGGTATTGATGATTTATCGAGTAAGGTTGAAGAAGCAATTCAACGCAAAGATGGAGTTATAGCTGCGATTGAGGATTGGGTTGAGACACATCCAGATGAATCTTCACAGCCTATTGAAGCAACGCTTTCTGAAACGCAAGAAAGTCATTCTTGGTCTGCAAAAGAGATACTAGAAGAAATCAAACGTAACACAGATCGTGGCAGACAAGAATATCACAACCTTATACAATTAACAATTGATTTGCTCACACGAGGAAAGATTCACAAAGATGTTTAACTACAAAACGATGATCCTTATGCGAACATGCTTACCTGGGCAGTATAATCCGACTAGAATTTCTTACCAATGGGCGGAGGCTGTGAAAAAGGATTTTGAAGCGAATGGTTGGCAAGTGCTTGATCTAGCAGTCGACGATGCGGTTCGTTCAAATGCTGAGAAACTGTTACAAAATAGTGAAAGTATCGTTTTTCTCTTCTACGGGCATGGTAGGTCGGATCAAATGCTCGGGCAAGATAAGGTCGCTTTGATTGATCTGACTAACCTTAATCTGCTGAAGAACCGAAAAGCTTATATCGTTGCATGTAAAACTGCGAAAGTGTTGGGCAGAGCAGCAGAAAACATCTCTCGCTTTTATCTTGGTTATAAAGAATGTATCAGGGTGTATCTTCTTCAGCCCTATGCTGCTTGTTTAGGAAACTGCATAAATAAAGGTATTTTGGCAATGTTAAACACACCGGATCGTACGATCGAACAGGCACGGCAATTTATAGTAGATGAGTATAACCATTGGATTGATTATTATTCGGTTGGCGCCGGGGCATTCGACTATTTCAGTACAAGTTTTGCTGCTGCTCTACGTTATAATCGTGATTCACTAGCACAAGTATTTGGTGATAGAGTTGCGACTTTAACAAACTAATTTTTGGTATATTGGAGTTAAGTTTAATGTCAACCCCTTATTTTGTTTTTCTTCGTTTCCAACCCCAAACGATGCTGTTGTATTTAACGTTGACGTAGCTTTTATACCACTTGCCTTTCAGAAGCACCCGCTACACAAGCAAACTGATATAATTGCCAGAATAAATATAAGTAAACTCATAGTACTTACTCACAAATGGGGAAATCTATGAAAAAAGTATTCGAGGATCAAGGTGACACACCGCTTCATCATAAACGTGAGGTTGAAGCCCTTTGGTCAGCTTACAGCCGTAAAGAGAATCAACGTGTTCCCATTACCTTTGCTTGCGATGAACAGGTTTGGCTAAAGGTTTCGGGGCATACCTTCCATGAATTCTATTCTATCCCTGAAGTACATCTTAAAGCTCAATTAGAAGGAAAGCTCTGGTTTTGCAATAATGTCATTGGTGATATGATGCCGGGTCCACTTGAGCGTTGGTACATCGGTGTTCAGCACTGGATGGAGGAAAACGAGTTTTTCGGGTGTGACGTTATGTATCAAGAGGACGACTACGCATGGGCTATGCCGCTACAACTAGGTCGAGAAGATTTGCTGCACTACCTTTCTGACCTTGATCCCTTAGAACGAGTTCGGCAGAACAGTTCTTTCAGTATGTATCAGGCATTGAAAGAACTTTCCGATGGGATGACCTTTGCCGAAAAACCTGTGGAGATAGTGCGACCGGGAGGCGGTACTCACGGCATCTTTACCAAAGCAGTAGAAATTCGAGGGATTGAGCAGTTTTGCCTTGATATATACGATGACCCTGATTTTGTAGAAAAGTATCTGCATCTGGTGACAGAAAAGACTATTGAGCGGATTAAGGCATGGTACAAAATGGTATGTGGAAGCGACCTTCAATTGCCGTCTGAGGGTGGATTTGGGTGTGCTGATGACAGCCTTCAGTTGATTTCTGCCGATATTTACGAGAGATTTGTTCTTCCTCATCACGAACACCTGTATTCTGCAATGGGTAAGGGTGCCAGGAGTATGCACCTTTGCGGCATGTCCTCCCAGCACTATAAAGTGTTGCGTCAAAAGCTAAATATAATAGCGATTGACGGACCTGGCCCTTTTGTTAATCACGGTTACTATTTACGGAAGTTGGGACCGGACTTTGCTTTTTCTGCCCAAACTGATCACTCCGTTCTGGCAAAGGGATCCAAAGATGAAATTGATTCCATGATGTTGCAGTTACTCAAACCAGAAGCCAAGATTCCCGGTCGCTTTAGCATTATGGGTTTTCTCGACCGAAGCACTCCACTTAAAAACTTACAGATTTGCTATGATGCAGGTCGAAAGTATGGGACTATAGATCGCTGTGGGAATGAAAATTGCAGTAAAATGGAGTAGCCACAGCTTTAGCTTGCGTTTTTTATCATAAAGTAGGTATTTAATGCAGGCTAAAGCCGTGCTATTCCGCATATTTTTTGTTTAGCAAGTTTTATTCCCACGCTCAACTTTGAGCTATTTCCCAAGCGCCTGCATATCCTGATAAACCTCATCCCAATTATTATAGACTGCATCGAAGGTAATTGGAACGTTCGGTGCCAGTGAGATGAATTCAGCTATTTTAGCTCCCCAATCTCCCGATGTCAGTGGAGCATTTATGTTCCAAAGATGCCCTCCAATGTCAAAAGCAGGGGTGCTTACAAGCCACAATCCGACCTTTTCCCGAATTAACTCGGTAATATCTGCTGGATTAACCTTCTGTGCAAGTAATAATCCGATACTTGGAGCAAGATGCAGGTTCTTTGCACCGACACGGTTTATAAACTGAGCCGCTTCCTGTAAATTCCAGGGTGGTTTGCCTTGACACATCCGCAGATAAACGTTTATCCCATCCTTTTCAGCATCAGCACATATAAGCCTTAGCGTCTCCTCGAACGATTTCCAAGATTCCTCTCCTGTAAAATTATTCTCAGGAAAACGATGTAGCGACAGGATGAGATCGTGAGCATTTAGCACAACCATTTTCTCCAATAATTTCCGCACTATCTTCATGCTGGCATTATAGTCGTCCTCAAGATTGTTAAGCAGGCGTAAGTCAGGATAAAGGTTAATACCCGACGTCAAATCCACAAATATCCTCAGACCTTGATGCTGAATCCATCCTGATTCCTCTTGAAGTGCCTTCTTTTCTTTTTCGTGCAGATACCGCCAATCAATTAAAACGCTGTCAAAGTGTTCAAAAAAAGTAGGTCTTGCAAGTATCGCTTCCTTGATGGAACGGATTTCTGATAATGGGAGTATCCTGCCTTTACGTCGAGGTGAAGGTGCAACGTGCGGGATTTCCTCAACGTTTTGTTCCTGAACCTTCACAGCGAAGACACGAACATCACCGCCTGCGATGGTATTCTCTCCGCTGACGCCGATCTCTGAGCCTTCAAATCCTCCCGGAAGGTAACCCACAGCCTGCTTTTCGGATTGAGCGAGGGGCAATTCCTGTATAGATTTTATGTGTCCTATTCGAGATATAATGTTGAAAGGACGCTCTTGCAGAGAGTTATTGCATATCCCCAGAGTATACTCACCCACACCTTTACGGCATACGATCCAGCTTAATCCTTCCCCTACTTCAAAAAGTGTATGACTTTGGAAAACCTTATCCAGAATCGCACGAACGTGCTTTAATATTGGATAAGGCTTGGGCAAAGGCTTATCAATCTCACTGCTCACCGGGGCTTTAATTGCAGGTTCTTTTGTTATTCCAAACGGACTAGCTAAAACAATAATTTGCCCTTTACCGTATATGACTTCCGCCGCAATCGGCATTTCACAACAGGTTGTCAGAATTCTGGCGTTCTCAGGAAGTTTCAGAGGGGCTAACTCGAATGGAGCTTCCTCAGTTAGTTTTTCTGTCCCAAACAATACTTCGCTTCCTGACTCACAGGCTATGCGATCAGCATCAACCTGCATGTCTGCCAGTCCATCAGGCAATTTAGCAAGGTTGCCAGAGGTAATGACTAGAACCCCGCCTTGCTCTATGTATGCCTGCAACTTCTCACGGAGTTCCAGACCGCCGGACATTTCACTTGCAACCACAATTACAGGATAACGGTTAAGTAACCACGATTCTGCATCACTCAGGATGCAGTCAGCCACATCGCCATAAGGTGTTGGTGTGCTAAATCCTGACTCATTATGAAAATATGAGGAATTCTGGTACCCCGGATAAAGCATATCCAGCACACCATCTGTCAGATAGTCACCATTATCATAAGGTAGATTTCCCCATACTCGATAGATGTCACCGCTATAAAGATGCCTTGGAAAAGACCAGCCAGAAAAGAATTCAAGCATAAGGGCGATAGGAGTCTGCATAACGCCCGGCTGACCATGTTCCAGCACCCATTGCCTCGTTTCCTTCTGTAATTGACCGATAGGAGAGAGTTTGTCACCATCGAACCATCCGCTTTCAAACCCTACAAGAACACAGTTATAGAGGATATGGCTTACCATCAACCGCTTCATCAGGCTCAAGCTCGTACCTTTAGTGGATCCGTGATCATCTCCTTCGGAACCATAAGTCTTGTATCCCCAGCGATTGTAAACAGATACGTTCCCGAACCAGGGAACACCGTATTGTTTTCCGGCGCCACGGATAAAGGCATAGTATACCTGTCCATTGGGCAGACCTTGAGCAGTCTCTGCTCCGATGAGCGTATAGACACCCTCTTTCAAAAAGTAGTGTCCGAAGTTAAGCGAGACGAGAGTAGACATTTTGTTACCGAGTTCATCGCACATCCGCTGAAAGTGCCGCTGGAAATACAAATACTGCTGAAAACGGCTTGCAGAGGGTGGCGTTAGCTGTGAAGCATAACCGCCAATGTATCTGCCGTCCTGCTCACCCACGTCCATCCCCAGCCAGTGTTCCCCCAATTTCGATTCCAATAAGTTAAATACGCCATCAGGCGGCTTAAACTGCTGCCAGTAATCACCAGGACCAGACCCCGGCACAAATCCCCAGACGTCAAACAAGAATAATCCACGTCGTTTTATTTCGTCAGCTAAATCGCTCAGGTTTTTGGCAAAGATGACAGGATAAGCTGGCCACAAAACATCACCTAGTTCTTCAATTTTGTTGTACCTGTCAATATCCTGTTCATAATCAACCAAATTACCGTCCTTCTCACCAAATCCCCGCAAGCTGGTAAACTGAGTGTGATTCCCAAAAGTTTCCCATGTTGGTGGACGGACGTGCCTTCGATTATAATCAGGATGTTCTTGAGGGGCAAGAAGATGGGTGTAAAGGCGTTTTTCAGCCACCTGAATATCATCATTTGCACAAAGCATCATAATGCCCAGCGTTACTAACTCGATTCCAATCATAAATAACCCTCGCTTTTAATCTAATACCATTTCTCATTTGAAAAGTTACATAATGGACATTCATTTCGTTGAGTTTTATCATTTTGTAGTCCTTTCCAGATTGACTCCGCTTCTTTTATACTCCCCAATCCAGAACAACGCCAATAGCTTTATCTTTTTCATCTCTCAATAGTCTATATGCCTCTTTTGCTTCATAGTATGGTAGTTTATGCGAAAGCAATGGTTTGACATTCAAACGCTTATCAGCGAGCATTTTAAGTATCTGTCCTCTGTTATACTGCTGTGTCCATGGGAAATAGATTGTTTCATCAATAGGGCATTTTGGCTGATGGCACCCTATGAGTGTAAGTTCCTTCAGATGAAAGTCCATGAAATCTACTTCCACAATCCTGTGCCATATAGACCCTAATTGCACAATCCTACCTCCAATGCGGGATAAATCAAAAATGTAAAGAAGCGCCTGAGGATATCCAGATGCCTCTATGGTTACATCCAGACCGTGATTCTTAGTTATGGAGTTAATTTCAGATTTGAAGTTTGACTCATCAGGATTAAGAACATGAGTGGCGCCAAGTCTTTCAGCTATTTTAAGTCTGGCGTTGCATGTATCAATTGCTATTAAAGCCTCACACCCGGTTTTTGATGCCAACTGCAAGGCAAGCTGACCTACCAGACCCATTCCCGTTATAGCGGTAAACTCTCCCAGTTCAATCCTTGCTTTGCGGATACCATGTATGGATATACTGCCAAGAACGCCGAAACTGGCTTCATCAAAAGATAGATTGTCAGGAATCTTAACCAGATCGTAAGGCTTTGTGTTAGATATTACATGACTGGCATGTTGTGTTAGAGAGAGAACCCTATCTCCCATCTGGTAGTCTTTCACACCTTCTCCGACAGCTATTATCTCACCTGTGTTGGAATAGCCGGTATAGATGTTATAGTTCCGCTTTTGCTCCTGACTGCCAAGTTCCGTACCAGCACTAATGAGAGTACTTATGGTTTTAATCAACACCTGACCAGCGCCGGGTTGCGGCACTGAAAATTCCTCTATTTCTACTTGATTGGACGGTGTTACAACGACTCTGTGACCGATTTGAGCAGACATTTTAGTATTTCACCTCACTAACTAAGTGGTGGCATCATATCACGCTGGGATTCAATGAGCCTATCCATCGTTTCCCGAATCTGTGGCAGTGTCATTTGAGCAGATGTATTTGGGTCAACCATAGCGGCATGATAGACGTATTCTCGCTTCTGTTCAAGAATCGCCTGCACTGTTAAGCCCTGCATATTCACATTTCCCTGACAAAGAGATGCACACTGCGGAGGTAATGCGCCTACGTAGCATGGATGTAATCCTGAACCGTCTATCAAGCAAGGAACCTCTACTGAACACCCCTGCAAAAGATTCGTGATAAGCCCTGTGTTTGGAACGCTTGCATTGATACGGATAGCTGTATCGGTTTCCACAGCGTGAATAATTGCCGCCGCATATTCGTGTGAGCGTATTATGGCTGTAGGTTTTTCTTCCAATTGCTTTTGCTGTTCTGCTAACCTTTTCTGATGCTGTTCCCGCCTTTGTGCGAGTACTTCCTCAGTAAGAGCAGTTTCCTTTGCACGAGACCAGATTTTCAACCGTTCCATTTCCTCAGTATGAGCCATAAAATAAGGGACATATTCAGCCATGTGCGTAGATGACTCGGTAACAAAATATCCAAAGTGCTTCATGATCTCAAAACGCACAGGATCCTTCGTAAATGTTTCAGGATTATTGAGGCAATCTTTCAATCGGGGATATAGGTCTTTCCCTTCGGTAGATAGATCAAGAAACCATGCCATGTGGTTTATACCTGCCACGTGATAACGCATACGAGCATAGTCCACTCCCATGTAGCCTGCCAATTGCTGACTCGTGCCTTGAACACTGTGGCACAAACCAACGGATGTGATTTTGGTCGCAACATTTATAGCCCACATGATCATTGCCATCGGGTTCGTGTAATTGAGCAATATAGCTTTTGGACATAATCGTTCCATATCACGAGCAATATCCAGCATTGGTGGGATAGTGCGCAGACCTTTCATAATCCCGCCCACACCTACGGTATCTGATACTGTCTGTCTCAATCCACCTACCTCATAAGGTATCATAACGTCCAGTGTTTCTGGTCCAAAATATTGCCCCACACGGATCGATGTGATGACGTAATTTGCACCATCCAAAGCGGATTTTCGTCCTGTCGAAGCAACGATCCGAGTTGGCAGGTTCGCTTCGCTTACCATACGACGGACATAAGATTCGATAAAATCCAAACGCTCAGATGCCGGATCAACAAGATGAATTACAGAATCCGTCGATTCTGGAAATGAGAGTATATCACTGACTAACCGTGGACCAAAACCTAAACTTCCTGCTCCAAGAAAAGCGATCTTTAGCATTTTTTGTCTCCATATTTTCGGGTTTATTATACTTTTTCTTCCGATGAGGTTTTGTAAAGCCCGATATTTGAGAGAGCTAACGTACCTTTTGCATCTTTTATCACAACTCGTATCCTATTGGTTTGCATTGAAGGTATGCGCAGCAACCTTTTGTAACCTACAGTAGTACCTGTGCAAACCTCTTTCCACGTATCATTCAACCATGCCTCAACTGAAAATTCCGATATACGCTGGCCAAAACGTATTGGCTCCTGCAACATTATACGATCGAATAGCATGGTTTTATCCAACGTTAGTTCAATCGTTGCTCTCTTGATTTCATCGTCTGTCGCCCAATATGTATCCGAGTTCCCATCGAGTAAGTTTGCTGGAGAGAACTTTGCATGATTTCCCCGATAGTTGCTCGCAGTAACAGTTCCTTCTTTTGCCATGTTTGTTTTGAATGTATCATCTAAAATTCTTCTGAATCCTTTAAGGGAAACAATATCATTCTCGTGAAACAAACCACGCCTGTCAGGTGGTATATTTAATAGCATAGTGCCATTCCGCCCTACGGATTGGTAGAAAATGTCAATAAGCTGTTGAGGGGTTTTGACTAAATCATCTTCTTTTTGGTGGTAGAACCAGCCCGGGCGAATTGATACATCACACTCTCCAACAATCCATCTATTTCCATCAGGATCACCTGTATTCAGATACTTCGTATCAGCTTTGCCGATGATGATACCCTCATTATTGATGGTAGACCAGTTAGTTTCACCTGCGATGCCGCTTTCATTTCCTATCCACCTTATGTCTGGACCTGCATCAGAGAAGATAAGCGCATTGGGCTGTAATTTCCTGATCAATGCTCGATAAGCCTCGAAATCATACTCCATATCCTTTGCATCTTCGCCTTTCGCCCCATCCATCCAGATCTCTGATATTTCCCCGTAGTTTGAAAGTAGCTCTTCCAGTTGATTCAGGTAATACTGGTTGTATTTATCAGTACCATAAACCGGTTCGTGTCTATCCCATGGAGACAGATAAATGCCCATCTTCAGCCCTGCTTCACGACAGGCTTCCGAGAGTTCTGCAATAACGTCCCCTTTGCCATCTTTCCAGGGACTGCTCTTCACGGAATGCTCGGTATATTTCGACTGCCATAAACAGAAACCATCGTGATGTTTGGCTGTGATAATCAACAGACCCATACCAGCCTCTTTTGCAGACTGAACCCATTGTCTGGCATTAAGGGATGTTGGGTTAAATATCATTGGACTCTCTTTACCGTCTCCCCACTCTTTATCTGTGAATGTATTCACCGTGAAGTGAATGAAGCCGATGAGTTCCATCTGCTGGTACTCAATGTGCTGTCTCGTAGGCAAAACGTCGTTATGTTTAATATCTTCAATGTTGTTTGTCATATTATCCTCCAGATTCTACGCTTTTATTATGAATTATAGCAAATAGAGTAAAGATGGGCATGGTTCAAATATGCAAATGTCGAACGATTCCTCGTATATTATATCTTGAAAATATGCTCATGTCTATAACAGACCTTAAAGTAAACGAGCAAATTGAATACTTAATTACCCACTCAGTCATTGACTTCAACATTTACATAGGTATACAATATCATAGTTTGTTATTCGGGAAACTTAGCTAACTGAAAAAGCTCGTATTAATGAGGAGTTTGGTATGACACGAAAAGAGATATTAGTGTTTCAATTACAGGAAATACGCAACGAGTTTGCAGATGCGCTGGCTGATCTTGATCAAGAACATCTTGTCAAACAGTATATCGAAGGTCATAACCCGGTAGGCTGGATCGCCTGCCATTGCTTGAATAATTTCAACTTCTTCATCCACTTGTGTCAGACAAAGAAGTCTATTCTTTCAGATGGAGGAATTTATGAAAAGTTAGGAGCATACGGACATAAACCACCCACAGAGGATAATCCACCACCTGATCTCACGGAATTGCCAAGAGTTGTTGATGAAGTCTTTGAAGCTTGTATTCAGTTGATTGAAACTCTGGATGAAGATGCTTTTGGCAAGCCTGCGCCGTACTGGCATCACAGGAACTATGAATCCACAGCCGGCAACTGTGTGCGTGTAATCAACCACAGCAATGCGCACTTGAGGCAGATATGGATGCTTCGTGGTGCTTTTAGTGACAAGGGGCATTGGGCAGTCCAGACTCTTTACAAAAAGCCAGACGAGGAACATGGTAAATTCTACGTTCCAGACAGGGAGATTATACTAACGAATAGAAAAAAATAGTTATATTTCAATGGAATAACTGAAGAATTGTTCACCTTTAGATTCAGTTTTGCAGGTCCATTCTCCTCTTGAGTCTATGACACCCGAAGGTGCTGAACAGCGAAGATCGACTGGATAACAATTATCTACTGTCACAACCCAAATTCTGCCGGCATTTGAGCGCATCCGCAGGTTCGACTCGTGATAATGCCACGCTACGTCAGACCACTCACTGCCGTTGCGTCCGCCATTCACCGCATGGAAGATGATCTTTGCGCCCATCTTTGATAACTGCTGTGTCAGATGCGGGTCAGGAATAGGGGTACAGCCCGGGTTCGCCCACAGGTCATTGCAGATTAGACCGCCGATGCAGATACCGTTGAAATCAAACGTTTTGAGAGGTTTGATCGCATAATGATTTATCTCACCTACCGGAGGCTCTGTTAGAGAGCCGCAGGTGAGTGTCTTACTATGAAAACCTAGATATTCACCATCGGGCTTGTAGAATCGGATCTGATTGTAGCACTTTTCATCCGGTTCTATAAAGCACGTTCCCAGAGCAAGTCCAAGATTTGATTCCCGTGCCTTTTGGATCACGTAATCAAGGGCTTCTTTGGCAGACTGTACGTCGAATTTGTGTGTATATCCGCTCAAAGAGCCTTCTGGTGTAAGAAGGATGTCGGCTTTTTCGTTGACGGCATAGTCAATTGCACGTTCGATTGCTTTGACGTTAGATTTTATGTTTTCAGTCACCGGGATTTGCGCCCCAGAAACACGGATTTCCATTTATGATCCTACAGTTGTTTAAGGGTTTGATCTAATTTTGGCTTATCTTGCAGGTAGTTTATCTATTCTCTTTTGTACTGTCAATATAAAATCTTAGCACGTATTAACTAAAATGAAGTTGAAATATATGTATTATGAGTGTATAATATAAGTATGTATAACACTTCCTGCATCTGTTTCCTTACATTCCAGAAAGAAGCAGATTCAACAGGAGAAGACGTAATCTCTGGAAGGTAACAGATATTCTCAGGCAAAAGATACTAGAGAGTCTGCCTTATGGAGACATCCTGATAGTTGACAGTTTGCCTGTGCCTATATGTGATTTCAAAAGAGCTTATTTCTCAAAAAGCCCATTGAAGAGCGAATACATCAATGGCTTGAGAGCAACTTATGGTCATTGTGCCACCAAAGACTTAGGCACATATCTTGGATTCAAGGTTCATCTCATTGTCAGTCAGCAAGGACTTCCTTTAACGTTCTTGGTGTCAAATGCAGATGTAGATGACCGTGATGTGTTACCTTCTCAGCCCTCGCTTCGCTCGCTCCGAGACCCGAAGATGATTGCAGACTTTCTCAACACAATCATTCTTGGTGACAAAGGTTATATTTCTGAACCACTTCGTCAGGAACTCTATGACGATTATGGAATCAGTTTGTTAACCCGGAAGCGTAGCAATCAGAAAGATACTAATACTCGTTATATTAGAAAGACAATCAATCGCTTGAGAAAGCGAGTAGAGGTTACCAACAATCAGCTTGATGACCAGTTCAATTTGTCAAAGGTACGAGCAAGAACCCATTGGGGATTCT
>Ga0315274_10003478_pt1 | contig 23431 bp, 26 predicted proteins | sample YL17G02_20_MG_FD_203700 | JGI IMG/M metagenome (GOLD analysis project Ga0315274, IMG submission 203700) | Sediment microbial communities from Yellowstone Lake, YNP, Wyoming, USA - YL17G02_20 | ecosystem: Environmental > Aquatic > Freshwater > Lake > Sediment | place: USA: Wyoming | collected...
TTAGACCTCCCATTACAACATATCAACGGCCGTATCTTAAAACTCATGCGCAGGAATACAACTAAGAACCAGATCTTAAAGTTGATTGATAAAATCAGAAAAAAGATTCCTGGTGTGGCGATGCGCACGGCATTTATAGTGGGTTTTCCTTCTGAAACAGACAAAGAATTTAAGGAGTTGCTTCAATTTATTAAAGACGTAAAGTTCGAAAGATTAGGTGCGTTTGTTTATTCTAGAGAAGAAGGCACGGCTGCTTATAGCTTTGCTCACCAGATTCCCCGCGAAGTTAAAATACAACGTTTTGATGCTTTAATGACACAACAGCAGAGCATCTCTCAAAGTATTAATAAAGAATTTATGGGAAAAGTCATCGATGTCTTAATAGATGAGAGAGAAAAAGGCGCATATTTGGGTCGCAGTCAATGCGATGCTCCGGAAGTTGATGGCCTTGTTTACGTTCATTCTAAAGGAGAATTAAAGCCCGGAGACTTTGTTAAAGTAAGAATTACCGATACTTTAGAATATGATTTAGTAGGAGAGGCGCAGGAATGAATCTTGCCAATAAATTAACCATGCTAAGAATTGTGCTGGCCTTTGTGTTTATGTTTTTCTTGTCGTTTCCTTTTAAAGGGGACTGGGTGCTTTGGACCAAGATTATCAGTTTGATTATTTTTATCTTTGCAGCTTTATCGGATTTTCTTGACGGGCTTATTGCACATAAAAAGAATTTAGTAACAGATTTTGGCAAACTCATGGATCCGATTGCCGATAAGATTTTAGTTCTGGCGGCTTTTGCCGCATTTGTGCAGATGCAGTTGATTGAAGCCTGGATGTTCGTGATTATTATTTCTCGTGAGATATTAATTACATCTTTACGCTTATTTGCGCTTAACAAAGGAAAGGTTTTATCTGCCACCAAGGCGGGAAAACATAAAACCTTCTCTCAGATGCTGGTAATTTTTGCGATATTAGGATTTATTGTTTTAAAAGAAGCGATGTTGACGTTTTTCACCTGGAGTCCATCCTGGGAAAGCCTCTTTCGTTCAGGTATATATATTTTGATGTTGTTCACCTTAGCCATTACTCTTTACTCTGGGCTCTCCTATCTTTGGGAGAATCGCAAGATCATCACCAAATTATAGTTATTTTGCATGAGCAACTTCTTGATAAAGTTATTCAGCACTTTTTTTTATGTCGGTTATCTTCCCTTTATTCCCGGCACTTTTGGCAGCATAGCCGGCATAATCATTTTCTTTTTATTAAGAAACAATTTTTTTTTGTATCTCTGGCTTACTTGGTTAGTTATGCTTTTGGGATTTTTGGTAGCTGGGGAAGCAGAGAAAATATTCGGTAAAAAAGATGCGGGGTGTATTGTAATCGATGAGGCCTCCGGCATGCTTTTGAGTTTAGCCTTTATACCTTACGATATAAGGTTAGTGATTATTGCTTTTGGTTTATTCCGCATATTAGATGCCCTTAAGCCATATCCTGCCGGGCTATTACAAAATTTAAAAGGAAGCCTTGGGGTGATGAGCGATGACCTTGTGGCAGCGCTTTATACCAATATTATTCTTCAGGTAGTTTTAAGGGGAGTTTCTTTTAAGGCCTGATAAATAGGGCCCCCTGGGGTGAGCGTACTTTTAAAGAGGGTGATTCCGGTTACCTTAAATTCAAGATTCTCCTGGCTAAATTTATCTGCAAGAGTAGTTAAATTTTCGACCAGCTTTTCCCGATTCTGCGGCGACCTCGTCCTGCCGATAGTGATATGAGAAGAAAAAGGCCTGTCTTCCTTAGGGATGCCTATTTTTTCTAAATTTTGTTCTAATTCTTTGGCTATTGCTTTAGCTTCATTGTCGCCCTGATCAATACCTACCCAAATTACGCGGGGAGATTTTAGTTTTGGAAAGGCACCCAGAGCAGCCAAGCGCATATTAAAAGCAGTTTTGTCTTTAGTTGATTCTTCAAGAGCCCGCCCCGCCTTATCTTGAATTTTATCATCAATTTCACCCAGGAATTTCAGAGTCAAATGAATATTGCTTGGCTCAACCCATTTTACGTCTGCGCCTGAAGATTTTAGTTGCCATTGCAGCTTGGCAAGAGAGTCCTTAATTTCTCTAGGAAGTTCAATAGCGATAAACGCGCGCATCTTAAAATATTTCTTTTAGCAATTTTAATGCCGTTAAAGCTGTTTTTTTTCTTATGGCAGTCCGATTGCCTTTGAATTGAAATTTCCGGCAAAGTTTTTTGTTTTTAGTATCTATACAGATAAATACCGTGCCTACGGGTTTTTGGGGAGTTCCGCCGGTTGGGCCGGCAATTCCAGTTATCCCTATGCCCAAATCGGCTCGGGCCAGTTTTCTCACTGCTTGCGCCATTTTTTTAGCTACTGCATAACTGACTGCGCCTTTTTTGAGAATAAGAGAGGTGGGGATTTTTAAAACCCTTGCTTTTGCCTGGTTACTATAAGCAATTACCCCTAAGATAAAGTATTGTGAACTTCCGGAAATATGGGTGAGAAAACTAGAAAGCAGCCCCCCGGTGCAGGATTCGGCTATAGCAATGGTTTTTTTATTTTTTATCAGAGATAAATGTATTTGATTTACAATATGTTCCATAGCCACCAATATATTATAGCCGTTTTAAACCTATTGACAAGTTAAGATTTTATGTTATACTAATGTATAATTAATCTTCGGGGCAAGGTGACCTGCCTGCCGACAGGCAGGAATTCCTGACCGGCGGTAAGTTCCGAGTTACGACAGATACTATATAAGTAACGAGGAATAAGCCCGCGAGTCCGATTTTTTAAGGACAGATCTGGTCATATTCCAGAGCCGATAGTTAACCCTGTTAGAAATACCAAGGTCATTAAATGAGAAGTAAAATTTCTAACGGGGTGAAAGTCTAGAGGGAAGAAGGTTAAAATTCACTACCCGAAGGTCATCTTCGGGTTTTTTAATGAGCGCATAACTTACGGAAGCGTTAGCGAACGTAAGTTATATGCGCGAATTAATCCTGAGCGAGCGACGATAGGAGCGAGTCGAAGGATATGTTTAATACAATACCAGAAATATTAGACGATTTAAAGCGCGGTAGGATGGTTATCGTGGTCGATGATGAAGACCGCGAAAACGAAGGTGACCTAATTATGGCTGCTTCCTTTGTGAAACCAGAGGATATAAACTTTATGGCCAAGTTCGGTCGGGGGCTCATCTGCGTGCCTATGGAAGAAGAGAGGCTAAAGTTATTAGATTTGCAGCCTATGTATAGTGAAAATGGTAGCCCTAGAGCCACTGACCCTTTTTCCACTTCCTGGATGATTTCCGTAGATGCCCGGGACGGCATAAGCACAGGTATTTCAGCTTATGACCGCGCGCACACCATAGAAGTTCTGATTAATCCACAAACCAAACCCCAAGATTTAATCAGGCCAGGCCATATCTTTCCCTTAAAGGCAGTTAAAGGAGGGGCTTTGGTCAGGGCCGGCCATACCGAGGCTGCCATAGATTTGATGCGCCTGGCCGGGCTATATCCCGCAGGCGTTATCTGTGAAGTTATGAACGATGACGGCACCATGGCCAGACTTCCGCAGTTGTTAGAATTCGCTCAACGTCACAATCTAAAAATCTGCTCGATTGCTGATCTCATTGAATTTCGCCGACGTTCTGAAAGATTAATCGAAAAAGTTTCCGAGACAGTTATCCCCACAGAGTTGGGAACATACAGGTTAATTCTTTATCAGGATATTATTAGCGACCATTTTCATATTGCCCTGCTTGCGGGTGAATGGTCTGAAAGCGAAGCGGTTCTGGTACGGGTGCATTCAGAGTGTTTGACCGGAGAGGTATTCGGTTCCTTACGTTGTGACTGCGGTCGTCAATTAAAGAAAGCCATGCAAATTATTGGCCAGGAGAAAAAAGGGGTAATCCTTTACATGAGTCAGGAAGGCCGCGGTATCGGCTTAATCGACAAGATTCGCGCTTACAACTTACAAGATAAGGGCTTGGATACGGTACAGGCCAATGAAGCCTTGGGGCACAAAGCGGATTTAAGGGATTACGGTATAGGCGCCCAGATCTTAGCGGATTTAGGCCTTAAAAACATCAGGCTCCTGACGAATAACCCGCGTAAGATTGTGGGTTTAGAAGGATATGGCTTACGCGTTGTCGAACGTATACCCTTAGAAATTAAACCACATCCTTTGAATTATAAATATTTAAAAACCAAGAAAGAAAAATTAGGCCACTATTTAAAAATATAAAGGGGGTGTAAAAATATGGCTCAAGTAATCGAGGGTAATTTAATTGCCAAGGGTAAAAGGTTTGGCATCATTGCTTCACGCTTCAATGATTTTATCACCAAAGAATTAATTGCTGCCTGTTTAGATACTTTGGTCAGACACGGCGCGCAGGACGAAGATTTAACGGTGACCTGGGTTCCGGGAGCGTTTGAAATTCCTTGTATTGCGAATAAGCTGGCTAAAACAAAAGATTATGATGCGCTTATTTGTTTAGGAACAGTGATTCGCGGTTCAACTCCACATTTTGAGTATATTGCTTCAGAAGTTTCCAAAGGTATAGCCAGAATTGCTCAAGATACAGGTTTGCCGGTGATCTTTGGGATTATTACGGCTGATACCATTGAGCAGGCAATTGAGCGTGCCGGAACAAAAGAAGGCAACAAAGGTAAAGACGCAGCCATGAGCGCTATTGAAATGGTGAATTTAGTAGCACAAATTAAATAATTTATCTAGCGTTAATATCGTTATTATAGTTATTTTCGTTAACGAAAATAACGAACTACCTCCCCTGACGGCAGGCAGGAACGAAATTAACTAACTAAACGAATAATGCGTAAACGCACCAGATCCAGAGAATTTGCTCTCCAGATTCTTTATCAGATAGATATTACCCGCGATATTTACGCCGCATCTTTAGGTAGTTTTTGGCAGGAGCATAGCGAAGAAGCGATCAATGCCGAAATTAAAGAATTTACCTCGGAATTGGTAAGGGGGGTGGCTGAGAATCTAGAGACAATTGATAAAAATATAAGTAATTATGCTACCAATTGGGACCTTAACCGTATGGCGGTGATAGACAGAAACATTTTGCGCCTGGGAAGTTTTGAGCTCATGTTTCGCGAAGATATCCCTCCTAAAGTTTCTATCAATGAAGCAGTAGAACTAGCCAAGAAATATTCTGGCCCAGAAGCATCTAAATTTGTCAATGGAATTCTGGATAAAATAAAGTCAGAAAGAAAAAAGACATGAAATTTGCGGACCTGCACTTGCATACTGTCTACTCAGACGGCACCTATACGCCTGAAGAGCTAATCCTTGAGGCCCTAAAACAAGATTTATCCGCGATAGCTGTCGTTGACCATGATACCGTAGAAGGCATAGAGATTTGTTTGGAACTAGGAAAAACAAAGGGCATAGAAGTTTTACCGGGCATAGAACTCACTGCCGAATATGACGGGTTAGAAATACATATATTGGGCTATTTAATTGATTATAAAAATCAGTCCTTAAGAAAAAAGTTAGAGGATTTAAAGAGAAATCGTATTGAGCGCAGCTATAAAATATTGGATAAACTAAGAGCTATGGATGTCAACTTAAGCCCTGAAACTGTATTTGAGATTTCCCAAGAAGGTACGGTGGGTAGATTGCATATTGCCCGCGCGATGGTAAAAGAAGGATGGGTAACTTCTACTACAGAAGCCTTTCAGAAATATATCGGGGATAGCTGTCCGGCTTATGTCTGCGGCTTTAGATTTTCACCTAAAGAGGCGATTAATTTAATAAAAGAAATGCAAGGCATACCGGTTTTAGCACATCCTTATGTGATTAAACGCGATGAATGGATACCACAATTTATAGATTATGGGCTAATGGGCTTGGAAGTTTATTATCCGGAGCATAGCCAGGCAACGGTGAACTATTATCTGAATTTAGCTCAGGAATTTAATTTATTAGTAACAGGTGGATCGGATTGTCACGGAAACGCCAAACCAGAAGTAAAGATGGGTTCCATCAAAATACCCTATGAGTTAGTAGAAAAATTGAAAGCGGCAAATAAATGAATATTCATAAGAAATACATGCAGCTGGCTTTGAATTTAGCGCTTAAGGCAAAAGGAAAAACCTCGCCTAATCCCATGGTGGGAGCCTTGGTGGTAAAAGACGGTCGGATAGTAGGCAGAGGTTATCATCAGAAGGCAGGTTTACCGCACGCAGAAATAATTGCCTTGGAAGAGGCGGGCCAAAAAACAAAAAACGCTACCCTTTATGTAACTTTAGAACCGTGTACGCATTTTGGAAAAACGCCTCCTTGCGTAGATAAGATAATTCAAAGCCGGATCAAAGAAGTTATTGTAGGGATGCTTGATCCGAATCCCTTAAATAATGGGAAAGGAATACAGATACTTAGACAACATAATATCAAAGTGAAAGCTGGTTTCTTAGAGCAAGAATTAAAAAAAATAAACGAAGTTTTCATAAAATATATCACTAAAAAGATGCCCTTTGTTACAGTTAAGGTAGCCCAGTCTTTAGACGGTAAAATTGCCACTAAGACCGGTGATTCCAAATGGATAACTTCGGATAAATCGCGCTCTTACGCCCATCGACTGCGCCAAAACTACGACGCTATTATGGTAGGAGTAAATACGGTTTTAAGAGATAATCCCAAGCTCGATGTCTGGTTTTCCAAAAAACAACCGGTCAAGATTGTAGTAGACAGCCAGTTAAGTACATCCCAAGACGCCAATATTTTTTCCCGAAGTGGTACAGTAATAATCGTGACCATTTCTCCTGAACCCGGTCGGGAAACCGAAAACCGGCAGATTTTATCTAAAAAGGCGAAGATTTTAGAAGTAAAAGAAAAAGGCGGACAGATTAATCTGAAAGATATGCTGAAGAAATTAGCACAACTGGAAATTTCCGATATTCTGGTGGAAGGCGGCGGTACGTTAATCGGCTCATTATTTGACGAAGGATTAGTAGACAAAATTTTATTTTTTATGAGTCCGAAGATAATCGGCGGAAAAGAGGCGATTAGTTCGGTGATGGGCGAGGGGATTACCCGGATAGACCGGGCAATTAAACTAAAAAGTGTGAAATTAAAACACATCGGCGAAGATTTTTTAATAGAAGCTTATGTTTAGCGGTATAGTTGAAGAATTAGGCGAGGTTAAAAAAATAACTAAAGGCGGCAACATAACTTTATTGGAGACCAAGGCAGATAAAGTCCTAGAGGATACAAAGATAGGAGAGAGCATCTCGGTAAACGGTGCCTGTCTTACGATAGTAAAGAAAGAGTTTGGCACGTTAAGTTTTGAAGTTATGCCAGAAACCCTGAAAGCGACGAATTTGGGATTATTAAAAATAAAAGATAAGGTAAATCTAGAACGTGCCTTAAAAATTGGCGACAGATTATCTGGACATTTTGTCACCGGGCATATCGATTGTTTAGGTATTATCCGTCACAAAAGTTACTTGGGAAATAATTTAAGTTTTGAAATCAGCGTACCTGCTCAATTTTTGATTTATATTTTATCTAAAGGCTCTATCGCTGTTGACGGCATAAGCTTAACCGTGATGCGGAAAAGGTTCGATACTTTTTTTGTATATATAATTCCCCATACCTTTAAAAATACCACCTTAGGTTTTAAAGGCCCTTCAGATAAAGTGAATATCGAATTTGATATTCTCACCAAAAGAACAAATACCGCTTTATAACTTATGTTAACTTGCACATTATAAAATATTGCTAACCCTTTCGATTTTTGTTATACTAATTTGATTATGTAAGATATATCCCTCGCTTTTTCACAAGAAAAGAAGCTGAAGGCTCGGGATGTTTTACCGATAATTAATAGCTTATAAAACACGGGGCGTGGCTCTCCGCCGTAGGTGGATTCGCCACGATTGCGAAGATTACGGGGAGTGGCTCAGTTTGGCTAGAGCGTTTGGTTCGGGACCAAAAGGTCGGCGGTTCAAGTCCGCCCTCCCCGACCAATTTTATGAAAAAACGCATCCATATCTACTTTAACGGTAGGGTGCAAGGCGTAGGTTTTCGTTATACCAGTGAAGATATCGCCCGAGATTTAAATGTGGTGGGCTGGGTTAGGAATTTACGCGATGGACGGGTGGAGCTTATGGCTGAAGCAGAAGAGGAGGTTCTCAAAGATTTTTTAGCCAGGATTAACCAATATTTTTCTCGCTACATTCAAGATCTAAATACTGAATGGTTGGCAGCAACCGGTGAGTTTAAGGATTTCGAGATAAAATTTTGATGCGTTACGGAATATTTTCCGATATTCATGCAAATTTAGAAGCTTTCAATGCAGTGTTCCAAGCTTACCAGAAGGAAAAAATCGACCAATATCTTTGTATAGGTGATGTGGTAGGATACGCAGCCAATCCTAAGGGATGCCTCAAAAAATTAAAAGAAATCGCTAATTTTTGCGTCGCGGGTAATCACGACTGGGCAAGTGTAGATTTATTCTCGCTTGATTACTTTAATCCTGTAGCTAAAGCCGCAATAATTTGGACTCAGCGCAACCTAGATGACCAGGAGAGGTATTTTTTACAATCCCTAAAACTTGTTTATAAAAACAAAGATTTGACTTTGGTACACGGTACTTTAGATGAGCCGCAGGATTTCCACTACCTGACTGATACATATCTTGCAGCTCAGACTTTTGATTTAGCTAAAAACCAGGTTTGTTTTATCGGTCATTCACATGTAGCAGGAATATATATTCAGGATCAAGAAAAATCTATAAATTATCTAGAGACAGATTTAATAGAAATAAAAGGGCAAAACAAATATATCATCAATGTGGGCAGTGTTGGACAGCCTCGCGACGATAATCCTGAAGCTGCATACTGTATTTATGATACCGAGAAAGAAGAAATCAAGATTAAAAGAATAAGTTACGATATTGAGACTGCCAGAAGTAAAATAATTAAAGCTGGCCTTCCGAGGATTCTGGGAGATAGGCTTTTATTGGGAAGATAACGTGTCCGGAAATATCAAGAAGAAAATAGAAAGTTTGAGAGAGCAGATCCGGCGTCACGATTATCTTTATTATGTTTTAAGCCAGCCTGAGATTTCTGATAGAGAATACGATGACTTGATGGGTAAGTTAGAGAAATTAGAGCAAGAATACCCACAGTATAAGACAGACGACTCACCAACCGTACGGGTCAGCGGCGGCATTTTAGAAAGATTTAAGACTACCAGACACAGACAAAAGATGTTATCTTTAAATAACACTTATTCCTTTCAAAGTTTAGAAGATTGGGCTGAGCGCGTGCATAAAGGATTGGGAACATCCGAAGGCATAGAATACGTTGTTGAACTTAAGATAGACGGAGTAAGCGCAAATCTTACCTATGAGAAAGGCAAATTAACCATTGGTGCAACCAGGGGCGATGGCGAGGTCGGAGAAGATATAACCGAAAATATAAAGACTATTCGCGCTATTCCGTTGGTTTTACTTGGCAAAGATATCCCGGATTTTATTGAAATCCGTGGAGAGGTTTATATGGAGAAAAAGGACTTTGAAGCCTTAAATAAAGAACGAGAAAAAAAAGGCGATGTATTATTTGCTAATCCGCGCAATGCTACCAGCGGTTCTTTAAAACTGTTAGATAGAAGTATTGTCGCAGAAAGAAGACTCAATTTCTTTGCTCATTCCTTAGGAGAATCCAAAGGGGCAGATATTCATACTCAATGGGATTTTTTACACAAATTAAAAAGCTGGGGTATGCGTTTCAATCCCCAATCTAAACTTTCTAAGAATTTAAAAGAAGTGATTAATTATTGTAAGGATTGGCAAGAAAAGAGAGAAAGGTTAAATTACGATATAGACGGCATAGTCATTAAGGTAAACGGTATTGCTCAGCAGAAAAAATTGGGTTTTACTTTAAAAAGTCCGCGTTGGGCAGTAGCCTATAAATTTCCCGCCCGTCAGGCAACCACAAAGGTCTTAAAAATAAATGTGTTTGTGGGAAGAACGGGAGTGATTACTCCCACAGCACAACTTAAACCTGTGGAATGCAGTGGGGTAATAATAAGGCATGCTACTTTGCATAATTTTGATGAGATCGAGCGCCTCAATATCAGAGAAGGTGACCGCGTACTCATCGAAAGGGCAGGAGAAGTAATCCCGAAAATTGTTAAAGTGGTTGAGTCTTTGGGTAACCAGCCTTTTGAAATTCCCAAGAAATGCCCGGCATGTTCAGGTAAGATTGTGAAGGAAAAAGAGAAAGATGTGGCTTATCGTTGTATTAATCCTTCCTGTCCGGCACAATTAGAACGCGGTTTAATCCATTTCGCCTCCCGCACAGCCATGGATATCGAGGGAATGGGCGAGGCAGTTGTCGAGCAGCTAGTTAAGAAAAAGATGATAAAAGACTTTGCTGATATTTATTCATTAAAGAAAGAAGATTTGCTGAAATTAGAATTATTTAAAGACAAAAAGGCACAGAATCTCCTGGAGGCGATAGAAAAAAGCAAATATAAACCCCTATCTCGCCTAATATACGCTTTAGGCATAAGACACGTAGGTGAAAAGGCAGCCTATGTATTGGCACAGCGTTTTAGGAATCTGGATAGTTTAATGCAGGCCCCAGCGCAAGACTTTGATGCCATATACGAGGTAGGGCAAGTTTTGGCTAATTCTATTGTTGACTTTTTTAAACAACAAGCTACCTGTTGGCTGATTAAAAAATTAAAAGAGGCAGGACTGAATTTAGAAGAAAAAGTTACTGCGGCAAAGAAATCTGCTTTAACCGGAAAAACAGTTATTTTTACCGGAGAATTGAAAGACTTTACGCGTTCACAGGCAGAGACAATTGTGCGCAAGCTCGGTGGTAATGCCTCTTCTAACGTAAGCAAAAATTCAGATTTTCTGGTAGTAGGAGAAAATCCAGGTTCAAAGTATGATTTGGCAAAAAAATTAAGAGTTAAGATTATTAACGAAGAAGGGTTTTCCCGCTTGATAGCTTCTAAATAAGGAGCGGGATCCCGCCTTCTATTAAATAGCTGTGCGGGAAGGGAGATGATTAAATGAATGGTCACAGATTACATAGATTTAAAAAGCAGATTACACAGATTATTATACTATCTACTATCTACTATCTACTATCTACTACAATAGGCTGTGAGGCCTTTGTGCGCAAATTTACGCGTAAATCTAAAAAAGAACAACTGCAGCAAGAAGAACTGGTATTAGTCCCCGAGGAATACACCTGTAAGGCAACCAAAGAAGAATTATATCGTCAGTATTTCTTGTTCTGGAAATCTTGGCACGATGAATTAATTAATTCGTTAAATGTAGGAGCAAACCACAAGAAACAAATAGCTGCAGCTGGAGAAGCGCTAAAGAACTTAGAACAATTAAAGGCGATGTTGAATGAGGAGAAGCAAAAGAAATTAGAAGTTTACATTGATAAACTAAAATCCTTAAGCGAGCTGATTGCTAAGGATATTTATGGCAATAATATCGGCAATAACCGTTGGGAGGCAGAACGGCTCAAGAAAAGTATTTTAAGGGATTTTTCATATAATAAAATCAAAAATTCTTTAGCATGATCTTAGAGACTCTCTGCGTAGGTATTTTTGGGGTTAACTGTTATATCTTATCGGCAAGAAGCAATTCTCGGGCAATAATCATTGATCCCGGAGCCGAAGAAAAGAAGATTACACGGGTTTTAGACAAACATAATTTAAAACCCGCTTTTATTATTAATACCCATGCCCATATAGACCATATAAGTTGTGACGATAAATTCGGCGTACCGGTTTATATCCATAGGCTTGACGTAGCTTTATTAAAAGACCCTCAGCTTAATCTCTCTAATTTTTTTAGTTCGTCTTATGCCCTGAAAACGGAAATAAAAATACTGGAAGACAAAGATGTGATTGAGCTGGAACAGATTCAATTAGAAGTAATACACACCCCCGGGCATACTCCGGGCGGGATTTGTCTGTTAATGAAAAAACCGTCCGATAATATTCTTTTTACGGGAGATACTTTATTTTGTCAAGGAGTGGGCAGAACCGATTTTCCCGGTGCAAATGAAGAAGAGCTTATAAAATCCATAAAAAATAAACTTTTTAAATTAAACGATGATACTATAATTTATCCTGGACACGGCAATTCTTCTTGCATAGGGGAAGAAAAAAGAAATAATCCTTTTGTGATGGGCATCTAAAAATGAAGGAATTAATCGATACTTTTTTGAACTATTTGTCAGTCGAACGCGGCCTTGCCCAGAATACCATAATTTCTTATAAGGAAGACCTTAATATTTACATAGATTTTATTACGGGCAAACACATCGATTCTTTATCTAAAGCCACAAAAAATGATATCGTAAATTTTATGCTAGCTCAGAAGGATAAGGGCCTAAGTGCTAATTCTGTGGCCCGGCGATTAGCTGCGATAAAGGTATTTCACCGCTTTTTAGTTAGAGAAAGAATCCTTAAAAGCGATCCCACCAGTTTAATTGATTCACCGAAATTATGGAAAAAAATCCCCGAGACGCTATCTTTAACTGAAGTAGAGGCATTACTTAGCCAACCCAACATCAGGGAGAGGCAGGGGATAAGAGATAAGGCAATCTTAGAAACTTTCTATGCTACTGGGATGCGCGTATCAGAAGCAGTAAATCTAAAAAAAGAAAATGTCAATTTAGATATCGGATTCCTGCGCTGTATCGGTAAAGGCAATAAAGAACGGGTAATCCCTTTAGGTAAAAAGGCAATCATCAGTATAAAAAGATATTTAGAAATGAGCAGACCTCAGCTTTTGAACAAAAAAGAATCGGAATTCTTATTCTTAAGCCGTTTGGGCAAAAAGATTTCGCGGCAGTCCTTATGGAAGATTACCAAAAGGTATGCTAAAGAAGCAAGAATAAAAAAGCCGATAAGGCCGCACATTTTAAGACATTCCTTTGCCACACATTTATTAGAAAGGGGAGCGGATCTTCGTTCGGTGCAAGAAATGTTGGGGCATGCGAATATTTCTACCACTCAAATTTATACCCATATAAATAGGGAGAGGCTCAAAACTATCCATAAAATGTTTCATCCCCGGCCTTAAGGATAAAAAACTTAAAAATGAAAGAATATCTAAAATTACTGCCCCAAGAAATCCAGAAATTAATACGCATAGCAGGTGATATCGCTTATAAAAACGGTATGTCTGCCTATCTAGTGGGCGGATTTGTGCGGGATTTAATTTTGGATGAAAAAAAATTAGACCTGGATATTGTTGTAGGAGGAAACGGCATAAAGTTTGCCGAAGTTTTCGCCGATAGATTAAGGGGGACGCTTACCCGACACAAAAGATTCAATACCGCTACCTTAAAGCTGGATACCTTAAAAATTGATATTGCCACTGCCAGAAAAGAATCATATCCGTTTCCAGGGAGTCTTCCCGAAGTCTGCCGCGGTACATTAAAAGACGATTTATTCAGGCGCGACTTTAGTATAAATGCGATGGCTATAAGTATAATGCCAGAAGATTTCGGCAGGTTAATAGATTTTTTTGGCGGAAAAGAGGACTTAGGGAAGAAAAAAATCCGGATATTGCACGGTTTAAGTTTTATCGATGATCCTACACGAATATTAAGAGCTATCCGATTTGAACAAAGGTATGATTTTAAACTCCAAAAGGATACCCTTAGTCTATTAAAAGATGCGGTCAGGCAGAGAATGTTAGAGAAAGTGCATCCGCATAGGTTACGCGATGAGTTAATCTTAATTTTAAAAGAGCAATATCCTTTAAAACAATTAAAGCGCATCCAAGAATTAACGGGTTTTGGCTTTATAAACCAAGCGCTATCTTTATCGCGGAAAAATTACGGATTTTTTAAGGTCGTTAAAACCCAGCTAAGCTGGTTTAAAAAACAATATACTCAACCTAAACCTCCAGAGAACTGGTTAGTTTATTTGGCGGTATTGTTTGATTCTCTTACTATAAACGAGATCAAATCAACATGTAAAAAATTCGCCTTTCGAAAAATAGAAGAAAAGACAATATTGACTTATAAGATATTCAGTAATAAGATTAGCCGACAGTTAAGTAAAAATAGGATTTCGCATTTTGAGATTTTTAAATTACTTAAACCTCTGAATTATGAAATAATCATTCTGTTAAAGGCAAAATATAAAAATCGTAATTTGCAAAAGAATATCAAGGTTTTTTTAGAAAGCTATGATGGTATACGCGCCTCTATTTCTGGAGATGATTTAAAGAAATTAGGCCTTGCGCCTGGTCCGCGCTATCGGGAAATCTTATCTAGAATCTTAGAGGCAAAACTGGATGGCAGGATTAAAACAAAGAGAGAGGAATTAGCATTAGTTAAAAGATTGATCTTAGAATAATGACTGTCGGAATTTTAAAGTTAATCATCTTGATACACGATAGCAACTCTTTAAAAGAAAAAAGAATGGTTTTGCATAGCCTAAAATCAAAGTTAAGAAATAGCTTTAACGTAGCAGTGGCGCAGATTGCTGATGAAGATAAATGGCAGAAGGCTACTCTGGCGATAGCCGGCGTTGAAAAAAATAGGAATAATATGAACAGCACTCTTTCCAATATCGTCAATTTTATCGAGCAATTCCACGCCGTGGGATTGCTCGATTACGAAATGGAGCTTCTTTAAAAATGTCCAGAGCAGAAAAAGTTTCCCAGGCAATAAAGAAAGAAATCAGCAGTATCATCCGCGATGAGCTAAAAGACCCCCGCATAGGTTTTATCACTATTACCAAAGTAGAGGTGACTGCGGATTTGAGGTACGCCAAGATATTTTTTAGTGTTTTAGGCCAAGGCCAGGATTACAAAAAAACAAAACAAGCCTTAGATTCGGCATCGGGTTTTATCCGCAAATTGATCGCAGGGAGAATCAGATTGAGACTTGCTCCGGAAATTGTTTTTAAGGGAGATAGATCCTGCGAATATAGTTTCCAGATCGAAAAGATACTCAACGAAATAAAAAATTTAAATGAGCCTAAAAAAAGCAGTAGAGTGCGTAAGGAATCATAAGAACTTTTTAATTACCAGCCATACCAGCTTAGAAGGGGATGCCTTGGGTTCGGAACTGGCCTTTTATCGGCTCCTTAAAAAATTAGGCAAAAACGCCGTTATAATAAACAGGGATGATGTGCCTGCCGAATATAATTTCCTTCCCTATGTAGAAAGAATAAAAAAATTTAGAAAGAATCTAAAATACAACCGGTTTGATTGTTTTGTACTTTTGGATTGTGCAGAAATAAAAAGATGCGGTGAAGTATACAAGGTAAACCGAGGCAAAAGGCCAATTCTAAATATAGACCATCATATCAGCAATCGCGAGTTCGGCAACATTAACTGGGTTGAGCCAGAGACTTCTTGTTGTTCGGAGATGATTTATCAGCTTTATAAAAGTTTACATATTCCTTTAGACAAAGAAATAGCCACGCTTTTATACGTGGGTATCCTTACCGACACCGGCTCTTTTCGCTATTCCAATACCACTGCCTTGACCCACAAAGTAGTTGCTGAGCTTCTGGCATTTGATTTAGACGTGACAGGAATTTATAAAAATGTGTATGAGAATATCCCTTTTAAAGATTTACGCTTAATGACAAAAATATTACCGACAATAAAAAGAAAATTTAAAGGCAAAATTGTTTGGTTTCAGATACCTAAGAAGTTTTTTAAGAAGGGAAGGATAGCTTTTGATATCTCCGAACAATTGTTAACTTGTGCACGCGCCATAAAAGGGGTAGAGGTAGCAGTTTTATTTAAGGAAAACCTGCCTGCCAAAAATGAAATCAGAGTAAACTTAAGGTCTAAAGGTAAAATTGATGTCAACAAGGTTGCGCGTTTTTTTGGTGGCGGAGGCCATCAGACTGCCAGCGGTTGTACGCTTCATGCTCCGTTAGACCAAGCGAGAAACGCAGTTTTAGAAAAGATTAAAGAAAGCCTCTAATGAGAGTTTTTCTCGGGCTAAGCCGAATTAAAAAAAATAAAAAACCGATAGTTACCTTGGGCGTTTTTGACGGGCTACATCTTGCGCATCGGTGCATATTGGAGGATGTAGTTAAAATTAGCCGAAATGTAGGAGGCAGGAGTGTAGTAGTCACCTTTTGGCCTCATCCACAAAAAGAAGAAACTTTATATTCTTTAGCACATCGTTTAAGACTAATCGGAGAGCTGGGTATAGATATTTGCATAGTAATTGGATTTAATAAGGCGTTCTCTAAGATTAAGGCGGAAGACTTTATAAAGAAAATTTTAGTAAGGAAAATCGGTGCAAAATACGTCTCTATAGGCAGAAACTTTAGATTTGGGAAGAATGCCGAAGGAGATTTTAGAACCTTGCAACAACTTTCTCGCAGATATGGTTTTAAAGTAAAGGTATTCGATGTCATCAAAATCGACCATCAGCCTATAAGTAGCACCTACATCCGTAAATTAATTACCAGAGGCAATATTCGATATGCTCAGAGATTATTAGGTAAGCCCGTAAGCGTATTAGGCACGGTAATTAAAGGAGTTTCCTTAGGCTCAAAGTTAGGATTTCCCACCGCCAATATCAATCCGCATCACGAAGTACTTCCTCCGGCAGGCGTATATGCAGTCAGAGTTATCTTAGAAAATAAAAAATTAAAAGGTATTTGTTATATCGGGACAAAACCTACTTTATCCAAATACAATTCACGGCATATTGAAGTATGCATATTTAATTTTAAGAAAAATATTTACGGAAAATATTTAGAAATCCAATTTTTAAAAAAAATAAGGAACGAAAAAAAATTTAGCTCTTGCGCTCTTTTAGTCAAACAAGTCAAAAAAGATATTGCCCGCGTAAAAACCTTATTTTCCTGCCTATAACCCACCACACAATATATGCCCTTTAAAACCCCTAATATCTACTAGTGCTTGTATTTCATCAAGTTAGGTAAATATTTTCCTTGACAAGGTAGCGGATTTTCACTATACTTTGGCTACAAAGTGGTTGATAGTGGAGTAAAGTGGGAAAGGTCAATTTATGTTTTACGGAGAGTATCTACATTCCATAGACCGCAAAGGTCGCCTAATTTTGCCTTCCAAATTTCGCGATGTTTCCAAAGCCAATTTTATTGAAAAATTTTTTATCACCCGCGGTTTAGATAAATGCCTTTTTATGTTTTCCGAAGAGGAATGGCGCACGCAAGAGTCTAAATTTAAGGCCGTCTCTTTTACCAAACAGCAGGCACGTACTTTTAACCGTTTATATTTTTCCGGCGCAGTAGAGATTATACCTGATAGGCAAGGAAGGATTTTAATTCCGCAGTATCTAAAAGATTTTGCCGAAATAAAGAAAGATGTGGTTATTGTCGGCGTGTCTAACCGGATTGAAATTTGGGCTAAAGAGAAATGGCAGGAATTTTACGGAAGTTGGCGACAGTCTTTTGAGGAGATTGCCGAGAAGCTGATCGAATAAATTTTTAAAAGTGGGCCAAAAATTCTCAACAGAAGAATTTTATGCGCGATAATCGTAATGCAGCAACCATGGCACTGGTAAAAAAGCAGACCACGGCTGACGGCGAAAGCGAAGGCGGCGATACAGCGTCAGGTCCCCGGGAGGTAGAAGTTTATATGGATGAAATTCTTTACGAGCCAAAACCCGTAGCTGCATTACATACGCCGGTAATGCTCAAAGAGGTTTTAGATAATTTAAATTCAAGCCCTGGAAAGATTATCGTTGATGCCACCATAGGCACCGGCGGACACAGTCTTGCGATATTAGAACGAATCATGCCCGGCGGCAGACTAATCGGCATTGACCGGGATCAGGAATCTTTAGCCATCGCCAAAGAAAGACTGTCCAAGTACAAAGATTCCTGTGATTTTGCTTACGGAAATTTCACGGATATAGATAACCTTTTGAGAAAATTGAATATTAGAGAAGTAGACGGCATGTTATTTGATTTGGGTATTTCTTCATTCCAACTAGAGAACCCTCATCGCGGCTTCAGTTTCCAGCAGGAAGGACCTTTGGATATGCGTTTAGATAGGAATAGTTATATTTCAGCCTATGATTTAGTCAATAATCTCACTGGTGAGGAGATTTCTTCTTTACTTTGGTCATTTGGACAAGAGAGATGGCATAATCGAATTGCCCGTTTATTAGTAGCGGAAAGAGAAAAACATCCGATTCTAACTACGCAGGAATTAAGCAATATCGTAGTAAGGGCAATACCCCAAAGATACAGACACAGCCAAAGACATGCGGCAACACGTACTTTTTTAGGCATCCGTATCGCGGTAAATAGAGAATTGGAAGCATTAGAGGTGGCGCTGCAAAAGGCAGTCGAGTTGTTGGATAAAAAGGCAAGGATTTGCGTTATTTCCTTTCATTCTTTGGAAGACCGAATAGCGAAGTTAAGTTTTCGCAAGGCAGCCGCCAACGGAGAATTAAAGATAATTACACTCAAGCCTTTGATGCCGACCCAAACAGAAATAAAGCAGAATCCTTTAAGTCGTAGCGCAAAACTCAGGGTCGCAGAGAAACTATAAGATGAGACTATCTAAATTTTTATTAATTTCTGCAATGGTTACTTGTTTTTCCCTGCTTTATGTCTGGCAGCAGACAGAAGCCTTCAGACTTGCTTACGTAAGCCAGAAGAATATGGCTGTATTTCAAGAACTACTTGATAAAAATACCATCTTAAGATACAATATAAAAAGGAATACTTCTCTGGTACGTATTGGCAATAAATTTTTTGAGTGTGCCGATTTTCAGATGCCCGATACTATTCAACTAGTAAGGGCTAGAAGTCCAGAAAGAATCGTAAGCATAAGCCAACGAGCACCTAAAAAGCAGAATTTATTCTCTCTTCTCTTCGGCATCAAAAGACAAGCTGAAGCAAAGACCATCAATCGCTAAAATTACTTAAGCTCGTGCAGATAGCAAATTACCACCGCAGAATTAAAGCGGTATTTTTATTATTTTTTGTTTTTTTAATCGCCTGTATTGCCCGCCTTTTTTTTATTCAATTCTTCCGCTCAAGTTTCCTTACAGAAATTGCCAAAAGACAGCACAATCTATTTGTAGAATTAGAACCCCGTCGCGGCACGATTTATGATGCAAATCTTAAAGCCCAAGCAGTCAATATTTCCGTTGATTCTCTTTATGCTTCTCCTCTTCAGATAAACGATAAAGATAAAGGAAAAATAATTTCGCAACTCGAGCCTATATTAAATTTAAACCAGGCATATTTAAAGGACAGACTATACCGTAAGAAATCCTTTATTTGGCTGGCCAGAAAAATAACCCTGAAGCAGGCCGAAGCGATTAAGAAACTGAATATCAAGGGCCTGTATTTTATTAAAGAAAGCAAACGCTGTTATCCTAACGGGTATCTTGCCAGCCAAATGCTCGGATTCGCGGGCCTGGATAATAAGGGGCTGGAGGGACTAGAATTATTTTACGATAGTTATCTTAGAGGGGAACCGGGTTGGGCTTTATTTTTAAGAGATGCGCGCCAGAGAAAATTAGGTTTGTATGAGAAGATAGTCCTACCCAAGGACGGCTATAATTTAGTCTTGACTGTAGACGAAGTAATTCAGTTTATTGCCGAGAGAGAATTGGATAAGGCATTTAAAGCCTATCATGCCAAAGGCGCAAGCATCGTGGTGTTGGATGTGCACACCGGAGCAATTCTGGCTTTGGCAAATCGGCCTACCTTTGATCTGAATGAATATGCGCAAGCAACTAAAGAGCAAATTCGCAATCGCACCATCTGTGATTTATTTGAGCCGGGCTCGGTATTTAAAATTGTTACTGCTTCCGCAGCATTAGAAGAGAAAAGAGTAAATGAAGAGGATAAGTTTTTTTGCGAAAATGGCGCATATAGGGTATCTACACATATACTCCATGATCATCGAGCGCACGGTACCCTTACTTTTAGAGAAGTAATTGAACAATCCAGCAATATCGGCACGACCAAAGTAGCACAGATGTTAGGACCGGATCTGATATATAAATATGTTAAACTCTTTGGTTTTGGTGCAAGGCTAGGGATTGATTCTCCAGGCGAGATTTCCGGGATAGTTAAACCACCGCGTTTCTGGTCTAAGTTGTCTATTGGCGCTGTGCCTATCGGCCAAGAGGTAGGTGTTACTGCACTTCAGTTAGCTACTGCTATTTCGTTAATTGGTAACGGTGGCCAACTGATGAAGCCTTATTTGGTGAGAGAGATTAAAGATAAATACGGTGAAACGATTAAGGAATTTTTACCGACTTTAGTTCGCAAGGTTATCTCCATTGATACAGCCGCCAGAATGAAAATAATTCTTGTCGGCGTAATAGAGAATGGTACAGGCAAGTTAGCAAAATTATCGGGATTTACGGCAGCAGGAAAGACCGGAACCGCGCAGAAATTGGAACCCAATGGCGCTTATTCCCACAACAAATTTATAGCTTCCTTTATTGGTTTTGCGCCGGCAGAAGATCCTCTGATTGCAGTGGTAGTAGTACTTGATGAACCCCACCCTTATTATTTCGGCGGAGTAGTAGCTGCGCCGGTGTTTAAAAATGTGGCTGGTGATACGTTAAGATATCTAAAAACTAATCCTTCTTTTAATCAGATTGTGGCATTACATGAGAATAATACGGCTGATTAAATCTCTAGAAAATTATCATTTGGATAGACCCTTAGAGGATTTTGAGGTTAGAGGGATAAGCTGTAACTCCAAAGCTGTGCAAGACGATTTTCTTTTTGTCGCTATCAAAGGTACTCATCAGGATGGACATAAATTTATCGAAGAAGCAATAGGAAAAGGTGCCAGGGTATTAATAGTTCAAGACTTAAGGTCAAAAGGAAGCAGCTCGGATAAGGTATATTTTATTACCGTTAAAGATACGCGCAAAGCCTTAGCAAAATTAGCCTCGGAATTTTACGGGAATCCTTCTAGAAAAATAAAAATTGTTGGTATTACCGGGACTAACGGCAAGACGACAGTAACCTATTTAATTGAAGCAATATTAAAAGAACAGAATTTTAATCCCGCCGTAATAGGCACAATTAATTACCGTTTTAAAGATAGGATCTTGCCTTCAAAAAATACTACCCCCGGTCCGATTGAACTGCAAGCGCTATTATCCGACATGGTAAAGCAAGATATAAATTATGCGTTGATAGAAGTATCTTCGCATGCCCTGGATCAGAATAGGACAGGGGGGATAGATTTTTACTCCGCAATCTTTACCAATCTTACGCAGGATCATCTGGATTATCATCATACCTTAGAAAATTATTTTCAGACCAAAGCCAAGCTCTTTACAAGTCTTGATACGGATTCTTTTGCCGTGATAAATAACGACGATGGTTATGGTCAAAGACTTAAAGCATTAACTGCAGCAAAAATAGTCACCTACGGAATAGATAATCCGACGGATATTTCGGCAGGAGACATAAAGTGCGATCTTTCGCACACCGAATTTCAACTTGTTTTACCCACCGCGAGGATTAAATTTAGCAGTCCGCTCATCGGCCGACACAATGTATATAATATATTAGCGGCGGTATCCTGGGCCCAAAAAGACGGCCTGGATTTATCCGCGATAAAAAGTGCTGTCGAGAAATTTTCTTTTGTTCCTGGCAGATTAGAGAAGATAGATTTTAAAGGAGAGTTTACTATCTTTGTAGATTATGCTCATACCGAAGATGCGCTCAGGAACGTAATCACTACATTAAGGCCCTTATCTACGAGCAGAATTATCGTTGTTTTTGGCTGCGGAGGCGACCGCGATAAAACAAAAAGGCCAAAGATGGGCCGCCTGGTAACTGAATTGGCTGATTTCGCAATTATTACCAATGATAATCCGCGCTCTGAAGATCCCCAGGAGATAATCGCGGATATTAAAAAGGGAATAAAAAAAGAAAATTTCTGCGTTATTCCCGATCGCAGGGAAGCGATTAAGAAATCTTTGTCTTTAGCTAAGGCAGAAGATATTGTATTGATTGCAGGCAAAGGTCATGAAGGTTATCAGATCTTAAAAGATAAAACCATTAATTTTGATGACCGACGGGTGGTTAAGGAATGTTTAGTGTCAATGAATTATTAGCAGCAACAAAAGGCAAATTCATTCAGGGGAAAAGCGATATTCCTATTCGGGGTATTTCCATAGACTCCCGCACCATCAGGCCCCAAGAAGCCTTTATAGCCATCAAAGGAAGTAATTTTGACGGACACGATTTTATTGAAGCGGCAATCCAAAATGGAGCGAGTTGTATTATAAGAAAGTCGCAGCCTAAAAGCTTTGCTACTCGATACTCGATACTCGATACTCGTAAAACTACATTTATAGAAGTCAAAGATACAATAAAGGCATTAGGAGATATCGCCTGCTTTCAACGCAAAAAATATGATATTCCTGCTATTGCTATTACCGGCACTAACGGTAAAACTACTGCAAAAGAAATGATTGCCTGGGTATTGTCTAAAAAATATAGGGTTCTTAAAAACGAAGGCACAAAAAATAATCAAATAGGCTTACCTATGACTCTGCTTGACCTTGACTCGAAATACGATATAGTAGTTTTAGAATTAGGAACAAACCATTTCGGCGAAATCGATTATCTGGCCAAAATCTGCTTACCCAACGCAGGCATCATTACTAATATCGGTCCGTCACACCTCGAATATTTCAAAAGCTTAGCAGGAATTTTAAAAGAAAAATACTCCCTGATTGATAATCTTAAAAAACCTTATCTGGCCTTCTTAAATGCGGATGATGTTTTATTAAGAAAAAAAATATTTATAAAAACTAGCCGGCCTTTTATTTTAGGTTTTGGGGTAAAAAACAAAAGCGACTTTTTTGCCTCAGGTATTAAAAATAAAAATGGTAGAATAGAATTCTTCACTCATCTAAAATATAAATTTACACTAAATACTTTTGGGTATTATAATATTTATAATGCGTTAGTAGCGGTCTGTGTTGCACGCATATTTGGTTTAAGCTATGCCGATATCCAAGCCAGATTGGCTACTTTTGATTTTCCAAAAAGCAGGCTTAACCTGATAAAATTAAATAAGATAAACTTTATCGATGACACTTATAATTCAAATCCCCTTTCTTTAAAAGAGGCTCTGGATACATTAAAGAATTTTAAGGTAAAAGGAAGAAAGATTTTTATCATGGGAGATATGCTGGAATTGGGGGATAGAAAAGAACAATTTCATTCTCAAGCAGGTTATCAGGCTGCCAGAGTTTGCGATGTCTTCATAACCGTAGGTGAATTATCTAAATTAGCGGCAAAAGCAGCGCAATCCCGCGGATTTAATGTCAAAAACCTGTTTACCTGCGAATCTACGCAGAAAGCCAGAGATATTTTATTCAGTCAAATATCGCCTCGAAAAGAAGATGTGGTTTTGGTCAA
>Ga0315274_10003479_pt1 | contig 23425 bp, 21 predicted proteins | sample YL17G02_20_MG_FD_203700 | JGI IMG/M metagenome (GOLD analysis project Ga0315274, IMG submission 203700) | Sediment microbial communities from Yellowstone Lake, YNP, Wyoming, USA - YL17G02_20 | ecosystem: Environmental > Aquatic > Freshwater > Lake > Sediment | place: USA: Wyoming | collected...
ACCAGCCCACCACTATATCTAGTGGTCATCTTTCCAGCGTCTTTGGCACAATCATGGCGACACCACTACATATAGTGGTTGACCTACCGTGACACCACTAGAAACTTGCGATGGCTGAGTAGTTACAAGAAATCAACATCCCATCCCTGGCTGACGATGGCTTCCACCACCGCCGGGATGTGCGTGGAGACGCCAACCATGGTCCCTGCATCCCGCAGTTTCTTGCAGTACTCGCGCACTGTCTCGATGCGGCCCTCTTTCCAGAGCGCATCCGTCACTTCCCCGTGGTGCGCAATGCCGATGGCGCCGCCAGCCACCAGTTGTTCGATCGGGTCGGGGTCGGCGGCCAGCGAGATATAGTGCATCTGACCGCCCTGTTCACGGAACTGCCGGTACAGAGCCAAGTTGTTGCCTGGCCCCGACTGCCAGGTGTTGATGCCCAATGCCTGGCAGTGCCACAGCAACTCCATCACTCGCGCGGGGGTAAAGTAGCGCTTCATCTGTTGGTTGACAAAGCGTGATAGGTGCGAGCCGCCGTTGATGGGATTGGAGCCGAGAATGAGGCGCGAGACACGATGTGGACCAAAGCGAATGCCTGGCAGGTCCATAGGGGCTGATTCAGACATGGTCGTCCTTTCGCAAGTGAATATGTTCTCTCAATCTTCATGCGAGGCGTTGCCGCCGTCGGCAGACTGCACATCGGCCTGACGGCAAGCCTCTAGCAGCCGCTCGATCTGGTACCCCGATTGCCGCCCGGCCTCCTGCAGTCGGACGATCACGGCGCAGCGTTCGACGATCTCTGACACAATCTGCTCCGTCGGGCGAAGCGGTGCAGTGGTGCTGTCGACCACGGCGACCAGCAGCAGCCAGTCCAGCAGCGCGTCCAGCGACTCTCCGCGAAACCACAGGATCCCCTGGTAGCGGTTGACATTCATGAGCTGCTGCACCTCGCTGTCCCTCAGCAGGGCAGACAGCACCTGATATGCCCGTTCGGACGGAGCGCCCTGCACCGCGAACCACCGCTGATGAGTGGTCAAGACGCGGACGGTGGCCACACACTGCCCGGTGGCGGCCTCGGCTAGTCCCAGGTCGCGCAGGGTGCCGGCGATGATGCCGGTCAACGACCACTCGTCGAGCCAGCTACGGCTCAACTGCGGCCCACGCTCGGGGCTGCGTTCAGCGTGGCCCGCGGCGGCACCGGCGACCCGGCCCAGGGCGTGCACGAATGCCCAGCCCAGCGCAGTGCCCCAGGCCGGCCATGAATCGCCCAGCATCGCCTGCATGCGTTGGATGGTGGGCCGGCATGGGTGCGAGTCCGGCAGTGGCAGGCTGTCTGCCAGAACCGGCAATCGCAGGATAGCCGTCAGCGCGTTCTGAATGTCGCGGGCCAGGCTGCGCTCATCGGCAGTACCGCCGGACATCTGCCTGGCAGCCTGCAGCAAGCGCACCGTCCTGTCCTCGACCTGCTGCAGGAGCGAGGCGTCGATGGGCTCACCTGCTGCACGCGCGCGGGCATCCACAAGCTGGCGGAACATCCTGGCATTGACGAGCCCGGCAAAGGGCTCGCGCACCGGGCGCAAGAGGAGCTCCTGTATCGCGTCCTGGATGCTGGGCACTCCCCGTCCGCTGAGGTTGGCCGCCAGGTGAGCGTACTGGCGCCATTCGTCGTCCCACACCTCGCGAAAGCCAAGGAACACGTGGCGCTTGTAGGCGCCCAACTCTACGTACAGCCCTTGTTCGAGCAGCTCCTTGCTGCGGCGGATGTATTCCAGGCCGGTCACGTGGTCCCGAAAGAGGCAAAAGGCACGATCATCGTTGTGCAGGCCCAGGCCCTCTCCCAGGCTCTTCTGGACCAACTGGCGCGCATCGCCCCCTGTGGGGATCGAGTAAGCGACCGAGGTGCGGATCCAGCCCCGCGCCTCCGCATATCGGTTGTGATAGATCACCAAAACGCGCTCATCGCCGGCGCGGTTGGAATAGGCGAATACGTCCTCGTTGACGCCGCCCTCTGGCGTGAACAGATCGTAGAGGAAAAAGTTCTCGGCTGCGGCAAAGAGGTACCGCCGACGCAAGAGAGGAAAGATCTCGCGTTCGTGCCGCTCCGCGAGCTGCCGATCGGGCCACTCATCCCAGTAGGCGCGCCGGTACTCCATGCCATACTTTTCGGTGAGCCCTTCCACCTGCCCATGGCCGAACATGGGCAGGCCAGGCAGGGTGGCCATCAGCGTGCAGATGCCCATGTACTTGTCGTCCTTGCCGAACTGGTCGACGGCCGTCCTCTCGTCCGGGTTGTTCATAAAGTTGACGTATCGCTGGAGGATTCGTGGGTCGAACTCGAGCGTATTCTTGATCACGGAGCGATACTCGGTATTCTTTTCATCGCGGAGCATGTTCATAAAGGCGCTGTTGTACACGCGGTGCATGCCCAGTGTGCGCACAAAATAGCCTTCCATCAACCAGAATGCCTCTGCCAGCAGCAGGGTGTCCGGCGCTTCGCGTGCCACACGGTCGACCACATCGCGCCAGAACTCGGCGGGCATGAGAGCGTCAAAGTCTCTGCGGGTCAGGCCATGCTCAGCCCGCGAGGGGATATCCCCGCCCGTTCCCGGCTCCGGGAACCACAGGCGCTGGTAATGCTTCTTGGCCAGGGTCATGGCCGCGTCAAAGCGGATGATGGGGAACATGCGGGCCACCTGCAGGATTTTGTCGATCACCGCTTCCCGCACCTCAGCCTTCAGATAGTCCAGTTGTGCGGTATCGTTCCAGGGCATGCTGGTGCCGTCGTTGCCATGGTAGATGTACCTCTCGCTGCCGGTCCGGCGGTCCAGGCGGCGAAAGACGACCGCCGCATCGCTGCGGGTGTAATAGTGGTCCTCCAGGTAGATGCCCACGCGCCCGTCCCAGGAGAGATCGGGGCCGCCAAAGGTATAGGCAGGGAACGGGCTGGTATCCTGGCCAATGAACCAGTCGGGTTGTTCGATCACCCACCGGGAGTCGATACCCACGTGATTGGGCACCATGTCGCTGGCCAGGCGAATCCCGCGCTGCCATGCCCGGTCCCTCAAGTTGCGGTAAGCCTCTTCGCCACCCAAGTCAGCGGCGACCTGGTAGTCAAACAAAGAGTAGGCCGAAGCGACTGCTTCCGGGTTGCCGCACAGTTGCTTGATCCGTTGGGAGGCGTGGCTTCGCTCCCACAGGCCGATCAGCCACAGGCTGGTGAACCCCCAGCGAGCCAGGGTGTCCAACTCCTCATCGGGGATCTGGTCGAGCCGGGCAATTGAGCGCTGGTATTTCTTGGACAGTTGATCCAGCCAGACGTAGCTGTTCTTGGCCATCAGCACGACGTTGGGCATCCAATCGCGGTCGAGGCTGAACCGCTCGGCTTCGGACTCGAGCCCGGTAAACTCGTAGACGCGGGCCGGGCCGGGGCCGAGGAAGGATGGTTTCTCTTCTTCGCGGATCAGATCACGGCTGCGGAGCAGACGGTAGAGGTGCTTGCCCAGCAGGTGGCCCCAGCGCTCCATGATGTACTCCAGTTGCCCAGATAGGGAGTGGGGAGAAGCAAGCGCAGGAGCGCGGAGCATGTCGATCAGGTTCTGCTGATCAGGGCCAAAGGGAGGCTGTGTGTCGAGGAAGGCGTGCAGCCCGGACAGGATCTGGCGATAAGGGGTCTCTTTTTCCAGCGCTGCGTCGTCGAATAGCTCGATGTAGGGTCCAAAGGCCGGGTTAGCGTTCGCCAACCAGAGCACAAGCATCTCTTCGAGCAAGATCTGGCGGTTGGGTACGCCGCCCGTCTCGCCGCCGACATAGTCCGGCAAGGCCATCTCTCCTCGATAGACCGCCAGGGGTGGGAACTCGTCAGCGAACCGGATCAGGGCCACGTCGACGGCGGCAGGAGAGAGCTGGCTGTCGAGCCAGGCCAGCGCTTGTTCCATGGCCTGTGGGCTCTTTTGCTCGCGATACAGGCCCATCATCAGGTGCAGGATTTCGTCGATCAGCCCCATGGCATTGATCGCACCCGCCTTCACCGCCTGTTCTGGAAAGCGGGCCACATCGCGCCGGTCGTTCATCTTGTGGGCCAAGACCCGCGCCGCGTAAAAGTCGGCAATGATGACGTTGCCGGCCAACGAAAAGAGCGACGCGTCCAAGTGATAGCGGTCGCGCGCTTGGCGCGAGATGTGGAACTCGAAGACGGTCTGTGTCCTGGTCATCGTACTCGCTCCTCGAGCTAGGATAGACTTGGCGGTAGGCCCATTATACCACAAAAGCAGATTCTGCAGTAACTACTCAGCCATCGCAAGTTTCTAGTGGTGTCACGGTAGGTCAACCACTATATGTAGTGGTGTCGCCATGATTGTGCCAAAGACGCTGGAAAGATGACCACTAGATATAGTGGTGGGCTGGTGCAGAGCCACTAGAAAAGTGACCTGCCTGAGTAGTTACACGTAATCAACCAAGGCATTGGCATTCTTGCGGGTTATCGACGTCAAGGCGGAAGGTATGAAGTGATTCCGATCCACTGGCCGAGGAAATTCGCCGTAGGCAACCTGGAACGCGAATTGTTCATCACGCGGTATCGAAGCCACTTTGAGGAAGCTGGAGTAGTGGGGCCTAGAGAAAAGGGCGAGCCCCCCATGTTTGCTTGAACTGTTCAGTTACGGTTGACGGAGTGGCCGCCCACCCTGCCAAGCCGAACAGCTAACCACCGCAAGCCACAATAGTCGAATTCCCCCACAAGCCCCACTTTCGTGGGGCTTTTTGTTTCCCCAAAGTAAAAGCCCTTTTCACCCCCCATGGTATGATCCACAAGTAGAATCCCCAGATCCCTATTCTATCCCCAGCAGAACTGGAGGCAGTCATGGACTGGAACAAGGTTCTACAGCTTGTGCTTGAGGTTTGTGCCGGTTTCCGGGTGGGAATGTGCCACCGACCCTGAAGGTGCGAATTGACAATCACAGGACTTTCGGATTGGGCACCGGCACGATCTTTTCTCATCGCGCAACCAAGGCGATGGGCTTTGAGCTGGTCCAGCGCCTTACCAGTGCCTGTTGCGCAGTCTCGAAACATGTGGTACATTCAGCGGCGGAAACCGACAGCGTCTTCCGGTTTGCTTTCAGGACACTGACTCTGAGAGTGCCCATTCCAGGCGTCTAGCGCCAGAAGAGCGAGCTTGCCTCACTGTCAAGACCGCGAAATGGATCGAAGATATGAGAGTCTCGGAATCAGTCAGCAAGCGTGTGACAAGGACTGGTGGGGCCGGAGGCCGGCCCACATGCCGTAGGTGGCTGAGAGTGGTTCTGTCGCTGCTCCTCTTGGGAATTGGGCTCGTCCTTTCGCCCTTTGTGCTGCGCTGGTGGGTCGATCGTCGTTACAGGAAACTCATCTACACCGTGGAGGCCGTGCCGACACGAGCGGTGGCTCTCGTCTTTGGGGCAGGACTCACTCTTGCCCAAGGGGTGCCGGATGAGGACATTGTGCTGCACTATGCCGGACGGCGTACATACGACACCTGCTACCGGGCGGGGTACATCTTTGGCGTGAAAGACGCCATCCTCGTCACCCAGTGGTTCCACCTGGACCGCGCACTGTACACTTGCGACAAGCTGGGGATTAGCGCCGTAGGCGTGGCGGCTGGCCAGTGCGTCTTGCGCATCCGGCCCCGCCTTTGAGGGTGCACACATCCGACACGGCATGCGGGCTGCTAACGGGGCCATCGAGCATCTACGACTGGTCGGCGATCGGGTCGAGCTTCAGACCATCGGTGGCACACGCCCGCTGGGGCTGTGCGGCTCCGGCATCTTGGACGCCCTGGCGCAGCTCTACCAGGCCGGGATAGTGGATCGTGGGGGGCAAATGGGTGCACATCCCCGCGTGCGCGGCGAGGGCAAGCAGCGCGAGTTCGTGCTGGTTAGCGGGGACGAACGGGACGGTGGCCGGCCGGATATCACCTTCACGCAAGAGGACGTACGTGAATTGCAGTTGGCGAAAGGCGCCATGCGTGCCGGCATCAGTGTGCTGTTGGCGACGAATGACCTGGTGGAGGACGATATCGACCTGGCGATCATCACTGGAGCCTTTGGCACCTACATTGACGTCGCCAGCGCGATAACTGTCGGCATGCTGCCCCCTTTGCCGTCCGATCGGTTCCGACAGGTGGGCAATGCGGCCGGTATGGGAGCCAAGCTGGCTCTCATCTCCCGCAGCAAGCGGGCCGAGGCCCAGGCTATTGGCAGTCGCGTGGGCTACGTCGAGCTGGCGACAGATCCGCAGTTTGCCAGGGCTTTTGCCCAGGCCATGTACCTCGGTTAGTCGCCTGTGAAGACAGATCTGCCAACACCTGTCTTTCAGAAATCCTGAAGCGTGAACCGAATGGAGACCGGCCGGCAGCGGTCGCCAGGCGGCACGAATCCGGCACCAACAGCTGTTCCCAGCATGATGACAGCGGAATGGGGCCGTCCAGCGAACGCGCAGGCAGCCATGTCGCAGTCATGGACAAACTCGACGTCCACCACCCGATTGCAGATCGCGCCGATCTGTTGAGAGAACCATTCTCTCAGATTGGGGGAGATCTGGTGCAGCCACGTATAGCTGCCTCTGTTGATCCTCATCGGCTGTCCGTCCTGGACATACGCGCCGACGCTGCACACGATCTTCCGGGCCAGGGGCGTGCCCGGATCTGCACCCTGAATGGTCTCGGCGATGATCGCTGTCATGGCAGCGGCGAGCTCTGCGGTTTTCCCTGGGCCCGTCAACGTCTCGATGTCGCGAAAAGGCAGCACCTGCAACATGCCAAGGGCGTGATCCGGGTCGTAGAACGCGATGCCTCGCTTGGCCCTGCTGCCTCCGAAATCGGCCACCACCATGGGCCCACTGATCCCGTCCAGAGCATTCCGGGCCGTGCCGATCAACGGCAGATAGGAAGGATGCTCGGCGACCTGTATGCGCGGGCCGGGCAAGCCGCATCGCGCCAGCACCCCCTCTGCGACCGGACCGACGAGCTGACCGAACCGGCCATTGGACAGCCCACCCCCCAGCACGATTCCCCTGACCTCTTGTCTCCAGTGTTCCAGGTACGCTGCTTCCCAAGGCACCATGGGCGACGTGAGGCCACGGGGAGACAACAGGATGGAGGCGATCAGGTAGCCCAGGCGCCGCCCGTACTGCTCCGCGACCGCTGCAGCGCGGGTGCGCACAGTCTCTTTCGGTGATTCGAGCGCAGCATTCAGGCCTTCCGGGAGATGGGCAGGGTCCATGCCAGCAAGGCCCAGCTCCTGTTCATGCGGCTGAATGAGGGCTACCAGGGCCGCCTTGGACAGCAGGTCATAGCCCGTCTTGCCGACCGCGGCCGGGTCTACACCTGGCAGGGCGATGATCGGTCGCCGGTTGAGCGAAGCCAGCGGCCGGAGGTTGTATGGGTCAAAGGGTTCCTCTTCCATGGATAGCCCTGCTAACCTGCAGCGCGGCCCTTGCCTGGCTCGAGGTGCCTGGCCAGGAACTCTTGCGTCAGTTGTGGCACCTGTGGGTCTGTGAAGCCGCCATGCCCGGCGCCACGGACGGTGTAGAATGTCACGGGCACTCCCGCCTGCCTCAGCGCAGCTTCCAGCAGCACGCTCTGATGGTGCGGCACGAGGGGATCCTGATCGCCGTGGACGATCAGGAACGGAGGAGCATTGGGCGTGACATACGTGATCGGGTTGGCCTTGACCACCCTGTCCTGGTTCTCCTGAATCGGGCCGCCCACCAGCTCGGACTCGGGCGAGTCGGGTGTGTCGTGGACCATGCCATCGGGCAGTCGATGGGCGTCCATCTGGCAGAAATCGGTCGGCCCGAAATAGTCCACCACCGCCTGCACGCAGCTGGACTGCTCCAGGTTTTCGCCGACGTCAAACTCTCTCACATCCCCGGCCGTGCCCAGCATGGCCACCAGGTGCCCTCCTGCCGACGGTCCCCACGCGCCAAAGCGGTGCGGGTCCAGGCTAAAGCGGCCCGCGTTCGCGCGCAGCCAACGAACGGCAGCCCTGCAATCCTGGATCTGGGCGGGAAAGATGGCGTGCTGGCTCAAGCGATAGTTGATCGACGCCAGCGCATAGCCTGCGGCGAGATTATTCAGCGGAACACCATCTTCCTTGCTGCCCATGCGAAATGCGCCGCCGTGCACCCAGATGATGAGCGGCAGTTCTCTCCCCTCTTTCGGCAGGTACAGGTCCAGCTTTTGCCGCGGGTGCCCGTTGGTAACGTAGGGCAGATCGCGATGCACCCTCGTGCCTTCAGGTGCGTGGGGCGCTGTAGGGTTGCGTTGTGGCTGCTGTTCCATCCCTGTTACTCCTTTCGTTGGTAGCAACGGCTTTACCCGTCTTCAGCCCGGCGGTATGCTGCATCATCAGCTTTTCTCGGCAAGCGTTTTGACCAGCCCTGTGGAGTATTCATCAGCCGGAGTGGGGTACTCGTAGCCCAGCCGCGATGCGGTCTCGATGGCCACCCAGCGGAACAAATCCATGCCGGCCCACAAGGCGCGCCAGACATCGCTTTCCTCATAATGCGCAAAGGTAGCACCGAGCTGCTTCACGATGCGCGGATCGGCCCACTTTTCCAGAAAGCGCCCCGAGTGCCAGGTATCATAGTCCCAGCCTTTTGTGGCTCGCGCGTGCCACTCGACGAGCTGCAGCAACCGCCACTTCATATAATTGTCGTTGCAGCTCTTGGCCGTCCACAGCTCGCCGCGCCGGAGTTTCTTGGCAGTCCAGACGGTGTGATACCAAAAGTCATTGACCAGCTCGAGGAACTCGACCTGAGAGGGCGGTCGATAGGGCTGCGGCTCGGGCAGGGAGGCTTGCAATGGCTCTAACAGCCGGTCCTTGTCCAGCAACACCCGCACACCCCGGCGGATGGTTGCGGCGGCATCGGCAGAGACGCCTGTCTTGGACATCTGGTCGAGCAGGCTTGCGGGGTAGATGGCCAGGTCAACGTCCAATCCACCCTCAAAGAGGACGCGGCGCTCCCGGCCAAGCCCATCAGCGGTTCTTTCCACGAATGCCACCCAGGGGTGGCCCATGGCTTGGACCCAGTCGGAGCTGGACAGGTAGCGCTCGGGGTCGCGCACGAACATGGTTACGTCCAGGTCAGACCATTCGTCGGCAGGCTGATCGGCTCGAGCGCGAGAGCCAACTACAATGGCCGCACGGATGTCCTCTTCTGCCTGCGCCCACTGGACGAACCTGGCAATCAACGCATCATAGGCTTGTGTGATCTCGTTCATGGCTCAGTCTTCTCGTCAGGCTCACTTTCTGGTTCGCCTCGGCCCTTCCAGGCGAGATGAGCGTAGAGCGTGGCCCACTTGCTGGGGCGCCCCATCGCTGAATACCCTCCCGCAGGTTATGTTGGGCACAATCGGTGGATTTTGATGTAACCGCACATGTGCCTGATGGGGTCATACATGGTTCAAACCTGCGGGAGGGTAGGATAAGCAGCAGGAAGGGAGGCTAAGGAGCAGAGTCTCCCGTTTCGGGCCCCAGAAACAGAGCAAACTCGGAAATCGCAGCGCGTGCGGTGGCCGCTATCACCCGCAGACGGACCTGGGTAGTGTCGATCCGCTGCGTCCGCAAAAGACGTCGGCTGCCAATAGCCGTCCCTCTGGCGATCTCGACCCAGCGATCATCCCTCCATGCGTCTACAGCGAACTCATCGACCCGTTGGCCATGAGCGATGGCTTCGCTCAGGCTGATCACATTGAACGAGACCGGATGGTCAAACCCGAGGATGGCTTCAGCCGGGGAATCCGGGACTTGCGCACACCAGAAGGTGCTGGGATCGCCGTCGTTGACATGAGAAGGCGCATGGGGTGCATGGGTTTCGCGCGTCTGGGGTGACGTCGCCCTGGCCCCACGCGCCAGGTCCACAGCGAACGTTTGGTCCAGGATGTCGCGGAATTGCCGTAATGATGCCGCGTCCTGTTCGTGTATACGCCCCCGGCGATCCGGCGGCAGGTTGAGCAGCAGGGAGGCCCCTCGTCCCACAGAGTTGTAGTACAGGTTGACCAGCTCGGCGGGCGTTTTGACCCGTGCGTCTTCGCTCGGATGGTAGAACCAGCCGGGCCGTATCGAGACATCACATTCCGCAGGCAGCCACTGCTGGCCCTCCCTGCAGCCAGAGTTGAGCAGCTTGGCGTCGGCCTGGCCCGGGGCAAAGCCGGTGGTCGTCAGCGTGGCCCAGCATGGATCTCCGGCGATTCCGCTTTCGTTTCCCACCCATCGAATGTCAGGTCCCACATCGCTGAACATGCAGGCGTCGGGCTGCATGTCGCGAACCATGTTCCAGGTTGTTGCCCAGCCATAGTAGCTCGTCGCGTCGATGCGGCGAGTTTCCCGCGCACCTCCATAGTAGCCATCGCCACCATTGGCGCCATCGAACCATACTTCAAAGACCGGCCCATAGTTGCCCAAAAGCTCCTGCAATTGGTGCCGATAATAGTCAACGTAGGTAGGGTGGCCATAGTCGTGGCGATTCCTGTCCCAGGGTGACAGATAGACGCCGAAACGGATCCCATGCCTGGCGCATGCGTCCGAGATTTCGCGCACGACGTCTCCCTGGCCGTTACGCCAGGGGCTGTGCTTGACCGAATGCTCGGTGAACGCTGAGGGCCACAGGCAGAAACCATCGTGGTGCTTGCACGTCAGGATCAGTCCCTTCAGACCGCCAACCTTGGCCGTGGACACGATCTGGTCCGCATCCAGGTCGGTCGGATCGAACACCTGTGGCGACTCGTCGCCGTATCCCCACTCCTTGTCGGTGAACGTGTTGACGGTGAAATGCAAAAAGCCATACGTTTCCATCTCGTGCCATTTGAGTTGGCGAGCACTGGGCACGGGGCCGTAGGGCTCAAGTGTGGATGCGTGTGGGTCAATCGGTGTGGGTTCGCTCATGGCTCTGCCTCCAATCAAGGGGTCTGGAAATCAACGTCGACTATATCGGCAACGCGTGTGTACCCGATCTTCTGGTAGATGCTGTTCGACGTCGGGTTGGCCAGGTTCGTGTACAGGGTGCAGAACTGTTTTCCATCGTCCAGGATTATCTGCGACAGGCGCGCCACCACAGCCGTCGCATAGCCTTTCCCGCGCTGGTTCGGCGGGGTGTACACATAGCTCACGGCCTCGCCGTGAGGCGTAGGTCGTCTCCTGGCCGCCATTGACGTGGGCACACCGTCGACCCAGAGGAACAGATCCCCGCTCTGTACTCCCTCTTTGGCGGCTCTCATGGATTGCTCATCGCGATCATCGCCAAAGCAGTCACGGTGAAAGCCGCGTGCCCACTGCCGGACGATCTTGATGTCCTCGACGGCTGCCGGCCTGAATTCTCCGGCGGGATACCGGGGATGCACAACGTGGCGCAGCTCATAGATCCCTTGCCGCATCGCTATGCGGTAGTTGGCACCTGCCTGGCGGCACCAAATGGACGCAAAGGAATCGGCCACGGCTTCCCCCGCCATGACCCCAGGCACCGGCCATTTCCCTTGCAGCAGCGCATCCGCCACCCATTCGAAACCGGCCAGGTCACGGTCGTCCTCTGCGTAGAGCTGGAGCTTGTAAGGCGGTGTCATGACGGCGGCAACACGGAGGCCGGCATCGGACTCGACAGTCGCCAGGTATGGCTGGCTGCCGTATGCCCTCGGCTGCGAGATCAACCGCAGGCATATCCCCAGCATCAGCCCATTGGCAGACTCGTGGCGCTCGAGAGCTGCCCGGGCTATGGCCAGGAAGCTCTCGGCATTTGGGTGCTCCGTGTAGGTCATGTTCATGTCACAGCTTCCTTGGCACATCGTCTCATAAGCCTGCCCCTACATGATGCGTTTCGCGATCCCTTGCTGGCACCCTGTACCCACCCATGATTATAGGACAGGCGCCCCCGCAGGTCAAAGGCATCAGGGGTTAAGGTCCAATACCATATCGTGATTGTAGGCACCGGCTGGGGCTTCGAATGTGTGCACCACGTGAAAGCCGTGCTTCTGGTAATAGTGAACCGCGCGATGGTTGGTGGCCTGCACGCCACCCATCAGCACCATGCGTCTACGCCCTAGCTCGCGGGCCACCTGCATCAGATGGCTCATCAGGGAGCTTCCCATGCCACGATCCTGGTAAGCGTCGGCCACGGAGGGCGCCACCGTGCAATCGGTCTGTGGATCCAGGGAGATACCTGCCTGCGCATACCGCTCCCGATCGTTGTCGGGTGCACCCAGCACAAGGACGAGATAGGCAACGACCTGTTGCTGAAGGCTAATTTCCACTGTAGCGATCATGCGGATGGTCTCTGCGTAGTTGATCGTGGCACACAAGTGGTCGGCAGTCGCCTGATCGAAGGCGTGAGGGGCATAGCGACGCCGGGTTTCCACCGATAGGTTGTGGAAATACTGCCCCAAGATCCCGGCATCGTTGGCTGCGAGCGGTCGGCAAGTGACCTGGAGGCCCGATGGCATGGATATCGAGGCGGCAATGCAACTGGGGTCGGACTGAATGTCCGCAACGGTGATTGGTGATTCGGGGAGCTCCAGATGCCAGAGAGTCATAATGGCCACTCTGGTCTATGTCAGCCCGAGGCGCATCACGAGTCGATCCCTCGCCCTCTCGGGGGGAATCCCGACGGATTTTGCCTGCTCCTCGAGGGCGATGACGAACGGGTCTCGCTCCTGTAGGTCTGGATGCGGATACCGTTCGACGACGGTGAAACCCAGCTTTTTCCAGAACGTATGCCCGGCATTGCCTGTGATCTCGTAGATGATCGGAATGTCCTCAAACGAATCGGCTTCAATGCGATCCCAGCCGTTTGTCTTTGCCCATTGGATCAAGGTCCTGACCATGCGCGTGCCGATCCCTTTCCGCTGGTAGGGATTCTCTTTCTGCTGGGCGCTTCCCGTCATCAGGCAATGAACGGCGAGTGTCCTGTCTTCGATCTGGGCAAGAGCCGGGAGATCGCTGTCGGCCAGGTCGTCAGCGGGGCCGGCGGGGTAGTCTTGCTGAAGGCAAAGGCTGCCAGCACCCGCCATGCTCGATACGACCTTGGGATAGAAACGAAGCTGCCCCACGATCCGGTTGCCATCACGCGCCAACATGGCGCAGGCGCCATAGGTGCGGGTGAGCCTGGTCAAGAGCGGGATGTTCCGTCCGCGATAGCGCTCCAATGGGATCTGGCTGTCGGATGGCCACTGGTCAATGGTTGCCGAAGAAAGCGGTCCGCTATGGAGGCAACGCCACAGGATGAATTCCTCGGTCATCGGCTCGATCACGATGTCTTCGATCACAGCGTCCTCCTTTCGTGCCAACGATTGGCGTAACCCGTGCGCAGGGAGCAACCCACAGGTTGCCGCCCGCAGCTCGGGCACTCGAACACGACGCGCTCACGCTCGCCTCGGACAGTTGCCGTGCCCCAACTCCGCATCGTATCCGTGCACGTCGGAATAAGTCGGTCGTTTTTCCGCACGCTGCACATTCCAGGACGAGCGGGCTGAGGAACACACTCGCATTGTAAGTCCGGGTTGACCCACCGATAGCCGTGAACGTAGTGCCGACTGCCTCCGCACGGGCAGGACAAGGCGAAAGACGGGTTGATGAGCTCAGGGCCATCGATGGTCACCCCAGGAGGCACGTCAAACGCGAGTTGCGACATCGAAACGTGGCCGTCGGATTCGGTCCCCGGCAGTTCCGTGGGCCGGGTGGTGAACCCGGCGATGCAACGCGGCGGGTGCCTTCTGAAGTACTCGGCTTGATCCATCGGTGCTTCCTACAGTCGCCGAACGTCACGGGTGAGGCGCGCGGGTCACCGCGTCGCCTCGACCCAGTGGTTGGATGCCTTCTCGCTTCGCGATTGTTGCCCAATCCGACACGCCGAAGACGTTCGTCTTCGGAAACGGGACTGTGGGAATTGGTTTGCCCAGGAACGGACAGAGCTTTTCCCACCCTTCTCCGGAGCATATGTCCAGAATCAGAAGATCCGTTTCACGACCGCTGAAATACTCACGCACTTCCGACTCATGGTGCCGATAGGCATCTGCGTATTTCTTTCTGTCAAACGTTTCTGTCCCGAACAAAGTGCGATGCAGGGCAGGAACATGGGGCTTGTCTGCCCACCATGGCGCCATGGCTCGCGAGTTGTTCTCCACGGAGGCGAGCCATGAATCCATCTCTCGAATGGTCAGGATGAATTTGGAACCGGGATACTGCTGATCCAGCTTCTTGTAGATCAGAACCACTGCGTTGTCTGTCAAGGCATCGTACTGTTCAATATCGCTTGGATTGACATGGAGCTCACCGTCGGCATCAAGAAAGATTTCGGGGGAGTGCTTAGCCTTGTACCCCAGAATCTGGAGGGCCTTGTATAGTGAGCGTGTGCCCGTTCGACCTAGTCCTATGCCAAGTATTTTCATTCTTTCATGCCTCCAACTACTGATTAGACGACAGCTCTGTCGCGTAGTCCCATTGGTGCGACAAGGACATCGCCTTGGCTGCGCTACGAGCTGCTGGCCAGGGAGCGTCCCAGATCCCGCACCTCGATCAGCGGGCCCCCAACCGCCGCGAGGCTTCCTCGATCGTCTAGCCTCGTGCTCCTAGTCACCATTATAGGGCACATGCTCATGCAGGTCAAGGGTATTGCTGTAGGATCCGGTTTGTGATAGAATGCGGGCGCAGTCGGGGATTGTCACTGACTTGGGCGAGGCAGTCCACAAAGCAGGTCGGCAAAGCCTTGCGTTGTGCACAGGGAAGCAGGGCCATCAGGAGGGCGATGGCGTGGACTGCCTCGCCCCTGCGGCGCAGGGGTGGCATGGATGAGGAGGAGCAGGAATGTCCAGCAATGAGCGGGCAGAGGGAGGTGTACCCGAGAGAGGTACGTCCGAGTTAGGTATGCCCGACCACGGTACGTCCGAGTTAGGTACGCCCGACCATGATCGCTGGCCGGTGTTCGTCATGCCCTGGGATGACACCACTCCGGGGCCGACCGACGTGTCTTTTCTGCTGGACAAGCCAGCGGGCGCCAAGGGCTTGATCCGGGTGGTGGACGGGCACCTGGCGACCGGCGACGGCAAGCGCTGGCGCATGTGGAGCGTTAACCTGTGCACCGACCTGCCCATGCCACCCATGGAGCATGCGCCCAAGGTCGCGCGGCGGCTGGCCAAGTTTGGCATCGACTGCCTGCGCCTGCACGCCATGGATCACCGCTGGCCCAACGGGCTCCTGATGCGCCACCTGGGACAGCCGCAAGCTGCTTTCCCTGCTCACGGCGAGCCCAATTCTGACCGGCAGTCGACGCGCGCCCTCGACCCCGAGGCACTGGCCCGGCTGGACTATTTCATCGCCTGCTGCAAGGAGCAGGGGGTGTACATCAACCTGAACCTCAACGTGGCGCGCCGCTTTAGCGAAGGGGATGGGGTAATGCAGGGCGATCGCATCGGCTGGGGCAAAGGGGCCACCTTTTTCGACCGGCGGCTGGTCGAGCTGCAGCAAGAGTACGCTCGCCAGCTCCTCGACCACCGCAACCCGTTCACCGGCGTGCGCTATGCCGACGAGCCGGGTATCGCCCTGATCGAGCTGGGGCGAAATGGCGCCTTGCGGGGCAACCATCCCGATTCGAACGGTCTTGGCTGGTCGGACATCCCGGAGGGATACGCCCGCGAGCTGGATGCCATGTGGAACCAGTGGTTGGGCCGGACATACGGCAACCGCAGCGAGCTGGAGCACGCCTGGAGCGGGGATCTGCACGAGTACGAGAGCCCGGCGCTGGGCACCGTGCGGCGGCTGGCGCCGAGGGCATTCCAGGGGGCCGCTGTCGGTCGGTTCAGCGACGAGCTGCGCTTTTACATGGACATAGAAAAGGGGTTCTTTCAGGAGATGAAGGCCTTCTTGCGGGCCGAGCTGGGCGTGCAGCACCTGATCCTGGGGACATCGGACCACAACCACGCCTGGAGTGGGCTGCCGGTGATGTCGGCGGACGCGACGCTGGACATCGTGGACGGGCACGTGTACTGGGGGATGGACTGGGCCAGCGGGGGCATTCTCAACCGGGCGATGGTCGATGCCCCGGATCAATCCGCGCCGGCCCAGTTGTCTCGCACCGTGGTCGAGGGCAAGCCGTACATCGTCTCCGAGTGCAACGAGCCCTTCCCCAACGACTATGCCGCCGAGTTTATCCCCATCCTGGCCGCGTAAGCCTTACTCCAGGATTGGGACGGCATCTCGTTCTATGACTATGACGGCACCTGGACGACGCCGTACTGGCAAAGGGAAGAGTGGCGCCAGCGCAAGATCCCGACCTTTTTCGAGGTCAGCCTCGATCCGGTCAAGATGCCACAGCTCGCCGCGGGAGCGCTCATGTTCCTGCGCGGCGACGTGCAGTCGGCCCGACAGACGGTCGAGCGGACGGTGACCCACGAATGGTTGCTCGAGAGCGTGCGCGTCCAGATGCCGGTCACTCACCCCTACTGGCTGGAGCACCTACCGGGGCGGCTGGCTTTGACCCATCGCACAGTCCTGGCCAATTTCGATGCCGATGCCATCAGGCCGATAGAAGGAGAGGTTGTCCTCCCTGCCGGTACTGTAGTGAGCGACACGGGGGAGCTGACCTGGGAGTGCGCTGCCGATGGCGCACGCGTGCGGATCGACACGCCACGCCACCAGGCGATCATCGGGCGTGCCGGGGAGCGCTCGACCAGCAACATGGTCCTGGACCTGGAGACGCCCTTTGCCGCGGTGCAGCTCGCCAGCCTGGAGGAGCTGCCCATTGCCCAGGCCAGCCGCCTGCTGCTGGTCATCGGCACGCGGGTGGCAAACCAGGGCATGCGCTGGGCCAATGCCGAGCGCCATGTCCTCGAGGACTGGGGAGAAGGCCCTACGACGATTGAGCCGATCATGGCGCGGCTGACGCTGCGCAACCTATCGGGGGCTCAGGCGGTCACGCTGCAGCCGTTGGATGGCTGCGGCCAGCCGATGGGAGCAGCGATGCCCCTGGCTGCCCAGGAGGCGGGCTTTGGCATCGCCCTGACGGGCAATCCGACTACACCGTGGTACCTGGTGCAGGTCACACACTAGCAAGGAATAGGGAGGAAACCATGCTGGATCCGATCATCGAACCAAGCTCTGGTTTCACGCCGAGCGCGGATCTCGCGCCGCACTTAAAGTCCGTGGACGGACGCCAGGTGTTCTATGTGGACGGCTGGCCGTTTACCGTGCTCACGGTCGAGATCCCGTGGGTAGACCTGATCTATGGGCGCTATCACGAGACCATGCACGCCTACGACCACCTCTACCCGGCCGCCAAAGCGCTGGGCCTGAATGCGCTCAAGGTGCCGATCAAGTGGTCCATGGTCGAGCCCGAAAAGGGCAAGTACGACTTGTCCTATCTCGACCACGTCAAGGGCTTGGCTGAGAAGAACGGCCTGCGCCTGGTGCTGGGCTGGTTTGGGCACTATGCCAGCGGCGACGGCAACCTCTATATCAACGTGACCGGCCAGGTGTTTGCGCCCATGTACGTCATCGAGGACGACCGCACCTATCCTCGAGCGGTGGACGCAGATGGCATGGTGCACCACAATGCCGCCTCGTACGACTATGAGCCGATCATCGCAGCGGAGGTCGCCGCATTTCGTGCCTTTATGCAGCACATCAAGGAAACGGACGCACAGACACGAACCATCCTCATGGTCCAGGTGGAGAACGAGATCGCCGTGTTTGGCCACGACCGGCGCAACCGCAAGCGCTGGCGGGATCACTCTCCTGCTTCCAATGAACGCTGTCAGCGCATGGGGTTCACCGACGACCTCCGGTACAGCGCATGGCGGCTGAGCTCGGCCTGGATCAAGCCGCTCACGGACGCGGGGACAGAGATCTATCCGCTGCCCTTCTTTTGCAATTTCGTGCCCGGCAACAAGCTGGTGGACTGGATGGTGGGCGGCGCGCCGGGCGAGGACGTAGCCACCTACCTGGAGAACTGTCCCAACCTGTCGTTCGTCGGGCTGAACCACTACCTGCCGGCCGAGTGCTCGGTCAACGACATGCGAGCCGGGCTGGACGAGTACCGCGTGGGACGCAACATTTCGGCGATCACCGAAGCCAACAGCGACACCAGCGCAGTGGGGCCTCGCCTGGCCTACATCGCGGTCGGGGAATACGGCGCGCCGCTGTACGCGCCGTGGGCGCTGAACGTCTCGTACCCAATACTCCACTTCCCCTATGTCCTGGAGGATGGGACGATTGCCAACGGCGGCCCGGCCCTGCGCGACTGCTACCTGTCCCTGGGCAAGGCCCTGCCCCAGGTCTCGTACTATGGGGGGTCCAAGGCGCTCAAGGTGTTCATGTCCCGCGCGCCCGGCGAGGCGTTCTCGATCGTCGAGGACGTGAACGGCGCCAAGGTGACCGTGACGGGCCACGACAACGGGCAGGCGATCGTCGTTCACTCGCAGCCCAACGAGTTCCTGATCGTCGGCTATCGGTGTGAGGTGACCATCGCTACCGAGATGGCCCGCTGGCCTGCGCTGCAGCAGATCCACGTCGAGGCTGGAGCCTGGGACAAGAACCGCTGGCAACAGGGAGGAGCGTGCTGGAACGGCATCGACCAGAGCGCGCAGACGATTGGCCTCTTTTTCACGCCACCGCAGGCGATCCGCGTGTACTGGTAACGCAGAGGACCTCGATCTGCCGCGGCAGCAGCTCGATCTCCAGGCGCTGCCCGTCCACGCACAGGATCTCTCCATCCGTCTGAGCGGGCAGCGAACCCTTGACGGCGGCGATGGATATGCGCGCTGCCTGTCCCGTGGTGACCGGTTCCTGGGTAGCCTGTGTGCCGCGCAGGAAGTGAGGGATGAGGCCAAACATGCGCGCGCGGCTCACTTCGCGGACAATACACAGGTCGAATAGGCCATCGTCCGGCTCGGCCTGGGGCGCCATCATGAAACCGCCACCCAGCCGGCGACCGTTCATGATCGAGACCATGAGCGAAGGCTGGGTGAGCACCTGGCCGTCGTACTCGACGGTGACCAGCGGAGCCCGATAGTAGAGCAAGATCGTCTTGAGCACGGCGACAAAGAAGCTCAGAAAGCCGCCCAGCCGGGGCATCTTGGCGACCTCGATGGTGCCGATGGCATCAAAGCCAACGCCCACGCAGTTGCAAAAGTAGCGGCCTTGCGGATAGAGGCCGCCGACAACTCGCCCCACGTCGATCTCCCGCCGGTGACCCTCTGCCAGCACCTGGCAGGCAGGCTCCAGGTCGTGGGGAACCCCCACCCCGTAGCCAAAGTCATTGCCACGGCCAACGCCCAGGACACCCAGCGCACAGTCGCGGTGACCTTCCTGCCTGGCGATCATCAGCCCATTGACCACCTCGTTGGCCGTGCCGTCGCCGCCAGCGGCAACGACGACATCCCATCCTGTCGCCGCGGCCTCCCTGGCCAGCTCGGCCGCATGCCAACGGCGCTCGGTGCGCACGAGCTGAAAGTCGAGGCCACGCTGGCGCAGCAACTGCTCGATGCGGGGGATAGCACGAGCCCCGGCCCCCTGGCCGGCAACGGGATTGGCGACTATCTTGAGCTTTTCCATGCAGCCATCTCCGGTGCCCTAGTCAAAGCCTACCCATCGCACAAACGCCTCGAGCTCCTCACGCGGCGACCGGTATGCATTCACAGGAGAGTCCGGGTCGGGATAGCCCAAGGCAACGACCGCACCGAGTTGCTCTTCCTCCGGTATGCCCAGCGTCTGACGGATCAGGTCCGAATAGCGGAGTGGATAGCCAAGCCAGCAAGTCCCGATGCCCAGGGCGTGTGCCGCGACCAGCATGGTGGTGACAAACTGTGAGACGTCACCTCCGTGCTTGCCGGGATGCGAGACCACCACGACGGTTGGCGCGCCATAGAGGCGATAGCTGCCGATCACCACAAACTCCCACAGCGATTGCCCCAGGTTCTCCGCCATCTGGGTGAGATCGGCCACCAGCGTGTTGGTCCTGCGGCGCACGTCTGAAGGAGCGCTGGTGGAGCCAGGAGCGCTGGGTTCTTGCTGACGCGCTCTCTCGACCAGGCGATCGGCCAGCATCCTGCAGGTTTCACCCGTAGCCACCGTGACCCGCCAGTGCTGCCGGTTCACGGCGCTCGGCGCCCACCGGCTAGCCTCCAGGATCTGGGCGATCACATCCTTGGGCACCGGCCTGGGCAGAAAGGCCCGTATGCTTTTCCTACCTCGTATCGCCTCCAGCGTCTCCATTGGGCACCTCCACCTGTAGATTGTCCGACACACTCGACTCGGCGTATGGGCCCATTATACCCCAGTATGCATACGGAAGCGATTTCGGAGGCATTCAGGGGTGCGTTTGTCGTTTGGGGCACCATTGCTCCCGGGCTCGCCCCTATCGCCCCAAACTGTGAATGCCTCGGCATTCAGCCCTGTTTGTCCGACCACAGGGGCAACTGCCCTGTCGGCGCGCCCAGATTTCGGCCTGCCACGCCCAGCAGCCGCACCGGCTGCCCCGGCTGCCAGGTGCGTTCCAGCAGTTGCAGCGCAACGCGATAGATGCCTACGGCATCATCCGTCGCCACGGCGAGCGTCAACTGCCGCGTGAGCGTGTCAAAGTCGGCGTAGCGCAGCTTGATCGCCACCGTCCCGGCAACCAACCCGGCCTCTTTGAGCTGCGCGGCCACCCCCTGGCTGGATCGCCACAACTGCCGCTTGAGGGCCTGCCAATCGGCCACGTCGCGGGCAAAAGTTGTCTCCTGGCTGATCGAGCGGGCCTCGTGTTCCACAATCACCGGGCGGTCGTCGATGCCCTGCGCCTGGCGCACCATCTCTGCCCCATGCCTGCCAAAGCGCGAGCGCAGCTCCTCCTCCGCCACCTGCGCCAGCTCGCCCACTGTCGTCACGCCCAGTTCGGCCAGGCGAGCCGCCGTTTTCGGCCCGATACCCCACAGCACCCGCACGGACAGGGGAGCCAGAAAGGCTGCTTCTTCGCCCGGACGCGCCACCGTCAAGCCGCCCGGCTTGTGGCGGTCAGAGGCCACTTTGGCCACCAGCTTGTTGATCGCTACGCCCAACGACGCCGACAGCTGTACCTCGTCCTTGACCCGCCGCTGCACCTGGCGCGCCACCTCGACGGCATCGTCCCAGGCGTCCACCTGGCCGGTCAGATCCAGGTACGCTTCGTCCACGCTGACCTGTTCCATCACCGGCGACGCCTGGCGCACGATCTCCATCACTCGCCGCGAAAAGAAGTCATATCGCTCGTGGCGGGGTGGCAAGAGGATAGCCTGCGGGCACAGCCGCAGAGCGCGGGCCGTGGGCATGGCCGAGTGAATGCCGTAGACCCGGGCCGGGTAGGAGGCGGTGGCGACCACCCCTCGCTCTTCTGGCCTCCCGCCGACGATGACCGGCTTGCCTTCCAGGGAAGAGTCGTCCAACACCTCGACCGCAGCGAAAAAGGCATCCAGATCGAGATGGATGATAGCGCGAGGGGAATGAGGTTCGCTCGTGGTCATTATGCGCAGGTCAGTCAGAGCCATCAGGGCGCTCGGGCCACTCGCGATCCGGGCTAACCGGCTCAGGCTGGTCCGGGCCCAGGTTGCCCGGGTCAATGGCCGCCAGAATAAAGTTCTCCGGCGGCACCGGCGAACCAGCGAGACGCCGCAGCAGAGCGAGTTGTCCCACGTGCGCCATCGCATCCGCAAACGGGCCCTGGAGCATCTGCTCCGGCGTCGTGCCGCGGAACGGGGTGCCTCGCTCCAGGTGCTGCGCCAAGTCCTCGAGCATGGCGTGGAACCGCTTCACCTCGGCATCGAGATCCGGCAACGGCTCAGGCCGGTAGCTCCCTCCGATCAAGTAGGTGCGTGCGTACCCCAGTACGCTGGTCATGTGCCGGACCAAACCGGCCGGGGTACGAACCTGGTGGCCAGCCTGGAACGCGCCGAACGACGCCGGTGCCCTATGCAGAGCCTTCTGTGTGCGATACGCCAGCGCAGCCAGGAAGTGACGCAGCAGGTCTCGCTTCGGGTCCATAAGAGTCCCGACCTCCCATTGGCATCGCGACAGGAGAGCCGGTTGTCCGAACGCCCCCGCACAGATGGCTTCCGTAGAAGCCCTTACCAGGCGTAGGCTTCGGGGGCTTCTCCTGGCCGAAGCGGCCTTCCGTGGTTGATGTCGAAAACCTCGTTCAGCCGCGCCAGTGTGCCCTGGTCCAACTGCAGCTCCGCCGCTCTCTCGATGTTGTCCAAGTGCTGGAGGCTGCGGATGCCAACGATGGCCGAAGATACGGTCGGGTTGGCCAGGGTCCATGCGATGGCTACGGTGCGCTCCTGTTCTCCCAGGTCGCTGCACAGTTGCGAGAATGCCTCAAACTGGGGGTTCTCACTCAGGCTGATTCCGTACTCTCTCTCGACATTGTGCGTTCTGGATCCCTCGACGGCTTTTCCCTTGCCGGTCAGAAGCCCTCCGGCCAGCGGCATGTACGCCAGGATGCCAATGCCCAGATCCCGGGCTGCTGGAATGACTTCCAGCTCGGGGATCCGGTTCAGCAGATTGTACTGGGTCTGCTCCGAGACGAACCCCATAAAGCCACGATGCCATGCCTGCATCTGGTATTTGGCAAGGCCCCAGCCAGGGAAGTTGCTGGTGCCGACGTATGTGACGTCTCCCTTGTTCACCAGGCGCTCAAAGGTGCCCCAGAACTCTTCTGCCGTCACTCGCCGGTCAATGTGGTGGACCTGATACAGATCGATGTGATCGGTCTGAAGTCGCCGGAGCGAGTCGGCCGAGTGCTTGCGAACCTTGTAGGCGGATATCCCTCGCTCTTCGTTGGGGATCGGTTCGCCGGTCATTGCCCCGTATACCTTGGTTGCCAGGACGATCTTGTCCCTCCGGCCGCCTCCCTGGGCAAACCAGTTTCCCATGATCTCCTCGGTCTTGCCCTGTCCGCCGTAGACATTTGCCGTGTCGAAAAAGTTGATCCCCAGCTCCAGCGCCCTGTCCATGATCTGGAACGCTTCCTGCTCCGATGCCACACGGCCAAAGTGCATCGTTCCCAGGCATATCTTGCTGACGACGAGATTAGACCGACCTAGTTTTGTGTAGTTCATTTTGCCCTCCTATGTGAGTTTCGAGCGTATGCCGAAACAAAGCTACCACCCTGCGCGCCCCGGGCCGGTAAACGCTGGACCGGATTCTGTAGGAAAACGCCGAAGATGCGGGTTTGTAGCCGCGGAGATGCTTCGCATCTACATCCATAGCGCGACGGTGCCTTATGATGCGCGGTATGGAAACCGCGTCTACTCTCGCCCGGCATCAGGCTGTGGGGTAAGGGTCGCTCAACCGGGCGGCTCGGGCCCATGCTCGGCCACTGCACAGTTGTCCACCCACACCCTGGCCCTGCTTCCAGCCGCCCAATCCACGTTGGTCACGCCAGCATGGAACTCGGT
>Ga0315274_10003480_pt1 | contig 23419 bp, 16 predicted proteins | sample YL17G02_20_MG_FD_203700 | JGI IMG/M metagenome (GOLD analysis project Ga0315274, IMG submission 203700) | Sediment microbial communities from Yellowstone Lake, YNP, Wyoming, USA - YL17G02_20 | ecosystem: Environmental > Aquatic > Freshwater > Lake > Sediment | place: USA: Wyoming | collected...
GGCGGGGGGGGGGCGGGCGGCCCGGGCCGGGGCGCGGGCCGCGCCCCCCCGCGGCGGGCCCGCCGCCCCCCCCGGCCGGCGGGGGGGGGGGCCCCCCCGCGCCGTCGGTCGCCGCCGCAGCAGCAACGACCCCAAAATCGACCTCTGCCGGCGACACCGCCACCAGGGTGTCCCGCATGCGCACCGCGGCCGGCGGCGGCGGCGCGGCGGGCGCGGTGGCGGCGTCGAGCAGGGCCGCAGCGGCGCCGGAGGCCGCCCAGTCGACGAGCGCGGCGGGCAGCGGCGTCGCCTCGCCAGCGGGCGCGGCCGGCGGCGCCGGCGCGAGCTCGGCGTGGGGGGTGGTGGACGCGGGCGCGTCAAATCGGTGCGCCGGCAGCTGGCGCGCCGCGCCGGCCGCGGCGGCGGCGAGCGACGCGTGGAGCGCCGCCAGGGGAACCCCGGGCAGCCACGCGCCATTCGTGCGCCCGCATTCGACGCGCTTGGCCTGCAGGGCGTCGACCGGGCGCCCCGCCCGCCAGTCGGCCAGCAGGCCGGCGACCGCGTCGCGCGCGGCGCGCGTCTCGGGCGCCGCGTCGCCGGCCGCGCCGGCCGCGGCCTCGGCGCTCAGCGCGCCCTCGAGCGCGGCAATGGAGAACGAGGTGGGCGCGTCGCCGGCGAGGCGGGAGGCGGCCACCGCAGCGAGCGTGGGCGACGCGCTCGCCTAGAAAGAGAAAAGGGGGCGTCAAACGCCCGCGCCTCGCCCACCACTGCCCTCTCCACCCTCTCTCTCCCCTCCACGCACGCTTACGGCGTGCAGCACCGCGTGCAGGTAGCGCGCGACGAGCGCGGCGGGGGCGCCCGCGGGCGGCGGCGGCGGCGGCCGCCCGGCGGGCCCATAGTTGGAGGGCGGCAACGGGGTGCGGCTCATAGCGGCGTCGGCCGCCGGCGAGGAGGGGAAGGGCGCGGCATCGGCAGTGCGGCGATGGGCGGCAGGCGGCGGGGCGGCAGGCGGCCGGAGCGTGCGCTGCACAGGCGCGTCGCGTGCGTCGATCGTCGACGGTCGGTGGAAGCGGGCGCCAGAGTGCGGCGGGACTGGGCGCCGCCGCCGGCAGCAGTATAGAGGGCCCTGTCTCTGTCGACCCCGCCGCCCACCCGGGGCTCGCACAGATTCTATCAGATGGTAAGGAAGCGGCAGCGTGTGTCGGAATTTCAGTCAACAGGTGTCAAAGTCGCGCCCCCCTCCTCCCCCTCGCCGTCGCTCGCGCCCCCTCCTCCATCCCCCCCACCCCCATCTTCCCCATCCCCCACCCACGCCCGCGCCTCGCCCGCGCACCACGCAGCCGCGTCGGCCTGCAGCATGCCCAAAAAGGCGGGCAGCGCGGCGCCGAGAGCCGCGCGCGCGACCAGTTTCGCAGCCAACTTGAGCACCGGGCCGGGAACGGCGGCCGCCGCGCCCTGCAGCCGCACGCGGGCGCGCAGGGTCACGGTGGCGGCCAGGTGAGGGTGGTGGGCGTCGTCGCCGCCTCCGCGGTGTCGCCGGTGCCGCCGCGGCGGCTGCACGCTGCGCAGGCGTGCGTCCACGCCCGCCTCGAACGCGGCGTCCAAAGTGACGTCGCCGAGGGTGAAGTCGGACCCGGAAAAGGCGACGACGCCGCGCGACCGGTCGGCAACGCGCACGCGCGCGCTCGGCGTGAGCGCGACGCCCAGCGCGTCGGCCAGGGGCAAGGCGACGATGAAGGCGTCATCCTCCTCGCCACCTTCGCCCGCGGGCGTGACCCAGGACGGGTCGAGCAGCGAGTAGGCCGAGACAGGGAGCGCGAGGTAGTCGTCCAGGCCCCTTCCCTCCACTGCCGGCCCCCGCGCCGGCGCAGGCGGCGCGGTCGCGGTCGCGGCCGCGGAAAATGACACCCATTTGGGCTTGCCCGCGCGCGGCGGCCGCGGTCCGCCGCCGCGGCCGTCGCCCAGCGCGCGGTTGACGACGCCCACCGCCTTGTCCAGGGCGGCCAGGCCGTCCATGGAGGAGGGGAGGGGGGGAGGGGGCAATGCGGTGTCACGGCGGCGCGGGCGCCGCGACCGCGGTCACTGCCGGCCGAAAGCCGACCCCCACCCTCTCCAGTTCCGCGCCCACCGCGGCCAGCAGCGCGGTGCGCGCCGGAACGAGCCGCGCGGTGTCGCCGCGCCCGGTGAGGCGCCAGAAGAGGGTCAGAGCGATCTTGCCCGCCGGCGCGGCGTCACCCGCAGGCGCGAGGCCGGCCTTCGCCGGCGCCGCAAAGTCCCCGGGGCAGGCAGCGGCGGCCGTTTCCGCACCTCTCGTCGCCGCCTCGAGCGCGGCCGCGGCCGCCCCTGCGTCGACCCAAAACCGCGCCGAGTCGCCGCGGCCGCCCGACCGCGACAGGTTGGCCAGCGGCGCTTCCGCCAGCCTCGCATTGGGCCACGTGACCCGGAACCCGTCGCCGACGCGCACCAGGGTCGTGGTGAGCAGGCAGACCTCTTCGACACGGTGCGGGCCCGACCCGGGGCCGCCGTCGGCGCCGCCAGTGACGACGATGTCGCCGACGTCGAACGGGTGCGTGACAAAGAGGTAGACGACGGATTCGTATATGGCTAGGGGGAGAGAAGGGGAGGAAAAGGTGAGAATGGGCGACTGGGAGAGAGAGGAGGGCGCGCGCGGGCGCGCGCACCACCCGCCCATTCCCTCCCCGCCCCTCCCCTCCACCCACCGCGCATCGAGTTGCCAAACACAAACACGAACGAGAGCAGGGCGGACGACGCCGTCACCCACAGCCGGGTCACGTTGACGTCCCAGACGGCGAGGTACAAAAGTAGAGACGCGCCGTGCGCGATGGCCGCGAGGAGCGCGCGCAGCCTCCCCACGACCGACCGCGCGTCGCGCAGGGTGGAGGCGAGGTTGGCGCGGGCTTCGAAGACGGACGCGATGGCGGACCGCATGTCGTCCCGCGAGATGCTGGCAGGAAGAGAGGAGGGCGGGAAGGGGAGGGGGGCGGCGTACGCACGCGCCCCGTCTCTCCGCCGCCCCTTCTCTCCCTCTTACCGGCCGTCGCCGTCCGCATCCAGCATGACCATCGCCTCGGCCGCGGTGGCGGCATCGGGCAGGAAGGGAGCGAGGTCGGACAGGTCGACGTAGGCGCTGGAAAGGAAGAAAGAGGGGACAAGGGGGGGTCGGGTCGTCGGGTTGGGGTCGCCTCCACCTCGCCCACCGCCTCCCTCCTCTCCTGTCCGACCTGGTCACGCTCTGGCTCACGTTCCAAAACAGGAAGAACGCGAGCCGCCGCGCCTCGGTGCGCGCAACCTTGGCGGCAGCGCCCGCGCCGGCGCCCGCCGCGCCGGCCGCCGCGTCGGCGGCCGCGTCGGCGGCGGCCGCCCCGAGCGCGTCGGCAAAGGTGAGGCGCAGGCGGGAGGATCGGATGTGTCGCTCCACTTTGTGCAGGCGGTCGAGGAAGGCGGCGTCGGGGGGGGCGCCCTCAGCGGGGCGCGGGGGGAGCGGGGGGGGAGCGTCGGCAGTGGCCGAGGTGGTGCGCGGCGTAAGAGGGGGCGCCGCCCGGTACCGGGGCAGGCTGACGCTGGAGAGCAGGCGGGTGAGGTCGACCATGGACGCTTGGGCCTGGAGGCGAGAGGGAGGGAGGGAGACAGGGTGGGCGGGTCGCGCGCGCAGGGCACCGCGCGCCTCTCCCACCCCCATCCTTCCCCGTACCTGGGCCCTGACCACCCCGGGCGACGCTGTCGTCGTCACGTCGAGCATCGACTCCCCCCTCGGCCCCCCCCACGTCGCGCCCTCGGCCGGCGGCAGCAGTCCGACCCCCGGCGGCGGCCCGCGCCCGACCGCGGCCGACGCGGACGCGCAGGAACGCTCCACCTCGAGCATGGGCCGGGGCGGGAACGCGTCGCCGACCGCGGAGACGGCCGACCGCTCGACGCTGCCGCGCGCGACGGTCGCGGTGGCGGTTGCGCCGCGCCCGCCACCTCCCACCACCCTCCTGCGGGGGACCGACAGCGCGATGACAACAAACTCTTTGCGCAGGGCGTCCTGCATGGCGTCAAAGTGGGCGCGCGCGTAGAATCGGACCGCCAACGCTTTCGCCCCGACCGCCGCCGCGATCGACGCCGAGCACGCGATCGCGGCGCAGGCAAAGATGTTGAGGCCGGCTTTGGTGGCGGCGGCGGCTGCGGCGGCGGCGGGGCCGGGGGGCGGCGGCGGGGTGAACAGCCCCGCGAAAACGGCCGCCCCGACGCCGACGCGCGCCAGGCGCTCCACCCAGCGGCGCACGCCGGTGAGGTAGTAGAGGGCGCCCCGGGTGGTGAGGAGGTGGGTCTCCGCGGCGGCGAGCGCGGCGCGCACGGCGAGGGAGCAGGCCAGGGCGTCCACGGGGGCCAAGGCGGCGAGGGCGAGCCAGCGCCACATGGCATGGCCCCATAAAGTGACCTGGGGGGCGCCCACGCCGACGCCGACGGCGGCGGCGGCGAGCGCGAGCGCGGCCGCGGCGGCCGTGGCCGTCGCGCGGCGTCTGCGGCGCCGGCGCAGGCCTCGCGGGTGGGGGGAGTCGTCATCCTCATCCTCGTTGTCGTCCGACGGCGGCGGCGGAGGCCGCGGCGGCTGAGCGCCCTCGGCCGACGGCCGCCCTGAGCCGCCTCCCGCCTTGGACGGCGGGGGCGGCGGGGGCGACGCCAGGGCGGCCGTTGCCGCCGCCGCACGCATGCGGGCGGCGGCCAGGGCGGCGGCGGCCGCGGCGTGGGGGCGCAGGGGCCGGGGGCGCGAGCTGCAGGGAGGAGGGAGGGTCGGCGGAGGGTTGGCGACCGCCCGCACGCCGCCCGCCAACGCTCGCCCGCCGCCCCTCTCACCTATCACCATCGCCCTTGCCCTCGCTGTCGCACGGCAGCAACGTCTCGGAGAGCGCGCCCGCCGCCGCGCTGGCCGACCGGCGCGGCGGCGCGCGCGGCGCGGCCGTCGCCGGCACCGCCGCCGCCTCTGGCCCACCCGCCACCACCACGATGTCCACACGGGCGGTCCCGTCGGCCGACGCGGGGCGGCGGCGGGGCAGCATGGTGTCGGCCGGGCGGCCGTTGGGGGAGGAGCGCCCCAGCAGCACTGGGGAGGCGCGCTCTGGCGCCCGCTGCGGCCAGGCCCCCCCACACCTGCTCCACACGCCCGCCCCGCGCGCCGCCGCGTCCCCCAGCGGTCCGGCCTTCCGCGCCGGTCGACCCCGAGTCGGCGCGCGCCACCAGCCGCCCTCGCGGCCCCCGCGCGCCGCGCCCGGCGCCCGGCATCTGCCGCTCTCGCGAGCCGGCACCCGCGCCGTCGATCGAGTCGCGATGAGAGCGGGTGCGTCGGGGAGGGAGGGGGCGCCATGCGGGGCCGTCGGCGGAGTTCGGCGCCGACACCCTGGCCCGCTGGCCGCCGCGCCGGAGCGACGCGGCCGGCCGGCCCGCCGCCGCCTTGCCCGATTGAGCGATGGTGGCCGCGCGGTCCCCACTAGGGGCAGCGGCGCGCCGGCGAGCGGGTGGTCGCCAACCGCCATCGGCGCGCGCGCGCGCGGCGCGCGCCGGCGCGCGCGCCGCCCCCGCCGCCGCGGCGACCCTCCCGGACCCGCCCACGCTCGCCACTCGCGCCGTGGGGCGGGTCCTGGGGGCGGCCCGCGACCCGGGCCGCGGGCGCATGGGCGCTGCCCGCACGAGGGACAAGAGGGCCTGGCCGCGCGGCCGACCCCGCCACCCTGTTGTCCCCAGCCACCGCCCTCGCCCTCGCCGCCCTGGCCGCCGCCGCGGCCGCCCAAGCGCCCGCCGCGGCGCCCGCGGTCGCCGACAGCCCCCGGCCGCCGCCGCGCCGGCCGGCGTCGACCACCCCGGTCCCCGAAATCAACTCCGGCATCCTCCTCGTCGGCCCCCCCGACTACCGCTGGTTTGGCGGGTCGTACGGGTCGCGGTGCACGCAGATGGTGGACCGGGCGGCGGCGATGAAGCAGACGCGGGTCATGATCACGCCAACGCTCTTTTGGGTCGACGACGACTTCAAGGTGCGGGGACGAGGGTTTCGGGGCGCGCGCGATCGTGGGAACACGAAGCCGGCCCCCTCACACCCCCGGTTCCTCCGTTTCAGAACCGCGCGACCGTGAATTCCGCGTCCAAAGTGTCCTACTACTGCTACGACCGCCACCAGCGCGACCAGGACGCCCCCCCCGACCCCAACGATAGGACGACGTGCACACCCGCGGACCTTGGGGGCGTGGACATCCTACGGGCCGGGATGGCGGCCTGCTTCAAGCACGCGGTGTCGAAAGGGCTCGACATCTGGCTCGCTCCCCACCTCGACGACGGCCTCGGCCTCGGCGGCTGGCGCAACGGGCTCGTGTTCGACCCCCTGGCCCGCTATGGGTCGATGAGCTACGCCGAGTTCATGCTCTACCCCTTGGCGGACGCGCTCAACGCCGCAATCGGCCCGAACACAAAAGTTTCCTTTGCGCTCCAGGGCGAGATGTCGGCTACCGTCTTCTACCACCCCCGCTCCTACGCCACCCTCATCCCGTACGTGCGCAACCGGGTGCTGGCGGGCAAGCCGGCGCCGTGGGCGGCCAACATCGAGATCGGGCTTTCCACCAATCTCAACAAACTGTGCGGGTGCGTGCTGCAGGACATGATCGACCCGAGCAAGTATGTGGACCAATTTCCGGGGGCGTTCGAGGCGGTCAAGAGCCAGTTCGACATTCCGGCCATCACCGCGCTCTACGACGCGTCCGACTTCATCGGCATCTCCAACTACCCCTCGTTCCCCGGCGCCGAGTTCAAGGTCAAAGACCTGGAGTCGGCCACGTGGCAATTCGCGTTTGAAGCCAAATTCTTCGGCGTCGACGTCAAGGACCTCATCTTCAACAAGGGCAAAAAGCTCTACTGGAACGAGTACGGCGTCGGCGGCGGCGTGACGCAGGACGGCAAGAACAAGGCGACGACCGCGGCGGCGGCGGCGGCGACCCCGTTTTTCGGGGTCACGGGGCGCTACTCGCGCGCAAAGGATCCGTGGACGCTCTTCGACCTCGCCACGCCGAACCCCGTGCGCGACTACATGCGCTATTTCTATGCCCAGACCATCAACTACGCCAACAGCCGCGGGGTGAGGGGCGGGGAGGGGGAGGGGTTTCCGGGAGTGGGGAGGGAAAAGGGAGTAAGCGCACGCGAACTTTGCGCTGGGTCCACCCCGAAACAATCCTCAAAGACCCCCCCCCCCACCCGCCTCCCCCCTCCCCCCCCCCCCTCAGGCGTGCGACGGGTGCGAGTACCGGGTGGACGGCATCTTCATCTGGAACAACGCGTCGTGGGACATCCAAGGCATCTACCCTGAATCGGCGACCGACGGCGCAGGCTCCTACCGCGACCCGGTCGTCGTCGCCATGATCGAGGCGCATAACTCGGCGGTCGCGTCGGGGTCGAGGCCGCCCAAGGTGGACGCGGTGGCGCGGGGGGGGGGGGTGGCGCCGTATGCAGACGGCGGCGGCGGGCGAGCGCAGGTGGCGACCGCGTCCGCGGGGCGCCGCTGATCGGTGGAGAACGGGGGTGGGTGGCGGCTGCGGCGGCGTGCGCGGGCTCGCGCGCGGGCGCCGGGCCGACGCGGGGCGTCGGCCCAGCGCGTGCGCGCGGCCCGCCGCGCCGCGCGCCGCGGGAGAGACACGGGGGCGGCGCGCCGGCCGGGGCGCTCCGAGAGGTATGGGGACACTTGCGTGACTCGTGACTGACGGACGTGTGAAATTTGGCCGCGGCTGGAGGCTCCGCCTCGGCGTGCAGGGCGAGCGGGAGCAAGGCGCGGCGGGCGGGGGTGGTGGGTGGGAGGGGCCCGCTCGCGGCGCGGGGGGGCGCGGCGGCGACCGCACCCGCTCCCCCTCCCCCCACTCCTCCCGCCTCTCCCTCCCGCGCTCGCCCGCCCACGCATGTGCGCGCCCGCGCCGGCCGGACGCCGGCTGCGGCTGGCGGCCGCGGTCGCGGCCGCGGTCGTGCTCGCGTCCGGGCGCGGCGTGCGCGCGCAGCTCGACCCCGCGTGCGACCCGTGGGGTGACGGCAATACCGGATGCTGCCCCGGCACGCCCCAGTATGAGAGTGCGTGGGATGGTGGGAGGGGGCGGTGGCGGGCGCGCACGTGCGCCCGCCCGCCGACGCGCTGCCGCCGCCCCCAGACTGCGACTGCGAGTCCTGCCCCTACGCCAACGGCTCGTGCGGGGACGGGTTTACGTTTGCCTACACCAAGGGTGCGTGCACAGCGGCTTCACCGCCGCCGCCGGCGACGACGCGGCCACCACCGCCGCCGCCGGCGACGACGCTGCCCCCTCCTCCGCCACCGGCGACCACGCTGCCAGCTCCGCCGCCGCCTGCGACGACTGCACCGGCACCGCCACCGCCCGAGACGACGGCGCCGGCTCCACCGCCACCAGCGACGACGCTGCCGCCGCCGCCGCCGCCGCCCGCGACGACCGCGCCTCCTCCTCCCCCGCCCGAGACCACGCTGCCTCCGCCGCCACCACCTGAGACGACGCTGCCTCCTCCGCCTCCTCCCGAGACGACGGCGCCGGCTCCACCGCCACCAGCGACGACGCTGCCGCCGCCGCCGCCGCCGCCCGCGACGACCGCGTCTCCTCCTCCCCCGCCCGAGACCACGCTGCCTCCGCCGCCACCACCTGAGACGACGCTGCCTCCTCCGCCTCCTCCCGAGACGACGGCGCCGCCCCCGCCGCCGCCCGAAACTCAAGCGCCGTCGCCGCCGCCGCCCGAGACCACTTGGCCGCCGCCTCCACCGCCCGAAACAACACCAGCGTCTCCTTCACCATCCGATACGGCCGCGCCCGAGCCGCCGCCGTCGCTCGCGACGCCGGCGACGCCGCCACAGCCACCGGAGACTCGAGCCCCCTCCCCACCCCCGCTCGCCATGCTGGCGCCCTCGCCACCGCCGCCCGAGACGGATCAAGCGTCGCCAACACCGCCGGGGACGGTGGCAGCCGCTCCCGAGCCGCCCCCGCTGTCGCCGCTGCTTCCTCCTCCTCCGCCGGTGCCGGTCGCCACGGTCGCGTCGCCGCCGCCCGCCTCGACCTTTTCGCCTCCTCCTCCGCCGCCACTCGACGCGGTCGCGCCGACAGGCTGCGATCCGTGGGGCGAGGGCAACGCGGGCTGCTGCCCCGGCACCCCACAATTCGAGGTCTGCGGCTGCGACGCCTGCGTGCTGCCGGACGGGACGTGCGGCGACGGCTTCCGGTTTGCGTACACGCGCGGGAGCTGTGCCGGCGTGGTGGCTGCGTCGCCGCCGCCCCTGGGAGTGTCGCCGCCCCAACCGCCGCCGGTCGAGCAGCCGGCGCCCCCGCCCGCGGCCCTGGCGCCGTCCCCGACTCCAGCAGGGGCGGCAGGGGTGCCGCCGGCCGCGTCAGACGCCGAGTCGCCGGCGCTCGCGGCGGTCACTCTGGCGCCCGCGCCGCGCGCCGCGGCGCCTCCTCCTCCCGCCGACGCGCCCAGCCCCGCCGCGGGCGCTAATTTGGGCGAGCCTGGAGCCGCACCCGCGCCCGCGCCGCTGGAGCTGGTGGCGGCCGCTCCGGGCGGTGCGGTGGCCGCTGCGCCGGCGCCCGCCGACGACGCTGCCGCGCCTTCACCCGATCCGGTTTCCGCCACGCCCGCACCCGCGCCCGGGCCGTTTGAGGCCGTGCCCGCACCCGGACCGGCCGCGGCCGCGCCGCCCCCCCCCCCGCCGCCCCCCGACCCTGCCGCTGCGTCTGTTTCCTTTTCTGTCGACTTCGACGACCCCTCCTCCCCCACCGCGGCCCCCGCCGCCGCCGCACTGACCGCGGCGGTGACGGCGTGGTGCGCGCCGGCGCGCGTGGTGGTGGCGGTCGCGCCGCGCGCGGTGCGGCGCGCGCTCGCGGCCGCCGGCTCCCTCGACGCAGTCGCCACTCTCACCGACCCCTCGGTCGCCACTCGCCTCGCGGCCGCCCTGGAGGCGCCCGACGGGGGAGCGACCGTGCTGGGCGGGGGCGAGGGCGGGCCGCGCTTCGCGCCGGTGCGCGCGGTGTCACTCGCGCTGCCCCAGGAGGCACCGCCGCCGCCCCCGCCCGTCGCGGTCGACCCGCCGGCGCCGGCGCCGCCCGTGAGCGTCGGCACACGGCGTCCGCGGCGCCTCGCGGCTCCCCTTGGCAGCGCGGCGGGCGCCGCGGCCGCGCTCGCGGCCGCAGGCGGCGCCGCGTGGGCGGTGCGCCGCCGCCGCCGGCGCCGCGTCGCCCAGCGGCGGTGAGCGAGGGAAGGAGGCAGGGCCAGGGCAATTCGATTCGTTTCAACACCTTTCCTCCCCTCCCCCTTTTTCTTTCGCCGCCGCCGCCGCCGCCCGCCCCTTGCCCGTGCACCGCGACAGCCCGACTGCCATGTCCACCCCCGTGCCGGCGGCGATGAGGACGAAGAGGGGGGCGTACGATTTGCGCCGGAGGCACACCGGGACCGACACGGCCGCCGCGACCAGCGACGCCGCCATGCTCGACCCCAGCACGCACGCCGCCAGGTCGGCGCGGGCGATGTCCAGGTCGCTGTGCGGGGGTGTGGGCGGGGCGGCGGCCGCCATTGGGGGCCGCCGGGAGTGCGCGCGGCCGACGCAGACGCCGACGCTCGCCCCTCTCTCACTCTCTCCAATGGCGGGCGACAAGCGGCCGTCCGACGGCGCCGCCGAGGACGCGCCCGCCGCCAAGCGGGCGCGCGGCGGCGATGGGGGCGGCGAGCCGGCGCCGCCGCGGCCGGCCGTCTCGCTCGCCGCGCTCGACAAGGCGAAGAAGGCGCTGCAACTGCAGGCCGCGCTCAAGGCCAAGCTGGCCAAGCTGCCCCCCCAGGTGTGGGCGGTGGAGGGCGGTGGCGGGGTGGTGGCGGTGCGCCGATGGGGCTGCCGGCGACTGGCCTCCCTCTCTCTCTTCCACACAGCCCGAGAAGCAGCCGGTGTCGGCCCCTGGAGCGCCGGCGGCGGCGGCGGCGCCGCCCCGCCTGCCGCCGCCGCCCCCGCCGCCGGCCGCGCGCCTCCCTCCTCCTCCCCCTCCCCCAAAGCCGGACGCCCTCTTCCAGGACCCCGCCCTGCGCCGCCGCTTCGGCCGCCCGCCCGACGGGCGGCGCCCGCCCGCGGGCGCGCTGCAGTTTGTGGCCCCCGGGTCGGTCGCCGCGGCGGCCGAAGCGGCGCGCGCGAGCGCGGCGGCGGCCGAAGCCGCGGGCGCGACCGCGGCCGCGCCCGAGCCGTCGCGCACCGCGGCGGCCGCGGCGGCGGCGGGCGCGCTGCCGTTGCTGCCCCGCGTCGAGTGGTGGGACGCGCGGCTGCTCAAGGAGCCGACCGCGTATGGGGGCGCCCCCGGCGCCGACGCGTTCGCCCCCTCCAACCTCAACGCCGGCGCGATCACGGCCCTCGTCGACCACCCGCCCCCGCTCGCCCCCGCCGTCGCGCCCGCCGCGCCGCCGCCCGCCCCGTTGCGCCTCACCGCCAAGGAGCGCAAGAAGATGCGCACCCAGCGCCGGGCCGAGAAGCAGGCCGAGAAGCGGGACCTGGTGCGGCAAGGGTTGGTGGCGCCAGAGGGGCCAAAGGTGAAGCTGTCAAACCTCGCGCGCGTGCTCGGCGCGGCGGCCGCCGCCGACCCGACCGCGGTCGAGCGCGAGGTGCGGCGGCAGACCGCGGAGCGGCACGCGGCGCACGAGGACCGGAACCTGGCGGCCGCGCTGGCGCCCGCGGAGAAGCGCGCGAAGAAAATCGCCAAGGCAGAGGCGGCCGCCGCCCCCCCCCCTGGCGGCGCTCTGCGCGCCGACCTGTACGCGATCACCGGACCCGCGCTCTGTGCCTCCAACAAGCTCAAGTTCAAGGTGCGCGCCAACGCGGACGAGTTGCGGTTGGCGGGGTTTGCCGCGGCGGCGCCTGCGCGCGCCGCGATCCTCGTCGTCGGCGGCCCCGCGCCCCTCAAAAAGTTTGCGCGCCTCGTCACCGCGCGCATCGACTGGGCCGCGCCCGACGGCGTGGCCGGGGCGCCAGAGGGCGACGATTTCGTGCCCTCCACCTGCGCGCGCGTCTGGTCGGGCGCGCTCGCCGCCCCCCCCTCCGGCCCCGCCTTCCTCTTCGCCGCCCACCCCGACGACGCCACCGCGCGTGCCGTGCTGGAGCGGCGGGGGTGCGCGAGCTATTGGGACGTGGCGGCGACGGCCGGGGGAGGGGGGGGGGCGGACGGCGGTGGCGAGTGATGGCGCGTCCCTTGTTTTCTCGTTGCCGCTCTGGCGCACGGTCCGGCCGCACTGCAACACACAGCCAGAGAGATAGAGCGGCGAGAGAAGGGGGAGGCGGTGGAGTGAGCCGCGCCCCGCGTTGCTCTCTCGCCGCGCCGTCTCTCTCACCCCACCGCGTCACTCTTCCTTTTTCTCCCCCCCACCGACCGCCGCGCCCACCATGGCGTAGATGCGCCCCGCGAAATCTTTGGGCGACTCGACGGGGAAGCCGCCGGTGATGAGGGCCGCGTCGTACAAAAGTTCGAGCCCCGCCTTGGCGCCGCCGTCGGCGTCGCCCGCGGCCACGCGGGCGGCCAGCGCGGTGACGACCGGGTGCTCGGCGTTGACCTCCAGGGAGCGGCGGCCGCGCATGTATTCCGCCGACTTGGCGTCGCCGAGCGTCTGCGCGCGCATGACGCGCTCCTGGTACGCCGACCACCCAAACTTAGACGTCACCTAAGAAATGAGGGGTGGAGGGGGTCGGGGCGTGGTTTGCGGGCTCGGCGCGAGCCCGACGACCCCCCCCTCTCTCTCTCTCCCCGCGTCTCACCAGCGCGACCGGCGAGTCGGCGAGGCGCGTCGACACCTCGACCCGCTCCACCCTCTCCCCGAGCGCCTCCTTGGCCCAGTCCAGGAAGGGCTTGAGCGTCGTGGCGGCGGCCGCGGCGGCCGCTTTCTCGGCGTCGTCCGAGCCGACGTCGAGCCCTTCGCGCGTAACGTCGACAAACTTCTTCCCTTCAAACTCGGCCACCGCGTTGAGCGCGGGCTCGTCGATGGGCTCGGTCAGGTAGAGCACTTCAAACCCTTTGGCCGCGAGGCGTTCGACAAAGGGCGCGGCGGCCGCGGCGGCGGGCGAATCGGCGCAGATGTAGAACACGTCGCCCTGGCCCTCCTTCATGCGGGCCACGTAGTCGCTCAGGGAGGTGAGGCCGTCGCCGGACGCGGAGGATGGGAAGCGGAGGAGCGGGGCCAGTGACGCTTTGTTGGCCGCGTCTTCGATCGCGCCGAGTTTGATGAATTTGCCGAACCCCTCCCAGAATTGGTCGTACGGAGTGGAAGGAGCGCCCTCTTCTTTGGGCTTGTCGGTGAGGTCTTTCAGCATGTCGATCGTCTTTTTGACGAGCTGCTTCCGAATGACACGCACGACGCGCGACTCTTGCAAAATCTCGCGGCTCACGTTGAGCGGCAAGTCGGCCGAGTCGACCACGCCCCGCACGAAAGACGCCCACCGGGGGAGGAGGTCGCCGTCGAACTCGTCCGAGATGAAGACGCGCTTGACAAAAAGGCGCACGTTTTTCGAGGGCGCCAGCCAGTCTTGCTGCTCAAAAGGGGGCATGCCGGGGACGTAGAGCAGGGCGGTGAATTCTTGGGTGCCTTCGACGGAGAAGTGGGCGACGGCGGCGGGGTCGACGAATTCTTTAAACGTGAGCTTGAAGAATTGGTCGTACTCCTCTTTCGTGACCTCTTTCGGGCTGCGCGTCCACAGGGGCGCGGACTCGTTCTGGCGGCGCCAGTCCCACGCCTCGCGCGCCTTGGGCACGGTGACGGGCGCCACGGGGTCGGCGGCCTCTTTCCCGCCTTCTTTGGCCTTGGCGTCGGCCGCCGCCTGCGCCGCCGCCGTCGCGCCCGCGTCCTCCACCTGGTCGTACTCGGTCTTGGGCGCCCAGACGTCGATCGGGAACGCGACAAACTCGGAATATTGTTTGACGAGCGCCGCGACGCGCGCCGAGTCGGCGTACTCGCCCGCGTCCTGCTTCAGGAACAGCGTGACCCGCGTGCCGCGCGCGGGCGCGGCGTCTGCGCCCACCTCGCGCACGGCGTACGAGTGCGCGCCCGCGGAGGACGCCCACTCGAAGACGGTGTCCGAGGCGGCCGACCGCGAAGCGACCGTCACCCGGTCGGCCACGAGGAACGCGGAATAGAAGCCGACGCCGAATTGGCCGATCAGTGACGCGTCGCCGCCGGCGTCCTTGACCGCTTCCGCGAATTTGGCGGTGCCGGACCGCGCGATCGTGCCCAACGACGACACCATGTCCTCCCTCGTCATCCCCACCCCCGTGTCCTCGATCGTGATCGTCCCCGCCCCCTTGTCCGCCTTGATGCGCACGCGCAGGTCGCCCGCGTCGGCGCCGTCTGTCAGCGCGCCAAACCGCGCCTTGTCGAGCGCGTCCGAGGCGTTGCTCACCAGCTCCCGCAGGAAGACGTCCCGGTTGGAGTAGAGGGAGTTGACGATCATGTCCATGAGGCGGTCGACCTCCGCTTGATATTGAAAAGTTTCGCCGGGGGGGGTGGTCGTCGCGTCGACGTCGACCGTCGTCGCGAATGGCGCCGCCGGGCCACGAGCGAGTACACGAGGGCGGATGATGCTCCGGGCCGCGAGTGTGGCGCGTGGCGCGGGGCGGAGGGCGGCCGCGCGGGGCGCGGCGGCGGCGGTGGCCTGCGGTTGGGGAGGAGGGGAAGGGGTGTGAGGCCGCCGCCGCGCGCCATGCTATGCCGGCGCTCCCACAGGGGCGGGCGACGGGCGGCGGCCCGGCGGCGGCCGCCGCGCGGGCGCCAGCTCCATGCCGTCGGCGGCGCGGCGCCCCCAGCGGCCGCCGCCGCCCCCCTAAACGCGCTCCCGCCGCGGCCCGCGTTGATTCAGGTCAAGCTCGAGCGATCCACGGCGGGCGAGCGCGGCAATGCGCTTGCCGCGCCCTGCGCCAGCGCCGCCAAAAACGCCGGAAGGCGGCGCCTCCGACCGCCGCCACGAGCGTCGCATCCCGCTCTGGCCCTGCCCACACGCCACCACGCACAGTAACGGCTCGCATGATGGCGGTGCGCGCGGCGGCGGCGAGCATGCACGGCGGGGAGGGGAGTGCAACGACGGCGGCGGGCGCGGCGCCACACTCTCGCCTCGCTGTCGCCCGCCCTCGCGGTCGCCGCGCCCCCGGCGCGCCCGCCTTCTCTCCACATGGCGGGCCAGGCTCCCCTCACGGTCTGGCCGCTGGCGGCGTACGGATTCGGGGCCAAGGCGCCGCCGCCGCACCGGGACCGGTCCGAGGGCGCGCGCCTGGCGCGACTGCAGGCCAAGTGAGTGAGGAGAGAGAGGAGAGAGGTGGCAATTGCGCGCCGGCGTCGCGCCGCCGACCGCCACCCTTCCCTCCCTCTTCAGGTTCGCCGTCGAAGGCCCGCGCCGGTCGGTCGCCGCCGTTCTGCTCGCCCACGAGCGGCGGCACCCGCACGCGTTGCTGCTGGCCGACGCGAGTGTCGGGCCTGGCGCTGGCGGGCCGCCGCGGCTGCCCGGGGGGCGGCTGCGGCCCGGGGAGGATGGTGAGAACGAGAGATCGAGAGAGAGAGAGAGGTGGCCGAGCGCGGGCGTGGCGGCAACCGCGACCGACGCCGACGGCCCCCTCGCTCTCCCCTCCTGCAGAGGTCGCCGGCCTGCGCCGCAAGCTGCGGTCCCTCCTCTCCCCGCCGCCCGACCCCGGCGCTCCGCCCGCGGACTGGGACGTGCGCGAGTGCGTGGCCACGCTCACGCGGCCGGGCTTCTCCCCCGATTTTTATCCGTACGCGCCGCCGCACGTGACCAACCCCGCCGAAACCCTCAAACTGTTTGCGGTGGCGTTGCCGGACAGGCTCGCGTTCGCGGTCGCGGGGCACGTGCGGCTGGTGGCCGTCCCGCTCATGGACCTGTTCGGCGGCGGCCCGCCGCGCTGGGGCGCGCCCGCGGCCTCCATTCCCCTGGCGGTGGCCCGCTTGAGGCTCTCGCTCGCGGTGCCTGCCGTCCGGGAGGCGGTGCCGGCGCCGGGGCCGGCGGGCACGGAGCTGGGGGCGGGGAGGGCGGCGCCGGCGCTCGCGGCGCCGCCCGCGGCCGCGGCGCCCGCGGCGGCGGCCGCCATCGAAGCGGCGCCGGCCGCCGACGGCGACGATGGAAGCGTCCAAGTCAAGGCGGAGCCCGACGTGGCGTGAGGGTGCGAGAGTCGCGCGCGAACCTACCCTCCCGTTTCTAGACCCCCTTGCAACGAGCTGCCCATGCCGCCATGACAGCGCCACGTGTCTCTGCGCGCGCGCGCGCGGGCGCACACGAGCTCGCGTGCCTCTCCCTCACGCGGGGCGGCACCCGGGCGACACCCACGTGTCCGCCCACACCAGGCCCCGCGGAATGGCCCGCCCGCGCGCCGAGGGGCCGCCGCCCGCAAACTCCCACTCGAGGGCGAAGCCGCGGGTGTGTGGGGGGGAGGACGGTGGCGCGTCGTACGAGAGCTCGACCGCGACAACCCGCGGGGGCGCGCCCACGGTCACGTTTGCGTCGGGCCCCACACGACGGCCATCGAGCGACATAGTGACGGTCGACCCGGGGTCGGCGATAGCGTGGAATGCGTATTCTCCCGCCATGGCCAGCAACGCAGTCCCGCGCGCCTCCGCCGACAGCGCCACCCGCGCCCGGTTGGCCGGCAGAGGGGTGGAGGAGTCGGCCGCGGGCGTTCCCTCGGTCGTGGTGCCGGGCGCGCGGCCGAAAGCGAGGACGCGCGCGCCCGCGAGCGACGCGGCCGGCCTGCCGCCCCTGGGCACGGGCGGAGTCCACACGTTCAAAGACACGCCCGCGGGCGCGCACGCGTCGGGCGCGGCCGCCGTCGGCACGCACGCCGCGACCGCCAGCGCGGCCAGCGCGGCCAACGCGGGGCGGGGGAGGAGCATGGCGCTAGGCCATGGGGAAGGAGGGCCCGGTCTGCGGCGGGACTCCGGGAGACTGTTGGCGGCGGCGCGCGACGCTGCCGGCAGCGTCGCGCGCCACTCCCCGCCCCGCCCCGCGCGGCGTCCCCTTCCCCGCGCGCGCCACCTCGATCGCGCTCTTTAAGGCGCGCCGACCGCCCGAGAGAGGGTGAGTGAGGGGCGGGAGGGAGGAGGGGGCGGAACGGGCGCGCACATGCGGCGTCGTGCGCGGGCAGAGGGGCGCTGGGCCGCCCTAGCCCCTTGCCCGCCCCAACCCACGACGGCGGACGACCACATTGGATCGACGGTGGGCGCGACGCGCCCCCGCGGCCGCCGGGCGGCGGCGCGGGGCACCGTCACCCGGCGCGGCGCCCGCGTGCCTGGGCCGGCGGCGCGTTGAACGCCGCCGCCGCCCTGGAGCGGGCGCAGGCGGCGTGCCAGTGGCCGTGTGCACCGCGCATGGCCCATCGGGCGCGCCGCACCCAGCCCGTCGGGCGCGCCGCACCCGGTCCTCCGCGCGCGCCATTTCCACGACGGTACCCTAACCCTAAGGCCATGCATGGCCGCCGCGTCGACCACCCTCCGCCCTCGCCACCGCCCTCGTTTGAGCGCTTCACCGCGTGCGCGACTTGGCCGACAAGCGACCGCCTCCCCACCCACACTCGCAGGCTCTCCAGCTCTCCAGCCCCGATGCGCGCCGCCCTGCTCGCCGCGCTGGCGGCTTCCCTGCTCGCGTCCGCCGTCGCGCCGCGTGAGTAGTGGAGAGGGGGTGTGGTGGTGGTTGGGAGGGTGCCGAGGGAGAGGGAGCGCCGCGCCTCGAGGCGGGCGACGCGCGCGCCTCCCACCCTCCTCACCCCCCTCCGCTCCCTCCCCCCTCTCCTCCAGTCCCCGGCCAGGACGTCGTCATTGCCGATGCCAAAGCCAAGCTGGCCGACCTGCAGGCCCAGGTGAGAGGGGTGGGGGTGGAGGCGGGGCGCGCGGCGCGCGCGCGCGCGGCGGCCGACCTCTTCTCCCTCTTCCTCTCTTTCTCCAGATCGCCGCCAAAAAGGCAGCCCTCGCCCTCAAATTCAACAAGACCAACCCTTCCTCCCCGCTCTACCCGGTGGGCGGCGGCAGCGGTGGCGGCGGGTCGAACGGCGCGAGCTCGCAGTCTGTCACCCAACTGAATGCCACCTCGTCCGGCCCGCCCGCCGACCCGCAACCGCCCGTGCCGGCCGCGGCGCCGCCGCAGCCGACGCCGCAGCCGGCGGGCGCGCTGGCGGCGGACGCGCTCAACGACATCAACGCCAACCTCCAAATGAGCTCCGCCATGAACGCCGACATGGCCGGCCGCCTGGACGCCGCCGGGCAGCAACTCGGGGACATGAGCGTGCGGCTCGACTCGGAAATCGCTCGTTCCACCAAGGCCGACACTGACGCCGCGGGCAAGAACGCGGCCGACCTCGCCCGCCTCCAAGCCCAGATCGCGGCCGAGACCGCGCGCGCGCAGGCGGCGGAAGCCAGGCTGGGGTCGGAGATCGGGGCCCTGGACGGGAGGCTGACTGTCAACGTCGCGGTCGACGCGGGGCAAGACGCCGCGATCGCCGGCCTCGCCGACCGCGCCGCCGCATCCGACGCCCGGCTGACGGCCGCGCTGACGGCCGAGATCGAGCGCGCGGGGCGGGCGGAAGCCGGGATCGCCGCGGCGGCGGCCGACGCGGTGGGCGCAGTGCAGGGCGGCCTCGCCGCCGAGCAAGGGCGCGCGGCGGGCGCGGAAGCGTCGCTGCGCGGCACGGTCAACGCCAACCGGCCCACGTCGTCGGGGCAGGCGGGGACGGCGGGGATGTCGCTGTCGCTCTCGACGGGCGCGCGCGGGTTCACCGGGGGGGCGGCCGCCGCGCCGGGGGCCGTGGCCGCGCCCGGCGCGCCCGGCGCGCCGGCCGCGCTGCCGATGCCGCCGCCCGCTGGCACCCCGGCGCCCCCGGGCCCTCCGGGCTGGACCTCCTCGTCCTCTTCCTCCAACGGCATCCCCGGCGCGGCGCCCCCCCCCCCCGTCGTCAAGGGCGGCGCGTCGGGCGCGGGCACCAACGCGTCGTTCGCCTACCAGTGGGCGGGCGCGTGGTCGTCGGGGCCGGCGCCGGCGCCGGGGGTCGTGGTGGTGCCGCCGCCGACGGCGGCCGCGCCGCCGCCGCCGCCGCCGGTCGCCGCGACTCCTCCCCCTCCCGCCACCCCCGCGCCCACGCCCGCGCCGCCCGTGCTGCTGCCGCCCGGCGTCGCGTCCCTGCCCGCGACGCGGCCGACGGCGGTGCCGGTGACGGGGGGCCGCCCCGTGCCTGCGTCGCAGGGCGCGCCGGGCGCGACGCCCGCGGCGTCGTCGTCCGTCTCGTGGGCGGCGGCGCCGGAGGGGGAGGCGGTGTGACATGGAGCGGGTGGGTGGAGGGAGCGTGGGGGGGTGGGTGGGTGGCGGGGGAGAGGGTACCGCGGCGCCGGGGGCCAGGGCCGCGCCCGCGCCGCAACCAAAATCGGCCGCGGCGCGGGCGCGGCCCTGGCCCCCGGCGCCGCCGAATTTCATGCAACCGGGAACAGATACACACACACGCTTCCATGCGCGGGGAGGAGAGGGAAGAAGGACGGCACCTCACTCGACCGCGGCCCCGCTCGCCGCCGGCGGCGGGCCGTACGCCGGCGCGTCGACCGACTCCACGCCCGCCCCCTGCCGCCCGCCGCTCGGCGCGCCTTCCACCTCGAGCACGACCACCTCGTTGGCGCCCGCCCGGAGGACGGGGCCGGGGACGTAGAGGGTGTCGCCGGGGCCGACCCCCGCCCAGTGCCAGCCCAGGTTGAACCCGTTGACGAAGACGACCCCTTTCGTCCACCCGCCGGCCAGGGAAAGGTAGGTGTCGGCGGGGGCGGGGCGGCGGCGGAGGAAAGAGGGCGGGGTCGCGAGCGGCGAGCCGGGGTTTCGCGGCGGCGGCGGCAGGAGCGCGTCGCGCGCGCCTGCGCCGTCCGGCCCGTCGTCGTCCACGGTCAAATACCCTTTGTAGAGGACGGGGCCGGCGGTCGCGGGGTCGGGCCGCGCGCCGCGCGCCGCGGCGCGTGCGGCAGCCGCCGTCAGGTTGAGCGCCGCCACATCGGCCGCCGCCAGCGGCAGCGGGTGCGTGCGCCAATCGTGTAAGACCTCGCCGTTGAGCGTCACTCTGGCGCAGGGCAGGCCTTTCAGGTCGGGGTCGACGCCGCCGTTGTCGCGGCCGACCGCTTCGACGAGGATGTCGATCGCGACGGTCCCCCCCTCTCCGTCCGCCGCCCGCGCCACCGCGTGGCGCACGGTGTCGGCGTCCAGGGCGAGGGAGACGGGGGTGGGCGCCCGCGGGCCCGGCGCGGGCGGCGCGCGGCCGGGGCGCGCGCGCGCGGCCGGCGCGCCGACGCGGCCGCGCGCCACGACCCCCGCCAGCCGCCCCCCCACCAGCACCCGCGCCACGTCGTGCGGCGCGCACGCAAAGGTGAGGGTGGCGTTGGGGGTGAGCGAGGGGGGCGGGACGCGGGTGGAGTAGAGGACGAGGCCGCCAGCTTGGCCGAGCGCCTCCATCGGCGCGGGCGCCCGCGACCGCGCGCCGTCCCCAGGGGACAGCTCGGGCACGGCGTCCAGCAAGGGAGCCGCCTGGCGCAGGGCGACGCGGCCGTAGGCCGCGGCGCGGGGTTCGGGCGGGGTGGGGGGGAGGTCGGCGCCCGCGTGGCGCGCGAGCACGGCCCGCACGGCCTCGAACCGGTTGGCGCCGCCCATGCCCGGCTGGCCCGTGGCGCCAGACTCGCCGACGGGGGCCGTGTAGTCGTAACTCGTGACGCATGGCGCATACCTCGGCCCCTCGGCCGCGCCTTCGTCCGCCGCGGCGCCCGCCGTCCAGCCAAAGTTGGTCCCGCCCGCGGCCATGTAGAGGCTCACACCCGCGATGCCGCCACGCCACGTCAGCACGGCCTGCAAGCCGTCGACCAGGGCGCCGAGCGACGTGTTTTGCGCACGCTCGCCCCAGTGGGTCAACCACCCCGTGTAAAATTCGGAGCACAAAAACGCGCTCTCGTCTTTGGGGTTGAGCGCTTCCGCGGCGCCGAACGCTTCATCGAGGTCGTACCAGCCCGGGCCGAAATCGACGGTCGTCAAGACGGACGCGCCGGGCAGCGACCCCGCCGCGGCGCGCGGGGGTGGGTCTGGGAAGGGAGGAGGGTGGGCCTGGTCGGTGGGCGAGGCGGCGGGAGCTGCGGGCTGGAGGTGGGGCCGCGGCGGAGCGCGCGCGTCGCCGCCCCCCTCTCGCCCCCCCTCCCCCCCCTCCCCCCACCCACCCGTCGTGTACAGCAGCACGTCCTCCCCCAGCAGGTGCCGCGCGGTCGCCGCCAGGTGGGCCAGGTAGGGCGCGTCGCCGCCGACGAAGCCAAACTCGTTCTCGACCTAAGGGGCCAGGGGCAAGGGGAAACGGGTGTTTTTTTGTCCAACAGGTTTGAGCCCCGACCACCCCCCGCCCTCCCCTCCCCACACCTGCACCGCGATGACCGGCCCGCCCCGCGCGTACGCGTGGCGCGCGACGCGCGGCAGGAGCACGCCCCACCACGCGTCGACGCGGTCGAGAAACGCGGGGTCGGACGACCGCAGCCGCGGCGGCGCCCCGCCCACGATGGCCGGATTGTGGAGCCAGGCAGGCAGGCCGCCGCCCGCCCACTCGGCGCAGATGTAGGGGCCGGGGCGGACGAGGGCGAGGAGTCCGGCCGCTGCGACGGCGGAGAGGAAGCGGTCCAGGTCGGCAAAGCCCGCCCAGTCGTGCACGCCCGGCGCGGCCTCGTGCGCGTTCCAGGGGACGTACGTCTGTGGTGGGTGGCGGGGTGGGAGCCGGCGCGCCACGGCGACCCCTGCCCCCCCTTTTTTTTTTCTGCCGTCGTCACCCACCGACACCGTGTTGAGCCCCAGCGCTTTGAGGCGGGTCAAGCGGTCGTCCCACTGGTCGGGGTGGATGCGGGTGTAGTGAATGCTGCACGGGGCAGGGGGGGAAAGGCAGGGGAGGTTGGGGGGTCGGCGCCGACCGCGACCCACCTCCTTCCACCAACTCCCCGCCACGCCTCCCGCCCTTCTCTCCACGCACCTGCCGGCAATGATTTGAAAGGGGGCGCCGTCGCGCAAGAACACCCCCTCCCCGACGCCGAACGAGGGGGTTGAGGGTGGCGTGGCCGGCCGGGGCGCGGCGGACGCCGCCAGGGCGATCGCGGCGATCGCCAGGGCCGCCCGCATGGTGGCGGGAGGGGGGGGGCGGGGTGGGAGAGTGGCGCGCAGGCCAATCGGCGCGCGCACTCTCGCGCGCCCAGCCCCGATGCCGGCCCCGGGGGGCGTGTGGGCGGTGGTGGCCACGCTCCTCTTGATAGCGGCCTGTGCGTGGCGTGGCGACACGTGACGTGACGCGGCGCCGCGCCCGCCTGGCCACACGGCCGACCCCGAAACCCCGGCCGCCTACCTCCCTCCCCCCTTCCCCAGGCTGGGCCGCGGTCTGGCTCTTCTGGGTGGCGCCCGACCAGCGCAAAGCGGCGGCGGCCGCGGCGGCGGCGTTGCGGCCAAAGCCGACGCGCGCGGCGGTCGCCGCCGAAATCGCGCGCTTGAAGGTCTGCCACGGGGCGGGGGGGCGGCCAGGGGCGCCGGAGGAGCGCGCGGCGTCCGACGCCTCCCCCCGGCCTCTCCCCGCAGCGCCTGGGCCGGCCGCCGCCCGCGCCGCCGCGCCGCTCGCCGCGCGGCAAGGCCGAGTGAGGTGCGCGAGGGCCCGCGACCCTTGTCTGGCGCGCGCGCGTGTCACACATGGCCGAGGGGAGGGTGGCGCGCGTGCGTGGGGGTGTGGGGGACCGGCAACGAAATGTCAAGAGGAAAAAGAATGAATCGAAAAGCGCCTCTCCCGCCCCGCCCCCCCCCCCTCTCACGCGCGCGCCCGCTTGGGCGGCCCCAGGTCGGGCACGACCCCATCCCCGCCGCCGCCGCCGCCGCCGCCGCCGCGCGGGCGGCGGCCGCCGCCGCCCGCGCTCGGGCCGGCGCCGGACGTGGACGCGCCGCCGTCGCCCTGCGGCACGGCGTCCGGGCCGGGGCCGAGCGCGGCCGCGAAATCGGTGTCGGGCACCTCGAGAATCGACGCCAAGTCCGCGTCGAGCCCCCCAAACCCGTCGTCCCCGCCGTCGAGCATGTAGACGGCGTCCACGTCCTTGGCGGTGAAGCCGTCGCCGAGGGCGTCCGGGGGGAGGCCCAAGAGCTCGGCGGCGAGCGTCGCGCCGCGGCCAGAGGGCGCCCACAGGGCGCCGTAGTCGCCAGAGGCGGCCGGGGACGCGGTGCGGGTGCCCGGGGCGGACGCGCGGCCCTTGCCCTTGACGGCGGCGGCGCCGCCGGCCGCGCCGGCACCGGCGAGCGAGGAAAAGCCGAGGCGGTGGGGGGGGAGGGGGAGGCGCAGGTGAGCGCGCGTCGCCTTGTTGGCGCCGTGCACGGTCAGGTCGCAGCTGGAAGAGG